>ERZ795061.2013-NODE-2013-length-19112-cov-5.639345_pt1 | contig 19112 bp, 13 predicted proteins | sample MGYA00375145_ERZ795061 | MGnify/ENA primary metagenome ERZ795061 (study PRJEB30190, sample SAMN05720144) | anaerobic digester metagenome | isolation source: active sludge of municipal wastewater-treating anaerobic digesters | place: USA | collected 2014-12-22 ... | reverse complement strand
AGAGGAGGATGCCGCCGGTCTCGGGCAGGATGCGGGCCAGGAAGGCGTCCCCGCCGGGCGAGGGACGTTCCGGGGACATGTCCCCTTGGCACGTGTCCCCGGTTTTTCGCCGCCGCAGGAGCGCCTCCTTCATGCCGCTCTCGGTCGGGCCCGGGCGGACCAGGGCCAGGGCCTGGGTGACCTCGTGGATGTCCCTCGGCTTCATCCGCCGCAGCAGGTTCATCATGGCCGGGCTCTCGACCTGGAAGCAGCCGACCGTCCGGGCCGACCGCAGGGCCGCGTAGGTCGCCGCATCGCCCGGCGGGAGCTCCCGCAGCTTGAGCTTCTCTTTCGTCTCCGAGATGGCCGCCAGGCCCCGGACCGAGAGGAGGTCGAGCTTGACGAGGCGCAGGTCCTCGACCGCGTCCTTGTCGAAGTGGGTCATGCGCAGGCCCTTGGCCGAGGTCTCGAGGGGCAGCCGGCGCTCGACCGGCCCCGGGGTCAGGATGACGCCGCCGACGTGGAGGGAGACCTCGTGGAAGACGTCCTGGAGCTCGGCGGCGAGCTTCCAGGCCTCGAGGCGGCCCGGCGCCGGGGCGGCCAGGCGCAGCGAGGACGGCTCGGCGAAACACGGCGCCCGCTTGGAGAGGCCCCGGGCCTCGTCGGGCGGGGCGCCGAAGGCCCGGAGCGTCTCGTAGAGGGCCGAGCGGGCCCCGAAGTCCTTGAGCGAGCAAACGTAGGCCGCGCCGGTCTTGCCCGCGCCGTAGCGCTCGAGGACGTAGGCCAGGACCTCGTCGCGGCGCCGGGAGTCGAAGTCGAGGTCGATGTCGGGCGGGTCGGGCCGGCCGCGGTTGAGGAAGCGCTCGAAGTAGAGGTCGAACTCGATCGGGTTGACGTGGGACAGGCCCAGGAGCCAGGCCAGGAAGGACGACGCCCCCGAGCCGCGCAGGTTGTGGAGGATGCCGCGGCGGCGGGCGAACCCGACGATGTCGTGGACGACGAGGAAGTAGGGGCCGAAGCCGGACTCGTCGATCGCGGCCAGCTCGCGGCGGGCCCGCTGGCGCTCCTTCCAGGTCAGGTCCTTGGCGGCCGCGAGCCGCTCCATGACGACCTCGCGGAGGCCGCGGGGGAAGAGGTCGGCCGGCAGGCCGGGGACGACGTCCTCGAAGACGAAGCCGCATTTCCCGGCGACGTCGAAGGTCCGGCCCAGGGCGGCCTTGGCCGCGTCGCCGAAGCGGCCCAGGGCCAAGGCCTCCTGGCCCGGGCCGAAGAGCTTCATCCGGCCGAGGAGCCGGTCGCGCTCGGGCGGATAGGGGACCTTCTTCTCGATGGCGTGGAGGAGGACCATCCGCTCCGGGCTGGACAGGTATTTCACCGGGTTGGCCCAGACGAAAGAGCCGGGGGACATGTACCTCCGGTACGTGTCCCCGTTTTCAACGATCCGGCCGAAGTTCGCGAAGTCCGCCCCGATGTAGAGGTCGCCCGGCCCGGCCTTCTCCCGCAGGTCGGCCAGCATCTCGGCCTCGTTCGGCCGAGGGGACACGTGCTTGTATGTGTCCCCTTTCTCGTCTCCCGGCTTGGGGGACGGGCCCTCGCCGGCCCCCCGCCCGTCCGGCACGTAGATCACGACGAGGCCCGCGGCGTCGCGGACCTCGCGGCGGTTGAGGACCTCCACGAGGTTCGAGTAGCCCTCGCGCGTCTTGACCAGGAAGACGAACCGCCGGCCGCCCAGCTCGAGCTCGCAGCCGAAAAGGGGCCTGAAGCCGCCGGCCGGCGCGAGGCGCTTCCACTTGCCCCAGCCGTAGATGTTGCCGATATCGGCCAGGGCCGCGGCCGGCAGCCCCCGGCGCGCCGCGAAGGCCGCCGCCTCCCCGAGCGTGACGCTCCCTCTCCCGCGGCTGTAGACCGAGTGCAGGCGCAGGGGGACGAACACGGCGCTCCCGTCCCTCCCCTCACTTCGTCAGCGAGGCCGTCTTGAGGACGTAGCCCCGCCGCGGGTCGGCGGCGTAGACGGCGTCGAGCATCCTCTCCCGGGCCGTCAGGACGGCGCCGAAGCCGTACTTGTCCCGGACCTTGTCGATGGCCCCGCCGAGCCGCTCCGGCCGCTCCGAGTAGGGCTCGAAGAGGGCCGGGGGCCGGACCCGGACCAGGTCCGCGGCCTTGACCCCGACCAGGCGCAGGGCCAGCCGCGAGCCGGCCACGAGGTCGAGGAAGAGCTCCTCGGCGACCTTGTAGATCCCGGCCATGTCCTGGAGCGGCGACAGGACCAGGCGGCGCTTGATCTCGGTCTTGAAATCGGCGTAGCGGGCCTTGACCTCGATGACGTGGGCGTAGAGCCGGTCCTCCCGCAGGGCCAGGGTCAGCCGGTCGCAGAGGTAGGCCAGGTGGGCCAGCAGCAGGCGGCGGTCCCAGAGGTCCTCGAGGAAGGTCGTTTCGCGCGAGACCGACTTGGGCAGGGTCCGCGAGACGAGCGGCCGGCTGTCGAGGCCGCGCGACTGGAGGTAGATGTCGTCGCCGCCCGAGCCGAAGAGCGCGCGCAGGGTCGCCCGCGGCAGGCCCCAGAGCTGGCCGATCCTGTGGATGTTCATCAGCCGCAGGACGGCCTGGGCCTTGGGCCCGACGCCGGGCAGGGCCTCGACGCCGAGGTCGCGGAGGCAGGCCGCCTCCTCGCCCTCGCGGATCTCGAAGAAGCCGGCCGGCTTGGCCCGGCCCGTGGCCAGCTTGGCCAGGACCTTGTTCGGCGCGGCCCCGACCGAGACCGTGACCCCGATCTCGCGCTCGACCCGCCGCTTGAGCTCGCGGGCCGCCTCGGTGAACGAGGGATAGATGCGGCCGCAGCGGGTGAACTCGAGGTAGGCCTCGTCGAGGGAGGCCTCCTCGACGTCGGGCGTCGCGTCGCGCAGGACCCGGAAGAAGCGCTCGGAGAAGGCCTCGTAGACGTGGTAGTTGCCGCGGACGAAGACGCCCCGGGGGCAGAGCCGGTGGCACTCGCGCAGGGGCATCCCGGAGCGGACGCCGAACTCGCGGGCCTCGTAGGAGCAGGTCGAGGCCACGCCGCGCTCGTGGGGCAGGCCGCCGACGATGACCGGTTTCCCCGCGAGCGAGGGGTCGAGCAGGACCTCGACCGCGGCGAAGAAGGCGTCGATGTCGACGTGGACGACGTAGCGCCGGGGCATGGGATCCCCCGTTCAGTACTTGCGCATGACGCCGATGACCCGCCCCAGGATCCTGGCCGACGGGGCCTCGATCGGCTGATAGGCCGGGTTCTCCGGGACGAGGAAGACCCGGCCGTTGTCCCGCCGCAGCCGCTTGAGCGTGACCGAGCCGTCCTCGAGCATGGCCACGACCATATCGCCCGAGTTGGCCAGGCCGGTCCGCTCGAGCAGGACGTGGTCGCCGTCGTCGATGTAGGCGTCGATCATGCTCTTGCCGTCGACCCGGATGCAGAAGACGTTGCCCCGGCGGCGGCCGACCATCCAGGACGGGACGTCCATGGCCTCGCCCGTCGCGTCGAACGATTCGCGCGGCCCGCCGGCCGGGACGAGGCCGGCCACCGGCACCCGGACCCGGCTGTCGGCCGGGCCGGGCAGGGCGGCCACCCGGAGCCCGCCCTCGGCCCGGCTGATGTAGCCCTTGCGCTCCAGGCTCTGGAGGTGCTTGAGGACGGCCGAGGGGTTGGGCAGGCCGAGGGCCGCGCCCAGCTGGCGGATGGTCGGGCCGTAGCCGCGGCCGAGGATGAAGGCCTCGACGGCCTCGAGGACCTCGGCCTGCCGCGGGGTCAATTCCCGCCTCAATCTGTTCACCATTTTGTTCACCCTTTACAGAATAGGGCCGCGGAGGGCGTTTGTCAAGAGGGAAAACGCCGAAGAAGAAGATCGGCGCCGACGCCGGTCCGGGCTAAATCGAGAACTCCGTTTCGCCCGCCCCGCGCGCCGGCCCGCCGAAATACGGGACGTCGCCGGAGACGAAATCGGCCCGAGACCGGCAGGGGTCCCCCCGGGCGCTCATCTCTGCTGCTGCCGGCGGCCCGAGCCGGGCGGACTCCCCCCGCTCGCCCCTTCGGACGGGCTCTTGACCCCGGACCCCCCGGGCGGGCATTTGACGTCGATCGCGGGGCCTTCGTAGATCGAGACATAGCCGGCCGTTTCGCCCTCGGCGAGCTTGAAGAGATAGAGGGTGTAGTCGGCGCCCGGGGTGGCTTCGAGCTCGAAAGAGGGCCCGGACAGGCTGTAGAAGGACTGGCCGGTCCTCTCGTTGACGAGGACGGCCCAGGGCGCCGTATCCGTCGTCACGCTCATGACCGTCACCCTGATGATGTTGGTCCACCAGGCGCCCGGCGAGGACTTGCCCTTGTAGGCGATGACCTTCGAGCTCAGGGCCGGCGTCGAGGGGAACCAGTAGCCGTAGGTCGTCCGGCCGCCGGCCGCCTCCCGCTTGACTTCGTACATGACGTTGTATTCGGAAGCGACGTAGGTCTCGGTCCGGTTCCCGGAAGCGCGCCGGGCCCAATCCCAGACGGGCCTCGTGACCTCTTTCTTGAAGTTGATCACGGGGACGCCAAAGACGTTCCCCCTGAGGAACGACGAGTTGTCCCGGGTCGGGCCGAAGCCGCGGCGCTTGACGAAAGCCTCGGCCTCGTCCGCCTTCATGCCGACCATGTTCCCCCAGTTCCATTCCCCGTCCCGGGCGTCGTTCTGCCAGTCGGACGATGTCCTCTCGATGACGATCGTCCTCTCGCCGAGGAAATCGTCCGGGTCGAGCCAGGCCATGACAGCCCTGAAGAAGGAGGCCAGGTCCGTGAAGATGGTCTTGAAGAAGTCGATGAGGACCGGGATGACCGTGACGATCTTGAACAGGTTCCAGAGCCCCTTGCCGATGTCGCCCGAGAAGAAGCCCTCGAACATATTGGCCACGGCCGGCCCGAAGATGGCCAAGCCGAGAAAGACCGCCCCCATGACGGTCGAACCGCCGCCGATCAGGGCCAGGGTCTGCAGGAAGTCCCCTCCCGTGAAGAGGAAATAGAGGAGATACCAGGAGGCGTCGAAGGCCCGTCCGGAGAACAGGTTGAAGAGCATCGACTGGAAGTCGGCCAGGCTCATTCCGCCGGAGAAGATCCCCTCGAGGAGCCGGAGGGCGCCCGACGAATCGATCCCGCCGCCGAGGCCGAGGACGGCGTCGGTGATGTAGGCCTGGAACTGGCTCATGATGGCCGCTTTGATGTCGCTCTGCATGCGGCGCATGATGTCCATGGCGGCCTGCTGGAGGCCGTCGGCGACGGAGCCCTTGCTGTTGTCCTCCTCCCAGAGCTGGACGGTGAACGCGGCCGGGGAGTTGAAGGTCAGATAGTCGAAGACGGTCCGGTCCTCGCCCTTGAGGCCGCGCTCGTCGCCCCGGCCGACCCCGCCGTAGGTCCGGGTCGTGTAGCTCGAGGTCCAGTTGAGGCAGCCGTCCTTGAGATACTTGAAGAAGGCCGTGTCGGAGGCGTCGAACTGGGGGAGCGTCGTGATCAGGTCGAAATAGGGCTCGTCGTCGGAAATCTCGTTCTTATTGAGGCAGTGGAACCAGTCCAGGGTGATCTTGTACCGGTAGTAATCGACGGCGGACGTCTTGCCGTCCATCGAGGCGAGTCCGCCGAGCGCCGCGGGGCCGGGAAAGAACGTCCGGACGAGCGCGCTCGGCGCGGCCCTCTCGGGGAGGTCGGCCCCGGCCAGGCGGAGCGTGTCGCGGAGCTCGCCCAGGCGGCTTTCGGAGCGGAGGGCCGTTCCGAGGCCGACGAGGCGGTCGACGGAGGCGAGGCGGGCCGGCTGGGCCGCCGTCCGGGCCTGGGCCTTGACCGCGTCCGGAGCGCCGCGGCGGGCCAGCGGGACGTTGGCCAAGGCGACCTTGTCGGGCGGCACGAGGAAACGGCCGGAGAAGGAGCCCTGGACGATCCGCTTGACCTCGGGGCCCAGCCCCGGGCGGACCTTCTGGACGACGTCCGCGCCCAGGCGTTTGAGATCGAGACGCGTCCCCCGGCCCATCTGGGCGTAGCCGGGCGTGAAGTGGCGCGCCTTGAAGTCCGGCGAGATCTCCCGGTAGGCCTTGACGGCCCGGCTGACGTGGAGATCGAAGTCACTCTGGGTCTGCCCCTTCTTGTGTGCGCTCGCGCGGTAGTACTGCTTGAGCAGGCCGGAGTCGGCCGCGACCTCCTCGAGGTATTTGAAGAAGATCGGCACGAACAACCCGCCGAGCTCGTTCGACCGGCAGATCTCGGCGATCCGCTGCTCCATGAATTCGCGGAGCGGGGCGACGTCCTCTTCGACCACGGCGGTCTCGGCCTTCTTCAAGGCCGCGGCCCCTTTCAGGCCCGTGCGGATAGGTCTCGCGTCCCGGGTGGCGGCCTTGGCCTCGGGACGGGCGACGGCCCGGCCCGACACGGCGCCGCCTGTCCCCGCCTGGGCTTTTTCTCCCGCCGCCCGCGCCTGGGCGGCGGCCGGAGGCGTTTGAGCCTGGGCCGCCGGGGCCTGGGTTTGGGCGACGGGCGGGACGGAGGAGCCCGGCGGCAGCTCGACCGTCAGCGTCCCGCGGGCGGCCGCGCCCTCTTTGAAGCCGACCACCGACACCTTCCAGCCGCTCCCCCTGGCGGCGAGCTCCTCCGTGAGGTCGAACTCGAGGCTCAGGGGGCTCGGCCCGTCGCGCCGGGCATAGGCCTGGGTCATGCCCGGGCCGTTGAGGATGAGGGCCAAGCTGGCCGCGGTGCCCGTCCAGACGGCCTGGGCCCGGACCTTGCCGGAGCCGGAGACCTCGAGCTCCATGACAAGCTTGTCGGCCCCGGAGAAGCTGAACTCGCGGCGGAGAGACGCCGCTTTCGCCTGGACGGGCGTCACGGCTGTTCCGGCCGGCCTGATCTGCCGGGGTTTGGGCGACGCCTCGAGGGGCGTCCAGAGGAACTGGCCGAGGAACAGGCAGCAGGCGACGGCCGCGGCCGCCCTCAGCGACGCGGAGAAGCGGGCGACCGAAAGGACGCCGCCTCTTGACATCGAGCGGACATGAGTCGGATGGATCATCGGTCCTCCTGCCGCCGTCTCGTCACGGGAGTTGGATAGGGATCTCCTTCGCGTGTTCGCCGAGGAGCCCCGGCTCGAGGATTCTCGCTCGACCCTTCCCATCCCGGCCAAAAAGGTATCTCCGGCCCAAGCCGCTGTCAAGGCATTTTTTGAGCCGCTATCTATTCCTCGCGGCTTCCGCCGACGCCTCCGGGCCGGCCTGGCCTAAGGCTGCGTCGCGACCGAATCCTCGATCTGGCTGCTCCGCCTATTCCAGCGGCGCTTCGGCCGCGCTGGAAGTCGAGTTCCTCTTCGTCGCGACCCTGACCCTGGCCGGATCGTGCGGGCCGGCCCGGCAGCCGACGCGGGTCCCGGGAGTCAAGAAGCTCATTTGATCCCGGTTCGAAAGCCGGGCCCGCGCCCGCTTTCGCACACGCCCTCCGGCGGATGGGCCGCGGGCCGGCCTTCTCTCTTGACGACCGCGATGGTCCGTCGTCTAATGAGCCTATCTCAAAAAGGAGGTTGACATGATCGCCGAGATGCTCCTCACGACGGCCAAGGCCCTGGCGGGCGTGCTCTTTTTCGCGGCCGTGGCCTGCGGAACGCCGGGTTCGTCCGGGCCGGCGGCGGCCCAGGAGTCGTTCCCCGACATGCCCACCTACGACATTTTCACCCGCGAAGAGCTCGGCCGGGATTTCATCAGGATCGAATACGACGAGCCGCTCGGCCGCTCGGAGCTCGGGTTCCTCATTCTTGTCCCGAAATCGTGGCAGGAAGTCCCGATCACCGTTTCGCGCGAGACGGCCGAGCGCGACGACGAGAACCTCGTCCCGCTCGCCCTGCTCCAAGCGCCGGAGGACGGCGCGCGGATCGAGGTCGCCTATGTCCGCGTGCCCCAGGACCCGGCGCTCGAGGAATGGGCCCGCGCCTACCTCGAGAGCGCCGGCCTGGAGGTCCTCCGCTACCAGACAGGCGCCTTTTCCGGCAGGGCGGTCTTCGACACGCTGCTCAAGGCCCCGGCGGACTACAAGGTCCGGATGACATTTTCCCGGCACGGGGACAAGATCTATATCGTCAGCGGCTCGGCCCCGGTCCCCGCCTACGAGAAGTTCATGCGGATCTTCGGCGTCGCCGCGGTGTCCTTCAGCCTGCTTTGAGCCGTCACCGCCTTGGCTGCCGAGGTCTCCGGCCTCTCGCCTTTCCGATCGAGCTCTATCGGCGACCTCTCCTGCCGACCTGCCGCTGTCCGGGCCTGGATCCCGTCGAGACGGAGGGATTCCCGCTGAGGCAGCTCCGCGTGGTCTTGCAAAAAGCAGGTTCGCACTGCGCGACCAGACTCGCCCGCGTACGTCCACCGTGTGAGCGGCGGCGGTTTGACAAGGGGCTTACGATTCGTGTGGCGTCAGGCCCCGGGGCTTATTATGGCAGAAACGAGGCAGGGGTGTAGCTGCCCCTGCCTCGTCGGCAGATCACAAACCGATGCGTCGCCTGCGGTCAGTCCGCCGGATGAGAGGTCATTCCGAGCGTTCCCGGGTTGTGCAGCTGAGGCGTCTCGACGGAGTTCTCGTGTGCCGCCTCCCACAAATGCATTTCCAGCACGGAAACCTTCCCATTGCCGTTGGCGTCCGCGTTTATCGCGGCGCCCGTCGGAGTGGAACCGCTCAACGCGCTGATGATGTGGTAGTTGTACTCACCATGGGTGTACTTCACCCCAGCATACATCTCGTACTCATCGCCCACATACGCGTATTGCCACGCCTTGCAGGCCGTGGATATGAACGTCTTGTCGTTCGCAAGGTCGTCTATGAATCCGCCGCTGCGGCACTGCTGCATGAACACAAGCCTTTTCGCGCACGGTATCTGATCAAGCTTGGCCGCGAAGTCGGAGTCCTTATACCACTCGTCCATCAGACACAGATACGCTGTATTCCCGCCGGCTCCGTGGTCGAACGTCCACAGGAACAGCGTGTCCTCGCTGGTCATCTTGGTGATTCCGTTGGCGGAATCGCCGTTCTTGAGCCCGTCCAGGACCTTGTTCACCCAGCCGATGGTGGCGGGAAAGTCCGTCACTTTTTCGCCAGCGGGCGGCTTGTAGAACGGGTTCGCGCAGTTCCAGTCGTTGCCGTCGCCGTAGAGAACGTAAATGCTGGATTTGGTGAACCCCCTGGCCAGCAGAGTCTTATACATCCAGTAGGTGTCGTTCCAGAAACAGGTGTATGCTGCGCCGCTCTCGGCCACGTCTCCGCAGATCAGCACCGCATATTTGCGGGCCGGTAAATGCACCTCCGCGTCGGGAACTCGTCTCTTCCACTCTCTGACCGGCACCACCGATGCCCTGATCAGTTGAGGGATGTCGGTGTTGATCAGCCCCAGCTGGTTGCTGGATCCTCTGATGACTCTGACTTTGTCTTCCTCGATAATCAACCCTCTGGGGTTCTGGACCGGGATATTGAGCCAGTTGCGGACGGGTTTGAGGTCCGGAGCCAGGCTGCGAACCTGCTGGCCCTTGCCGTCGAGCACGAACAGCCGGCCCTGTGAGAACGCCAGCGCGCTCGGGTCATCGCCCGGAGCCCAGCCGTGGGCCAGCACGCGCTTGGTTTTCGGGTCAATGGCGAACAGCGAGCTGGATAAGCCCGCCCTGATCCCCACGAAGATTTTCTGACCGTCGGAAGCAACGCTTGCCAGTTCTCCAGTGGCGAGCAGATTGCCCGGGATGAAGCCTCGTGCGTTCACTTCCGCAAGGTTCAACAGCTTCTCCGACTGCTTCGTGGAGAGGTTGAATGTAAAGATGCTGCGGTTGGCGCTGTCTCCGATCAGGAGCAGCCCAGGCCTGTAGGCTGCCAGACCTGCTATTGACTGTATCGGCGTGCCGTACTTCTCACCAACCGAACCGTCCTCGTTCAGTACGGCGATCTGGCCTCTGCCGGCTGCGAACATCTTGCCGTCAGCTTTGCAAAGCGTCTGCAGCTCCACGAGAGGCACAGCCGCTGTCAGCCCGGGCAGGGCTCTTGCTCCCGGTCGCACGACCTGTGCTGGGAACGTGGACATGGACACAAGAAGTCCTAGCGTGACAATGGGCAAACAAGTCCGCCTGCGATTCATTCTGGATGTCCTCCTTACCTGCCAAGACTTTGTGCTGGACAGCATGAGTGTAATGTCATCGTGCCGTAGTGTCAATTGCATTACGGGCCGGCCGTGGCAGGCGACTCAAGTCCGGCGCGACATCGCGGGCGCTTGGCATTGAGGATTCTGGATAACAGAATTATTGTGCGGTCCCGGATGTCCGTGCAGGAGAGAGAACAATGCCTGATATCGTCTACCTCGACCACGCAGCGACTACGCCACTGGACTCTGAAGTCCTCGACGCTATGATGCCGTTTCTACGCGACAACTTCGGCAGCGCGTCCACCCTTTTTTCCATCGGACGCGAAGCCAGGGACGCCGTGGAGGACGGCGCGCGGATCGAGGTCGCCTATGTCCGCGTGCCCCAGGGCCCGGCGCTCGAGGAAGTGGGCCCGCGCCTACCTCGAGAGCGCCGGCCTGGAGGTCCTCCGCCACCAGACAGGCGCCTTTTCCGGCAGGGCGGTCTTCGACACGCTGCTCAAGGCCCCGGCGGACTACAAGGTCCGGATGACATTTTCCCGGCACGGGGACAAGATCTATATCGTCAGCGGCTCGGCCCCGGTCCCCGCCTACGAGAAGTTCATGCGGATCTTCGGCGTCGCCGCGGTGTCCTTCAGCCTGCTTTGAGCCGTCACCGCCCTGGCTGCCGAGGTCTCCGGCCTCTCGCCTTTCCGATCGAGCTCCATCGGCGACCTCACCTGCCGACCTGCCGCTGTCCGGGCCTGGATCCCGTCGAGACGGAGGGATTTCCGCTAAGGGGGCCTCAGGAGATGCGCTCCTGGCCGCCGGCGGTCCCGCGGGCGTAGAAGGCCCGCTTGACCGCTTCGGCCGTCAGGATGTACAGGGCGGTGATCCCGGCCAGCCCGGCCATGGCCGGGGCCGGCAGGGGGACGAAACCGAGCCAGGCGTTGACGGGCAGATACGGCAGGGCGAACGTGACGGCCGCGACCAGGCCGGTCGAGACGAGCAGCCAGCGGCCGGGCCGGCTCTTATAGAAGGGCCGGCGGGTGCGGACGACGAGGGCGACCAGGAGCTCCGTCAACACGGACTCGACGAACCAGCCGGTCCGGAAGGCGTCCGGCGCGAACCGGAACAGGAAGAGGAGCGCGCCGAAGGTCAGGGCGTCGAAGGCCGTGCTGGTCAGGCCGAAGACGACCATGAAGCGGCGGATGAAGCGGATGTCCCACCGCCGCGGCCGCCGCACCCATTCCGGATCGACGTTGTCGCCGGCGATGGCGATGGCCGGGATGTCGGACATGAAGTTGTTCAACAGGACCTGCTTGGCCAGAAGCGGCAGGAAGGGCAGGGCCACCGAGGCCGCGGCCATGCTCAGCATGTTGCCGAAGTTGGCGCTGGTGGTCGTGAAGATGTACTTAAGGGAATTGGCGAAGGTGACGCGCCCCTCCTCGACGCCGCGCCGGACGACGTCCAGGCCAGGCTCGAGCAGGACGATGTCGGCCGCCTCGCGGGCCACGTCGACGGCCCCTTCGACGGAGATGCCGACGTCGGCGTCGTGCAGGGCCGGGGCGTCGTTGATGCCGTCGCCCAGGTAGCCGACGACGCGGCCGGCCCTCTGCAGGGCCCGGATGACGCGCCCCTTGTCGTTGGGGTCCATCTCGGCGAACAGGGTCGTGCCCCGGGCGGCGTGGACCAGGGCCTCCTCGCGCATGACCGCCAGGTCGGCCCCGGTCAGGACGCCGCGGACCTCGAGCCCGACCCGGCGGGCGACGCTTTCGGCGACGCCGCGGTTGTCCCCGGTGACGATCTTCAGCTCAACGCCGAGGCCGGCCAGGTCGCCGATCGTCCCGAGCACGCCCGGCTTGGGCGGATCGGTGAAGCGCAGGAAGCCGGCGAAGGTCAGGTCCCGCTCGTCCCCGCGGCCGTAGGCGGCCTGGGCGGGCACGGGCCTGACGGCGACGCCCAGGACCCGGAAGCCCTCCCCGCTCCAGCGTTCGAATAAGGACAGGATCCCGTCCCTGCGGACCGCGTCGAGCGGCGCGGCCCGGTCGCCTGTCCGGACGGTCGAACAGACGTCGAGCAGCGGTTCCAGGGCCCCCTTGGCGACGAGCAGGGGCCCTCCCCCGGCCTCCCGGACGACGACGCTCAGGCGCTTGCGCACGAAATCGTACGGCACCTCGTCCAGCTTCTCGGGCCCGCCGGGCCCGAGCGGCCGGGCCGCGGCGACGGCCTGGTCGAGCGGATTGGGCAGGCCCGTCTGGAGACCGGCGTTGAGGGCGGCCCAATCCAGGACCTCTTCCGACGGCAGGCCGTCGGCGTCGAGGGCGGCGTCGAGCTCGACCGTGCCGACCGTCAGGGTGCCCGTCTTGTCCGTGCACAGGGTGTCCATGCTGCCGAGGTTCTCGATGGCGTTCAGGCGGCGGACGATGACCCCGCTTCGGGCCATGGCCCGGGCCCCCTTGGAGAGATTGACGGTGATGATGGCCGGCAGGAGCTCCGGCGAGATGCCTACGGCCAGGGCGATGGCGAACAGGAGGGAATCGAGCGGCGGCTTGACCGAGACGACGTTCATGCCGAAGACGACCAGGATGAGGGCCACCATGACCTCGGACAGCATCAGGCCGAAGCGCCGGATGCCGCGCTCGAACTCCGTTTCGGGCGGCCGGCGGGCGATCCGGCCGGCGATCAGCCCGAAGGCCGTGTCCGCCCCGGTGACGGCGACCAGGACGCGGGCCGTGCCGCTGCGGACGTTGGTGCCGGCGAAAACCGAGTTGGTCCGGGCCGCCAGGCCCGCACCCGGCGCGGCCGTCCCCGGCGTCTTCTCGACCGGGAACGTCTCGCCCGTCAGGGCGGCCTGGCTGACGAAGAAGTCCTTGGCCTCGAGCACCCGGCCGTCGGCCGGGACGAGGCTGCCGGCCGACAGCAGCAGGATGTCGCCGGGCACCAGGTCCTCGGAGGGCACGGCCGCGGGCCGCCCGTCGCGGAGCGCCGTGACCTTGCGGGCCAGGCGGGCCCGGAGCCTCTCGACGGCTTTCGACGCCGAATATTCCTGGGCGAACGTGATGGCCGCGCTGCCCACCACGATGGCCAGGATGATCAGGGCGTCGGAATAATCCCGGGCCAGGGCGGAGACCAGCGTCCCGAAGAGGAGGATCAGGACGAGCGGGGATGCGAATTGGCGCAGGAAGAGCCCCGCGGCGGTGGCCCGCTTACGGACCTTGAGGGCGTTCGGACCGGCGGTCTCCAGCCGGGACCCGGCCTCGGCCGCGGTCAGGCCGCCCGGCGTCGCGCCCAGCTCGGCCAGGAGCTCGACGGCCGGGCGGCTCCAATAATCGATCGTTCGCGGCGGCTTGGCCGGCATCTGTCACCCTTGCCCGCCGGTCCGGGCCGGGCCGGGGCCCCGGCCGGGGAGCGGGCGTCCCGGATGATAGGCCGCGCCCCGGAGGGTGTCAAGGCGGCGCCGGCCGCGGCGCCGGCGCGGGGCCGCCGCGACTCACAGCGCGTCGATGACGGCGTTGAGCGCCGCGCACGGCCGCATGGCCGCCCCGAGCTTCTTCTTGTCCGGGTGGTAGTAGCCGCCCATGTCGACGGGCTTGCCCTGGAACGAGATGAGGCAGGCGTCGATCTCGGGCGCCTTCTCGCCGAGGGCCTTGGCGACCGGGGCGAACTTCGCCCGGAGCTCCTGGTCCTTGTCTTGGGCGGCCAGGGCCTCGGCCCAGTAGAGGGCCAGGTAGAAGTGGCTGCCCCGGTTGTCGATCTGCCCGACCTTGCGGGCCGGGGACTTGGCGTTGTCGAGGAACTTGCCGATGGCCGCGTCGAGGGCCTCGGCCAGGACCTTGGCCTTGGCGTTCTTGAACGCCCCGGCCAGGTGCTCGAGCGAGGCGGCGAAGGCCGAGAACTCGCCGAGCGAGTCCCAGCGCAGGTAGCCCTCCTTCTCGAACTGCTGGACGTGCTTGGGGGCCGAGCCGCCGGCGCCCGTCTCGAACAGGCCGCCGCCCGCGAGCAGGGGCACGATGGACAGCATATAGGCGCTCGTGCCGATCTCGAGGATCGGGAAGAGGTCCGTGAGGTAGTCGCGGAGGACGTTGCCCGTGACCGAGATGGTGTCCCGGCCCTTGCGGATGCGCTCGAGCGAGTATTTCATGGCCTTGACCGGGGCCATGATCTCGATCGTCAGCCCCGCCGTGTCGTGGTCCTCGAGGTAGCGCTCGACCTTGGCGATGACCTGGGCGTCGTGGGCCCGGGCCCGGTCGAGCCAGAACACGGCCGGGGCGCCGGTGGCCTTGGCCCGCGTGACGGCCAGCTTGACCCAGTCCCGGACGGGGACGTCCTTGACCCGCGACAGCCGCCAGACGTCGCCGGCCTCGACGGCGTGCTCCATGAGGACGCGGCCGTCGGCCGTGACCACCCGGACGGTCCCGTCGCAGGGGGCCTCGAAGGTCGTCGGGTGGGAGCCGTACTCCTCGGCCTGCTGGGCCATCAGCCCGACGTTGGGGACGCTGCCCATGGTGGCCCGGTCGAAGGCGCCGTTCTTCTGGCAGTCCTCGATGATCGTCTTGTAGATCGTCGAGTAGCAGCGGTCGGGGATCATGGCCTTGGTCTCGTGGAGCTTGCCGTCGGGGCCCCACATCTGCCCGGATTCGCGGACGACGACGGGCATGGAGGCGTCGACGATGATGTCGCTCGGGACGTGGAGGTTGGTGATGCCCTTGTCGGAGTCGACCATAGCCAGCGGGGGCCGCTCGGCGTAGACCGCCTGGATGTCGGCCTCGATCTCCCTCTGCTTGGCCTCGGGCAGGGACTTGATCTTGGCGTACAGGTCGCCGATGCCGTTGTTGGGATTGAAGCCGCACTCCTTGAGTGCGGCGGCGTGCTTGGTCAGGGCCTCTTCGTAAAAGACCGACACGGCGTGTCCGAAGAGGATGGGGTCGGAGACCTTCATCATCGTGGCCTTGAGGTGGAGCGACAGGAGCAGGCCCTTGGCCTTGGCGTCCTCGATCTGCTCGGCGTAGAAGGCGCGCAGGGCCTTCTTGCTCATGAACGTTCCGCTCAGGATCTCGCCGGCGGGGGCGCTGAGCTTGTCCTTGAGGACCTTGACCGCGCCGTCCTTGGACTGGATCTCGATCCGGTAGCCGAAGGCGTTAGCGGCGGTCACCGACTTTTCGTTGCCGTAGAAGTCGCCGCCGGTCATGTGGGCGACGTGGGCCTTGTTGCCGGGCTTCCAGGCCCCGAGGGGCAGCATCTTGTTGGGGTTCTTCTGGGCGTATCTCTTGACGGAGAGCGGAGCGCGCCGGTCGGAATTGCCCTGGCGCAGGACCGGGTTGACGGCGCTGCCCAGGACCTTGGCGTAGCAGTCCTTGATCTCCCTTTCGGCCTCGGTCTTGGGGTTCTCGGGGTAGTCGGGGACCTTGTAGCCCTGGGACTGGAGCTCCTCGATGGTCTCCAGCAGCTGCGGCAGCGAGGCGCTGATGTTCGGCAGCTTGATGATGTTGGCCTCGGGCTTGAGGGCCAGCCCGCCGAGGAAGGCCAGGTTGTCCGGCACGCGCTGGGCCTCGGTCAGGTAGTCGGGGAAATTGGCCAGGAGCCGGCCGGCGAGCGAGATGTCGCACAGCTCGACCTCGACGCCGGTCCCCCGGGTGAAGCCTTGGACGATCGGCAGCAGGGAAAAGGTCGCCAGGTAGGGCGCCTCGTCGGTCTCGGTCCAGTAGATCTTGTGGGCGGTCATGGAGCCTCCTTGGGATTTTAACCGTGGGCCCTGTAAAGTAACCGAATATCGCCCCGGTGTCAAGGCAGCAATTGTTTTGATATCAACGCGATGGGCGTCATGCGGCGGCTCGGCTCAGTGGTCGCGTCGGATCTCGACCCGGTCGAGGCCGTTGTCGTAGAACTCCTTCTCGTACTTGTCGACGAAGGGCCGCAGCCGTTCCGTGCCGTGCTCTTCGGCGTAGAGCGCGTCGAGGGCCTCCTGGCCGAACTTGCGGGCGTAGTCGCGGTCGGCCATGCGGTAGATGAGCTGGTCCCAGAAGGAGTTGTCGGCGTAGAAATCGACGGCCTCGGCCATCTTCTCCTCGAGCTCCCCCGAGGGGATGGCCTTCTTCGTCTCCTCGTCGAAATCGACGTAATCGCCCAGCCCGTGCTTCAGGGCCGCCTCGAGGACGAGGCTCTCGACCTCGTCGTACTCCTCGATGACGTCGTCGGTCCGCCAGTCGTTGGCCATGCGGTTGCCGAGGTAGGCCAGCTTGACCAGGACGGCCAGCTGTTGCTTGGTGAGTTCGATCTTCATGGCACCCTCGGGATATCTTCCGGCCGCGGGGCCGGGATGAAAACTATACCACTTTTGAGGCCCGCCGGCCAAACCGGCCGCGCGCCCCGCCGCCTCCTCCCGCCGCCTCCTCCCGTTGACAGGGCCGGGGCCGGGCGCTATATTCCGGGGGCAGAACGCATCCGAGGAGGGTCCCGACATGAGCGGAGCCGTCATGTTCCCGGCCGCGGCCGCTGGCGCCTCGCGACCCTGCCTTCGAAGCTCCTCCGGGGCGAGGAGTGAGTGCTATAATGGACGCCCGGGAGGAAGAGACATGAGAGCGACCAGCAGCCGGACCGTCTTCTGCGCCGTCATCGCCCTGAGCCTGACCCTTCTCGCCTGCGCCGACACGCGCTCGCGCGAACAGGCCGGGCCGGCGGAGGGGGGTGCCGCGGCCGTCGCCGCGAATCCGGGACGGGCGCCGGGCCAGCCGGCGGACCCGGAGGACCACGGCGAGCGGCCCGACTCGGCCCCGGCCGAGGCCGTCGCGGCGCGCTTTCCCGCTCCTCCCCCGGATGCGGCCCTCCCCCAAGCGCCGGCCCAGGCCCCCGCCGGCGCGCGTCTGATCGAAGACGAACGGAACACCATCGATGTCGTCCGCAAGACCCAGAACTCCGTCGTCTTCATCACCAACCTGCAGTACCTCCGGGACTTCTTCTTCACCTCCGACGAGCTCGTGCCCCAGGGCAGCGGCTCGGGCTTCGTCTGGGACGACCGGGGCCACATCGTCACCAACTTCCACGTCGTCGCCGAGGGCGTCAAGTTCATGGTCAGCCTGCCCGACCAGCGGCAGGTCGAGGCCAGGCTCATCGGCCGCGACCCGACCAAGGACATCGCCGTCCTCAGGCTTTCCGAGACCGTCGCCGGCCTGGCCCCCGTGGCGATCGGGACCTCGCGCGGCCTCCAGGTCGGCCAGAAGGTCGTGGCCGTCGGCAACCCGTTCGGCTTCGACCACACGGTCACCAAGGGCATCGTCAGCGCCCTCGGCCGGACCATGCCCGGCGCCGGCGGCGTCTCCATCCGCGACATGATCCAGACCGACGCCTCGATCAACCCGGGCAATTCCGGAGGGCCGCTGCTCGACTCGTCCGGCGAGCTCATCGGCATGAACACGATGATCGCCAGCCCGTCGGGCGCGTCGAGCGGCGTCGGCTTCGCCGTGCCCGTGGACACCATCCGCAAGGTCGTCCCCCAGATCATCCAGTACGGCAAGGTCATCCGGCCCGACATCGGCGGCGTGACCTTCGTGCGCGACGAGGTCGCCCGCCGGTCCAAGGTCGAGGGGGCGGTCGTCATGGAGGTCGAGCGGGGCAGCCGGGCCTACGACCAGGGCCTCCGCGGCCTCTACCGGGACAGCTTCGGCCGGCTCCTCGTCCGCGACGTCGTCACCGGCATCGACCAGATGACAATCAAGTCCTACGACGACCTCTTCGCCGCCCTCGACGGCTACAGGATCGGCGACACGGTCACCCTGACGGTCGAGCGCGAGGGGAAGCCGCGCCAGGTCCGGCTCCCGCTCGCCGGCAACGACTAGCGTCCGGCGGCCGCCGCGGGAACGGGCCGCGCCGGGCGCGAGGGGGTCAGGCCCTCTTGAGCGGGACGATCCCGGCCATCTCGCCGATGACGTTGACCAGGTCCTTGTCGGACGGGACGATGATCTTGGCGTTGGCGGCCAGGGCCGTCTCCAGGGCCTGGAGGCGGCGCAGGACCTGGGCGTTGCCGACGAAATATCTCTCGGCCGCCTCGTTGACCAGGCGGATGGCCTCGGCCTCGCCCTGGGCCTCGAGGATCTTGGCCTGGCGGACGCCCTCGGCCCGCTTGATCTCGGCCCGGCGGTCGCCGTCGGCGGAGGTCTCGCGGGCGGTGGCGAAGTCGATGGCCGCGATCTTCTCGTTCTCCGCCTTGACCACCTTGTTCATCGTCTCCTGGACGTCCTTGGGCGGGTCGATCTCCTTGAGCTCGGTCCGGACGATGTCGATGCCCCAGCGGGCCGTCTCGCTCGACAGGGTCTTGAGCAGCTCGTCGTTGATCTTGCCCCGTTCGCTGTTGGCCGACTTCAGGGTCAGGGTGCCGATGATGTTGCGCAGGGTCGTCCGGGCCAGGTTGACGATCTGCCACTGGAACTTGTTGACGTTGTACTGGGAGGCCTTGACGCTGGCCTCGTCCTCCTTGACCCGGAAGTAGACCTGGGCGTCGACCCGGGCGTTGAGGTTGTCGTTGGTGATGATCTCCTGCGGCGCGGCGTCGACCATCATCTCGGTGATGTTGACCTGGCGCAGCTGCTCGACGACCGGGATGACCCAGTTGAAGCCGGGCATGGCGAAGCGGTGGTACCGGCCCAGCCGCTCGATGAGCCCGCGGTGCGTCGGCCGGACGATGCGGATGCCCAGGATGAAGACGAAGACGACGACGGCGGCGATCCAAAGATAAAGGACCATGGGGTTCCTCCTTCCCTGTGAAATACGTTCCCTTTCGGGGCCGGTTCCGGCCCGGCCTACATCTTCCAGGTGCCGGCGACGATGAGGTTGGCCCCCGTCATGGCGGCCGCCCGGTCGGAGGCGCAATAGGCGGCGGCCTCGGCCACGTCCTCGAACGTCCCGATCTGGGCTTCCGCGAGCTTCCCGGACGCGGGCAGGGCGCCGCCCCGCATCAGGCCGGGCGAGACCATGTTGACCGTGATGAGATCGGAAGAGCGTCGTGTAGGGAAAGAGTGTTCTCTTCCGTGT
>ERZ795061.2012-NODE-2012-length-19117-cov-4.442031_pt1 | contig 19117 bp, 9 predicted proteins | sample MGYA00375145_ERZ795061 | MGnify/ENA primary metagenome ERZ795061 (study PRJEB30190, sample SAMN05720144) | anaerobic digester metagenome | isolation source: active sludge of municipal wastewater-treating anaerobic digesters | place: USA | collected 2014-12-22 ... | reverse complement strand
CCAGTTGCGCTGGCGCGAACCGTTGTCGGCGGAGGCCGCAGCGGGCGTGCGCAGTTCGACCTCGGAAGGCATCGCGTGGGAGCGATGGACCCCGGAAGCGGTGGCTCAAGCGCGCGCGGCGGGGCGTCCGGTGTTTGTGGATTTCACAGCGAAATGGTGTCTCACCTGTCAGGCGAACAAAAAGCTCGCCATTGAAGTGCCCTCCGTGCGCGCGAAGTTGAAAGCAATCAACGCGGTCACGTTGCTGGGGGATTACACCCGGTTCCCGCCCGAGATTACGGATGAATTAAACCGATTTCACCGCGCCGGCGTGCCTTTGGTTCTCGTCTATCCCCGCCAAGCGGATCAACCGCCGATGGTTTTGCCGGAAGCCTTGACGCCCGGCATCGTGCTGGACGCGTTGGAAAAAGCGGGCAGCTGATCGCGAGAATAGGCGGCGGCGACGGTGAAATTGTCTGAGCGGGCGTCCGGATGGCGACGTTCCACCCGGTTTGCCTCACCCGCCCGCAGCCAACGCACCTTTCATCCGGTTAGGGAGTGGAAACCGTGGCCAATACGTCAGGCCAGTCCTTCAAGCCGTTTTTCGCTGGGCCCAACCTTGCCTGACGGCGTCGCGGGACGGTAAGGTAAGGCATGTCGCACGCGGATTTCGTCCATCTCCATTTGCACACCGAGTATTCCTTGCTCGACGGCGCCTGCCGGCTGGACCGGTTGGTGGAGAAAGCCCGGGCTCTGCAATTTCCCGCGCTCGCCATCACCGACCACGGGGCGATGTTTGGCGCCATTGATTTTTATCGGGCCGCCTTGGAGAAAGGCATCAAACCCATCATCGGCTGCGAGGTGTATGTCGCGCCCGGCAGCCGGTTTGACAAGAAAACCAGCGGCGGCGGGCGGGACGTGTATCATCATCTCGTGCTGCTGGCCAAGGACGAGGTCGGCTACAAAAACCTCATCCAACTCACCACGGCGGCGCACTTGGAGGGTTACTATTACAAGCCGCGCATTGACAAGGAACTGCTCGCCGCGCACCGGGAGGGATTGATCGCGCTCTCGGGTTGTTTGGCGGGTGAAATTCCTGAGTGGATCCTCAAAGACCAGTTGGCCAAGGCCCGCGAGACGGTGGATTGGTTCAAGCAAACGCTGGGGGCGGAAAATTTTTATCTGGAACTCCAGAACCACGGGATTCCGGAGCAAGCCCAAGTGAACCGGCATTTGATTCCCTGGGCCAAAGAATTCGGCTTGAAACTGGTGGCCACCAATGATGTCCACTACGTGGAACGGGAACATTGGCACGCGCACGATTGCCTGATCTGCATCGGCACCCAAAGCCTGCTCAGCGACACCAAACGGCTACGGTACGCGCGCGAACAGTTTTATCTGCGCTCGGCCGAGGAGATGAAGGCGCGCTTTGCGGAAGTGCCGGAGGCGGTGGCGAACACGCTGGAGGTGGCGGAAAAGTGTAACTTGGAAATCACGTTCGGTAAACTGCACTACCCGGTCTTTCACCCGCCGGCGCATTTCACCCGGGAAGGGTATCTGCGCCAATGGCTCGTCGAAGGATTGGCGCGGCGTTACACCATTCAGGCGCGCGCCGAAGGCAAGGAATTCATCGTGGAAGGCATCCAGGACCCGACCCGTTTGCCGACCTTCGACGCAACCGCTCAGCCCGATGCATCCTTATCAGGCGAATCCGGAGCCGACTTGGCTAACCCCGCTGTGACTGCCGCCGTCCAAGTAGTCATCGAGCGGCTGCAAACGGAGATGGCCGTCATCGAGAAAACGGGATTCGTCAGCTACTTCCTGATCGTCGGTGATTTTGTGCGTTTCGGGCACGCACATGGCATCTCCTGCGGGGCCCGGGGGTCGGCCGCCGGATCACTGGTGACGTATCTGCTCGGCATCTCGAACGTGGACCCGATTCGCTACGGCCTGCTCTTTGAACGTTTCTTGAATCCCGAACGGGTCAATCCCCCGGATTTCGACGTGGACTTCTGCGAAATCGGGCGGGAACGGGTGATTGAGTACGTCACCGGAAAGTACGGCCGGGACCAGGTGGGGCAGATCATCACCTTCAACGCCATGAAGGCCCGGGCGGCCGTCCGGGACGTCTGCCGGGTGCTGGGCCTCTCGTTTCAGCAGGGGGACGCCCTGGCCAAGCTGATCCCCGAACAGTTGGACATGACCCTGGCGAAGGCCTGGGACGCCGAGCCGCGGATCCGAGAACTGGTGGAGGGAGACCCGATCTACCGGACCGTCTGGGACGTGGCGATGCGGCTGGAGGGGTTGGCCAGGCAGCCGGGGAAGCACGCGGCGGGAGTCGTCATCGCCGACCGTCCCATCGAGGACCGCGTTCCCATCTACGTGACCGACGACCGCAGCCGCGTGACCCAGTTCCACATGAAGGACATTGAGGCCGTCGGGCTGATCAAGTTCGACTTCCTGGGCCTGACGGCCCTGACGGTGATGGACCAGGCGGTCCGGATGATCCGGGATCGGGGCCACCCGGATTTCGACCTCGAGAAGATTCCCCTGGACGACCCGGAGACCTTCCAGGTGATCTCCTCGGGGGCCACCGCGGGGATCTTCCAGCTGGAAACCGCCGGGATCACCCGCGTGGTGCGGCGACTCCGGCCCGATCGCCTGGAGGACATCATCGCCATCATCGCGCTCTATCGCCCCGGTCCCCTGGGGTCCGGGATGCTGGAGCAGTTCATCGCGGTGAAGCACGGGGAGAAGCAGCCGGAATACCTGGTCCCGGAACTGGAACCCATCCTCCGCGACACCTACGGGACGATGCTCTACCAGGAACAGATCATGCTGATCGCCCGGAACCTGGCTGGATTCACCCTGGGCGGGGCGGACCTCCTCCGGCGGGCGATGGGGAAGAAGGACCAGTCGCTGCTGAAGCAGCAGGAAGAGCCGTTCCTGAAGGGGGCGAGGGAACGGGGGATCGACCCGGAGAAGGCCCGGACTCTGTTCGAAAAGATGATCAAGTTCGCCGAGTACGGCTTCAACAAGAGCCACAGCGCCGCCTACGCCTACGTGGCGTACCGGATGGCCTACCTGAAGGCCCATTTCCCCACGGAGTTCCTGTTCGCGGTGCTCACCTCGGAACAGGGGGACCAGGGAAAGACGATGCGCTTCGTCCACGAGGCGCACCGGATGGGAGTCCGGGTGCTTCCACCCGACGTGCGGCACTCCGAGGCGCGCTTCTCGGTGGAGGACGTCCGGGAGGGGGATGCGACGGTCCCGGCGATCCGGTTCGGGCTGGGCGGAATCAAGGGAGTCGGGAACGCCGCGGTGGAGGCCATCGTCGAGGCCCGGCAGAAGGAACCCTTCCGCTCCCTGGGGGATTTCCTGTCCCGCGTCGATGGCCGCAAGGTCAACAAGAGGGTCCTGGAGGCCCTCGTCCGTGCCGGGGCCCTGGACGCCTTCGGGCACACCCGCCGTTCCCTGGAGGAGGGACTGGACTTCCTGCTTTCCCGGGTCAGCCGTCTCCGTACGGAACAGAGCCAGGGCCAGGCCAGCCTGTTCGACATGCCCTCCGGCTCCACGGTCCCGGACGTCTCCCCCCCACCGCTCCCCGAATGGCCGGAATCGGAGCGCCTGGCCCGCGAGAAGGAGACCATCGGCTGCTATACCAGCGGCCACCCCCTCACGCGATACCACCATCTGCTCCAGAGCCGCGAATTGACCCTGATCGGGGACCTGGACGAGAGCGTCGCCGGGGAGAACGTGAACCTCGCCTGCCTGATGGTCGAGCGGAAGGACCGGGTCTCCCGGAACACCGGGAACCGGTTCGTGATCGCGACGCTGGAGGACCAGTCCGGGCAGATCGAGTGCCTCGTCAGCGGGCGGACCGTGGCGGAACTGGACGGCATCCCGGACCTCCGGGAACCGGTGCTGATCACCGGGACCTACTCGGTGGATCGGGACGAGGGACGGGGCAAGATCCTGGCGAACCGGGTGGTCCCGCTGGAACAGGCCCAGCGGATGGCCGTGCACGGCGTCCGGATCGCCGTCGATCTCAAGGAGGTCGTTCCCGACTGGATCCGGAACGTCCGGGAACTCGTGCGCCGCCACCCGGGGCCGGTTCCACTGTCCTTCGACGTCCGCCTGGAGGGGCTGGGCAGGATTCTGTGGGAGGCGGGTCCCGCCTGGACGGTGTCCTTCTCCCCGGACTTTGCCAGGGAACTGGAAACGGCAGTCGGGAAGGACTCCTACGAACTGCTCTGAGGCGAATCCTTCCGGGTCAGCGCATCCTGCCGAGGAGCTGCTGGACCTCTTCCGCCTCGGCGCTCCGGGGATCGTCCACCAGTTTCAGATACTGCTGGAAGGCGTTGCGGGCCAGTCCCGCCTGGCTCTCGTCCCGGTAGATCATCCCCAGCATGCGCCAGGCTTCGGGGAAGGACTTCGGGTCCCGCTGCACCAGCCGCTCCAGGGCCTCCCGGGCGGCCCGGACCGACCCTTCCCGGAGAAGGATCCGGGCCATCAGGAAGTTGGCCTCGGGGTGGTTCGGCGAGGAGGCGAGGACCTTTCGCAGGAAATCCTTTGCCTGGGAATAACGGGACATCTCGAAGAGCGTGCGGGCGTGGTCCACCAGGAGATCGGTCCTGACCGGGGCGAGTGCCAACGCCGCGTCGAAGTCCCGCAACGCCGCCTGGTACTTCTGCTCCGCGAACAGGATCCTCCCGTGCATCATGAAGGCCTCGGGATCCTGCTGGTCCAGGGGGACTTCCTTCCGGCCGTACATTCCCAGGACCTGGTCCAGGTGCAGTTTCGCCGCCGCCCTTCCCTCCTCTCCCCGGAAGGCCAGCAGCAGGCGCGCGACGGCGATTCGTGGGCGGGGATCGCGGGTGTTGGAACGGACCGCCAGTTCCAGGGTCTGGACGGCCTCGTCCACGGCATTGCGCCGGGCGAGGACCTGGCCCAGGTAGAACAGGCTGAGGGCGTGATTCGGCACCTGGGACAGGTTCCGGCGAAGGACCTGCTCCGCCCCCGGGAGGTTCCCGGCCTCCATCAGGGCGTTGGCATGTTCCGCCGCGAGATCCAGGTCCCGGGGGTTCTCGTCGCTGTTCTTCTTCAGCAGGCTTTCGGCCTGGGAGACCCGGCGGGCCGCCAGCAGGGCCCGGGCGTACCCCAGGATGCCGACCCGGTCCAGTTGCCGCTTCTGGTCCAGTTCCTCGAAAAGGGGGATGGCGTCCTCGTTCCGTTTCTGGCTCACCAGGAGCATCGCCAGTCTCTGCCGTGCCGCGACGTTTCCCGCATCCCGGGAAAGGACCATCCGCAGGGAGTTCTCGGCCTCCGAAAGATCCCCCTGCTCCTCCTGGAACTGGGCCAGCGTCAACAGCACCACCGGGTGCCCGTGGGTGGCCTCCATGGCATCCTTCAATCGTGCGACCGAATCCTGGACCTTTCCCTGGGAGAACAGGGTCCTTGCAAGCCCGACCCAGGCATCGACGCTGCCCGAATCGATCTTCAGGGCCGCCTCGAAGGCCGCCTGGGCGCTCTGGAACTTCCGCCCCTCCAGGGCCGCGTTGCCGCGGAGGATCCAGAAGGCGGGATTGCGGGGGTGCTTCTCGGTCCCTTCCAGCAATGCCGACTGCGCCAGTTCTCCCTTGGAGTCGGCCAGTGCCACCTTCGCATAGGTCAGAAGGAAGGTTTCGTTGTCCCTTCCCGCTTCCCGTGCCGGCCTCATGACCTCGAGGGCGTCGGAGGACTTGCCGGACTCCAGGAGGCGCAGCGCCAGTTCCTCGGCGACGTCCGGATCGGTCGGCCGCATCGCCAGCGCCCCCCGCAACTGTTCGTTGGATGCGGCAGCGTCGCCCTTTCGGGCCAGCGCTTTCGCGAGCATCCGATGGGCCTCGAAGATGGCCTCGTCATCGACTCCCGGGCGGCCCTTTTCCAGCACCTCCTCCCCGATCCGGATGGCTCCCTCCACGTCCCCCAGGGCCAGGGTCGCCTCCGCGAGGCCCAGACGGGCCTCGACGTGATCCGGTTCGGCACCCAGGACCGTTTCGTAGATCGTGCGGGCCGCATCGGGTTTCCCCAGGCCCAGGAGGGCCATCGCCTTTCCGCAGAGGGCCGCGTGATGCCCGGGAACCCGAGTCAGGACCTCGTCGTAGAGCCGGACGGCCTCCTCGTATCGTTTCCTCTGGTAGGCAGCCCGTCCCGCGAGGTATTCCAGGGAGGCTTCCCCGGGAGTCTCCTTCAGGGCCTCCTCGACCAGCGAGGCAGCCTCGTCCCACTGTCCCGAGGCCATGCGGTCGATCACGCGGAGGCGGAACCCCAGGACGCCTTGCGGATTCATCTGGACGGCCAGGTCCTTCAGTTTCGCCGCGAATCGCGGCTCCTTCTGGAATGCCGAGGGATAGCGCTCCCGGAGGGTCGCCAGGGCCTCCAGCAGCGCCGTCCTCAACTGGACGTCGTTCGGCGACTCCAGGACCTTCCGTTCCAGCCGGACGATCGAATCCAGGTACACCTGGACCCGATCGAACCGGGGACCCGCGCCGGCGTCCGACTGGGACGCTGCGACGGGACGCCGGTCGTCCGGGGCGCTCAATCCCTTTCCCGAGGTGCCCAGGATGGCCTTCATCCCGAAGTACCCGTAATCGGTCTGCCCGAGAATGACTCCCACCAGGACCAGCAGCAGTCCCGACAGGAGGGCTCCCCGAACCAGCCGCGGGAACGCCGGCCCCCGGGCCGATCGTCTGGCGGCGGCCTTCCTGGAACCTCCGGCGGCGGTCTTCGTCCCGGCCGCCGATGGAGTCTCCGTCGCCGCAGCCGGATCCGCGGTCACCGTGGGAGGCGCCGCCGCGGGGATCTCCACCTGGAGAGACGCCCCCGTTCCCGGCCCGTCGAACAGGGAACTCCCGAAATCACCATCGCCCCATGCGACCGTCTCCAGGGGGGACGGGGAAGGCCCCGAGGGAACCGCCACGGGTGGGACCACCGGCGGAGCACCGATGAAGTCGGTCTTCCAGGGGGCCTCCGATCCGGTCGTCGGGGAGGCCTCGGGTCCTGCTTCCCAGGGCGGAAGGGAGTCGCTGAAGGATTCCTCCCGCATCACGGCATCGATGTCCAGCGTGGTCCCCGGATCCCCCGCGGCGGTGTTCCGGGACCCGTCTGCCTGGGATCCGAGGGCCTCCAGGTCTCCGAAGGCCAGTTCCAGGTCGTCGAAGGACAGTTCCGGGGGCCCACCGGCCTGTCTGGGAGGTTCCCCCCGAGGCGGTTCCCGAGGTACCTCCGGCTCCAGGAACCCTGAAAGACGGTCCAGCGTGGTGCTGGAATCCGCCTCTTCCCCAGCGCGGGCCGGTCCGGTGTCCAGGTGGAACTCCGATCCGGAAGAGGTGCGCCTGGGGTGGTCGACGGGGACCTCGACCTTCGGCGGAACGGGGACATCCACCTGCGGGATCGATGCCGGCGCCGGTCGCTTCGGTGATTCGTTCCGGGTCCCCGGGGCGACGGCCTGGGGCTTTTCGGCGGGAGGGGGCGGCTTCCCCGATCCCGGCGAGAACACGGTTTCCCGGGCGTGTCGCAACTCCCCGTCCTTCAGGGAATAGGACCCCGCTCCGTCCAGGACCTCCTCCGGGATCCGGGACCTCGGGGCCGGAGGCCTGTCCTTCCTGGGGGGGGCCTGCGGGTCGTCTGCGAAGGGGGGCGCCAGGCGGAAATCCACCATCGCGTGGCAGGTGGGGCAGGGAACCTGATCCTTTGCCCCCGGGCCTCCGATTTCCACCCTGTCGCCGCAGAAAGGACATCGCACCGCCATGACAGCCTCCTCGTTCCGGACCGATTCTAGAATGATTCGGTCGGGAAGGGATCAGGGAATCCTCGGCGATTCTCCGGGCCGGGAGGGATTGACAGGAGGGGATCCTTCTGGTGAACTTCATCCGTCCGTTTCTGGGAGCCGTTTCCAAATGGCAGCAACGCCCCTCACCGAGGTCAAGGGAATGAGCACCGGCCCGCAGGGTTCCGCGCGTCCTGGCGAAGTGAACGCCCTCCTGGGGCGAGGCAGCGAGTTCGAAGGGAAACTCACGTTCGAGGGGATCGTTCGAATCGACGGCAAGTTTTCGGGGGAGATCTTCTCGGACGGGACCCTGATCATCGGCGAGGGCGCCCGGGTGAAGGCCGAGATCGCCGTGGACACCCTGGTCCTCCAGGGGGAACTGGTCGGCAACGTGCGGGCCAAGTCCACCGTGGAACTCCATGCCCCAGGCCGCCTGCGGGGGAACATCCAGACCGCAGCCCTGGTCGTGCAGAAAGGGGCTTCCTTCGACGGCAACTGCGTGATGGAGGGACCCGAGGGATCCCCCCGGCGGGCTGCCGGCGGGCCGCCTCCCGGGCCCCAGAACTGAGGTCGCTGCCGCCTCGGGGCGCCTCCGGAAACCTCTTGCCCGGGGACTGCGCCATGCAACGCCCTGCCGCCTTCCTGCTGCTCCTTGGCGCCATCGCCGTTCCCGGATGCGACCGGTCGTCTCCCGCCACGGCAGCGGATGCTGGGGAATCCCGAACCGTCGTCGCCGTTCCCCCTGCCCCTCCTCCGGTCCCCGGGGAGCGGGCAATCCCGGACATGATCGCGTCCTTGCAGCGGCTCTCCCGGGTGGATGAAACCGCTCCGTTCATCCCCTTCGTTCCCTCCCGATCCAAGGCGTGGCTGGTAGGGCAACGCATCGAAGACCTGCGAGCCCTGCTGGCTGGGGAGGTCGCTCGGACCGATTGTCAGGAGGGCCGGTGCGTCGCCTGGATGAAGTCCCGGGAGGACCCGCCCCGGGCGCTGGTCTTTCTGGAACGACCGACGGGCTGGGTCTGGGACCCGGGCGCATCCCTGACCTACCAGGAACCGGACCCCGGGGCGCCGGATCCCGAAAACCGGGACCGGACCCCGGAGGAGACCTTCCGGTCGATCCCGGGCAATGGGCCTCTGGTGGCCTTGCTGGAGACCGATGTCGGAACGTTGAGATGCACGCTGGATGAACGGGAACTCCCGGGCGCGGTGGCCACGTTCGTCGGGCTGGCCACGGGACTGCGTTCCCACCGGGATCCCGCGACGGGAGAGTGGGTTCATCGTCCCTGTTTCGGGGAACAGCCCCTTCGTCCGGATCGGGACAACCGCGGATGGAACTTCCACTGTCCGGCCGAATCGGAGGAAATCGGGCCGGGGTTCTGGAAGGCCGATGAACTCCGAAAAGGGGTGGGAATCGATCGCCCGGGGAGGCTTGCCTTCGATCCCCCGGGACCGAACCGCGTCGGCGGCCGAATGCTTCTCTCGACGGCCCCGGACCCGGAACGGGACGGGCTGGTCACTGTGATCGGGCAGTGCGGTCCGGAGGAGATCCTGAAGCGCCTGGCCGCGGTGGTCCCGGGACGGCGGGGCGCGGGATCCGGGCCTGTTCGCCTGAAGGGGATCACGATCGCACGGGAGGAGAAGGCCTCCCGATGACGGCATCCCCTTCTGGAATCGTCGCGTTCCTGTCGGACTTCGGACTGGAGGACGGATACGCGGGAGAGGTCCACGGGGCACTGCTTTCCGAGGCCGCCGGTCTTCGCGTGGTGGACATCTCCCACCTGGTTCCTCCCGGGAACGTACGCACCGGGGCCTTCCTGCTGAAGAAGGCCCGGCATTCGTTTCCGGCCGGAACGGTCCTGCTGGCAGTCGTGGATCCGGGGGTGGGCACCTCCCGCAGGCCGGTGGCCGTCCGGGATCACACGGGCTTCGCCGTGGGACCGGACGACGGCCTCCTTGCATGGGCCATGGATCCGGATGCCGAGTGGAGGGAGATCCCGCCCTCCTTCCGGTCCCCGCGATCCAGGGGAAGGACCTTCGATGGGCGGGACCTCTTCGCTCCCGTCGCAGGGGCCCTGGCCTCAGGGAGACTTTCCTTCGAGGAAATCGGTTCCCCAATTTCCGACCCGCTGCGGCCGCCCTTCCCTTCCTGGTCCCGGCAGGGTCGGACCTTGCAAGGGGAGGTGCTGCACGTCGATCGGTTCGGCAACGTGCTGACCTCAATCCCGGGCGATGCCTGGCCAAAGGATCTTCCCGACGGGGCCCCCCTGTCGGTTCGATGCCATGGCACGTCCCACCAGGCCATCCAGGGCGTGTACGGGGACTCCAGGGGGATCACCGTGCACCGGGACTCCTCGGGATTCCTGGAGGTCGCGTTGTCCGGGGCCTCGGCTTCGGCGATGCTTCGATTGCTTCCCGGGGATTCCCTGGAGGTGGCACGTTGAAACCCATCGCGGTCGTCCTGATCGGGATCGCCACCCTGTACGCCTGCGAGTCGGGCCATGGACTGTTGACCGGGGAATCCCTGACCGTCGATCCCTGCGCGGACGGGAAGCCCCGGACCTGGGAGCCCTTCCGCATGGAGATGGATCGTCTGATCTGGGATCGGCCCGATGCGGACGTCGGAATGCTCACGCTGCAGGCCGGGTTCCGGGACCCGAACCGGACCGACCTCGTCGTCGTCGAGTTCCGGGACGTGGAGGCGCTGGAGGCCCGGGTTCGGGAGGCACCGGGTCTCGAGGTGCCGCTTCCGGAGGCCGGGCGGGTGAGCCTCTCAATGAACGGGACGTGCCCCGACGGGCGGGAGCCCCTGGTATCCCAGGAAGGGCGGATCCGGCTGGACCGGTTCGATCTGTCCTTCGGCGGCGGCATCGCCGGGACGGCCCGGTTCGATCTGAAGAATCCCCGGAAGGGCGAGGACTCGCCCCCTGCGGGAACGGGGATGGTCCTGGACTTTTCGGTGGACTTGACGGAAAAGGACCCGCGGACCGGCGACGGACGGAGGTGACTCTTGAGCACGGCACAGGACCAGGAGATTCGAGACATCGTCGAGGCCGTGGTGCAGAGGCTTCGGCGGGAGGGAATCGGGATGGCGGCAGGGGCTCCCGATGCGGGCTGCGGGGACTCCTGCAGCCGGGGAGCGGCGGAGTGCACCGGCTGCGGGCACAGCGTCCGGAAACGGCCGGAAGACGCCAGGAAGATCGTGGACATGGGGGCGGTTCGGCTGGGAGCCGCGTCGGGGGTGGGAGCGGTCCGGGGGGACCTGGCCCGGTACATCGATCACACCCTCCTGAAGGCCGATGCCACCCGGGAGGAACTGAAACGCCTCTGCGAGGAGGCCAGGACCTACGGATTCGCCTCGGTCTGCGTGAACAGCGCGAACGTCCGCTTCTGCAAGTCCCTGCTCCAGGGAACCCCGGTGATGACCGTCGCGGTCGTGGGCTTCCCCCTCGGGGCGATGGTCCCCGAGGCGAAGGCCTTCGAGACCCGGGAGGCGATCCGCAACGGGGCGGACGAGATCGACATGGTGATCAACCTCGGCGCCCTGAAATCGAGGGACTACGACCTGGTGCTGGAGGATATCCGCAAGGTGGTCCAGGCCGCGGCGCCGCGGAAGGTGAAGGTGATCCTGGAAACCGGATCCCTGACCCGCAACGAGAAGATCATCGCCTGCACGCTCGCGAAGATGGCCGGTGCCCATTTCGTGAAGACCTCCACCGGGTTCGGGCCCGGGGGCGCCACCGCCGAGGACGTGGCGCTGATGAAGGAGGTGGTCGGAGAGGCCCTGGAGGTGAAGGCCAGCGGGGGAATCCGCACCCAGGAGGACGCCCTGGCGATGATCGCCGCCGGGGCGACCCGGATCGGCGCCAGCGCCTCGGTGGCCATCGTGACCGGCAAGGGGAAGGAGAAGGCCGCGAAGGGCTACTGACCCGGGAATTTCTCTCCGCAGGAGGCCGTTTCGGGGATCGGACGCGCCAGCCGCCCTTCCAGGAACAGTTCCGCGGCACGGTAGGACGACCGGACCAGGGGGCCGGAGGCCACGAATTCGAAGCCCATCTTCCGGGCCCGGTCCTCCAGGTCGGCGAACTCCTCGGGAGTCCACCACCGGGAAACCGGCAGATGCCGGGCCGTCGGCCGCAGGTACTGGCCCAGGGTCAGGATTCGGACCCCGACCCGCCGCAGGTCCTCCATCGCCTCGATCACCTCGTCGAGGGATTCTCCCAGTCCGAGCATCAGCGAGGACTTGGTCCACAGGGAGGGGTCGTGTCGCCGCGCCTGGCGCAGCACTTCGAGGGACAGGTCGTAGGAGGCCCTCCGGTCCCTCACCAACGGGGTGAGACGACGGGTGGTTTCCAGGTTGTGGGCGAGCACGTCGGGACGACCTTCCAGCACCTGGCGCAGCGGGTCGTCCCGGTAGTCCGGGATCAGCAGTTCGACGCGCGGCGGGGATTCGAGGGCCTTCAAGGCGTCGAGGACCGCCCGGAAATGTCCGGCTCCGAGGTCCGGGAGGTCGTCCCGATCGACGGAGGTGATGACGACGTACCGGAGCCCCGAGTCACCCGCCAGGCGGGCGATGCGGGCAGGCTCCGAGGGGTCCAGGGGCCGTCCCTCCCGGGCGCTGGCCACCGCGCAGAAGCGGCAGGACCGGGTGCACCGATCGCCCAGGATCATCAGGGTCGCCGTGCCCGCGGACCAGCACTCCCCCTGGTTCGGGCACCGGGCCTCCTCGCAGACGGTGTGGAGTCGTTCGCGGTCCAGCGTCCGGTGGGTGGCCATCGCGACCGATCCGCCGGGCAGCCGGACCCGAACCCAGGGAGGCAGTCCTCCGGGACCCCCCATGAAGGAACTCCCGCAACGGGGAGGCCATCATAGCGATCGAGATTCCCGTTGACAATGGCGCCCGGCACGCTTACACTTCCGCCCGCTTCTCGAATCTTTCCACCAGGAGGATCGGGCCGAATGAGCAGCGTGATCAAGAAGCGTCGCAAGAAGATGCGGAAGCACAAGTACGAGAAGATGCGCAAGAAGATGCGCCACGAGCGACGCAAGCGCGGCAAGTAGTCCCGGCCATTTCCCGGCAGCGGCCCCTGCCCTTCTCCGAGCCCGCGGGTTCGTCCACCCCGGTGCGTCCATCACAGACTGGAAGGCGGCGATCCTGGGGCGTCCGCTCTACTGGCAGTCGTAGTCCCCGGTGCCTCCCACGGGAAGGCACCTGGCCGGCGAGGTGCAGGCAGCCTTCGTCCCGCAGCGGCACGTTCCCGTGACGGTGGTCGAGTCGCAGAGGTTCGCCAATGCCGGATCGCAGACCGTGGACCCCGCCGTTCCCTCGCAGACGCACCCCGAAGGGGCCGTGCAGGCGGGGTTCGGCTCCACGCAGGTGCTGGTGCCCCGGCAGGATCCCGCCAGGCACTGGTCGTTGACCGTGCAGTCCTTCCCGTCGTCGCAGGCCCCTCCGGTGACCGCCCGCCAGGAACTCTGGGACAGGGAGCGCTGGCACGACTGGCAGTAGTTGGCGGGGTTCCTGTCCCCAGCCTGGTAGCAGACCTGGCCGATATAGCAGGTACCGGAAGCCAGGGTCCAGGAATTCAGGTTCCTGGACACGTCGCAGACCTGGCAGAACTTCGTCCCGTTGGCCTGCCCGTCGGCCACGCACTGGTTCGCAATGAAGCAGAACCCCGACTTCAGCACCTGGGAGCAGTGGTTCGGCGGCGGGAGGCCCAGGCACTGGGAGTCGTAGCACGACGCGATGGGAGTGCAGGTGAAGGCGGTGCCCCGGCAGCCGCCTCCGACCTGGCAGAGGTCATTGTACGAGCAGGAGTCCTGGTCGTTGCAGGAGGTGCCCAGTGCATCCTCGTGGACACAGGGATCCCCCGAGGTGATGGAGGGGTCGCAATGGTCGCTGGTGCATGAATTGCCGTCATCGCAGGACCTGGGAATCCCGGGAAGACAGACGCCCGACAGGCACTCGTCGCCCAGCGTGCAGGGGTTTCCGTCCTGGCACGGAACGTGGTCCGGCCCGGGACTCCAGGCGCGGGGCGTGTCGGGATTGCAGACCTGGCAGGTGTCCGCCGGGTTCTTTTCCCCGTCATTGCGGCAGACGCCGTCGATCAGGCACGTCCCCTCCAGCATCACGTAGACGCATCCCCCATTGCCGTCGCAGCTGTCCAGCGTGCAGTAGCGGCCATCGGCGCAGGAGTAGGAGGTTCCCCGGCAGGTCCCGTTCGCGAGGCACCGGTCCGCGTAGGTGCAGGAATCGCCGTCGAAACAGGGTTGTCCCACGTTGGCGGGCTGCTCTTCGCAAGTGTACGAGGCACTCCCCCGGGAGATGCAGACCCCCTTCTTGCAGGGGAGATTGGGGGACGGGCAGACCACGTCGCTCCCCGCGACACAGGTTCCGTCCTGACAGGAATCCCCCAGGGTGCAGCCGTTTCCGTCGGCGTCGCACTCGAATCCCGGCGGACGGGGCGACCAGGCCTGGGCGTTCCGGGACGCCTGGCACCAGAGGCAGGGATTCTGGGGGTGCGGCGTCCCGTCGGGGACGCAGGTCGCCTGGTCGATCAGGCAGTACCCGGGTCGGACCGGGTGGCTGCAGTTCCCTTCCAGACAGCGGTCCTCGGTGCACTCCAGGGCGTCGAGGCAGGTCGCGTCGGCCCCGTCGTCCACGAGCCCGTCGCAGTCGTCGTCGATGCCGTTGCAGGTCTCGCTCCGGGCCAGCCCTGCGGTGGAACACTCGAGGCCGGTCCCGTCGAGCCGACAAAGGACGATCCCCTCCCCGCAGCGTCCGGTCCCGCAGGCCTGCCCGACCCAGAGGTCGGTCCCGTTCCAGTCGCGGAACGAGAAGTCCTCGTCGGTCTGCCCGTCGCAGTCGTTGTCCTTGGCGTCGCAACTCCGCTCGACCGGGGTTTCGTAGAGCGGGACGTTCCGGTAGTCGCAGGACCACTCCCCTTCGATGCAACGGGCGATCACGAGGGAAGGGAGGCAGACGCCCACCCGGAGGCAGGGACAATCGACGCTGAGGGAACCCAGGCCGTCGTCGGTGATCCCGTCGCAATCGTCGTCCTTGCCGTTGCAGGTCTCCTGCACGGCCAGCGACGCGCTGCCGTCCGGATTCGTGCTGCACGCCGGGCGCTGCTCCACGGGATGGCACTCGACCACTCCGGGGACCCGGCCGCACTCCCCTTCCCCGATGCACGGGCTGCCGGGAAGCCCCCCCTGGTATCGCTGGTTCTCGTCCACGAGGCCGTTGCAGTCGTCATCCAGGCCGTTGCAGACCTCCGCGGTGGCAAGCCCCGCGGTGGAACAGGCAAGCCCCGTTCCGTTGCACACGGTGGTTCCGTGTTCGCACCGGCCGGTTCCGCAGGCCTGTCCCAGGACCTTCATGGTGCCGTCCCAGTCGGCCATCTGGAAATCCTCGTCGGTCTGCCCGTCGCATTCGTTGTCCTTCCCGTCGCAGTGGACTTCCCGGTTGCCTTCCCAGTCCGGAACCAGGGAGTAGTCGCAGATCCAGGTTCCCGATTCGCAACGGGCCTGGATGTGGCGCTTGCCGTCCCCCCCGCAGACCCCGACCTTCCGGCAGTCGCTGGCATCGACATCGGTCAGGTCCTCGTCGGTCTGCCCGTCGCAGTCGTCGTCCCGGTTGTTGCAGACCTCGGGAATCGCGAGGGACCCGCTGCCTCCCGGATCGGTGCTGCAGACGACCCGCGTCCCGTCGAGGCACTCCCGGAAGCCCTGACCCCGGGCGCATTCCCCGGTCCCGGTGCAGGGGATCCGTCCTCTTGCCGGGTCGGACGGATCCTGGAAGACCTGGAAATCCTCGTCGGTCTGCCCATCGCAGTCGTTGTCCTTCCCGTCGCACGACTCCGGCTTCCGAACATCGGCATAGGTGGAACAGGTGAGGGAGCCCCCGTCGGGAGTGCAGGCGACCCTTCCGCCGCTGCACTCGCCCTTGCCGCAGTTCTCGCCCTTCGCCAGGGGGACCGGATGCTGTTCGTCCTGGAACCGGAAGTCCTCGTCGGTCTGCCCGTCGCAGTCGTTGTCCTTCCCGTCGCAGTGGGCCTCGGCGTCCCCGTCCCAGCCCGGAACCTGGGAGTAGTCGCAGTGCCAGGATCCCCGCTCGCAGCGGGCCACAATGAACGCCGCCCCAACGAGGCAGACCCCGGTCTTCCGGCAATCGCTCGCGGCCACTCCGACCAGGTCCTCGTCGGTCTGCCCGTCGCAGTCGTCGTCCCGGTCGTTGCAGATCTCGGCCCTGGCTCGCGATTCGGATCCTTCCGGGTTGGTGGAACAGGTGGCATGGGTGGCGTCCAGGCACAGGACGCTGCCGTACCGATCCGGGATCGTGTCGCCGTTCTCGTCGCCGCAGGACCCCCGCCCGTAGCAGGCCTGTCCGACCCGGGGCATTCCCGGACAGTTTCCGACCTCCCCGGGATCGGCGCAGGGGATGCCGACTCCCTGGTCGTACGCGAACTCCTCGTCGGTCCTTCCGTCGCAGTCGTCGTCCTTGCCGTTGCACGTCTCCGGGGTCGGATCCGCCGAATCCAGGCATCGCACCGAGGCTTCCTGGCCCTTCGAGTGGAAGCAGACCTGTCGCCCGGTCCGGCATTCGCCGACGTCGCTCCCGCAAGAGGCGAACAGGGCCTCTGGGTTCCCATCGTCGATGTAACCGTCGCAGTCCTCGTCCCTGCCATTGCAGCGTTCCGGAGCGCCGGGGTGGACCAGCGGGTCCGTGTCGTCACAATCGCCGTTCGACGCGGTGAAGCCGTCCCCGTCGGAGTCCGACAAGCCCGCGCAGGGAAGGTCCCCGCCCCGGCAGTCCTGGTCGATCCCGTCCCCGCAACGCTCGGGAGCGCCGGCATGCACGTTTGGGTCTTCGTCGTCGCAGTCCGTGTCTGGGCCGGCGGGATAGCCGTCCCCGTCCCTGTCCTGTGCGTCGCAGACGGTCACCTTGCCGTCGCAGTTCCGGTCGCAGGACGGCGGAGGATTCCCGCCACCGGGAACCGGGCAGCAGGGCTCCGGTGCCGGGTGCCTGGGCGCGCCGTCGTAGGACAGTTCCGGGAACACGCCCGCATCGTAGGGAGCGTCGGGGTTGCCGGGACAGTGCTGGCGCTCCAGTTCATCCGGAACGCCGTCCCCGTCCAGGTCCCCCTCGAAGCATCCGTCGAGGATCGGGTCGTTGGCCACGCCGTTGCAGTTGTCGTCTTCCGGCGAGGAGCAGTCCTCGATCGCCATCCGGAGTGCCGCAGTGGAGCAGACCGGCAGGCCCGTGCGATCGTCGCAGACGACCTTCCCGCCGGCACACCGCCCCGCGCCGCAGGAATCCCCGACCACCCGCAGGGCCCCGTCCCAGTCCCGGATCACGAGGTCCTCGTCCGTGAGTCCGTCGCAGTCGTTGTCCTTGCCTTCGCACCGCTCGGTCGCACCGGGGAAGACCGTGGGATCGTCGGGATTGCAGTCCATCCGTGTGGCCAGTTCCAGGCACGCAGGAGAGCCGATGGATTCCTCCCGGCACCAGGCCGGAAGGCAGTCGGGGCTCTGGTCGCCGTCCTGATCCAGGCAGGCCGCGGGATGCCCGTCGCAGTCGTCGTCGATGGCCCCTTCGGGAAGCACACCGCCGACCTGGAAGTCGCACCGGGAGCAGCCGTCCTCGAAGCCCACCGGAGTCGCCGTGGCATGGCCGTCGTCGCAGTCCCCGAAGGCCTCTCCGGGGGCGCAGCACCCGGGGACCCCGCAGTCGGAGAACCCGTCCCGGTCCCCATCGCAGGACGGATCGATCCTCTCCAGGGCCAGGATGACCACGCTCCGGGAAGACAGGTCGCCGGATCCCACGGCCCGCCCGATCGCCTCTCCGTTGACCAGGGCCAGGACCACGACGGTGACCTGTCCCTGGAATCGCTCCCCCGCCGCCAGGCGGACCAGGAACGGATCCTCCCGGAGGTCCTTCCGGGAGACGTCGAATCGGAATCGCGTCTCGGACGCACCGTCCCTGGGCAGGACCCGCCGTTCCGGCCCCTCCCCCTGGAGAACATGGAAGAAGAGTTCCGAGGGAGCCAGGGACTCCGGGTCCTGGACCTCCACGAAGAGGCTGTCGTAGGTCCGCGTCGTCCGGGTACATCCCGGAAGAAGCAGCAGCATGGAGGCGGCGGCAACGGGGAATCCTCGAAGGGCGAAATGGCGAAGCCCACTCATCGCGAGATCTTCCGGAAGGCCGTTTCCTATTCTAGAGAAGCGCCCCTGCCGGTCAATCGATGCCTCGATTCGCGCCGAAAACAGCGGAACAGGCAAGGGCTTTCGATGCGAGTCGATCGGAGATAGACTTCGGCACCATGAAGAGGCTGCTGATTTTCGGCGCGGTCTTCCTGGCGTGTCCGGCGATCCTCCGTGCCGATCCGGGATCTGGCGAGGCGACCGGAGGACGGTGCCCCCTCTCTCGCTCCCTGGAACGACCCGTCACGAACCTGCTCCAGGCCCTGGAAGGAAGCGATTTCGATGCTGCCCGGATTTCCCTGGGAATCGTCGAGGAACGGGCCGTTTCCCTGGGGGTGAGGAACCTCTTTCCCCTGTCCGCCGCGGTGCGGTACTGGATCGCGGGGAAGGGAACGTCGGCATCGGAACAGGACGTGGCGGAGATCCTGGACCGCGTGATCCGTCTGGTCCCGGATGACCCGTGGCTTCACTGGCACCGCGGACTCCTCGCCCTTCGGCAGGGATTCGGGGGAACCAGCGAGGCGTTCCTCCAGGCCGGGGAGTCCCTGAAGGCGTTCCAGCGGAATCCGGCGGCGGCCCTCGAGGTCGCAGGCGGCCTGGCCTTCCACCTGCTCCTTTCCCTGGCCGGATGCCTGCTGCTGGTGTCCCTGGGAATCCTCCTCCGCCACTTCACGCGTCTCTCCCACGACGTGGGAGACCTCTTCCCCAGGGCGCCGACCAGCGCCTTCTCCCTGCTGGAGATCACCCGATCCCGGGGCCTTCGCTTCCTGGTAGGGAGCGGCGCCAACCGGGTCCTGGCGGGATCCCTGCTGGCCGTGATCCTGGTTCTGCCCGTCGTCGCGGGAGCGGGACTGATTCCAACCGCCTGCCTCTGGACCGTGCTGCTGACGCCGTACCTCCGTCCCGCCGAGCGGGTCGGGGCGGCCTTCTCCCTGTTGTCCGTCGCCCTGGTCCCCTGGATGGCCGCCTGGACGATCCTCCCGAACCGGGCGATCGAGGGGGACGGAGCCGCCCTCTGGTCCACCCTCCAGGGGGTCCCGGCACCAGGGGCCGAGGAACGGATCCGGCGCCGCGGCATCGAACAGATCGGAAGAGCGTCGTGTAGGGAAAGAGTGTTCTCTTCCGTGT
>ERZ795061.2003-NODE-2003-length-19167-cov-7.055149_pt1 | contig 19167 bp, 15 predicted proteins | sample MGYA00375145_ERZ795061 | MGnify/ENA primary metagenome ERZ795061 (study PRJEB30190, sample SAMN05720144) | anaerobic digester metagenome | isolation source: active sludge of municipal wastewater-treating anaerobic digesters | place: USA | collected 2014-12-22 ... | reverse complement strand
TCTCGGTGCGCGTCCCTGGATAGGCGATGCCGTAGCGCGAGAGGCGCCCGGTTCCGTACTCGTAGTCGGCGAGGATGTACCATCCCGACCACGGGTTCCCCACGTCGTTGCGGGTGTCGTAACGCAAGCGCCCGTTCACGAGGTGCATGTCCCCCTCGTCGAGGTACGGATTCTCGCGCCACGTCTCGCCGTTGCGGAACAGCGTCCACGGATCGCGCGTGCGGCGGTCGGCCCACCGCTGGTCCGAATAGCTCACCGTGGCATCGAAGGCGCTGGACCGAAACAGGGAGGCGTAGACGCTCCCGCCATGCCGGTTGTAGTAGTCGCGGAAATCGCGATGCAGGAAGAACGAGGCGAGTCCCACTTCCTCGTCCGACAGGTGCCACGGTTCCACCGGCTCCACGAGATCGAACAGTCGCCCGCCGAGCCGTACGCCTTGCGTCTGCCCCACCTGCACCTCGGCTTTGGCGGCATGCCCGATGTTCTCCGGCTTCCACTCGAAGTTGTCGGCGCTTCGCCACACGCCCAGCGCGTCGAAGGCGAGCCGCCCCCAGTCGTAGTCACGCCCGAAGGCGGGACCGAGGAAGACGGGGAGTCCCTCGACCCGATTGTAGGTCCGCGCCGAGATGAGGCGCAGGTCGCCCCATCCGCCGTTGCGCCACCGCTCGCGGCGTCGCCACCAGCGTGAGGTCGCGTCCTCGTCCTCAGGGGGGCGCGACAGGCGATCGCCGTCGCGCGCGTAGTCGAGCCGCGCGCGGTACACGCGGATCTGCCCGCCGACCGTCGCCACGTCGCTCCCGGTCACGCGCCCACCGACGACGAGAATCTCGCCGTCGACGCGCGCACCGCTCGTCAGGCGCACGTCGGCGTTGACGGCGACGATACGCCCGCGCACGTGCCCGAGGACGATCAGTTCGCCCCCCAGCACGCTGAGGTCGCTCGTGACCTCACGCGCCGCCTCGACGGTGTACGGGCCGTCCACCCGGAGCGTCCCAGGCGCGTTCCAGACGCGCAGCACCTCCTCGGCCACTTCGCGCGGCAGCACTCGCTCGTCGAGTACCTGCTGCGCAGGCGTTGGCGTCGCGGCCCACGTCGTCACGGCCAGCAGGGCGATGCCCTTCAGCCACCATCGATTTCGCATATCGGCTCCAGTCGTTGCGAACGGCAGATGCGCTAGGCACAACGCATACCGTCCTGAACGATCTCCTCGCGAATGCTGTGAGACAACGACTTCCACGTCTGTCGTCGGTTTGCCCATGTCGGGCACGTCGGCGCGTTGTCCGCGAATGGGGTCAGGCCGGGTGTGTCAGATTGCCTTCCACCCCCACCTCCAGGCGCTTCATGCGGCGGTACAGGTTCGGGCGATCCGTCTGCAGCCGGCGGGCCGCTTCGGCGATGTTCCCCCCCGAGGCGGCAAGCGCACGCGTGATCAGGAGGCGCTCGTAGTCGTCGAGCAGTGCGCTCAACGGCGCCTCCAGCCCCGCCGGGTCGGGGAGCGACTCCAGGTGTGCCGACGCGACCGGGACGTCCTCCACCGCGATGACGCGTCGCACGTCGTCGGCGTGCACCTCCCGGCCGGCGTGCAGGATGATCAGCCGCTCCACGATGTTCCCCAGTTCGCGCACGTTCCCCGGCCAGCGATAACGCGTCAGGAGCTGCAACGCCTCGTCGCTCCATGCCGGCGGGCGGTGCCCGGTGCGCAGGCGTGTGAGCGACGCGAAGTGCCGCACCAGCTGCGGGATGTCGTCGGGTCGTTCGCGCAGCGGAGGGAGCGAAACCGGGATGACGTTGAGCCGGAAGAACAGATCCTCGCGGAAGGCCCCGTCGCGCACCGCCCGCTGCAAGTCCTTGTTGGTCGCGGCCACCATGCGCACATCGATCGGGATCGGCTTGCCACCGCCCACGCGCTCGATCTCGCGGGCTTCGATGGCGCGCAGCAGCTTGGCCTGCGCTTCGCTGCCGAGATCCCCCACCTCGTCAAGAAAGAGCGTGCCGCGATGCGCGAGTTCGAAGCGCCCGATGCGACGTTCGGTGGCGCCGGTGAAGGCGCCGCGCTCATGGCCGAACATCTCGCTCTCGACCAGGTCGCGCGGGATGGCGGCGCAATTGACCCGCACGAACGGCCGGTCACGGCGTGCGCTCCCGGTGTGGATCGCCGCGGCGGCCAGCTCCTTCCCCGTTCCGGACTCGCCCGAGATCAGGACCCGGGCGTCGGTGGGGGCAATGCGTGCCAGCAGCGCCCGCAGCCCCTGCATCACGGCACTCTCGCCGATCATCTCGCCCGCCAGCCCCATCTCGGCGCGCAGCACCTGCGCTTCGCGCTTCGCCAGCCGCAACTCGAGCGCGGAGCTGAGCGAGAGCAGCACCCCTTCGGGGGTCAGCGGCTTCTCGAGGAAGTTGAAGGCGCCAAGCTTGGTCGCACGCACCGCGTCGGCGAGCCCGGCCTTGCCACTCATCATGACGACCGGCAGGTCGGGGTGCTTTTCGCGCAGAGCGGCGAGCACCCCCAGCCCGTCCATCGCGCCCGGCATCATCAGGTCGACGAGGGCGACGTCGGGCTCCCCCTCCGTCGCGAGCGCCACGCCTTCCAGGCCGCTGGCGGCTTCGCGCACGTCGTACCCCTCCGAGGCGAGCAGCGCCCCGACCATCCGGCGGATGTTCGGTTCGTCGTCGATGATGAGGATCGTGGGCATCGGCTAGACAGGAGACGGGAGACGGGAGACGGGAGAGTCAGACGGCGCGCCCGGTGTCGGTGGCTTCCCGTCTCCGTTGTGCAGCGGCAACCTACCGTTCGGCGCGGCGGTCGACCGGGACGGCTTCCTTCGGCGCGCCCTGCGGCCACTGCTCCAGCGGGTTAGGGGCGGGCAGGGCACGTGCCTCGCTCATCAGCTTGTTCGTGAAGCGCTGCCCTTCGCTCACGCGCTCGACCTCGATGGCGATCGCCTCGATCGCCTGCTCCATGCGATCCAGGCGCGGCGCCAGGTCCGAGGGAACGGACGACGTGGCGGCCATGCCGCGTCGATCCATGCGGCGGGCAAAGGCGCGCGCCAGCGGGACGCCGATCGCGACGACGGCCACTGTGAGGAAGAACGCATAGGTGACCTCCAGCACCCCCGGCGGGATGTCGGTCGGCATGGCCGGTGGCGGCATCATCACTTCGGTCAGGCCGGGCGAGACGCCTAACGCCTGGTCCATCTGGCTCTGCAGCGACGACAGGCGTTCCTGCGTCGCTTCGATCTGGTCGGTGATCGCGGTCTCGGCGGCGTCGCTGAGCCCCGGATTGAGCTGCCCCGTGAGCTTGTCGATCGTGGCGCGTTCCGCCGCCATCATCGCCTTGAGCGCGTCGATGGTGGCCGGCGACGCGGGCGCTCCGGCCACCGCCGGCGCCTGTGCCGCCTCGACGCCGTCGCGCGCACCACGTACGGCGTCGCGCACGGCATCGCGCACGGCGTTCTGCACGTCGGTGCGCGCGGCCTCATTCCCCTGGGCATCGATGGCGGAGAGGGCAGTCATGTCGGTGTCGTGATTGGCAGGCATGGGCGCGTGTCCCGGTCAGCTCGTGTGAGAGGGTGGCAACGACTTTCCCGCAGGGGGGAGTCGCTCAGCCAGCACCTTGGCGGTGAAGCGTTGTGATTCGGACATGCGTTCGACTTCGACGGCGATCGCATCGATCGCCTGCTCGAGGCGCTGGAGGCGGAGGTCGGTCTCGGGCGACGCGGCCAGCCGCGCCTGATCACGCGCGGTCACACGACCGGCGATGACCTTCACGACCGTGATGATCGTCCCGCTGATCGACCCGAGGATCACGGCGGCCAGGGCGACGTCTGCGCCCGTCGTCAGGATCATGAGAAGTGCAGGGCCTCAGGATCGGCGTTCGCCCGCGGCCGGGATGGCGGCGGCGGGACTGGAGTTGCGCTCGGCGAGGAGCTTGGTCACGAAGCGCTGCCCTTCGGAGATGCGCTCCACCTCGACCGCCATCGCCTCGATCGCCTGCTCGATGCGTTCCAGCCGCAACGCCGTGTCGCCGCCGCTGGGAATCAGCGTCTCACGATCCATGGCGCGCATGCGTTCGCGCGACTTGATCACGGTGGTGACGATCGTGGTGATCATCGCAAAGGCGCCCAGCGGCACCAGGAGTCCGGGATCCATCAGCCAACCTCGGGAGAAGGAGGGGTTACGGGAAGGATGAACGCGATCGTCGTCCCTCCCCCGGGCGTGCTCTCGGCGCGCACCGCCCCATGATGTGCCAGAATCGTCTGGCGCGCGATAGCGAGCCCCAGTCCGGTCCCGCCGGCCTTGTGCGTGACGTACGGATCCCAGATGGAGGGAAGCAGCGACGGGTCGATCCCCTTTCCGCTATCCACGACCGCCACGCGCAGCGCCTCACGCCCATTGATCGGCGCATCGGTGCGCTCCACGGAGACGCGAATCGTCCCGTGGCCGTCGCAGGCGTCGACGGCGTTGAGGAGCACGTTGCTCAGCGCCCGTTGCAGGGCATCGTGATGCCCCATCACCATCGGGAGCCCTGGGTCGGTGTCGATGGTGAGGGTCATCTCCGGCGGCACCGACGCCCGTGCGGTGTAGCGGGCGAGTTCGCCCAGGTCGACCTCGGCGGCGGGGCCGGTGGGGAGGCGCCCAAACTGTGAAAAGCTCCGCGCGAGGATATCGAGTCTCTTGGTCTCGGACTCGAGGACCTCGAGCGCGTCGCGCTGCGCGTCGTTCGCGTCGCGCCGCAGCCGGGCGATGGCGAACTGGATGGGGGTCAGCGGATTCTTGATCTCGTGCGCCACCCGCTGCGCGGTTTCGCGATACGCGCGAAGCCGTTCGGCCTCGATCGCGCGATCGCGCCCCACGACCAGCTCGCGCGCCATCGCCCGCATGCGCTCGCGCAGCACGGCAAACTCCGGCGCCCCGCGCGCCGCCGCCCCCTCGGGGAGCCGCTCCCCACGTTCGATGAGACCGGTCCAGCCGACGAGTTCGTCGAGTGGGCGACTCATCTGGCGCGAGAGATGCCCCGCCACACGCGACGCGGCGACCCAGAGCAGCGCCAGCGTGACCAGCGCGCTGACGATGACGACGGGGACGAGTCGCGTGGCGAGAAAGCGAAAGCGGCGGGCCTGGGTCACCGACTCCTCGAGTTCGAGTTCGTGTACGCGCAGCGCGTCGCGCTGCTTCGCGGTGAGGGGGGCCGCGCGCACCGCCCCCACCGCCGCACGCCCCGACTCCGCCAGCCGCTCCCACGCCGCGCTCCCAGAAACCAACGGAAGCGTGCGCGTCGCCACCACGCCCCACACCAGCGTCAGCGCCAGCGCAGGGACCAGGGCAAAGAGCGAGAGGATGGCAAAGAGCCGGGTGCGGAAGCCGGGTGAGTTCACGTACGGGCGGGAGGTGTCGTGGTTTCGCGAAAGCTAGGCGATGCGCGTACGCCAAAGCATGTCGGGGCGACGGGGGGGGCGCGAGGGCAGTGGCCAACGTCCGCGGTGCACGCCGCCCCCTTGGGGGCTAGAGGTCACGGTGTGAAAGGTCATGGAGCTCGCGCGCCGGCGGCGCGAGATTGTCCCGGCCCAGTCCACCAGCCGACTCCCGTTCCCCCAACACCTCATGAAGAGCCACACGACCTACCTCACCTTCACCACCAAGAAGCGGCAGGAGATCATCGACGTCACCGAGCACGTCGAGGCCTGCCGTGCAGCGGCCGGGATTCGCGAGGGCTTTGTCCTCGTCTCGGCCATGCACATCTCGGCCTCCGTCTTCGTCAATGATCACGAGCCGGGGCTGTGGAAGGACATCCTCGATTGGCTCGAGACGCGCATCGCGCCGTGGAGCCCGGACGACTACCGCCACAACTCGGGGACCGGCGAGGACAATGCCGCCGCGCACCTGCGCTCCCTCACGATCGGGCACGAGGTGATCGTCCCGGTGACGGACGGGCGTCTCGATTTCGGCCCTTGGCAGCGTGTGTTCTACGGTGAGTGGGACGGGCAGCGCGCCAAGCGGGTGATCCTCAAGGCGATGGGGATCTAGCCCGTCCGGGACGGGGGGGAGAAGGGGGGGTGGCTAACCGTTTGGCACCACTTGCATTACATTCCTGCGTCCGACGGTCGTGCCACCTTCGGGGGTTTGGGGATCCACAGGGATCCGTTCCCCGCGGGAGGTACCGGCGAGGTCGTGCGACATCGGTGTCTCCGCGTCGTCGTGGGGAGTCGGTGCGCGCGCGGCCCGTCACCCGGGGGACCTGGCGTCCAGTGCGGAACGCGACCAATGCGGTCGCACCGCCGGCGCCCGAGTCATTCGCCCGGAGCGCGACAAGGCGCGCCACGGAGCGGCATCCAAACCATGGGCGCTTGATGTGCCCGCACACCGTTCTCACCACATGAACGCACGCTCTCCCCGGCACGCCGTCCCGCGCGCGCCCATCGCCCCGTTGCACCGGGGGCCCCAGGCGCTCCCGCCGTCTTCGGCGACCGCCACCTACGGCTCCCCGATCCAGCACGCGCCTAACGCGGCGCTGCTGATCGACTTCGACAACGTCACGATGGGGATCCGTTCCGACCTCGCCGGCGAGCTGCGCTCGCTGCTGTCGTCGGACATCATCAAGGGGAAGGTCGCCGTCCAGCGCGCCTATGCCGACTGGCGCCGCTATCCGCAGTACATCGTCCCGCTGGCCGAGTCCTCGATCGACATGATCATGGCGCCGGCCTACGGGTCGTCGAAGAAGAACGCCACCGACATTCGCCTCGCGGTCGACGCCATCGAGCTGGTCTTCACCCGCCCCGAGATCGGGACCTACATTCTTCTCTCCGGCGACTCCGACTTCGCGTCGCTGGTGACCAAGCTCAAGGAATACGGCAAGTACGTCATCGGCGTCGGCATCCGCGAGTCGTCGAGTGACCTGCTCGTCATGAACTGCGACGAGTATTACAGCTACAACGCCCTCGCCGGCCTCGTGAAGTCGAGCGAGGAAGACGTGCAGAAGTGGGACCCGTGGGAGCTCGTGGTCGAGGCCATCGGTCGCATGAAGAAGAACGGCGACGTCATGCGCTCCGACCGCCTCAAGCAGGTGATGCAGGACATCGACGCCACGTTCGACGAGAAGAACTACGGCTACTCGAAGTTCTCGAAGTTCGTCTCCGATGCCGCCGAGAAGGGGCTGGTGACGATCACCAAGCTCGAGAACGGGCAGCTCGAGGTGGGGCCGTCCGGCGCCGCGCCGGCAGGTGCAGCACCTCGCGCGGCGGCGGCCGACGAGGACGGCGCCCCCGCGCGCGAGGAACGCAGCGGACGTCGTGGACGTCGCGGTGGCCGCGGCCGTGGTCGCGACCGCGAGGAGCGCGGCGAGCGCCCGTCGGGTGCACCGGCCGGAGCGACCGCCGAACTTCCGGTCGCCGCTGCTGGTGAATCGCTCGAACTCGACCTCTCGCCACGCGAGGAGCCCGCGCCCACGCCGCGCGCCGAGACGCCGCGACATGAGCGCGCCGAGCGCCACGCGCGTCCGGATCGTCCGGAGCGCCCAGAACGTCACGACCGTCGCCACGAACCGCGCGTGGACGCGCCGCGTGCTGAGGCTCCACGTGCCGAAGCCCCGCGTACTGAGGCTCCGCGTGCTGATGCCGCGCGTGGTGAAGGGGGCGACGAGATCGGTCGCAGCGGCGAGCGCCTCACGCGCCAGGAGGCCTTCGACCTCGTGAAGCGGTCGGCGACCGCGCTGGTCACCGGCGATGCCGCTGTCCCGGCTCGCGCGATGCGCACCAAGGCCTTCGAGCTGCTGGGACGCGATAGCGAGAGCCTGAGTGAGCGCATGTTCGAACGCATCCTCAAGGATGCCCACGACCAGGAGCTCATCGACCTGCGTCGTCGCGGCAACGACTTCGAAGTTTCGCTGCCGGCGGCAGTGGCGCCGGTGTCCGAGCAGCTGAACCGGGCAGCGGCTGCACACGCCGCCGCCGTCGCCGCGGCGGCTCCGCCAGCTGCACCGCCGGCCCCGCGTGGGATGGTCCCGCGTGGTGCCCCGCCCCGCGGCGGTCGTGGGCGTGCCCCGGTGGGCCCGCCGCCGGAACTCCTCCTCGTGGGCGTCGTCGAGGATGTGCCGACCGTGACTGCGACCGCGCCGGCCCCGATCACCGCACCTAACGAGGCCGCGCCGCACGCACCCAAGGGTCGGAGCGCGCCGAAGGCCAAGGGGGCCAAGCCCGCCGCCAAGGAAGCGGCCAAGCCCAAGCCGCCAGCCAAGGCGGCCAAACCCGCCAAGGCCGAGAGCGCTCCGGCCAAGGGGGCGGCCCGCGGTGGTCGAGGCGGCAAGGCGAAGAAACCAGCCGCCAAGTGATGACTCCAGCGAACGCCGCGTCCCCGACGCGGCGTTCGCGTTTGGGGGCCCCGCTTCCCTCGGCCTTCTACGACCGCGACACGGCCGACGTCGCGCGCGACCTCCTCGGCGCCGTCCTCGAATGCCACGCGGACGGTACGGTGGCGCGCGGACGCATCGTCGAGGTCGAGGCCTACCTGGGCCCGCACGATCCCGCATGCCACGCCGTCGTGGGGCTCACGCAGCGGAACCGTCACCTGCACGGTCCCCCGGGAACGGTCTACGTGTACCGGATCTACGGGATGCACTGGTGCGTGAACGCCGTCACGCGCGCGGCCGGACACGGGAGCGCCGTCCTCGTGCGTGCCCTCGTCCCGCTGGACGGCATCGAGATCATGCGGGAACGACGCGGCGGCGTCGCCGATCGCGACCTTGCCAACGGTCCGGGTAAGCTCTGCCGGGCGTTAGGCATCAGCGGGGCGCACGACGGCGGGCGGCTGGACCGCGGCGTGGTGCGGATCCGTCGGCACGCCCCCCTCCCCGACGAGGCGGTCGTCGTCACCCCGCGCATCGGCATCACGCAGGCCGCCGACTGGCCGCTGCGCTACCTGCTGGCTGGCGATCCGCACGTGTCGCGCACGCCGCGCCACTTCGCGCGCCTCACCGTCAGCGAGGCGGAGGCGTGGCGCCAGGAACGCGGTCTTCGTTAGGCCGGGACGGGGACGGCGAGCATCGATTGCACCGCCTCCACCAACGCTTCGGGCGAGAAGGGCTTGTGCAGCAGGCGCGTCCGCCGGTCGAGCGCGAGGCGCGAGGCGTCGATGTCCAGGTAGCCGGAGATGAACAGCAGGCGCAGGTTCGCCCGCCGGCGGCGCAGCTCCTGCCCCAGGTCGCGCCCCCCCATCCCCGGCATGACCACGTCCGAGACGACGAGGTCGATCCCCGAGCAGGTGGCATCCGTGAGCGACAGCGCCTCGTAGGCATCCTGCGCGGCGCGCACGGTGTAACCCGCGCGCTCGAGGACGCGCGTCGCGAGGTGTCGCACGGCGGGGTCGTCCTCCACCAGGAGTATCGTAGCTGAATTCCCCGATGACGCTGCGGGAGGGACGATCGGGACACCGCTGGTCGGCGACGAGGTCGTGTCGCGCACGACCGACACGCGCGGGAAGAAGAGGCGGAAGATGCTCCCACGCTGCGGTTCGCTCTCCACCGTGATCGAGCCGCCGCTCTGCTGCACGATGCCGTACACCGTCGCGAGCCCGAGTCCCGTCCCTTTCCCCTGCGGCTTGGTCGTGAAGAACGGCTCGAAGATGCGGGCGCGCACCTCGGCCGTCATGCCGTGCCCCGTGTCGCGCACCACCAGGCAGACGTAGTCCCCGGGGGCGAGCCCGGCCGCGGCAGCGGTGGCGCCGGCCAGGCGGACGTTGCGCGTGTCGATCGTGAGGAGCCCGCCGTCGGGCATCGCGTCGCGCGCGTTCACCACCAGGTTGAGCAGCGCTTGTTGCAGCTGGCCGGGGTCGGCGCGCACCATGCCCAGCGCGTCACCGGGGACGGTCAGCAGGGCGATGTCCTCGCCGATCACGCGGCGCAACATCTTCTCCACGTCGCGCACCAGCGCATTCAGGTCCAGCTCCCGCGGCTGGAGGAACTGCTTGCGGCTGAAGGCCAGGAGCTGCTTGGTGAGCGCACTCGCGCGCTCGGCGGCGTCGCGGATCTCATGCACCTCCTCCAGGCGCTCGTCCCCTGGGGCCAGCGTCTCGAGGAGGAGGTCGACGTTGCCGCGGATGGCGGTGAGAATGTTGTTGAAGTCGTGGGCGATCCCCCCGGCCAGGCGCCCCACGCTCTCCATCTTTTGGGCCTGCAGCAGGTTCGACTCGAGCTCCTTGAGGTCCGTCACGTCGAGGAAGACGCCGTTCCACCGCACGACCCCGTCAGGGCGTTCCGCCTCGGGATACCCGGTCCCGCGGATCCACCGATGCCGTCCGTCGCTGGTCTTGATGCGGATGTCCAGCCGCCACGGCTGGTTGGTCGACGCCGATTGCAGCGTCGTCTGCATGACCAGGTCGCGGTGCTCGGGAGCGATCATCTCCCACACCACGCCAAAGTCACGCTCCACATCCTCGGGCGACGCACCGGTCAGTTCGCGCACCCCCTCACTGGCATACGTGAAGCGCATCTCGCCCGCCGGCGTGAGGCAGAACTGGTACACCGCCCCCGGGAACGCCTGCGCGATGTGCCGCAGCTTTTCCTCACTGGCCAGCAGCGCCTGTTCGGTGCGCACCCGGTCGGTCTCGTCCTCCACCGTCTGCACGACCGTGGTCAACCGCCCGGTGGCGTCGCGCAGCGGGGCGGCGCTCGCGCGTACCCGCATCGTGCGACCGTTCGGGAGCGCGTAGATCAGCGGAATGTCGAAGACCGGTTCGCCCGTGCGCAGCACGCGAGACATCGGGAGGTCTTCACGCGGGACGGGGGTCCCGTCGGGGTACTGCGTCTCCCACGGCCACTCGCCGACCGCCATCGTGCGGATCTGCTCGCGCGTCAGCCCCGTGGCGTCGAGGACGCGCTGGTTGACGAAGACCGGGCGCTTGGTGTTGGCGTCGAAGGCGAGGATCGCCGCACTGCTGGTGGCGATGATGCCATCGAGCAGGTCACGCTCCGCCTGCATCGCATCGGCGGCACGTCGGCGCGAGGTCACGTCGCGCACGATCATCTGGACGCCACCATCCGGGAGGGCGCGCGCCGACAGCTCGCCGACGAAGCGCGATCCGTCGGGGCGCACGAGCTCCCGCTCGCCGAGGACCGGGAGTCCGGTGCGCCGTGCCTCGAGCACGACGCAGCCTTCCGGGTCGTCCTCGGGAAGTGGGGTCAGGAGGGTGGCGCAGGGGACGCCGACGAGCCCTTCGACCGAACGCCCGAGGAGCTGCGCGGCACGTGCGTTGGCCAGCATCGTCCGATCGTCGGGGCCGAAGACCAGGATCGCGTCCGACGCCTCGCTCATGAGGATGCGATAGCGCGACTCACTCTCCGAGAGTTCGCGGGCACGCTGTCGATAGCGCTGTCGCTCACGCCGCAGCCGCCACTCGATGCTGCTTCCCACTGCGCTCAGCACGACGCCGATCGTCAGGCGGAGCTGGTCCGCCGTGTCGGCGATCGCGAATGATCCGATCGGCTCGAGCAGGTAGTACGCGGTCGCTGCGTAGGCGAGCACGATGGTGATCAGGGCGGGGCCGAAGCCACCCGCCGTGACGATGCTGACCAGAACCGCGACGTTCGCCACGAAGTACACCGAGCGTGGCGATCGGGGCCCGACGTACTGGACGCCAACCACGGAGAGGATCCCGATGCCCAGTCCGATGGCGTAGCGGAGGGCGAGCCACCGGCGCTCGGCGGCGTCGATCGCCGGTGAGGCGGGCGGGGGCGAAGCCACCGGAGCGGGAGGCGACCCTGCATTCGCCGGATCGGACGAATGCTGCGTATCGCCGGAGACGTGAGTGGTCACGGTACAGACCAGCTTACGGCGACGGGCGCCTCTGCGCAACGTCGTCTGGTCATCGTTAGGGAGATTGGAAAAGGCTCAGGTGTCTCCCCCGAAAGGCAGAGCGGGAGCCGGTCCCCGAAGGGCCGACTCCCGCTCGTGGGCGATCCGGTCGGGCCCTATTGCAGCTTCTCGATGGCACCGAGGAGGTTGAAGCGGAGCCCAGCCTCGAGCACGAACGTGTTGGCCGCGCCGTTGATGAGGAAGTTGCGCCGCGTGGGGAGCGTGGCCGCCTGGGCGAAGACCGACACACGTTGCAGCTGGTACTGCGCGCCGAGCGTGAACTTGGCGGAGACGCGGCTGCTCTGCTCGTCGACCGAGGTGAAGACCGTCTCCTGCGCGCTCTCGCTCGTGTAGGTCCCCTGCGGGTCGGCGTTCTGGATCACGTTGATCGAGAGTCCGAGCCCGGCGTAGGGACGCAGGTTGCCGTAGCGCAGCGGATAGAAGTACATCCCGGCGTTGTAGCTGCGCAGGTCGCTGATGTTCACCGCGCGCGCCGATCCGGCGGACGTGATGTCGAAGACGGCGGCCGTGTTGTCGAAGAACGCCTGCTCGACCGACAGGTACGCGGCGACGCGCGACCGGGTGATGACCCACTCCGCGCCGACGGTGGGGGCGCTGACCTTGGCGTCGCCAGCGGCGCCGGTCGTGAACATGGTCGAACCGCCCTTGATGCCCCAGAACCAGGAGTCATCGAAGCCGCGGGGCGACTTCGATGCGGCTTGCGCACCAACCAGCGTGGGGATCACGACGGCGGCGGCCAGGGCCAGACGGAACGTGCGGACGATGCGCATACGCAGAGCCTCGGGAAACGCGCGGAGTGGAAGTCAGCGCTGCCCGGACGACCCTCCGGCGAGCAACGCATTGAACAACACCTTGAACGTGCCAACCGACTGCCCGCGATACTGCGGGCGAAAACCGAACATGATCACCCGGCCCCGCCCCATCGGGACGTCGACCGCGGCGGCCTTCCCGGCTATCTCCTGCGCACCTTGCAGGAAGCCACTCATCAGGATTTCCGACCCGCGCACCGGATACCGGAGCAGGGGTCGCGCCGGCGACCCCGGAGGGACGTCGAACGTGACGCTGTTGGTGAAGTAGACCGCCGCACTGTCGCCTAACCCGGCCGCCAGCCGCTGCGTCGTGTCCACCAGGACGCGGAGGATGGACCCGGGGGCGTAGAGCGACTCGCGCCCTGCCGATCCCGTGCTCCCCCCTCGTCCCTCCCCGTCGCCATCGGCGCGACCGCGAACCGTCGTTAGGCTCACAGGCACCCCGAGTGCCGACGTCCCGATCTCGGCGGCGTGATCCAGCAGGAGGAGCGTCCCCCCATCGGACACGAACCGCGCCAGCTCGGACAATCCCGCGTCACCCAAACCGCCGGCATACGCGGCGGGAACCGCGGCGGTGGACATGCCACTGCGCGCCTCCCGTAGACTCATGTCAGGGACGAGGACCACGTCGAACTGGTCACGCAGCCGTCCCGCTTTCACCGTCGAATCGACAATGGTGATGTAGGGCACGTCGTGCTGGTCGAAGAGCCAGCGCGTCCACCCTTCGTCCATCGACGCCGTCCAGGGGCGATAGAGCGCGATGCGGGGGAGCTTGGCCAACGGTTCGGTGCGCGGGATCACATCGAGCGACGGGCGGCACTCGAGCGCGATGTCCACCCCGCCGCGTTGTGCCCCCGGCGTACGCGGCCGCGGTGCGAGGCCGCCGAGCGAGGAGCGCTGCGGCGGAGCCAGCGCCCCCGCCGAGGCGGCGACGTCGGGCGAGGGGAAGCTCTGTGGCGCGCCCAGTCGCGTGCGGCCGCGGGGGCCCCCCCCGCGTCGAACGTAGAACGTCCCCGCCGGGAACCCCGTACCGAATCCCGGCACGTGGTACCGTTCCGTTCCCACCCGCACCGTCCAGCCGGCGCGCACCGCCTGCATAACGAGACGGTAGCTCTCCGTGTCGCGCGCGTCGAGCACGAACCACGCGCCGATCTTCGCCCCCGTCCGCTCCGGAGGCACGCACGCCGTCGTCTCCACCGACGGCAGGAGCGGGAGTGATCCGGGAGGGATCGTGTCGCTCTCCATCACTCGCACCCCCAACTGGAAGGGGAGCGTCCACCCCGCCACGTCGTACGGGCGCTCCACCGGGCCCCCGGGAAAGCGCTCGACCGCCGGGAACCGTTGCACCTCCAGCAGGTCCTTGGCGTGCGCCCGGTATGGCTGGTCCATGCGCACCACCCAGGCGTCCTTCGCGTCACGCAGTTCGACGCCCCCCACCTGCAGCACCTGCAGCAGCTGGCGGGCGGCCCCCGGGTCGCGCTGCGCCTTCGGAATGAGGAACGCACGCGGCGACGCGCTCGCCCCCAGCGCCACTTGCCGCCGCCCCATCTGCACGAAGCCGCGCACCAACTCCTCGCGCTGTCGCGACGCGAACTTCACCAGAGCCTCGGCCGCAATCAGCTCATAGTCCACGATGTCGCGCAGCCGCCAGGTGCCACCGGGCCATGGGTTCGGGAACGAGGTGCGCATCTCGTAGCGCGGGAGCCCGCGCGAGTGCCCGGTGAGCTCCTCGGGTTTCTGCACGATCGGTGACGCGATGCGGACCGATGCCGCCTCGGTCAGGAGGGCCACCATGTTGTGCCGCGTCGGCGTTCCGCGAAAGCCGCCGTGCCACCACAAGTCGTATAGCACGCCGTCCCCTACACCCTGCTTGCCGGCCTGCTCCAGGGCCCACGACATCTGCGCGCCGATCAGGTTGATCCCGCGCACGATCAGCGGATCGAGGTTCGGATTCACCGGGTCCACCATCGGCGGGACGAAGATCCGCATCCCCGAGTTCCCCATCTGGTGCACGTCGTACACCACCTGCGGAAACCAGCGCGTGTAGAGGAAGTCGGTCGCCAGGCGCGTCTCGCGCTGTGTGACCATGTACCAATCGCGGTTGTTGTCGTGGCCCACGTACGGGTGATACAGCCAGGGGATCGGCCCTCCTTCCCAGCGCGTCCCGACCCCCTGCCGGTACCACTCGGTGATCATCTGCTGTCCGTCCGGGTTCATCGACGGAAACATGAGCAGCACGACGTTTCGCAGTGCGGCCTGCAGGGTGTCGTTCGTCGCCAGGCGCCACGCCAGCTCCATCGACATCTGGCTCGACGCGATCTCGGTGGCGTGGATGTTCATGCTGATCAGCACCACCGCCGGTTGCTCGCGTACCAAGCGCGCCTCCTCCTCGGCCGAGAGACCGCGCGGGTCGGCCAGTCGCGCCTCGTTGCGACGGATCTCCTCCAGCCGGCGCATGTTGTCAGGGTGCGAGATGGCAACCGCGAGGAAGGGGAGCCCAGCCGTGGTGAGGCCGAGGGTGTCGACACGCACCGCGGGGGAGGCGGCGAGCCGGGTGAAGTAGTGGCCGATCTGTCCCCAGTCGGCGAGCAGCCGGTCGGCCCCGACCTCATGTCCGAGCACCTCACGCGGGTGCGGTGGCGCCTGCGCACGGCCGATGCGGGCGACCGCGGGGAACAGGAGCAACGCCGCCGCAGCGATGTGCAGCGCGTGATTCGCGCGCCGCACAACCGGCGCGGGCGAGAGGCAAGGGCGGGGCATCGGTGTCCTGCCGGGTCCGGGAAATGGTGACGGATTTCCCGCCAACGTATCACCCGATTGCCCCGTGTGCAGCACCGGCGCCTCGCGCCTGCCGTGCGAGCCGCGTGCGAGCCGCGTGCGAGCCGCGTGCGAGCCGCGTGCGAGTAGCGTCCAAGTGCCCCCGCGACCTCACCGCGCCATCGCCTCGTGTACTCCACCTGCCTCTACTGCAACTCGGCGCTTGGCCGCGACAATGTCGTCAAGCACTTCCCGGAGGGGCGACGACTGGCACTCGACGCCGCGCGCGGGAGATCGTGGGCCGTCTGTCCGCTATGTGCGCGCCGCAACCTCACGCCCATCGAGGATCGCGGGGAGGCGATCGGGTGCCGCGAACGGCGCTTTCGCGATACGTGACTTCGCGCCTTCGCGGCTTCGCGTGAGCCTCTCTCCCCACGCCCCTCCCGCGCCCCCCGCCGCTACACGAGCCCCAGCTTCGCCCCCACCTTCTTGAACGCCGTCACCGCAAAATCGATGTCGCCCGTCGAGTGCGCCGCCGAGATCTGGCACCGCACCCGCGCCGTCCCGTGCGGCACAACCGGGAAGCCGAAGCCCGTCACGAAGACCCCTTCGGCCAGCATCATCTCGCTCACCTGGATCGCCGCCGACGTCTCGCCGATGATGATCGGGACGATGGGCGTCTCGCCAGCGAGCGGCTTGAACCCCGCCTCGATGATCTGCTCGCGGAAGTAGCGCGAGTTGTCGCGCAGCTTCTGCACGCGTTCCGGCTGCGCCTCGATCACCTTCACCGCCTGCAGCGCACTCGCCGCCACCGTCGGGGGCAAGGCGTTGGAGAAGAGCTGCGGGCGCGAGCGCTGAGTGAGCATGTCACAGAGCGCCGCCGAGCCGGCCACGAAGCCGCCAGCGGCCCCGCCCACCGCCTTGCCTAACGTCGACGTGATCACGTCCACCTCGCCCAGCACGCCGAAGTGCTCGGCCGTCCCGCGCCCGTTGGTCCCCAGCACCCCGGTCGCGTGGGAGTCGTCCATGATCACGATCGCGTCGTGGTCGCGCGCGATCTGCAGGATCTCCGGCAGCTTGGCAATGCTCCCCTCCATCGAGAAGACGCCGTCGGTCCAGATCAGCCGGCGCTTCGCCGCCTTGTTGGCCGCGAGCTTGGCCACCAGGTCGTCGAGGTTGGAGTGCTTGTAGACCGCGGTGGTGCACTTGGTGATCGCCTTCGCCAGGCGAATCGAGTCGATGATCGAGGCGTGATTGAGCTCGTCGGAGATGACGAAGTCCCCCTCTTCCACCACCGTCGCCGTGAGCCCCTCGTTGGCATTCCACGCGGAGACGTAGCTCATCGAGGCCTCGGTCCCGACAAAGCGCGCCAGCGCCTGCTCCAGTTCGCGATGCACCGTGAACGTGCCGCAGATGAAGCGCACACTCCCCGTCCCGGCGCCGTACTTCTTCAGCCCATCGATCCCCGCCTGCACAACGCTCGGCTCATCACACAGTCCGAGATAGTTGTTGGACGAGAGGATCAGGATCTGGCCGCGCCCCTCCATCTCCACCCATGCCGACTGCGGCGAGTCGAGGTAGTTGAGACGCTTGTAGACGCCATCGCTTTTCAGTTTGTCGATGCGACCCTGAAGGTCGGCGGTGAAGGCGGTGTTGGGCATTGCTTTCGAGAAGACGGGAAGACGGGAAGACGAGAAGACGAGAAGACGCGAAAGGGCTCGGCGGCGCAGTGTTCGCGCGCGGCCGAGCCCTCAATCAACCGTCAGAACTTGGGCGATTCAACCCGCCTTTCCAGCATCTCGTCTTCCCGTCTTCCCGTCTTCCCGTCTTCCCGTCTTCCCGCCTTCCGCCCCTACCCGATCTCAAACACGACCTTTCCCGCATCGCCGCTCTTGATCGCGTGGATCGCCTCGTCAAAGCCCTCCAGCGGGAAGCGATGCGTGATGATCGGTGTCGGGTCGAACTTCCCCGAGCGCAGGAACTGCGACATCTGGATCCAGGTGTCGTACATCCGCCGCCCGATCACGCCGTAGACGGTGATTCCCTTGAAGATGATCTCCGTCGCGAAGTTCACTTCCAAGGGCTTGGCGGGGATGCCGAGCATCTGCACGCGCCCGCCGAGCCGCACTTCCTTGAACGCCTGGTGAATCGCCGCCGGCACACCGCTCATCTCCAGCACGACGTCGACGCCGAGTCCCTCGGTCGCGCGCTTGACCGTCGCTTCAACCTCCGACGGATGCACTGCGTCGTGCGCACCGGCGGCGCGCGCCAGCTCGAGTCGCCGCGGATTCACATCGCTGGCGATCACGCGTGAGGCGCCAGCCGCCGCGCAGATTCCCACGGCAAAGATCCCGATCGGTCCGCACCCCGTGACGAGCACCGTCGAACCTGGGATCTCCGTACCGTGCAGCGCCGTGTGAAAGGCGTTCCCCATCGGATCGTGGATCCCGCCAATCTCGTACGGGATACTCGCATCGAGATGCCACACGTTGGTCGCCGGCATCGCGATGTACTCGGCGAAGCAGCCGTCGCGATCGACCCCGATGATCTTCGTGTTGGGGCAAACGTGCGCGTTGCCGGTGCGGCACAGGTGGCATCGCCCGCAGACGATGTGTCCCTCCGCCGTCACGCGGTCGCCCACCGCCACGTCGCGCACCAGCGATCCTACCTGCACCACGTCGCCGGCGAACTCGTGGCCCACGGTGAAGGGGGGCTTGCAGCGGTTGCTCGCCCAGTCGTCCCACTCGTAGATGTGCACATCGGTCCCGCACACGCCGGCGCGACGAACCTTGATGAGCACTTCGTCGTCGCGGATCGTGGGGACCGGGACGTCGCGAAGCGTGAAGCCGGGACCGGCAGTCGTCTTGACGAGAGCTTTCACGAGAGGAGCGGAGGGCGGGAGGACGAGAAGACGGGAAGACGAGTTCGGAGGTGCTCACGGCAGCACCTGTCGCGCTCTCGCCGCGGAGGAATCAACCCCCCACTCCCACTGCAATCAAGCGCCCAAGGCCCTCATCTCGTCTTCCCGTCTTCCCGTCTTCCCGTCTTCCCGTCTTCTCAGACGAGCGACGAGATCTGTCCCCCGTCCACCTGGATCGCCGTCCCCGTCACGAACGAGGCGCGCTCGCTGGCCAGGAAGGCCACCACCGCGGCGAACTCCTTGGGGTCGCCCGAGCGTCCCATCGGGATCCCTCCCTGACGCGCCGCGAGGACCTCCTCGAGTGGCCGCTGCTCGCGCGTGGCGCGCATCTGTGCCAGCTCGATCGCGCGTGCCGTGTCGAAGTGCCCGGGCATGACCGTGTTCACCAGGACCCCGTCCTTCGCGACCTCGTTGGCCAGCGTCTTGGCAAAGCCTAACAAGCCGGCGCGGGCGGTGTTGGAGAGGATCAACCCCTGAATCGGCATCTTCGCCGCCATCGATGTCAGGAAGAGGACGCGCCCCCACTTTCGCGCGCGCATCCCCGGCACGACCGCGTGCGCCAGGCGAATCGATCCGAGCAGGTTGAGGTTGATCGCCGCCTGATACTGCGCGTCGGTCGTCGAGTCGATGAAACATCGCCGATGGTGGACGCTCGATTGCCGGACGGTTCTCGTCTTAATGCGATCATTCCGCCACTTGCACTGGACGGACCGTCACTGACGATTCGTCGATTCGGTTCGAACCCGCTGACTCTGGAAGACCTGCTGAAATTTGGTGCGTTTACTCCGGAAATGGTGATGTTTCTGGAAGGAGCCATGAA
>ERZ795061.1994-NODE-1994-length-19226-cov-12.491471_pt1 | contig 19226 bp, 8 predicted proteins | sample MGYA00375145_ERZ795061 | MGnify/ENA primary metagenome ERZ795061 (study PRJEB30190, sample SAMN05720144) | anaerobic digester metagenome | isolation source: active sludge of municipal wastewater-treating anaerobic digesters | place: USA | collected 2014-12-22 ... | reverse complement strand
AACGCCATGGGCGTGGCCGGCATCAACTGGGATATCAGGATCATGGTTCTCAAGTTCCTCGGCCCCGATGGCGGCTACACCTCCGATGCCATCTTGGCCTTCAACTACGCGGCCAACAAGGGCGCGAAGGTGATAAGCTGCAGCTGGGGCGGTGGCGGCTACGATCAGGCGCTTAAGGACGCCATTGAAGCCACGCACGCCATCGTACCCTGCGCCGCGGGCAACAGCGGCTCGAACACTGACACAGACCCGCACTATCCGTCCAGCTACGATAGTGCCAACATCATCTCCGTGGCGGCGATGATGCAGAACGAGACGCCCTGCAACTACCCAGGCTGGTGGAGCACATGCTGGGGTCCGACCAGCGTCGACCTGTTCGCGCCGGGCGGGTACATCCTCTCCACCATTCCGCCTGACCCGCCGCCCTCACAGCCTGCCGAGGCGTATGACTTCTTCTATGGAACGTCGATGGCAACGCCTCACGTATCAGGCGCGGCGGCCCTAGTGCATGCACGGCGGCCGGACATCGCGCTGTACCCGGGCGCGCCGGGGTGGACTCCCGGGCAGCCGACAGTGAAGGACATAATCCTTGAGTCAGTCGACGTCAAGCCGGCCTATCAGGGCAAGGTGCTGACGAATGGCAGGCTCAACGTCGGCGCAGCCCTTGCCGGATTGGGCGGGCCGGTCATAACATCAATAGACGCCCAGCCCAGATTCGGCCCTCCGCCTCTTGAGGTCACATTCACCGCGTCCGCAACGGCGCCGGAGGGCGAAATCGCGGACAAGTGGTGGGACTTCGGCGACGGCAGCCCTTCAGTTCATGAGTTCAACACGGTCCATACGTACACTGAGCAAGGTGACTTCACTGCTACGTTCCACGCGCTCGACGGCGAAGGCCTGGAAGCGACCGCTTCACTGACCATCAAGGCCTTCTTGCCGCCCGTCATCGGCGTGGATCCGGATGAGATTCACGTCGACCTGTGGTGGGGCGACATGGAGATGCGCGAGCTCGCAATCAGCAACACAGGGCTCGGCGACCTCAACTATGGCGTAAATGTCAAACTAGTCGGCAAGCTCGACGCATCGGGCCAGGCCAAGCTGGGCCAGGGAGGTCCCGACTCCTTCGGCTACTTCTGGCTCGATACTGATGAGCCGGGCATGGCTCCTCCCGACTGGATGGACATCAGGCCCATGGGAACACAGGTGACGTTGGGAGACGACAACGGCGTCGTGGTGGATCTGCCCTTCGAGTTCCCGTTCTACGGTGAGAGGAAATCGCAGATCGCCATATGTTCCAATGGGTACCTTACCTTCGGCAGCAGACTGAATGCATGGACCAACGCCGCTATCCCGAATACTGCCGATCCCAACGATCTGCTGGCAGCGTTCTGGGATGACCTAACCCTGAGTTCCAGCGGCTCATGCCACTACTACGGCGATGACGAAGTCTTCGTCGTGCAGTACACCAACGTTCCCAGGCTGAGCAGCGGCGGCCCTTACACATTCCAGGTGTGGCTGTCGCCTCAGGGCGGCATCACCTACATATATGAAACGATGCAAGGGACCCGCCTCAATGAGGCCACCATCGGCATAGAGAACGCCGCCGGCACGGTAGGCCTCCAAGTAGCGTACAACGAGAACTACGTCCACGACAATCTGGGCATCGCGTTCCTCCCCGGCTGGGTCATGTGCAGCAGCACGGGAGGCACTCTTGAGCCCGGATCGATGGACCTGCTCGAAGTGGCGTTCTTCGCCGACCACCTGCCCAAGGGCACGTGGAAAGCGACCATAGAGATCACCAGCAACGACCCGGCGAACCCCAAGGTCGATGTGGATACCTTCATGTTCGTCAGGTCACGCATCAATCCTACGATTCGTTCGGCCTCGGCCAACCCATGGGCAGGAAGCGCTCCGCTCGAAGCCCACTTCACGGTGGATGCCTATGACCAGGATGGTACAGTTGTCGATGCCATCTGGGATTTCGGCGACGGCAGCCCGGTCGAGAGCGGAACGTTCAACCCTGTCCACGTCTACACCGCGGAGGGCAGCTACACCGCCACCGTCACAGTCATTGATGACGACGGATTCGCAGCTCAGGCCGATATAGAGATAGTCGTAGCCGATCTGCCACAGGCGAGTGCGGACCCGACTTCGTTCAACCAAGTCATCAGGGCGCACAGGCAGCGCACCGAAACGCTCACGGTGACCAACACCGGAGTGGCGCCGCTCGAGTTCGCGGCAGCAGCGTTTACAGCAGGCATTCCTGCGGAAACCGACGAACTCGACCCGTTCGGTATGGGTGGTCCCGACGATTTCGGCTACATGTGGCGCGACTCACACGAACCGGGCGGACCCGTGTTCGACTGGGTGGAGATCAGTGGAATCGGTACGCAATTGACTGCTCTCACTGATGACCAGACAGCAACGATCGCTCTGCCGTGGGAGTTCCCGTTCTATGGGGACGGCCACACATCCATAAACATCAACGCCAACGGCTGGCTGAACTTCGGCTCATTCCCGACCTCAGGTACGTATTCGAACGTATCGATCCCGAACGCGGGCGCCCCTAACAATCTGCTCGCGTTATACTGGGACGATCTCCGCGTCGGCGGCGGCCCTGTAGGGTGCGGTGTGTACTACTATTACGACACTGTCAATGACAGGTTCATCGTGCAGTTCAACAAGGCGCCTCGATACTATACCAACGGCCAGTACACCTTCGAGGCGATCTTGTACCCCGACGGCACGATCATCTATCAGTACCTCGACATGCAGTTCTCATCACCCTACGATTCCGACGGCACCATCGGCATCGAGAATGCCGGAGGAACAGATGGTCTGCAGGTGCTCTACGACACCGCAGGCTACATGCACAACAACCTGGCCATAAGGTTCAAGCCCGTCGCGTGGCTTTCGGTGTGGCCGCAGGACGGCACGCTTGATCCCGGGGAGAGCATGGATCTCGATGTCAAGACGGACCTTGAGGTCATCGGATCGGGCACGCTTGACGGAGCGATCATTCTGGAGACCAACGATATCAGGAAGCCCAGAACGATCATACCCGTGCACGTCCTGGTGATCCCGAACAACCCGCCGCAGATCACGGCATGCGGCGTAAACCCCGTGCAAGGGCCTCCAGGCTCGTCCTTCCAGTTCATCGCGGCAGCACACGACCCGGACGGCTCAATCGCCGACAAATGCTGGTCGTTTGGCGATGGGTCTCCTGAGGTGCACCAGTTCGTCGCTGACCACGTGTACGGGGCCGCAGGCGTGTACACAGCGACGTTCGCAGCGGTCGACAACGACGGTTACACCGCAACGGCAACGGTCACGGTGACTGTGGCCTATGCTGCCTCCGCTAGCTGGCATCCCGCGCAATTCGGCTTCGCCGTGGGCGGCGGCCAGTCGGCGACGGGCATCCTCACATTGTCGAACGCAGGGCCCGGCGCTCTAGTGTTCGGAACGGGCGAATTCCCGAGCCTGATCCGGACATCGGAGAGAATCATCGCGCCTCTGGATATCAAGGATCCTGAAGCCAGGACGGCTTTCGGGCTCTACGCGACAGTGCCGAATCCTGAGAAGTCGGAGTGGCTGCCCGAGGCCATAGGTTCTGTGATAAAGAGCTGGACATGCCCACCGCCTGTAGGCGATCCCTGGGGCGTTGGAGTGCTATTCGACTCCGACGAGGTAGTGATCGCAGACGGCGCAGTAGATCCCACAGACGACTACGTGGTTACGTCGGACGGCGCATACACAGGCAGGTACTGGTCCGCCGATTTCGGCGGATCATGGTCCGGCGACATGGCCTTCGATGGAACCTACATCTGGCAGGTCAACGTGGGTGGCGATAACGCCATCCACAAGATCGACCCCGCAAACGGCCATGTAGTTGGATCCCTACACAACGCGACATGGGCCGGCGTCTCGCAACGCGGCCTGGCGTACAACGCCAACGACGATACCTTCTACATTGCCGGATGGAACGAGGACATAATCTACAAATTCAAGGGCGAGAGCTGGGGCAACCCGGGCGAGGTCATCGAGTCGTGGTCGATGCCTGTGTCCATCGCGGGGCTCGGCTATCACCCTGTGGCCGACGTGCTCGTAGTGAGCGCGAACTCGTCGCCTGATATGATCTACTTGGTCAATGCAACGACCCATGCAACTATCGGCCAGTTCCAGCATCCGGCCCACGGCGATTACATGGGAGTCGGGTGCGAGATCGCTCGCGACGGCAACCTGTGGGTGGCAAGCTGGGGCGAGAACAAGATGTACCTGGTCGACACCGGCCTTGGACCCATTGGCGCCGGCAGCTGGCTGACTTGGGAGCCTTCGGAAGGTAGCGTGCCGGCCGGCGGTTCAGTGCCGATCACGATCACAGCCAACAGCGAGAAACTCACGCCGGGAATCCACACCGGCAACGTGGTGCTAACTACCAACGACATAGAGAACCCGCTGATCGTCGTGCCGGTAACGCTGCAGGTGGCCACGCCTCCGGCGATCACCGCAGCAACAGCTGATCCCACGTTCGGCGAGCCTCCGCTCATGGTAGCGTTCCACGCCTCGTTCGTAGCGCCCGAAACACCAGTGGTCAGCTACGGCTGGGACTTCGGCGACGGAACCTCCTCTGCGGAGCTCGACGTGGTGCACACCTACACAACGCCTGGCAACTATGAGGCCACGTTCACAGTAGTCGACCAGCTCGGCGCCACTGCCAAGGCGAGCATCGACATCGTGGTCAAGTGGACGCCCCACGCCACAGTCGATCCCACGCTGATCGAACTCACTTTGCCTCCTAATGCCGTCGCAACCGAGACGGTTACGGTAGGAAACGTGGACGGCAACGCGCCCTTGTCCTTCAGCGTGAAGGTAAAGAGCGGCAGCGCTCCTCACATCGCCATGCCTGAGCGGATAGGCACAGTGATCGATCCCAGCGCGGCGACGGCCGAAGGCCTCTACCTGCCGTTCGACCCAGCCACAGTCCAGCGGATTGCAGGTAATGTGCGGCCAGGCAGCGTAGGCGACATAGTGACATCGTGGCCTGCGCCCTCCGCGGTCGATATCGCCTGGGGCCTCGGCTTCGACACCACCAACGTGTGGCTTGCCGATCCGCTGAACAAGAAAGACTACATCATCACCCCGGAAGGCGCATTCACGGGCACGGTCTTCAACACGCCGTGGGCAGGATCGTGGCCGGGCGACATGGCATACGACGCCAACCGCAACCTGATATGGCAGGTCAACGTGGGCGGCGACAACGGGATCTACGGCCTCGACCCAGCGACTGGAGCCGTCGTGACCAGCATAACTTCGGGCGGCGCGTGGACCTACGTCTCACAGCGCGGCCTGGGCTATGACGCCGACACCGACACCTTCTACATCGGCGGGTGGAACGAGGATATCATCTACCACATCATGGGGCCCAGCTGGAGTACCCCCGGAGCCGTAATCGCGTCGTACTCCTTCCCCGTGAGCATCGCCGGGCTGGAATACCACCCCGACGGAGTATTGTGGATATCCACGAACTCCGCTCCCGACATGATCTACGGAATCGACATGGAGTCCCTCGCCGTGATCCATCAGTTCCAGCATCCGTACCACGGAGACTACTCCGGCGCAGGGCTGGCACTGCACGATGACGGCAACCTCTGGGTCACATCTCAGGAGAACAGCTACGTGTACCTAGTCAACACCGAGATGCCGCTGAGTGCCGGCATAGGCGTCCAGCCCTCAAGCGGCACTGTAGCCCAGGGAACCACCGCACTTCTGGCCGTCACGATCAAGGCCGCTGAACTCGGTAAGCCCGGCCAGGACGTGCGCAAGTACCTGGAGATCACGACCAATGACCCGGCAAGCCCCGCACTCTTCGTGGATCTCATCGTCCACATCGAGGCAGGGCCGACCATCACCGGGGCAACCGCCACTCCGAACATCGGCCATCCGCCGCTTACCGTGGCTTTCGACGCGACGGTAGAACCGGGCGCCAAGCCGATAACAGATATCTGGTGGGAGTTCGGCGATGGAAGCGAGCCGGTGCATCAGCTACAAGCCGAGCACGTCTACGCCGCGCTGGGCGAATACACAGCAACGCTGCACGTTATCGATGAGAACGAGGTCGAGGTTACAGCTGAAGTCAAGGTCACAGTGAAATGGCTGCCTATTCTGGAAGTCTATCCGTCGTCTTTCGACGAGGCGATTCAAGTGGGCGAGCAGGAGCAGACGACGCTTACGGTGAGCAACACCGGCGTAGCTCCGATGAGCTTCGGGGTGTCGGTGGCGCCCAGCTTCGCGGATAGCCCCGAGTGGAAACGCTATGCTGAGTCGGCTCCCGCAAAGGGCGACTACGCGGCGGAACCCAGGGGATACGCAGGCGCTGGGGCAGGCGGCCCCGACCTGTTCGGCTACATCTGGATGGACAGCAATGAGCCACACGGACCGGAGTTCGACTGGATCGAGATCTCGGGAGTTGGCTCGACCCTCACAATGAGCGACGAGACGATCGTCTCCGTGCCGCTGCCGTTTGCCTTCCCGTTCTACGGAGCGGTCCACAATCAGGTGAGGGTGTGCTCCAACGGATACCTTACGTTCGGGACGGGAAGCAGCACGTGGACCAACACCCCGATACCCGATCCGTCCAGCCCGAACGACCTGATAGCCGCATTCTGGGACGACCTGACACCGGGAACCGCAGGCCGAGTCTACTACTACCACGACGAAACGAACAACCAGTTCATCGTGGAGTACAAGAACATGTCTCAGTGGGGCTCCACGGCAGACCTGACGTTCGAGGCGATACTCAGGCCCACCGGCACCATCATCTACCAGTACCTCTCGATGGTTGGCGATCTCACATCGGCCACCGTAGGCATCGAGAACGGCGCAGGCACTGATGGCTTGCAGGTCGCATACAACGCCCCATACGTCGAGAACAGCTTAGCGGTCGCCTTGGCGCCTGTAGGCAAGATCCTGAACGTCAGCCCGACCTCAGGCTACCTGCTGCCGGGCAACCATCAAGACGTGGTAGTTACGCTCGGCGACGGAAGCAACATCGCCGGCGAGTTCTCACTCTACATCTACGTATCGGCCGACGACCCGTTCCGCCCGTTCGCCACGATACCCGTGCACCTGGTGATCAACATGCCGCCTGCGGTGACCATCACGGCCCCCGTCGCCGGCGCTGAGCTGCACGGAGTAACCGAGGTAAAATGGACGGCCACAGACCCCGACAACGCAGCAGACGAGCTGGCGATCGACCTGTACTGGACACGCGACGGAGCGACATGGTACACGCTGGGCGAAAGCATGGCGAACACCGGCGTATTCGAGTGGAACACCATTCTGGTGGGCGCCGGAGGCGATACCTTCCGCCTGCGTGCCAAGGTGACCGACCCGACCGGTGCATCGAGCGAGTTCACGACGGGCGAGTTCACCATAATCAACCTGGCGCCAACGGCCGCGTTCAGCTTCACACCGTCGCCTGCCACAAGGCGCGATGTGGTGAAGTTCACCGACGAGTCGGCCGATGACGGCACGATCACGGCATGGCTCTGGGAGTTTGGCGACGGCGCCACAAGCGATAATCAGAACCCAGAGCACAAGTACGCCACCAAGGGCAACTTCACTGTCAGGCTCACCGTAACTGACAACGGAGGCCTTACGGGAACCGCTGAGCACACCATCACCGTGGGCAACGCAGCGCCAATCGCAGCGTTCAGCTTCGCCCCAGAGTTGCCCAATGCAGGCGAGGCAGTAGCGTTCACCAACGAGTCGACTGATGACGCAGAGATAACCGCGTGCTTCTGGGAGTTCGGCGACGGCGCAACGAGCGCCGTGCACGATCCTACCCACACATACGCGACATCCGGCGTCTTCACAGTCAGGCTCACGGTGATAGATGATGACTACGCTGCAAGCAGCGTGGAACACGACGTGGAGATAGTCAATGCGGCTCCAGTGGCGGCGTTCAGCTTCACGCCCTCGTCTCCCACAGTGCTCGATGTCGTGACGTTCACCGACGAGACCACAGACGACGGCGATATCGTGGCATGGCACTGGGAGTTCGGCGACGGCGCTGAAAGCGAGAACCAGAACCCTGAACACAAGTACGCTGCAAAGGGTAAGTTCACCGTCAAACTCACAGTCACTGACGACGGAGACCTCTCCGACTCGGTTGAGCACGAGATCACCATCACAAACCTCCCACCGGAAGTGCGGGTGCTCAAGCCGACAGCTGGAGTGGTATGGACTGGCAAGCAGATGATCGAGTGGGAGGCTACCGACCCCGACGATGAAGCCTCCAAGCTCAAGATCAATCTCGAGTACGCGCTGCAGTCAGATGGCTCAACGTGGCAGAGCATAGCGGCTAACCAGCCGAACACCGGCAAGTACGAATGGGATACGTCACAGGTCAAGCCGGGCGGTCGCTACAGAGTAAGGATAACCGCCACCGACCCCGACAATGGAGCCGCGACAGCTGTGAGCGGAGAGTTCGTCATTGTAGTGCTCACCCGCACAGTGATAGCCGCCCCTAACCCGGCGTGCGACTCCGTGACGTTCTACTACGACATTCCTGCCGATGCAACATTGCATGTATACGATATCGCGGGCCGTCTCATCTACAGCGTGTCATTGCCGGCATCGATGCACGCATACGAGTGGAACCTGCATGCGGGCGGCAGGCCGCTGGCCAATGGCGTCTATCTCTACATCGTAGTGAGCGACGCACAGAAGTCGGAAGTGGGCCGCCTAGTGGTGAACCGCTAAGCGCAGACCAGGCCCCGGGGAGAGAATCGGCGGGCGATCGATGGGATCGACGCCCGCCCCCTCTCCCGGATAGTACGGGACATACTCTGAATACTAGGAGGGCTGAATGATGCGATTCAAACCAATGGCACTTGCGCTTGTGCTTCTGTTCGCCCTGGCTGCAGGCGCCACCACAATTGCCGCGGAAGACCCGGTGGGCACTGCGGCGATGCTCGATATTGGCCTGGGCGCCCGGGCGCTGGGCATGGGCGGTGCGCATATCGCCGTGGTTGACGACGCGGCGGCGGTATACTATAACCCGGCGGGTCTAGCTTTCATAGACGGCAGGCACATCGTATCGCTCTACACCAACCAATTTGGGGCCGCGGGCTACATGGGGGTGGGCTATGCCCAGCGCTATGTGGGCGCCGGCGCGATGAAGCTAGATGCTTCGGACATCGACAAGACTGACGAATTCGCCAATGTCACCGGCGTGTTCCGCGTCACGGACCTGACCCTAATCCTGGGCGCCGCCGCCAAAGTCATGCCGCAATTCGGAGTGGGCGGCGCAGTCAAGTACTACTCACAGGCGTTGCCGTCCAATTCGGGGCGTGGAGCCACCGGCGATATCGGGGTCCTCTTCGCGACAGACAGCGGCCTTTTCCGACTCGGAGCGGTCTGCCGCAATGTTCTGGGATCACTGAAATATGATAGCGGGCACACTGATGCCTTCGACCGCTCTTTTGGAGCCGGAGTCGCAGTAAGGCCCATGGACAACCTGCTGCTGGCGGCGGACGTGATCTGGAAGGACGGCATGGACGCGCGAATCGGGGGCGAGTTCCGCCTGGGCAAGTTCGCCGTGCGCGCAGGCGGAGGTTACCGCGACGAGAAGCTGTCGTTCTCGGCCGGCGCCGGCTTCGCGATGCCGTTCTTCAGTGTCGACTATGCCTACCAGACGCACAGCATCTTGCCTGACAGCCACAGGCTGTCGCTGTGTGTCAAGTTCTAGCCGGCGGCCAGGTGGCAGCCGAGTCCGACAACCATTCGGCCACATCGCCACTAACACGAAGTCGAGGGGACGGCATTGGCCGCCCCCTCTTCGCCTGTTCCGCCTCTTTCCGCGCCCGGCCCGGCCGCCGGACGCGCTGTTGCCGATCATTCGAGCGCGGCCAGATACTGCTTCAGCCGCTCCTCCACATACTCTGCAACCAGCCTCACCATCGGCTCTTCGTCATCGTCTCTGTAATAGGCGTACAAGCAATCATAGTACCGTCTCCGGTCGACGTACTTCACATTGATAGGGGGGTAGCCATGCCGCATCAGGGCTAGGTTCAGGATCAGCCTGCCGGTTCGTCCATTACCGTCGACAAAAGGATGAACCCCCTCGAACTTCAGATGGAACAGAGCCGCGCTGTGGATGGGATGCCGTCTGTCCTCTGCAAACTCCGCGACAAGCCTCTCCATTGCCACTGGCACAAGATACGGCTGCGGCGGTTCGTGATGCGCGCCCACGATGCGCACGGGAATACGCCGGTACACGCCCTTGTCCCCCGGCTTGTCAAGCAGCACCAAGGAATGGATCTCCTTGATGACTCTCTCGGAAGACGGCGTCTTGTCGGCGACAAGCTGCTGTACGTACCGAAAGGCGTCTCGGTGCCCCACTGCCTCAAGATGGTCCTTCAGCGGCTTGCCGTTGATCGTGATTCCTTCTAGCACCATTGCGGTCTCTCTGAGCGTGAGAGTGTTTCCCTCAATGGCATTGGAGCTATAGGTGAACTCGACCAGGAACTCATCCTGCAGTCGCTTGACCTCGCCTGCCGTGAGAGGACGGCGCCTATCGAGTTCCTCCTTCAGCGAGTCGACGCGTGCAAACAGCGCAGCGAATTCGCGCGGCACGAACCTTCCTCGCTGTCTCCTGCCGTCCGCCGGCTTGAGCGCGTCTGATGGTATCAGATAGGAACGCCCCTCTTTTCTGGCGCCCGCGATCTTGCCCTGTTGGCATAGTACGCGAACACGGCGATCAGAGATCCCCCACTTCTGGGCCGCCTGTTTCACGCTGATGTACTCCAAACGCGACATCTTGCGACACCTCGCCTGCTGCCAAGGAGTTGTACCCCCTTCATAGCAGCAGTATGCCACAGTATCGGAATAATATCAACGCATATTACGCAATGCCATGCGATAATATTCCCCAGGTCAACTTCCAACCTGAACAGGCAGAAGCGCGCCCTCTCCTTACGCGCTCTGCCCGCGGCACAACCGCCAGATCCGGCACATAAACTGTCAAGACGCCGCTCGACGCGACCAGACGGGCGCGATCTGCCACATCTAGGAGGTCTGCATGAACGGTAATCATGGCCGCGAGCCCAGAACTGCAGCCCTGAGCGATCTACGTGTGGGCCAGACGGGCGTGATGCGCTCCATATTCGCAACCGGAATGGTGCGAAACCGTCTGCTTGATCTGGGCTTTCTACCCGGAACGCAAGTCACTGTGGTCCGCCGCGCCCCGCTGGGCGATCCTACCGCCTACAGAGTCAGAGGCACCGTACTGGCGCTCCGGCATGAGGATGCCTCACTCGTGGCTGCGGAGCCCATCACCGACCCGCAGGCGGAGGCTGAGCAATGCTGAGTCGACCCGACAGGCGCGCCGAAAGCAGCACCGCCAAGCGCTTCTCGACGCATCCCGGCCCCGGCAAACACGTGATTGCGCTGGCCGGAAACCCGAATACCGGCAAGAGCACCCTGTTTAACGCCTTAACGGGACGTCGGCAACACACCGGCAACTGGCCGGGAAAGACCGTGGACCTGGCGTTCGGCAGGGTCGACCTCGGCGGCAGGCACGCAGTAGTCGTGGATCTGCCCGGCGCGTATTCACTGCTCGCGTGTTCAGAGGATGAATCCATAGCCCGCGACTTCCTCTGCGAGCAAGGCCCGGACGCCGTCGTCGTGGTAGTCGAAGCCGGATGCCTCGAGCGCAACTTGAGCCTGGTCCTTCAGATAATCGAGCTGACTCCCAGGGTAGCCGTGTGTGTAAACCTCATAGATGAAGCCAATCGTCGCGGCATACAGGTCGATGGCGAAGCGCTTGAGCGGGAACTGGGAGTGCCCGTGGCAGTCACTGCCGCATCGAGCGGCCGCGGTATCGATCAGCTCAAGCTCACTCTCGCAGACCTAGTTGACGGACGCCTGAAGCCCGAACCACTACCCGTTGCCTATCCCCCGGACATTGAGGACGCCTCAAGAGAGCTTGAGTCCAGGCTGCCGACACTGCCTCCCGCTGTCAGCCGCAGGTATGTGGCCCTGCGCCTGCTAGACACGGATCCGCTGATTCGCGAGAGGATCGTGGAAGCGATCTACTGCCGCGCCAAGTCCATCTCAAACATGGTCGTGAGCCATACATCATCATCGATGTCGGAGTCGAAGACCGCGATGCGACCCGGGATCGATGACGTACTGACATCGCGCTGGCTGGGTTTTCCCGTGATGCTGGCGCTGCTTGGAGGGGTGTTCTGGATAACGCTCGTAGGGGCGAACTACCCGTCGGCGCTTCTAGCTAGGGCGCTGTTCCGTATGGAGTCGTGGCTGTCGGCTGCATTCGGAGCGGCACACGCCCCCGACTGGCTGCATGGTGCAATCGTTCTCGGGGCATACCGCACCATGGCCTGGGTAGTCTCTGTGATGCTGCCTCCCATGGCCATCTTCTTCCCCCTGTTCACACTGCTTGAAGATCTGGGCTACTTGGCCCGTGTCAGCTTCAATATGGACTGGTGCTTCCAAAAGTGCGGCGCCCACGGCAAGCAGTCGCTCACCATGGCCATGGGATTTGGGTGCAATGCAGCCGGCGTCATGGCATGCAGGATAATCGACTCGCCGCGCGAACGCCTGGTGGCGATCTTGACTAACAACTTCGCTCCGTGCAACGGAAGATTCCCTACCCTGATCGCGTTGGCGTCCTTGATCGCGGCAGGATCGATCACGGCGTCGCTCCTTGTGGCAGCCATGGTGCTTCTGGGAGTGACGGCCGCGTTGGGCATGTCGTGGGCGCTCTCCCGAACCGTACTCCGGGGCGTACCGTCCTCCTTCATCCTGGAACTGCCGCCGTACCGCATGCCCCAAGTCGCGCGAGTGCTTTGGCGCTCACTTTACGACCGCACGCTCCTGGTACTCCGGCGGGCATTGATCGTGGCTGCGCCGGCGGGAGCTATCGTGTGGGCCCTGGCCAACATCACCACTCCTGCCGGCGCGAGCATCCTGACGTCCACAGCCCATACGCTGCAGCCCGCCGCCCGCGTGATGGGGCTGGACGGGTTCATCCTCACAGCCTTCATCCTAGGTCTACCGGCGAACGAAATCGTCCTGCCCATCCTTCTCATGGCGTACTCGTCATCCACAGCGCTCACGGAGACAACCGGGCTTGCGTCCTTGGGCCGGATCCTCGCCGCAAACGGCTGGACGTGGCTGACCGCTCTGAACACGATGATCTTCTCAGTACTGCACTTCCCGTGCAGCACCACACTGCTCACCATAGCCGCGGAAACCAAGAGCGCTCGCTGGACCGCGCTCGCTGCGCTCATGCCCACCGCCCTGGCGATCGCGGCATGCTGCGCCACGCGGGCGGCGGCCAGGCTACTCGGGCTCGCGTGATCCCGACTCTGAGTTGCAGCCGCCGGGCGCTTGACGGCTGGACACGCGTGATGTAGCATGTAGGCGTCAGTGTCATCACTACTACGCTCGTGCGATCCGCGAAAGGTGGACAATCGGATGTTGCACACTCTGGGAGTTCCGCTGGCCAAACCCCAACCCGACTTCGATGAGATGCTGCAGGTGCTCCGGGGCGAAAAGCGGGCCCGTCGAGTGCACTTCGCAGAGCTCTTCGTGGATGGCGAAATAGTCAGTAAGGTGCTCGCCGATTCCCTTGGCGAGCGGCCCATCCCCTCCCCCGAACACGATTTCGAAGGCTACTGGGATCAGCAGATCAAGTTCTGGCTGTACATGGGATACGACTACATCAGGGTGTCGGGCGGACTGTCGATCCCGCAAATCAGGCACCGCGTGACCGATGACACGGCTGCCCTGTCGCGAGGCGAACGCGGTTGGGTCGAGGAAGGGATCGGAGTCATTAGCTCGTGGGCAGACTACGAAGCCTACCCGTGGGACGTGATGGAGAAGATGGACTTCGCGGCCTACGAGTACGTATCCCGGCACCTCCCCGACGGAATGAAGATGCTCGTCTGCCCTTCAAGCGGCGTATTTGAGATTTCCAGCGAGTACATGCTGGGCTTTGAGGGCATGAGCATGATGCTCTACGAAGATCCCGCGCTGGTGGAGGCGGTGTTTGGCCGCGTGGGCCAGTACATCCTAGATTTCTACCGTAACGTGACCACGCTCGACAATGTAGCCGGCATATTCCAAGGCGACGACCTCGGCTTTAAGACCTCCACCTTCCTGTCGCCTGCGCACCTGCGCCAGCTGGTTCTGCCATGGCATAGACGCTACGCAGCGCTCGCCCACGAGCAAGGCCAGGTGTACTGGTTCCACTCCTGCGGAAATCTTGCCGGTGTCATGGATGACTTCATCGACGATGTCAAGATCGACGCCTACAACTCATTCCAGGATGAGATAATCCCCGTGTGCGACTTTGTCGACACCTTTGGGCATCGAGTCGCCGCGCTGGGCGGCGTGGACGTGGACTGCCTGTGCAGGCTGGAGGAAGACGATCTTCGCAGGTACGTTCGCCACATAATCGACCATTGCGCCGAACGAAGATGGGCACTGGGTTCAGGGAACTCAGTGCCCAACTACGCCCCGGTGCAGAGCTACCTCACAATGCTGGATGAGGGCTTGCGCTGGCAGGTCCCGTGAGCATGGACTAGTAGTCGCCCCACCCGCCCGATTTCCCGGTATCAGGATTGTTCACGACTAGCGCGTCTCGGTAAACTATAAGGTTTGCCAGTATGTGCTTGAGATGATCAATGAACGCCGGATGCGCCGACTTGGCTGCTTCAGCTCTTGCGATCGCATCAGCAAACTCCTGGATAACAGCATTTAGCGTGTCGATGTCAAGCACCGCGGCCTGAGCCTTCGCGGGCGACTCGTAGCCCCACGTCCCTGAGGCGTCGGCGGTGACTCCGGTGGGCGCTACGGGCGCCATTAACGTCAGAGTCGGCGCGACCTGCCCCGCGGCGGGTATCACGGTCTCTGATCCGGCAGTCGGTCTCAGGGTTGATCCCACAGTCGCTCCCATCGAAGGCGTACTCACCAATTCCGGCGGTTTGGGCCCAGTGATCGTCTGCCCTGCCTTGGCGTAGACGAGTTGACTGAACCACACCCTGTTGCCTTTGGTTCGGAAATCGATTCGGTCTTGCCCTTCAGGCACGGGAATGGTCATCGTCCCGATATAGACGAAACCGTAGTCGGGGCTTTCCGCGTGCGTCTCAAGCATGTCGGACGGCTGGACCTTGCCGTACACCACAGGCACACTTAGCTTCTCAGGCCGCGTGACCTCCAGGAAGTCCTCGCGCTCCTTGTCGGATACGCCGGGCTGAATGAAGACATTAAGCGACACAGTCCCGCCCGCCTTGTCGGGCAGATAGACGCTTCCTGCCCTGACGTAGGGGAGCTTTGACAGACTGCCCTGGATGTAGTCGCCCGATGCCCTCACTATCTCGGTAACAGTGCCCATCGAGGATGTGAACTTAATGTTGGCAAAGACCGACCTATCGGATCCGGCCAACCGCAGTATGCTCGTTCCCTTTGGAACCTTCACCGTGACGCGCTGGATGAGAGGAGTGAAACCCCAGCTGGCGCTGTCGTGGCTCATCTCCGCGAACTCGGCTTGAAGGCCACTCCTGTAGGCGGAGGTGAAGAGCGTGGGGCCCATAGGATGCGATACGATGCTCAGCGGCACATCCACCATCCGGTCTGTTGCGTACAACCACGCGTGCCAGTCCATCTCGAGAACGCCGCCCTCCGCATTAGGCAAAATCAGCGGATAGGACCGGTAGTAGAGCTTGCCCGTATCTTTGCCCTGGTACGGCGCGTTACCGCACTGGAGGAGCGACGCTCCTGCCGCGGGAGGCACAACGACAGGCGGATTTGGAGTAAACTCAAGATCGGAGATGACGATCCGGCCTCGCTTGCTCGCGAATCTCACCTGCTGGAAGCCTGGCGGCACGTCCACGGTGTACCTGCCTGTCGGAGCAAAACCCCCGTTCTTGTCGTTGAGCAAGTTATCCACTGCGTTGGCCAGCGATGCCTTGAGGTCGGTCGCCTCAAGGGCCGCCGCAGGAGGATACTTGATAGACAGACTCTCGTCCAGGACGCCGTCGCTCGCGTACACCCTAATGTAGCCATTGAATGAGATCTTGCCGCCGAACGAGTTGGGTATGTACATGGTCTGGATGCTCCAGTAAGTCTTCTTGTCAGTATTTCCCGCGTACACGCTCGCCGACCCGATCGAAACGACATTGGGCGAACCATTAAATGTGGGATCAGTCAGGAACACCCTGCTTGACGAGGTCTGTAGAACCTGATGCCCCTCGGGCACTGCAATGGAGATCCTCCCTATCTCGATGAATCCGCGTGCCGGGTCATCACGCCTCATCTCAGCGAATGGGCCGGGAGTTCCGGCTGTGGTCCCCCGCTTTTCGAATAGCTTCTCCGAGGGGCTAAGCCAGGTGTATGCCTGAAAAGAGTAGTCGACTTGCTTCTCGTCCTGCCTGCTATCTACGCACAGAGTGGCCTCGAATGTGCCGCCCTGCGCGCTGGGCAGGCACCACCGACGGCCGCCATCGTAGTACGGGCGGTCGGTCTGGGCGCCCCACTTGATGTAGCCCGGTTCGCCAAAATAGCCGAGGACAGGCGCGCACAATGCCCGCGCGGGGATCATCAGCACGGTGCCGATCAACGCTAATGCAACGACCATCGCAAACGGGGGTTTGTCTTTCATCTCAGCTTCCCTCCTTATGTCTTGCTCAACTGTGAATCACAGGAATGATGCCGGTTTCACGGTGGAACCGCTCCGCAATCCTTTCAGCCTCCTCATCATCAACCGCCTCATGAAGAAGTCGAGTAGACTGCACCCGTCTGTCCGTACCGTAGGTGAGAGAAATGTAATCCCGCCCGATTTCCACAGCCTTCAGAAAGATGTCCTCCTGGTTGAACTTGATGACTCTCGAGTCCAGCAGGATGCCGAAGTATGAGATGAATGCCTCGATATCATCGGCTCCATCGCTGATGACAGCGGTACGGATGTGCAAGATCTGATTCTCCGCAATGAGCCGCGCTATTCTCAATTTGCGGCAGTTTTGCACCCACAAGGCTACCATGCAGACGCTAGCCGGAAGGCTGACGGTCAAAAGCATCTGAGTTTGAATCTCAGGCGTGGACCTGCCGCAGGCTAGAATCAAAACGCTTGCTAATATGCCAAGACCGGCAGCAGTTGCAAGGATGTACCTTCTTTGCCGTATGGCCTTCAAGAATACCCCCTCTTCCCCGCAAGCACTTCGACCTGTCAGGAAAAGAGTAACAGCTCGCGAGCGAAAGGCCATCACCCGAATCGGGTGATTGTCCGGCAATCAGCAGGGGGTCGGATCGAAAAGCCCCCACCCTCTTCGGGTAGGGGGCCCGTAATAGCCCTCGCTTCCTCTGCTTTATCTGCCTTGGGATGCAACGCCCGCGGTCGCCGATACCATATCGATTAGCTCCTCCCGACTCCGAATGCCCAGTTTGGAGTAGATGTTCTTCACGTAGTACTTAACCGTGTTTTCGCTGATGAACAGCTCCTCGCCGATCATCTTGTATGTCTTTCGCTGAAGAAGAAGGGACGCAACTTGGCGCTCCCGCTCTGAAAGGCCTTCATAAGCTGCCAGTTCACGGACTAACCTGCTCTGTTCCCACGGTGATATCTCCGAGAACATCGCGAGATAGGCGTGGTCCTTCAGCAAAGAGCAGAGACGCCTGTGCAGAGGGGGCAAAAGGGCAAGGGTCACACACACCACAGCCAGCGCCAACAGCGTTGGGTTGAGAGCCCGCGTTTGGGCAGAAGAAACGGCCTTGCCGATCAGCCCTCCAAGCAGCACGCCCAGCACGTTGGCGGACAGCCCGATTCCGAATACGCTTGCTGGATTCTCGCAGTAATCCAGCATCTCGCCGAGGACACTCCACCAGAACAGATCGTATATCCCGCAGGCGCCGAGCATCAGCGTGTTGACAACCAGGTAACTCGTCGCCGAGCGGTCCAGGAATACAAACGCTATGAACGAAAAACCGATCATGGCCAAGGCCACATACAGCATGTAGTTTCTGTTCATCTTGAAGGCCGGATTCTTCATGAGATAGACGGCAACGATGTAGGGAATCGCCCAATACCAGCTTGTCAGCGACGCATGGTGGGCAAAGGCCGGGTTTATCACCTGATACATCAGACCCGAGTTGACGGTGATAGCCAGGATAAAGAGGCATAGCAAAGCGAGAGATCCAGCCAAGCTGGCCGGTTCTCCGCCAGCGGTGGGCGCGGCGCCGGAGTCGGCATCATCATCAGGCGGAAGACGCAGCGCAGACAGGAATGCGCCCAGAAGCATCAACATCGACAAAGCTAGCCCGATCCGGGGCGATAAGTGAATAGCCGCGACATTGAGCGGAATCATCAGGACATTAGACCATATCAGAACATCTGCGGCTGTTCCCATGCGATCGTTCTTCGGCGTAGCGCTCCTGAAGTAGAATCCCCATGCCGCCACGCAGCACCCGGCCAAGAAAGAACTCGTGATCACGCCCAGATCCCAGAATACGGACGGCGGTAAGAAGAAGACAGCAGACGCGGCAATGAAGAAGGGATACGAGCACAGAAACAGCCGTCTTGCCGCCTTCTTCGTTTTGATCAGAAAACCGCACAGCAGCAATCCGGCGAAAAGAGCAGCAATCCCGCCAAAGACCATTCGGCCCGGTCTCAAGCCAAACGCATCCGAAAGGGCATACAGTATCTGTCCTTCGAAGAGAAAAGCCAGCATCCAGGAGGAGAACAAAGAATGAACAATGACAGATAGCTGTAGCTCATCGAGGCAGGCATGTAATGCCCCACCCCTTCTCCCTTCAGCCACCTCGTCACCTCTCTTCCCAAACAGGGCCAATTCTCCAGCACACCGGCGCGGACAGCCCCGGTCGGCATCAGGGCCCTGGACTGATATGGGCAATCGATAGCATATCAAGATCATTCGATCATTGGGGATAGACTCCTCCAAAACACGAAAGATCTCTGCAGAACTGACAGGTTGAAGGATACTGCGGTCCGGTGTCCAAGTTCTGCGCAGAAGGGGGCATGGGATTGTGCGCAACCTGATCGAAGATGCGCTTAGGTCGCATGGAGCGGACTATGTGGAAATCCGGATCGAGGATGCCGCGCGAACCAAGATAACGCTGCGCGGCAGGAGCACGGATGAGCTGTCAGTCTCCCGCTCGACGGGAGGATGCGTTCGCGCTCTGGC
>ERZ795061.1991-NODE-1991-length-19257-cov-5.076763_pt1 | contig 19257 bp, 19 predicted proteins | sample MGYA00375145_ERZ795061 | MGnify/ENA primary metagenome ERZ795061 (study PRJEB30190, sample SAMN05720144) | anaerobic digester metagenome | isolation source: active sludge of municipal wastewater-treating anaerobic digesters | place: USA | collected 2014-12-22 ... | reverse complement strand
ACCCGCCTGATCGCGCGACCCACGAGAAGCATTGACCTGGCAAACGAGCTGCTGCGCCTGCTGAACGCGAGCGCCTCCGCAACTGACACCGCGCCCCACCGGTAACGGTATATCATATGATTCCTTCCATCCTGTATATTGGAACACGAACCGCGGACGATGAACTGCTGCATCATGTGAGCGAACGAACGGGACGCGCAATTCTGCGCGTTCGCGCCCTCGGCGACCTGCGCGCGCGAAACACCGAATGCTTCATCGATACGGTGATCGTGGGAACGACGGTTGAGCTCACCGCGCGGGTCCTGGACGAGATTGAGCACCTGCGCGGCCTTGCCGAGGGGACCGTCATCCTTGGGCTGGTGCGCGAGGGCATGGACGATCGCGTGGACATCATGATACAGCGCCGGATGCAGCCCTGCCATATCTCCGCGAATTCGGCCGCCCGGGCGGCGCGCATCGTTGCGCACATGATAGAAGAACGGACCGGCGTATACCGAAACGTCATAGAGCGCATGTGCAACGAACTCGCGCACGGACGCATGGTCCGCACGGGCGGGCTCGTGGATAAACGGAAGTGAGGGGGCGTGTTCCTCGCCAGAGGCCCTGTACCTCCTCGCGTGGTCATCATGACATAGCATAGGCATCATGGATGTTATTCAATTTTGCCACTGAGAAAAAATTTTCATGGCCATGGTTGCTTTCACACACAGGGCGAATGAACGAGAAGAAGCGTGTATATTCCCGATAGAATATAGCGGAGACACCCACAATTGCGCGGCCGATATCGTTGTTTTTAAGACCAAATGACGGACAGTCCCTTGACGTCATCAAAGCGCGAATCGCTTGAGAGAATGGGGACATCAAGCCACAGGGCAGTAGCAATAATCATACGATCGTGAAGTTCGTAAAACTTGATGCTTTCGGCTTTTTTTATGATTTCAGGCGTAAGATCGACAATGGAATACAATGATGAGGCATCCAGACGTTCAAGCGTCCTGGACAGGTTTATCTTTATACGATTCTTCTCTGAAAGATATACAATTTCCATAAGGCTGATAACGGAGACATGAAAGGTGTGCGGGGTCGTTGGTCCGGCATCGAGAGCATCACGGGCGCGGGCGCCAATATTTCCGCTCCCGCACAAATGACGGATGATGGTTACGGTAACGAGAAGATACTGCATGAAGCGATTAGGCGTGTTTTTTCAGAATGACGCTGGAAAGGTCCCTGCGAAGGTCCCTGATTTCGTCTTCGAGACTGGGTAGTTTCTCGAACCCGGTCCCCTTCCAGATGCCCTGAAGGCTCACCGGGCGGGGCTTTGTTCCATCGGACTGATTGATAATGGTGTCGATATATGTTTTAACTTCGTCAAGACGGTTTTCGGGAACGAGGTTTATTCCTTTTTTTATTATTATTCGCTTTACGACTTGTGAGTGCATACTTCCTCCATCGATAGGGGTAAACTAATAAATGGACATGAGGGAGTCAACAAAAATCGCGCGGCGCCCGCGGCGGGGTGCCCCAATGACGCATTGATCGCGCACGGACGCTTTCGCCCACAGCGCTCGCTCCTGCCACCACCTTCGGCATACGACTGTAGTAAAACAACACCGCGTGAACGGACTACGGCATTACGGGACATGTATTTTACCTCACGGAGAATGGGGTGTGGATCGTGGATTGGGTGCCGGGGGAGTTTATTGGGTTTCCGGTTTAACTAACACTTGTGATATTTTTGTATATTGTTAGGTAATTTATTGTTGACGCGGATTACCTAACACGATAGAATTATATTGTTGATGTTAGGTAGTCCCCATGAGCATACTGAAAGGCGTACTTGACGAAGAGAACAAGCGACTTAAGCGTCTGCTGGGCAAATATCAGCGGGATATTGACGCATTGATCAAGGGATCCGTTTCCATCAAGGATATATCGGGGCAGCGGTATGCCTATATTGCCAAACGGAAAGGGGATACGGTCGTATTCGAATATATCGGGAAAGCGTCATCTGATAAGGTAAAAAGGCTCCTGGAAGAGGTAAATAAACGGAAAAAGCTGACGGTGAAGATCAAGGCACTAAAGCAGGATATCAAGGAAATCGAGAGGGCGCTCGGTGGAAGAAAGATATAGGCTTTTTGACCAGACGATTGCGGCACTGCATAACGCCGGGGTATTATCGGCATTGGTGCTTGTAGGCAGCTGGAGCCAGCACCTATACAAGCACGCCCTTACGAACACCGATGAAATACCATTACTCATAACATCGGACATTGATTTTCTGATACCACAACCGACCCAAATGACAATGCCATGCGATGTCCCCGGGATCCTGAATGAACTTGGATATGAAACGGCCACCTCGCCGGTCAGTGGACATGTCAAGTATATACGACGAGAACTCGAGGTTGAATTTTTGGTCCCTGAAAAGGGAAGGGGATCTGACACCCCGCGAAAAATACAGGAGCTCATGGTAAGCGCACAGGGGCTTCGCTACCTGAACATGCTGCAGGAGCACACGATAACCGTTGATTACAAGGGAATACCCGTAGCCGTGGTGGAGCCCGCGGCCTATGCGCTGCACAAGTTTCTGGTGAGCGGGAGACGCACAAAGAAGGAGAAGATGGAGAAAGACCTCGCTTCGGCAATAGCCATGTGCGAGTACGTGACACACGAGATGTGCGGTATTACAACGATGAGAGATATCCTGAACTCTCTGCACCCGAAGTGGAAAAAGGATATACTACTACACATCAAGAAGCACATTCCCGAATTGCATGATAGTCTGATTTCACCCGGATAGCGATGACAGGGATGCGTGGGAAAAACCATTTCTAAAATCGCGCGGCGCCCGCGGCGGGGTGCCCCATTGACGCATTGATCGCGCACGGACACTTTCGCCCACAGCGCGCGCTCCTGCCACCACCTTCGGCAAACGAGCGCATACCTCACCCACACGCGAACGGACTACGGCCACACGGCCCACCGGCACAGCCGGCAGAGCGCAAACAGCGCGGCGCCGACGGCGGGGTGCCCCATTGACGCTTGGATCGCGCACTGACGCTCGCGCCCACAGCGCACGTCGGTGCCATCACCTTCGGCACACGAGCGCATTAAAACATACCCGCGCACACGGACTACGGCATTACGGCACAAACGGCAACAGCCAGACCGACGACGGCGGTACGGCCCGGGCGGCGTTCACGGCAACGGCCCCACACGGCCAAAGACCCCTTAGGATGAACGAAAACACTAAGTCTAAAAAAACACACACTCACGCATAAAGGCGGCTGTGTTCCTGTATGTACCGGTCCGTGGTGTACAGTCGCTCGTTGAAGTACCAGCGGCTGACGGGTTGCGGATTACAGAACAGATTGAGTTGTGTCGATTTTCTCGGCTCGCGCGCCGGCACGAACCAGCACCCTTCCTTTGCCCCGATACGAACGACGGTCCCCGTTGGTTGAGCCCTGTCCCCTTTGACCCCGCTCAACACGCATGACGTGTACGTATTGGGTGCATTAAGCCTCGCCACCCATTCCCCGCCCTTGTAGTGGCGGGGGAGGGGGGAGGTGATGCCGTGAACGTTTAAGAGTATGGCGCGAAACTTCTGGACCTCCTCGTAGGAGCCCGTGAAGTCCTCGAGAAAATTGTAACGCTTGCGAAAGGTGCCCTCTTTGTGATTACGCGCGGTGGCGTACTGGATCCGCCGCACGGTGCAGCCGGAATAGCGGGCGATGTTTCCGTTCGCCCGGAACTTGTTGCCGGCGAGAAGGACGCCGACGCAGAAATCGTAGAACTCCCGCCGCGACGCGAGGACGCTTTCGTACGGCAGCTCGAACCACATGGCCGGGCCGGAGGAATTTTGACGGTTTAACAGGGACTTCTCTGAGCGGATGCGGTAGCGACCGTCCGAGAGCGGCACGAACAGGACCGAGGAGCCCAGGAGGCGCGCCAGACGGCGGCGGACGGCCCCGCGGTTGTTGCCCGGGCGGCGGTGAAGCGAGGCGTAGCCGTACTCCGCGTGGAGTATGTCGCACAGCTCCGCCAGGCTAAAGATGCCTGAACGCGCGGCGAAGTGCCGGCGGGCGATGACGTAGTAGCGATAGTCATCGAACCTGCCGCCGGTGCCCCGGACGAGCTTGATGATGCCCCTGCTCAGGCGCAGCATTGATATAGTGCCGTGGTGACGGACTAGCTCAGATGCCGCGCGGTTATGCGCGCGATTTTACGATGAGTGGAAAAATCGCGATGAGATGGGAAAAAAATCATAAAAAAACACCCCTTTTGATCGATTTTTTGATCCAGCGGGTGTTTTCGAATTGACAATACTCGAACTGCGTTAGTATATTCATCCTAACAATAACCAATTGTCGATTCGGGGTAACACCCGAAATTAAGAAGCCCGGAGAGCCACCTCCGGCTTCTTTGTTTTTTGGACCAGCGTTACATCTTCCGCTATGTCATTGATGAACCTTCCCTGAACAGATACCCGATAAACGGGAGTACAACCCGCGACGGGACGTTTGTGAACGCGGGGACAGGCTAGCAGCGGCCGAAAAATTAATCAATAACTTTTTTATGTCACATTAAAAGGCTCCGACAGGCCCCCGCATGCCCGAAAATGGGGGCATGCGAGACGCGAAATGAAGACGGAAAGCGCATTCGCACGAAATGCGAGCGAATGGACGATGAAATAGATTTTTGCATTGCGTCGTTTTCCAAAAATGAAACAACTCTCTATAAGATTAATGGCCCGAGCGGGGGTTGCGGGACAGATTTTTTTAAAATTTTCATTCGTCCGCGCGTATGAGGACGTACGCGCGGACGCGGAAGAGAGACAGCGGGCGGTGAAACCGAAGATTGCAGGCGTGCAGACGGCGCAGCCGGGACGCCGGGCGGGCATTCAGAGCGCGTCGACCAGCTCGAGGATGCCACAGCGCCTGAGACGGCCGAAGACAAAGCGGACGGCCGTGGCGTTGAGATGCCTGACCCGACGGCGCGAGAGCCCCAGGCGGTGCCCCACGTCCGCATGGGTGCGGCCCTCGAGGGACACCAGAGTGAAGACCGTTTTTACCAGGGCGTCCGGGATGGCCTCGATGGCCTCCTCGATGATGAGGCGCATCTCGTGATAGCCGTTCACGTAGGCGATGGACTCGTCGCCGTAGGAGAGCTCACGGGGCGGGATGACCTTCGATTGCGCCCGCCGATTGTGCCGCCGGTGCTCCGAGAGGAGCTTTTTGATGACCCCATAGAGCCACGACTCGATGTTTTTTATCTCGTCAATTTTATGATACAACAGCATGAAGGCATTGTGCGCGATGTCGCCGGCCTCGTCGCCGACCCGCCGATAGAGCCACCCGTACATGCGGGGATGGTGCTTGCGATACGCATTGACGAACTTCTCCTGACACTGATTGAGCTCGACTTGCATGGTTTGGCACACTCCAGACCTGTGCCCGCACGATCGATTTACGCACGGGCGTGAATTAAACGCCACGGGGCGCCGCGCGTATGCGCAGTAATGAAACACCAGGCGGCCGCATATGCGGCCGCCTTGACCTCGTGGACGTGTATGTCTTTTTTGTGTGCGCCCGTACTATATAGCGCCGCGAGGAGGGGGAAAATGACAAAATTTTTTGGCGATTGCTGAGGGAGAAGTGATTTTTTTACGATTTAGGGGTTATGTGAAACCGGTTGGACGGTGAACTAACGCACGGAGCCGAAGCGGGAGAGGCCGTCGGTGAGGAAGGATTTATTGAAGTACAGAAGGTAGGCCTTCCCCTTGACGGCAGCGGCGGGGATGTAGTTGTTATTGTATCAAAACGCTACGCACGGGTAATCATTTTAATGATAATACTATTCGAGGATGTTATTGTGCGGTGACTATTTTATTCAAACGACTTTTCCATTCATCCTCAAAAATCACGTGAAATTTAAAATCTTTATCGGCAAAGTCTTCAAACAGTTCGGCCCAGGATTTCGAAGCGCTCAGGTCGTTACACAGTTTGAAAACATTATTTTTATACTCTGTGTCTTCGTTTTTTAGATGCAACCCTTTCGTTTCAAGGACATGGACGCTTCCGTACGTATTCTTCGCGCCATCTTTGATCAGCGCAGCAATAAAATCTGGATAAATCTTGTTTCTTTTCCATCCCTGGACGCTGTAATCGACACGGGATATATTACGATACCACCACAGTAGTTTTTCCTGATCGTCGAGGTATAAGGCCACGGCTTTTTCAAGATCATTCAGGCTTTCTTCAGGTACATAATCGAAGAGACTCAGTTGCACTTCGGAATTGTCGTTCCTGATCAGCTTTTTATTGCTTCGGATGTTTATCCGAGAGGGAAGGGAACCTCCCTTTTCCATAAGCAGGAAAAATTTCAATTCCCCTTTCTGTATAAGACCGCGGAAAACGGACTCGGCAAGCCGATCCCGTTCCGCATGGAGAACTTTCCGTATTTCTTCAATAATAAACACAAAGTTCGAGGCTACGATATCCCTATCATACTTTTTCATGAAAAGCTGCAGCGCCTTTGAGCCCAATTCGAAGGCGATCCACGGATTGGGGACTATATCGACTAGGTGGCGCGTCAGAAACACTTCGTCTATTTCCAGGGTGCCCCGGTGCGTTTTTCTATCATGTTCCTCAAGCAAGGTTTCCTTGTCAGTGGAAAGGCCGTACACGAGTTCCTGTTCATGTTCTTTTTTCTTCGATAATTCAACTTCATTGAGGCCTTTCAAATCAACGTTCGACCAATCGATATTGCCGAGTATATCGACGTCGAAGATGACGTCTCTCCACTTCTCTCCCTCCCGGACAACGAACTTGGGAAGATATATTTTCCCCGAGAATTTTTTAAACTTGTCTCGATACTTTATTTCTCTTTCGGCAAGGTCTTGTCCCCCGGCATTATCGCCGCCATCGAGTGTGACACGTCCCGCGAGATCGCCGAGACCTTCGCTTTCAAGACCGTTTTTGATATTTTTCACCACGTCGACCGCTTTTTGTTTATAACAGAAAACGTAGGACTCATCGAGTTCCCTGATTTTTGTTTTACGGGCATACGGCTGCCTGAGTATGCGGCCGACGAGCTGAGTTATTGAAAGCTGCGATGAGGGATTTGTTAGTATTGTAAGTATGTACGCAAAAGGACAATCCCACCCTTCCTGCAACGCCTGTTTTGTAATGATATATCGCACCGGACAGGACGGATCAAGAAGATCGAGCCCTTCGATGTCGTCCTTTTCACTGCTTTTTATGGCGATTTGATCCTCGGAGATGGCACACTTTTTGATGAGGTATTCCTTTACATCTTCAGCGTGAATTAAACCGCTGTCCCGCTGATCTTTTCCGGTACGTTCGACCTGAATCAGGTTGATGGGGCGGATATATTGCCCAGTATTCTGACCGTACTTCTTCGCATATTTTTCAAGCTCAACACGCCGCTCATGGGATGCGAGCATGGTGTTTTTCCAATCAATGCTCGTTTTATTGATGATGTGAATGTCGAGCTTGATCATCTCTTCGTTATTGAGCTCGATGCCGGATATTTCGACCAGTTTATTGGCGTTATCGGGAGGAGTTGCCGAGAGCTCCACTATTATTGAGGGATTGAAATTCCGGATGGTGTCGCGAGCGCCTTCGCTATACGCCTTGTGACCTTCATCTATGATAACCAACGGCCGCAGTACTTTGAGGGTGTTGCCAAGCGAGGTTTTCACCACGTGATTGAATATGCCGCCGGCATCATCAAACGTATCCAAATTGTGAATTCTCTCCAGGAGGAGTTTATTATTGGTATAGTCGTCTTCCGCCGGGAAGAAATCGGTATAACCGCCAGAATCCTTGAAGACCTTTAAGGTCTCCTTGTCCTTCCGGTTGGCGGAAGGGAGCATGAGCAGCAGGATGACAAGGTTTTCCTCTACATCAAGGCGGTTGAATACCTCCATTTTTTCCTTTATGGACGTGCGTCCACCGCTGGAAATATCGAGCACCTGACGATAGGGATGCTCGCGATTACGCAGGTTTGCCAGGGTTTGACGATAGATTTGCGTGGACGGAACCACCCAGAGGACAAGACCCGTTTGTCTTTTCAGATATATTTTATTGACCAGATCGATGGCATGACAGGCCAGAAGGGTTTTCCCGCCGCCGGTGGGGACTTTCAGATATACGTCGGGAAGCGGTTCTTTCAAGCTATTGGTATGGGAGGTATACAAGGAACCGACAACTTTGTCCCATGCTTTTTTCGTATAATCAAGGTCTTTGGCAAGATCGGGATAGGTCTTTACCACCTCTTCATATTTTTGCTTTTCATCCGACAAAGAGGACAAATAATTTTTAAGAACACCGATTACCTTGTTTTGATATTCTTTAAGTTCCATATTAGCCCTTCAGCCTGTATATTTCAAAGGGCAACTGACAGAATTCGATCCGCTTTTCGAGCATCGTTTCCGTATCCAGATATTTCGTGGGAGCGAAAACCAAACGTTTTTTAGTTTTAAGCGGCCCGAGAGAGTCCGCACGATCGAGGTTTAAGGCGGTGCTTTTAAGGTATTCGATATCAGGCTTGTAAAAGAGATATACATCATAGTCTTTTGAGGAGCCGATATAATTTTTCTTCTCGTCTATCTTTGTAGGATCGAATTCCTCACCGGTCGCGGTATAAAAAACGTAGCGGGCCAATTCCTCGTAAGAGGGGAGTTTTTTGCCCCTTAAAATGCCTTCCATTTCGATAGTATCGCCGAGCGCGAAGTAGCTGAAGGAACCGCCGAGGCCTTCCTTAATGTTGTCGTCTTTTGCGTTCTTTACGCCTTTTATTATACGTCGAACACGTTCAGCAGTTATTTTGTCTGCATAGTCTTCACACTCAACCAAGATAAACTTGCGATTGCCGCCATCTTCTTTGTTGAGGGAAAGGACAGCGTGGGCGGTTGTGCCGGAGCCAGAGAATGAATCAAGTATTATAGAATCGTCATCAGTAGATTGATTGATAAAGTTTTTTATTAAAACTGATGGCTTCGGAAATGCGATTATATCAGTACCAAATATCTCTCGTATTTCTTTTGTCCCATCTGATGTATAAATATCAGAAATCACGCTAGGAAATGATGAAAATTCATCAATTATATCTGAACGAAATTTCTTTTCTCTTGGTCTACCCTCTGCTGTTTTAGGGAAAATAATTCGTTTGTCTGATATAAGTTCATGAATTTTTTCTTTGGAGTACCTCCAACCTGTATTTTCTGGAGGGGCATAACTATGCCCAGTCTTTGGATCTTTAAATGAATAATGTAAATTAGGACGATCTTTTTTTGATGCAAGTCCCAATATACTCCTACTCATCCATGGTCCTCTTTTATCATTATCAGGATTGTTAAATTTACTTTCATCACGAGCAACACCTCGAAACGATGTTTTAGATGATTTCGAGTACGCGAAGACATACTCATGATCATTTGATATGTGCGTGGTCGATCGTGCATCTGTGAATTGTCGACTTTTCCAAACAAACTCAACTAGAAAATTATCTTCGCCAAATACCTCATCTAAAAGCATTCTCAAACGATGTTGCTCGCAATCATCAATACTAATGAAAATGACACCATCTTCAGCCAATAATTCTTTTAATAACTTCAACCTCGGCATTAACATACATAGCCACTTATCATGCCGCGTAAGGTCCTCTTTGTCCACAACCTTCCCCAGCCACTCTTTCATCATGGGGCTATTCACATTATCATTATAAACCCAGTTCTCGTTACCGGTATTATACGGCGGATCGATATAGATGCATTTGACCTTGCCGGCGTACAAGGGAAGTAGCGCTTTCAACGCCTTGAGATTATCACCGTGGATGATGAGATTATCATGCAGGCTCACCTTGTCGGTGAGGCTTTTCTTTTTATCAGGAACAAGCTGGCAGTAGGGAACGGCCAGGTGGTGGTTCTGGACGAAGGTTTTTCCTTTGAAGTGGAGGGTTGGCATTGGTTACCTGTTTTTCTTATTATTATTTGTTCATAAAACTCATTTATAGTTTCCATTCATAATTATTGCTTCTGAGTATTTCTTCTATAACGTTCTTTATTACAATCGGTAATTTTTCTATTAATTTCCAAAAATGTGTTTTATTTATATCAACTAGTGAAGGTGATACCCTGAATACTGGCAAATTATCTTTTAACCCTTTAATCCTATGTTCAAATAAATATGAAGAAAGCAACATAGAATTAATTGATGCCATTTGTTCATGAAGTTGTTCTGCATTCTTGCTATCTAATTCATCTTTTGCTTGTTCAACCAATTGCGAATAACTAATGCCTGTAATATATTTCGAAAGGTATTCATTAAGCAATGGACCGAATACTATTGGTGCTCTAGCATGTTCTTTTGTAAGACTTTCCAATCTAGCTGCTTTATTAATTACTTCGCCAATGTAGGTTTTTATTTGCTTTGTTGTATATTCAGATATAACTTCTTTGACTATGCCGCTTTCTATGCCAACACCAAACCAATAATCACAGACCTTTTTTTCTAACATAAAGTAATTATTAAAATATTTTGGCAGTGTTAAGTGAATCAGCAAAGAAAACACGAACCCCTTTATATAGTGATAATCATTAAAGAAAATACAAAGAAAACCATCGCCTGTGGAATTGATATAACAATCTCCATTAAAAGATAATTTTGAACTAATAGATAATCCTTCATGATACACTCTTTCTATCAAATCATAGAAACCTTGTGACTCAGAACATTTTGTTAGAGTATCTGTAAAATTACGCACATCAAGAAATACTGCTGTGCATTCAATATTATTTCTTTCAGCACTCATTCAAATATTTTTTCAATTTCTTTATTTGAATCAGTAATGCAATCATTCCCGGTAAATGTTATTTTGATATGACTGTCATTTACTGTACTCAAAGAATATCTCCATTCATTCTTATGATTCCGGCCACTGGAGGCTATTCCATTTTGGTAATTTTTATGAGTAGAACCTGAATTACTGCTGTTGTGAGTTTTTTCAGAAATTATTATTAAATCAGGCTTCTTCTCACCCATTACTTCAAAGAGATAATCAGGATACCCTGATTCCAGACCATGGTGAGGAGCAACCAAAATCGTTAAACCTCTTTTAAGTAATGTTTTTAAATTTGGCTGGTCGCTTGTACTTGTTGCCCATTCAATTTTTTTATTTGCACCTTGAATAATGGAATAATCCGTAAAGCGTTTCTCACATTTTCCATCAATAATTAATTTAATTGCTTCGGGTGTCACATCGCCAGGAATAAGAATTGAATTGTCACCATGAGATATATAAAGAACAATACTTAAAGAGTTTGAATATTTTTGATTGTCTTCAGGAAATAATCCATCAGCTGTTTGATGAGTTATATAGTAATAACCAATTTTTAAGTTTTTAGTAATAGATTCATCATGATGTATAAGTGTTGATAATGGTAAATTTCGAGTTTTGTATAAGTCTTTATAATTCTCTATTTCATCTGCTGCATTTTCTGGATTGTTAATTCGCTTAAAATTAATTTTATGCCCGGATTTATTGTCCCTATCACTTTTCCCTTCAACTTTATCATTCTGGCATGTAACATAGAAGGAGTTTTCTTTTAGAATATTTGTATTATCTATGTTTAAATCTGAAATATGATCAAGATGTGGGTGAGAAATAATACATTGGGCAATTTTCTTGGAATTTTTTTCTGGTTCTGTATATGGGACAAAAGTGTCAAATAATTTATTTTTGTAAAAAGTCGCAACTGGAGAAAAACTTGATGTTGAACCCAAGTCATATAATATACAATAGCTTTGTGGCGTTTTAATTAATATTGATAAACCACGTTCAACATTGATGATCCTAATTTCTGTATGTGAGTTTTTATTTATCTTCATTTGATTATAACCGACTTCACTTATATATTCCGCTTTCCAAACTCATCCTCCGGCAACCACCGGTTGACGTCCTTGAGTTTTAACAGTTTCTGGCTGTATTCCTTTTTATCCAGGACCTTCTGTTTCAACATTTCATCGAAGACCCAGAATATCCCCCTCACTTCGATATAATCGCTTTGCGTGACCATCTTGAGTTTGCGATCACCGGTTAAAAGAACCGCATTCATGCTTTTTACGGCATGAAGTATGGTGCAATCGGCATACGATAATCCGTTATTCACAACGAGTAACCTTTCAACGGAATCATCGTCTTCGACACTCATATGATATATAGAAAGCCTGCCAGCGCGTACATGTTTAAACAAGACCTTCTGCTGATCTTCGTTACATTCATCCACAACCGCCTGCGTTGTGAGTATTTCACACGCAAGTTTGAAAAATCCATCTGCCGCTTCGGTCTTTAAAAGATCGATAAGAATATTTGCATCTGTGATTAGTACTTTCATCCGACCGCAACGATCTCCTCCCTGAAATCGGCCAAACTCTTATTCGTCAATGACGCGGCCTTGCTCATGGAAATAACTCCCTCGGAAATCGCCTTGAAGATGAGACGATTGAAACGCTGCGGCAGTTCCTTGCCGCAGAATACGAAAAACTCCTCTTTCCTTTTTCCCGAGGAGCTCAGCCAGATGCTGAAATCCCGGTGGGTGGGCTCGGAAATGATCCCGAGAACGAAAGCGCGATACATGATCGCCTGGACCGAAATGCCGAAATTCTCATCGATCAGTTGAAGTTCGTTCAGGGTGACGGAGGTCCTTTTTTCGCCGAACCATTCCAGGAAGGAACTCTCGGGAACAAGAAAGGCGCCGGCAAAATTGTTGCATAACCGTTCCTGGGCCTTGTCTTCATACGAAGAGAGGTCCAAAAGAAGATGGGCGAGCTCATGCAAGGCGGTGAAGCGCTTCCGCTGGACAACGGCATTTTTATTAAGGACCACGACAGGGATGCCCTTGACCCACGAAGACATGCCGCTGAATGACCGGTTGGCATCCACTTCAAAGACCTTGACGCGCTTCTCTTCAAGCATTTCAACAACGCTGGGAATGGGGGCCATGCCGAGGCCCCACGCAGTACGAATTTCCCTGGAAACCCTTTCGATATCGGCATCGTTGCCGATGCGCGTATTTGACAGCGGATTGATAAATTCCGATTGGATATTAAGAAGAGATTCAAGCTCGAGATAACGCTCAAGAAAATCGCAGCATTCTCCCTTGATGCGATTGATATCGCGCTTTGAAAGCCGGGAATGCTTACGGAAATCGATGTCGTTCAATATGACGGAGGAGGTTCGATAAAAATAATCCATGGGCACATTGAGAGCACGCGCGAGCTGCAGGAGAGTCTCGCTTGATGGTCGGGCCTTGCCCTTTTCATATTTGTTGATGGCCTGCCTGGTTATCCCGGACTCGATCTTATCCGATAAATCCTGTAATGACAGACCAGCCATTTTGCGGGCCGAAACGAGTCTTTCTGCTAAATGTGCCGACATCGCTAGTGCCTCCTGCTGGTTGACAGTATACCGTTTATTTTAATATATGTCAACTTTTAATTCACAATTTGTGGGAGGAGGGTTACAAACTGCGCCAACATAGTTGTCGTGACCTTTGTTAGCTGCTGTCGCACCGCCATGGCACAATAAGTTTGCTTAAGCCATGGACGGCGAAAGCATTGAACACTTAAAAAGGTGCATAATTGGGAACAGTCTCGTTTAATGGTATTAATATTTCAGTCAACACGTTGTATAATGATAATAATTCCTCTGAAGGACTATCTTTGAAATGTCCTTGAATACTTTTAATAAAATCATCATATTCAGTTTGGTCAATTTGCTTTATATCACTTAAAAACTTACACATGCCTTCGATTATTTCACGATAATTTCTCTTTCTTAAGGAATTAATACCACGCTCATACAATAATTTCCTCTGTTCCTTGCTTGTATATTGTGAGATTATTTTCAAAAACTTATTAAATTGTTTTTCACTTAATTCTCTAGAATGTAAAACCAGATAATCTGTATAAAAATGTTTGTCGTTGACATCAATATAATCATAATAATCTTCTTCAAACAGGTTAGTATAGAATGATTTTTCTAATGAACTGCCATATTTTAATATTTCTATCATTTTATTAGCTGCAATTGTGCGTGTCTCACGATTTGAAGTCTCGTAACATATATGATATGAATCATAAAGCCTATTTATCACTTGTTTTATTGCATGATAATCTTGTTCTTCTTCATAAGAAGAGATATTTAGTTCTCCATCATGTTCATAATATTTGTTTAGTTCATTATACTCTTTTAGCAATTGTTTCGGGATATCAATAGTTAAATAGTATCGCCTCTCGTCTTCGCTATTGGCATTTCTCGCCATGTGATAAAATAGTTCAACTCCATATTCATCATAAAGAATAAAGTTCAATAATTGTTCGGAAGTTGATCCAAATTCCTTTTGACGTTTATCGCTTATTTCTTTTAAAATAATAGCTAGAGTACTTTGATATAAAATTGTATCTTCTTTGCGTATTTCATCCATGCCCATACGTACCGCTTTTGATGGATGAATTAAATTTCTAAAATCTCTTATCGCTTCAAGTAAATGATACACTCGATTAGTAATCATATTATTTGAATTGCAATAGTTTATTAAATTGTAAAGACCAGCATCTTCTGTTTTTACTGAAGGTTTCTTGGAGCTCAGTATTGTCATCGATGTGATACTTTTATCTAACAGAAAATCAGTAAGTAATGCTTCAATAATGCTTCCTGATAATGTTGTTGCAGATTTATAGCACCCGGATTCAATGCATTTTAATATTTCATTGTAGTCGTTTTCAAGTAGACGTCGATATTTCAGATCAGATACAAATGCAAATATTGATTGATCAGGCATATTCACTAACACCATTAAGAATATATTCTCCGCAAATCATTTCTAACATCGTTTTGCAGCTAAGTGACTTTTTGGCATAGTGTAGCGAAACCATAATGTGCCACAGACCATGCCGGTACTTTGGCGCAGCGCTTAGGTGCTGTTAGCTGATGTCGCACCGCCTTGACAACATCCAGTCATCCGAAGCCATGGATGGCGGACGCAATGCATGAAATATATTCACATATCAATAATATAATTAAAAAAATCATCTGTTTTATTTGCTTTTCGTGCAACTGTATTGATAAACTCATAAAGAGTTTCTTTAGACGCAACATCCGAATCAATTACTGATTCAATCCCAACATCGGAAACAATATATATTTCAACATGAGAAGTCTCATAGTGCCTGTCGAAATCTGTGAAGTATTCAGGTATCTTCTTTTCTACTAATAATATCTTTTTCTTATTAATATCAGCTTCAAATAATCTAATATTATAGTCGCTATTAAATACTAAATTACTATGCATATGAACTGGTAGCGGAGTCCACTTGATTTTATTATCATCCGTCAGTTCAATGATCTTATTTATAAAAACTTCATTTTTATTCATATCTACACCTCTTCTTTTAATTCATTAATTACTAAACTAATTATTCGTTTCATATCTTCGAAATCATTTGGATTTGTTTCATGTGATTCCCTAATTAATTGTTTAAGTTGATATTTGAAGAATATATTTTTATACTTTTTAATGTCATCAACCGTTTTTGTTAATCGATTCTTAATATCTGATGGGATCTCATTCTCCGGCTTTTTTAATATTTCATGTAGTCGATCCATTTCTTTCATTATATATTTAATTGCATTTTTATTTTTTATTTTTCTGCTAATTCGCAATAATATTACTAACGAAAATGAAGATATTACAAGAGAAGCTATAGATGAGATTGCACCTGAATAATCTAACGGCGGCGGTATAGAGTTGGTATTTATTTCTTTTATTAAGATAAGTATTTCTTTAATAGTATTTTCCATGTGCCGTTTCCGTAAAATGAATTTTATATAACACTGCCAAGGACTAATAAGACAATCCTAAATAAGTTTTATAATTATTTATCATTATATTTTTCAATGCTGGCATCATAATTCCATGGGTTTTTATTAATAATTTGATGATCAAGTTTAGATATATATTGCTTTAATGATTTCGAATAACCATCAATGCCTGGGAATAATGTCCTAGCTGTTATATTCATTAAAAAAAGATCATGTCTTATTTCATCAACTAAAGTACTCTTTATGCATATTTTTCTAATAATATTTTCATCATGGTAAGTTGGGAATGTAAGACTTTTTGCTAGGTGTATCAAATTACAAAAATTATATGCAAAATCAAATCTTAAATTTCCCAAGAAAGTAAAAGTTCCCTGTTGTGATAATAATCGCAAATTTCTCTTCATCGGATTAATTGGTAATACAAAACCTTGATTATCAGAAAATGTATGATTTAATATTTCCTTAAATAATTCTGATTTGTTAAATTGCTTTCCATGAACGCTAAAATCACCTTTCAATCCTTTCCTTACGAAATATTCTCTGCAAAGTTGCAATAAAACGGTTTCATTGATACACCAGATGCAGAATTGCTTATCTTCGCTTATTTCTTTATGTTCAATATCTTCAACAGAAAAATATGATGCTATATATGGAGAATATGTCCAATCTAATAAATTTGTTGGAGCGCCATGATGTTGCATAAGCGAAAGCCATTCCAGTGAATCCGCATCATTGGGTGTATCCTCTGTATTAAGATAATTATGAGCATTGCATGTATATTCACCGTAAATGTTATTAAAATATATTGGTCGTCTATTGACTTCCTTTACTGACCTCTCAAGTGAAGATTTTAATTCGTATTTATCACTATTCAAACCACGAAATATCCATTTATTTTTATTACTATTTATTCTGAATAAATATTGCTTCAAATCATTCCAATCATTGAAGTATATTACAGAATTATTGAATTTTACTAAATCAGATGTATAAACGGATTTCAAAATAAGTTCACAAGATTCCATTAAAATAACCTCGAATAATATGTACAGCTATTAAGCCGTAATGGATGGCGGCTTTCGCCGAAATGATGGCAAGCCATTGGCACATAACATATTTTAACCAAATTCCACAAACCCCCCAACACGCGAAATTCGCACACACATTCAATGAATACAAATACCTTACCCGCATTACCCACACAAAGCCGCCAGAACCGGATATATGAAGGAAGTAAAGCCTGCCAATAACGGCGATAGGCGAAAACAGGAATAGTAATGGATGATGCCGGGTAACGTAGCGACGAAACGAGACGACGCACTATTACATATCGAGAAGGACCAGGCATTTGCACTTACACCACTGACCCAATAACCAACGGCACATCTCTGGGATTAAACATACATACCTCATATACGCAAACATAACCTGATATTAATATAATTACAAATCTGTAAAACGGCAACCATAATTGAACATTTTTTATGGATTTGTACCTAATCCATGTAGGGCACGATTGCGAACAAAGCCATCAGGGAGTAGTAGAGAATGCACGTCTGAGCGGATTGTGAAAAAGAAAAGAAGGAGACGAGATGGTTTACCCGTCGAGACCTCCAGAAGAATCACGTACGTGATCGCTCCGACAGCCCGTTATTGAGGCATCGCCCACACCTTCATCATTTTTTGCGACAGCAAGTACAAACCCGCCAGGGCGACGAGTATGCCGACACTCGTGACGGGAGTAGGCGACTCACGGTACAGACAATATCCCACGAGAACCAGCAGCACGCATACGACGCCATAGGCGAACGTACCGGCGGTGTTTTTATACACCAGTTCCGCGAAGAGCATTCAATAAATCAAAGGTATCAAAATATACTTCATTTCTTGATATTACATTATTCTGAATTTCGACAATGTCCATGCCATATTCTATTATCCGTTTATCTTTAACGGGAATAATGGCTTTCCATTTTAAACAGAAGCCTTGCTCGGTTGGAATTATTTCCTCATGCGTCCATTGCCACGTGGGATTGTTTTTTAATAATTTCGTAAAATATGGTTTTAGTTGATCATGACCTTTTAATCCATTTTTTACCGTCGGATCCCGATAGAATGCATCGGGAGAATAATACTTAATCAATTTATCGGGTTCATTGCCCGTCCAGGACGGGAGCCAATTATTACAAAAGTTTATGGCATCATTTAGAATCATAATAATTCTCCAATATATATTTTATGCATTCTTCCTTCCCATTATTTATATTCCGCCAAATGTCGAGCCGTATTAACATTTCTTACCGTCATAAACCGATAGAACCTATGGCTGATTATTTTATTCAGATGACTTTTATTATAATTTTTTCTCTCAACTGTCCAATAAATCGCGCCGGTGACATACCGGATATCGATATACTCTTTTTTTATGGGCAATTTATCAAGTATTTCTTTTGAATCAATTTCGGGAAATAAATACGCAACATCAGTTTTATGGGTTTTATTATTTTGCCATTCTTTCGGTATGGCATCGGCAATTATCTTCATTTCATACTCTGTTTTGATAAGGAGAGGAATTTCAAAGCCAAATTCCTTTTTCATCCCATTCCCAATATTTCCGATACGATGTTTTAGATTATCCTTTAACTCAAATATTACATTTCCAGAGTTGATATAGGTTGAGACATTCATACATCCAAGAGATTCTAATAATGCCTTGAGCCCCGTCATCTCTACTTTACGATTACCGCCAACATTTATTCCTCTCAGCAGCGCAATGTATCTCATGCTTGGCATTACCCTTCACTATATATAATTACATTGGCATCATTGTTGAGCGAATGATACTCGCAAAGGCACACGATGCGACGACATGACCAACTATTCCATGTTTTGAAACGCTCGTCATGTTATTTTTTCCGCTGAGCCAATAGATGCCGGAATGTTAGCGGGACTAAATACGCGCGATTTAACTCCGTATTTGTTACTTGATATGTAGTAAGCGAAATATTGGAAACGGCACCCATGAATGAACATTATTTCTGGGTATGTATTGGGTTATTTAATATATAATTGTGACTTGAACCTCCGCTGAATAGCAACGAAATATCAATTTATCGGATTGCGACAACCCATATTAGTTGACGGGATGGTTTATTTTTTGTATTTTCCAGAAGAATCCAAAATTTAATTATTCCGACTCTATTGAATACATACTAGATCCCTCGATACCACTACGCAGGGCATACGACAGGGCGATTTAGAACGATATTCGTAGCAATATGGATGAATTAAAAATTACTATTCTCATCGTGGAGGACGAAGCCCTCATTGCCGCATCGGAGGAAATGCAGC
>ERZ795061.1977-NODE-1977-length-19349-cov-6.465792_pt1 | contig 19349 bp, 14 predicted proteins | sample MGYA00375145_ERZ795061 | MGnify/ENA primary metagenome ERZ795061 (study PRJEB30190, sample SAMN05720144) | anaerobic digester metagenome | isolation source: active sludge of municipal wastewater-treating anaerobic digesters | place: USA | collected 2014-12-22 ... | reverse complement strand
TAATATAAATGGAATTTTTCCATTAGGAAGTATCGTTACTCAAACAGTTGATCCAACAATTAATGTTACGACCTCCGATGGAAATGGTGAAACGATAACTCAGATCAGAATTTTTTATGGTGTACCCGGAAGTAATGCGGCTCCGACTGTATTAACAACCGTAGCCGGTTCTTCGCTTGTCTATACGCATACATTCGCTTCCGGAACGTATTATTATTATGCGGAAATAACACAAGCAGACGGACAAAAAGCCTGGACGTCGCCGATCTGGTATACAAAGATCGTAACACCATTGCCAATTGAATTATTATCTTTTACAGGCGAAGTTACATCGAAAGGAAATCTGCTGCAGTGGAATACAGCTTCTGAAACGAACAACAATTATTTTTCAGTTGAAAGAAGTGCAGACGGCAAAAATTTTAAAGCAATAGGCCAGGTCAAAGGTGCAGGTAATAGTACTCAGGAAAACAGTTATAGCTTTCTTGATGTATGGGCTCCTGAAGGAATTAATTACTATCGGCTGAAGCAAACAGACTTTGATAACAATTCAACCAATTCCCACATCATAGCTTTGCGATCAAATAAGAAAGATGAACTTTTCTTAATTTATCCGAATCCGGCGTCAGGTAGTTTTATTGTTTCTGTAAAGGAATTTAGTTCCGAAGGTTATAGTATCTCAATTTCAAATTCTGTTGGACAAGTTGTTTTTTCAAAAGACGATAATACAACCGAACAGTTAAAATTATCACCTGATTTAAGCGACGGAGTTTACACGATAAGTCTTTTGATAAATGAAGAGATTTTCAATAAGAAACTGATAATCCGCGGTAACTAAGCCCTGTTATTTTCAAAAATAGTTGACTATCAATCTAAAATAGGCATTATTTTAACTCTCTTGGCATAAATTTTTTATAGCATTTTCGAATGATTTTTTTTGCCGAACGCCCGCTTTTTATTAACTTGAACACTTAAAGCAATGCAAATGAAAAGCCGAACATAAATTCATGGTTCGGTAACATTGTTTTGAAACCGTTGTTTAAATGTAAATCTGCTGAATTGAATCATCAGAGCAAATAATAAAGAGTAAAAAAAATGAAACTGAACTTCCACACACCGCTAAAAATGATCTTTTGCTTTTTTCTTTTATTTACATCTTCTTATGGAAGTGCGTTTGCCCAGCAACCCATTATTCCAACCTTGACATTATCGGCTACTGCAGGTTCTTGTAACGAGATCAATCTGAATTTTTTTCCAGGAGATGGAAACCGCAGATTGATCATAGCAAATGCAGGTTCTCCGGTATCGGAATTTCCGGTAGATGGAACAGGCTATAATGGCGGATCGATTTATGGAACCGGATCAAATCTGGGGAATGGAAACTTTGTTGTTTACAACGGTAGTGGATCAAGTACAACTATCAGTGGATTAGATGGCGGAACAGAATACTTTTTCGCAAGTTTTGAATTCAATGGAAACGGTGGCGGAACGAATTATCTGCTTACAGGTTATCCGGAGTCAAATGAGATCGCGCCGGGAATTTCGCTTACTGTACTTTCTTCTTCAGGAGATATTTGTATAGGTGACAGTGTTCAACTGCAAGCAAGTGGTGCATTGACTTATTCATGGACACCTTCAGGAACTTTGTCCAGTAATTCTGATCCAATCGTTACTGCAATTCCTGTTTCTACAACAACATATACAGTTACTGGGACTGATGTTGGTGGTTGTCAGGATTCAAAAACTTTGACAGTAATTGTGAATCAATTACCATTGGTAACCTTAAGTTCATTTCAATCCATTTGTATAAATGAAGGTATTGTTGAACTCTCAGGTGGAAATCCGGCCGGAGGAACATATTTTGGAACAGGAGTTACTGCAAGTGAATTAGATCCGACAATACCAGGTCCCGGAAACAATCAGATCGGATATACCTATACTGATATTCACGGATGTATTGATACAGCCACCAGAAATATAAATATTAAAAGTGCACCGGTTGTAACTTTAAGTACACTGGCAGATGTTTGTATTGATGCATCTCCATTTGCAATGAGTGGTGGTTCGCCTGCAGGAGGAGACTACTCAGGAACAGGAGTAAATGGAAATGATATTTTCAATCCGGCAACTGCCGGAGACGGAGCGCATACTATAACATACATTGCAACTGCACAGGGTTGTTCTGATACAGCAACAAATACACTATCAGTAAATCCATTGCCAACTGTTTCATTTTCTAATTTGCAATCGACATGTGTCAACACAGCTGCATTTACTTTGACTGGCGGTAGTCCTGTCGGTGGTATTTATACAGGAACTGCTGTAACGAGTAATCAATTCAGTCCTTCAACAGCAGGTGAAGGAACTTTTAATATTACCTACACCTATACTGACATCAATGGCTGTTCTGACGAATCTTCAGAGTCAATTCTTGTGAATGGTATTCCTGCAGTTTCGTTTTCTGCATTACCAAATGTATGTCAGAATACTGGACCGGTTGCCTTATCTCAGGGAAGTCCCGCAGGTGGAACATATAGCGGTCCCGGTGTTGGCGGATCAACTTTCTTTACAGGTATTGCAGGTGCTGGAACGCATAATCTGACATACACTTATACCGATGCAAACAGTTGCTCAAATTCTGCCGGACAAAGCATAGTTGTAAATCCGATTCCGACTGTTAATCTTGGAGCAGATACTACAATTTGTTCAAATTCTTCTATCGTTCTCAATGGTGGAAGTTTTAGTACTTATGCCTGGTCGACAGGTGCAAACACTCCTTCAATTACTGTAGATAGTTCAGGCAGAGGATTAGGCTCATTCCGTTTTATTTTAATTGCGACAAACACGTTTGCCTGTGCTAACAGGGATACGATTTTTGTGACTATTGATGCGTGTAATGGAATTGATGAGAATTCTAAAATCAGTTTTGAAACATATCCCAATCCATTCGCAGGGAATTTTGTAGTCAGAATGAATTCTCTTTTTGATGTTCAGGTTTATGATCTTACAGGAAAGTTAATTTTTAACAGAGAGAAGATCATTGATCAGGTTGTTCTTGGAGATGAATTTCCTTCAGGATCATATCTTTTGAGAGTGAAAACTTCACTCGGCGAAGGTTCTTCGATTATTGTGAAGCAATAAATTCACCGCAATTTTCAGAAAGTTTTTCCGGCAATCAGTTCACAATTATTTTTTCGACATGAAAAAAATCACTTGTGGAATTGAAATGTGCTTTTATCTTTGCCTCAAGACGGAAAGATAAATATGGTAAAACTAAATCTTACTCATCATGAAGAGCAGCTGATGAAGCGTGTTTGCGAGCTGCAACTGGATTCATTTGAAAGAATCTTAAGTGGACAAAGAGAATTTGATATTGATGATAAATTAAAAGAACATCAGGTTTCAGAACCTGAGTTAAAAGAAATGATCACGCAGGTTGTCCGTCAGTATATGGACATCAATCATAAACCCGACTCCCTTTTTCATATTCATGCAGATCTTCTGGTAAATTTCAGAGATGCGCTTGATTTCAATACAGAGTCATTATCCGAACATTCTACTCATATTCCTTCGCTTCTAAGTAAGCTGGATTATGCTATGTTTATTTCGCAGCACAAAAATTGATTTTTTGTAGTATATAATTCGGGATTCGTTTTTCGAAGGACGTTATCCACTTTCACCTATTGGTTATTTTTTATTTGTTGTGACTTTTCATGACTGAAAATCGGGTATATTTACATATGAATAAGAAATTAGTAGTACTCTTCAGTTTACTGTTATTGGCAGGTATTTCCCATGCCCAAATGTATTTTAACAGGACGATGAATATCCCTGTTGTAAATGGATCACAACTTCAAATGCCCTGGGCAGGCGGATTAAATTATCCTCTTTTCTCCAATATCGATTTGAATGATGACGGACTGATCGATCTTTTCGCTTTTGACAGAAGTGATAATCGCGTTACAACATATATTAACACTGGAACTTCCGGATCAAATTGCTGGCGTTATGCACCGGAGTATGAAAATATTTTTCCGAAAATGACCGGATGGGCATTTTTATACGATTACAATTGTGATGAAAAGCCGGATCTGTTTACCGTAGGATTCAGAAACAACAGTATCTCTCAATACATCAATGATTCTCCTCCGGGTGGATTGCATTTTACACTTATTGATTCAACAATGCTTGTAGATGGCGGTGCCGGTGGTCCTGCCAATATTTTTGCCAGTGCATTGTTAATGCCGAACTTTAATGACATCGATGGTGATGGCGATATGGATATCATCGGACAACAGTTTCAATGTGTTGGAGCTTTTGCTTATTATAAGAATATGTCAATGGAGCATCATGGAGTGTGTGATACACTGAATGATTATGTAATCGAAACATATGCATGGGGAAAATTTGCTCTGCGTTCAGGTGCGTATGCTGATGTAACTGTAGGTTTTTTTAACATCAACTGTTTTTCAAATCCCAATGATAATTATGATATGTCTGTTGCTGCACCTATGGACGATACTTATGCTAACATCGCTACGATCGATATCGATGGCGATGGAGATATGGATGCATTGATAGGTGATTCGCAAACAAAAAACAGTTTACTTGTTGTAAATGCTCCTGCAAGTGGAACAGATTTTATGGTATCACAGGACACAGCATTTCCTTCTTATAATGTGCCGGTTAATATTCAATCATTCGCCATGCATTCATATGTTGATGTCGACAATGATCAGATCCGTGATCTTGTAGTTTCAAATTATGAATATGAAAATAATAATGGAACGATCTATTACCATAATACAGGAACGGATAGTCAACCGATATTTGATTATATAAAAAGAAATTTTCTTGCAGATCAGATGATTGATGTTGGTGAAGCTGCTGCTCCTGCACTCTTTGATTATGATAATGACGGATTGCTTGATCTGGTAATTGCAAATAAGAAAAAGACGATTACTCCATCCACTTATTCCACCGGATTGGCATTGTACAGGAATACCGGTACAGCAACGATACCGTCATTTGAATTTGTAACGGATGACTATTTGAATCTGATTTCACAAAATTATATGGGTAAACTTTCTCCTGCTTTTGGTGATTTGGATGCTGATGGAGACAAAGATCTTCTGATAGGAATTGATTCAGGAGAATTGATCTACTACCGGAATGATGGTGGAAGTTTTGTTTTTATTACTGCTATGTATATGTCAATTGATGTAGGTAATGGTGCTTCTGTGCAGATATTTGATGTGAATCAGGACGGGAAACTGGATCTTTTAACAGGTGAAAAAAATGGGTCTTTAAGTTATTTCGAGAATGTAGGCTCGGCAACGATTCCATTCTTTACTGTTACGCCGACTATTAGTTTGTTTAGTGGATTTAGTTTTAATGTTGCTCCATCAACTGATTCTTATTCTACAACATATATATTCCGGCAAAATAATGATACAAAAATGCTGGTGACTACTATGAGTGGTGACATTTATTTGCTTGGTAATATTGATGGAAATCTGTCCGGTACGTTTACTGTCCTTGATACTGTAGTTTCAAAATATCTTGGAAACCGTTATGGTCCTCATACTTCAATTTGCGGAGGTGATCTGAACAATGATCAGAAGGATGATATAATTGTTGGATTATACGGAGGCGGAGTGCAGGTATTTTATCAGGATATTGTCAATTCCACATTTGAATCTTCTTCTGACAAAGAGATAAGTGTTTATCCAAATCCGGCAACTGAAAATCTGATCGTGAAATTGAGATCAGGATCCTTGAATACAAAATGTCTGATGTATGATTTACATGGCAGAAAAGTCGACGAGAAATTGCTGATTGATGGTTACACCGTTTTCAATACTTCAAAACTGGCATCCGGAATTTATTTCATTCATATCCGTACAGGAGAATCTGATGTAGTGAGAAAAGTTGTTATCACTCAATCAAATTAGAATTGAATGTCTGATTTGAACTATTCTGAATTTGCGATCGACTTTGATCTGCAGCTTAAAGATCATTTGGTAAAAGTATCACGGATCAGAGACATTGATAAACTTTTCAATCAATTACTTTCGAAAGCTCCATCGGATCTGAATATTGTCGATGAAAGAATGCCATACTGGGCCGATCTCTGGCCATCAGCGATCGGAATTTCAGAATATATCGAATCGCATACTGAAATTGTAAAGGATAAACATGTTCTTGAAATAGGCTGCGGATTAGGATTGCCCGGTATTGTTGCAGCTTTGTGTGGTGGAATGGTCACCATGACAGATTACCTTCAGGAGGCACTTGATTTCGCAGAGAGTAACTGGAAGAAAAATTTGTCGGCAAAGTTTGCCGGACAATTATTGGATTGGCGTCATGTGAGTCCAATAGCGAAAACAGATGTCATAATTGCTTCTGATGTTGCCTATGAAAGCCGGTCGTTTGAGCCTTTGAAAAATGCCATAGAAAATATTTTGAAACCTGATGGTGTCTTGCTCTTAAGCGAACCTAACAGAAAATTTGCCTCGCCATTTATAATGCTTTTAAAAAAAGATTTTGATCTGAAAAAGACAGACATCAATGTAACTTTGGATAGCATAGATTATATTATTTCAGTTTACAGAGGAACCAAAAGAAAGTAATACCACTTCTCTTATTTTATGCGGTTACGATTCCGGTTTTTGTTGACGATTTTTGAAATCAAAAATGAAAAACCGAATCAAAAAAATGTCAGACGATCTGCTATGGATTTTTTATCCGACGCTTTGTGCCGCATGTGATCGGCCATTGCTAATGGGCGAAGAATGTTTATGTACATTCTGTAAATTTTATTTACCGCGTACTAACTTTCACTTGCAAACTATTAATCCTGTTGCCAAGCATTTCTGGGGAAAAGTTCCTATACAAGCAGCAACCGGGTACTATTATTTCAGCAAAGGGGAGAAGGTGCAAAGGTTAATTCATAAATTGAAATACAAAGACCGCAAAGATGTTGGAATGTATATCGGACAGCTGATGGGTTCTGATATCAAAGGGTCGCCATTTCCTGTGCCTGATATCGTTGTTCCTGTTCCTTTGCATGAGAAAAAACTGAAGATCCGGGGTTATAATCAAAGTGATTTCATTGCAGAAGGTTTTGCAAAAAGTATGAATGCCGTCTTTGAACCACAAATGATCTATCGGAATAAAGAAACAGAGACGCAGACAAGAAAACACCGGTTTGAGCGCTATTTAAATATGGACAATGTATTTAGCGTCAATAAAGAATTAGCTCCGGCAGATAAGAATATTTTGTTGATAGATGATGTGATCACCACAGGGTCCACTTTGATTTCATGTGCGGAAGCCTTACTTGAAATTCCCGGGACTAAATTGTCGATTGCCTCGATTGCTTGTGCATGATATATGGTTGGACGTTTTAAATCAATCTTTTTAATTTAGAATTTAATTAATCATGCCGCTTAATTATTTTTTTCAATTCAAAGATATCGATTGACCACGTGCGACTCCTCCGGAGTCGTTTCGGTTCATGGTTTGTTTTTTTTCTACAAATGTGTGACCACTAACGTGGTCAAGACAAATTAATCATTCTACGTTGGGCTTTAGTTTTTGATGGCGACCTTTTCTCTGTCTAATGTTTCTTGAACTTCTATTGATTGCCATGACTCGAAAAGGTCGCATGTGTAGAAAATGAATTAATGAAGCGGCCCTGACTCTAGAGTAGTCGAATCTGAATTGTGTGAATTGTACAATTTGGATTTCAAAAATGTATTCAAATCTGATCACGAAAAAAAATGTCTCAAATGTTTTATAAGCCATTATTAATTGCAGGACCACGTAGTGGTCACACATTGGTAGCTATGGAATAGGGCAGCGGCCTCCGACTCCGGAGGAGTCGAACATGAATTCGTAGCGATTTTAATAACGGTACATCAAGTCGCGGAATTGAATTTTAAGACAGGGAAAAGCGAGGATAAAGGCAATTTTTTGTGACCTTTAATTTCCCGATAAAATAACCGTAAAATTTCCCATCTTTGCAGCACATTATGTCTGAGAATATTCACATCGAAACTCATCTGAGCAAGGCGGAAAAGTACAGTGCACTTTTACCTCAATTGAAAGCACTTACAGAAGGAGAGCCGGATAGTTTAGCAAATATTGGAAACATCATCGCCGGACTAAAAGATACATTCTCTTTTTTCTGGATTGGGTTATATTTTGTTAAACCATCTCCCAAAGGTGAAGAACTTGTTTTAGGGCCGTTTCAGGGACCTGTTGCTTGCACGAGAATTCAGAAAGGGAAAGGTGTTTGTGGTACTTCATGGGAGAATTCAGAAACGATCATAGTTCCTGATGTTGATCTTTTTCCCGGACATATTGCCTGCAGTTCGTTATCAAGATCGGAAATTGTCGTACCAATTATTAAAGGCAACATGGTTGTTGCAGTTTTGGATGTCGACAGTGAGTTTGTTTCGCACTTTGATGAGACTGATGGAAAGTATCTTGAAGAAGTATGTAAAATGATCGCTGCCTTTGTATGATAAAAAAGGCTTCCATATATTTTCTGCTTGTACTTCTCACATCATGTGCGATCCGTGTTGATCCATCAGGTGGTGAAAAAGATATTCTTCCTCCAAAAGTTCTGAAGACAGTTCCTGAAAATTATTCGATCAATACAAAGCCTACAGATATTGTTTTGACATTTGATGAATTTGTACAGCTGAAAGACATCTCTACCCAGCTTGTTGTTTCTCCTTTACTGAAATATCCTCCTGAGTCAAAGATCAAAAAGAAATCTGTTTATATTCATTTTCAGGATACATTGGAAGAGAATACAACTTACACTCTGAATTTTGGAAATTCAATAACCGATAACAATGAAGGTAATCCACTGGAAAATTATCAGTTTGTTTTTTCAACAGGAGCAGTTGTTGATTCACTGAAAATAAGTGGAAAGATTGAATACGCTTTTGATCATAAAAAAGAAAAGAATCTTCTTGCAATGATCTATAAAGGAAACGATGATTCGTTACCATTCAAACAACGTCCGAATTATTTTGCAAAAACGAATGATAATGGTGAGTTTACAATAAACAATATTGCACCCGGTAATTACAAGCTCATCGCACTGGAAGACAAAGACGGAAATTACCTTTATACAAATGGAGAAGAACATATAGGCTTTGCTGATTCAAGGATTGAGGCCGGTGATGAAAAAGTTCAGATGAGATTATTCAAAGAACCTCCGCCTCTGCGTTTAAATAAGTCCGTTTCTTTATCCCCCGGAAAAGTTTTACTGGTTTTCTCCGCTGCAGCAGATACAGTTAAACTTAACTTTTTGAGTGATACTACTAAGTTGGAGATATTTTCAAAAGAATTTTCTGATCAGAAAGATTCTTTAACGATACTCTATAAAAACACAGAAGTAGATTCTTTGAGTTTTTATTATTTTGGCGGAAAGAAGATGGATACTGTCGATGTCCGGTTATTCAAGCAAAATTCTCAGGTAACAGGAAGAGGTAAATTTGCTCTTTTGTTCGAGCCTGCTGATAAAACATCAGAACATCATTTTTACTTACCTTATAAAGTGATGAGCAATCATCCATTGGTGAGCTTAAATGAAAGTGCATTTGTTTTGAAGAGGGATACTGTTGTAGTTTCTGATTACAAAACCTTTTTTACCGATAGTATAAAATCGTCTTTTCTAATCGATGCTAAATGGGTAGAAAAATCTGAATATGAATTATTCATTCCTCCCGGGACAGCAACAGATATTTATGGATTGAAGAATGATACCACCATTTTGGAATGGACAGTCCGCCCTGAAACTTATTACGGTACTATGATGTTAAAATTGTCAGCAATCAAGGCGAATGTAATAGTTCAGCTTTTGGATGACAATGATTTTGTAGTCCGGCAATCGTATGTAAAAGGAGATACTGCAATTCAATATTCATACCTCGATCCGAAACTATACAGAGTGAAGATCATTAATGATGCAAACGGAAATAACATGTGGGATTCAGGAAATTTGATGAAAAAAATTCAGCCTGAATCAACAAAATACTATCCGGAAAAAATTACGGTAAGAAGTAACTGGGATGTTGATGTTAAGTGGGATTTTACAATTAAACCTGAAACAGAAAAATAAAATTTAGTGCTATGAGAAAAGGAATATTCCTGCTAACATTATCTGTAATAGTTTTTTTATTTGGTGGCTGTAAAGTTGGCCGGTATTTCTGGTATAATTTTTCAAACATTACGGATCATAAAATTTTCCCTTCACGGCCGCTACATGGATCGGCGCAACCATTTAAGTTTATCGATGCACAAAATAATATGGCTGTCGATAACAACTTAAAAATTAAAGATCACGCAGGTGTTACAACTGATTTCAAGACGTTCATTGAAAAATCGCCTACAGTCGCATTTCTTATCATTAGAAATGATAGTTTGATATATGAAAAGTATCAGGATGATTATGACACTGCTTCCGTCGTGGCTTCTTTTTCTGTTGCAAAGTCATATGTTTCTGCATTGATAGGAATTGCAATTGGAGAAGGAAAGATCAAAACTGAAGATGATCCAATTGTAAATTATATTCCTGAATTAAAAGATAAGTACAACTGGAATAATGTAACGATCCATCATGTATTGCATATGGCATCAGGGGTTAAATTTTCGGAAGGATATAATTCGCCATTCAGCGGGGCAGCTTCGTTTTACTACGGTAAGACTTTGAGAAAAAGTCTTACAAAACTGAAGACTGAAAAAGGACCGATGGAAGGATTCGATTACAAGAGTGTGAATACAGAAATTCTTGGGTTAATTCTTGAAAGAGCGACCGGAAAACCGATCACAGAATATTTAGATGAAAAGATCTGGCGCCCGCTGCAGATGGAGTACGATGCAAGCTGGAGCATCGATAAAAAGAACAATGGTTTGGAGAAAGCATTTTGTTGCATCAATGCAAGGGCAAGAGATTTTGCAAAGTTTGGAAGGTTATATCTGAATGGCGGCAACTGGAATGGTCAGACGATCGTTCCTAATGAATGGGTGAAAAAATGTATTGCTCCAAATACAGAAAAGGGTGGAGCAGAATATTACAATCGTCAGTGGTGGGTAGGGCCTAAGGAAAATGATTTCGCAGCTATCGGACACCTTGGTCAATACATTTATGTTCTCCCCGAAAAAAATCTGATAATTGTTCGCTTAGGAACAAGCAGAGCGAAGGAAGAGTGGATTGATATATTAAGACAAGTGGCGAGGCAGATGTAGTTCTTGTATTGTAAGAAAAATTTCAACACTAAGATCACTAAGTTCTTAGCACAAGAACACAAGTGATGCACTTTTCATAAGTGCTCTTGTGATAAATTTTAGTGAACTTAGTGTTGAAATTTAAACTTAAAATTTTATTTGAAACCCATCCCCATCCTGAAAAAAAGCAAAATGCTTTCGATATTCTTTCAATTCTTCCGGATTGAGTTCAATGGTTTCAACAGATTCTACATGCGCCTGAGTTTTTGAAATGATTTCTCCTGTAAAACCATATACAGCACTATCGCCTGAATGGTACACATCGTTTCCATCGTTTCCGATTCTATTCACACCAACAACGTAAGATTGATTTTCGATTGCTCTTGCCGGAAGTAAATTTTTCCAGGCAAAGATCCGGCGCTCAGGCCAGTTGGCTACATAAACGAGCAGATCATAATCTTCAGACTTTGTACGTCGGCTCCACACGGGAAAGCGCAAATCGTAACAGACCATGAGACAAATTTTCCAGTCTTTGAAATTAACGATAAGTTTAGAATTTCCTGCTGTATACGTTTCATCTTCTTTAGCGTAAGAGAAAAGATGTCGTTTGTCGTATGATTTGATTTCATCAGGTGTTACCCAGATTAGCCGGTTGAAATAGTTTCCGTCCTCTTCTATGATCACACTTCCTGTAATTGCACAATTTTTTTCTGCTGCAATTTTTTTAAGCCACTGAATGGAGTTCCCTGTCATTGGTTCTGCCATCGGTTTGGCATTCATCGTAAAACCTGTAGTGAACATTTCAGGAAGAATAATTACATCAGTATCTTCAGCAATTCCGGAAATTGTTTCTTTTAATTTGGCGAGATTCTCATTCTTCTTTTCCCAGATCAAATTTGTTTGTATGATAGTAACTTTCATAATTTGATGCAGATTGTTAAACAGTAATTTTGCCGGGAGATTTTACGGATTTAATTGAGCAGATCTTTTCTGCAGCTTGTTCAAGTGTTTCATTTGTTTTTGCAAAACAGAAGCGGAGCATTTTGTAATCATTCTTCTTATTATAAAATGCAGATACAGGAACAGAAGCGATTCCATTTTCTTTTGTAAGGCGAATAGCGAAATCCAGATCTTTTTCATTTGTAAGTTCACTATAGTCCAGACACTGAAAGTAAGAACCTTTTGCCGGAATAAATTTAAACTTGGATCCGGCTATAAGTTTCAAAAAGTAGTCGCGCTTTTCCTGATAGAAAGAAGCCAGTTCGAGATAATTTTTATTTTTCATAAAATCCGCGAAGGCATATTGTACAGGTGTATTGCTGGAGAATACAACGAATTGATGAACTCGTCTGAATTCAACCATTAAATTCTCCGGAGCCAGGCAATATCCCATCTTCCATCCGGTGTTATGATATGTTTTTCCAAAAGAAAAAACCACAAAACTTCGTTCAGCTAATTTCGGATAGCGCATAACACTTTCATGTTTCAAGCCGTCGAATAAAATATGTTCATACACTTCGTCACTGATAATTGTGATATCAGAATTTGATGTGATCTTCTCCAACTCTTTCATGTCTTTCGACGTAAGAACTGTCCCCGCAGGATTATGCGGAGTGTTGATGATGATCATTTTCGTCTTCTGCGTAATGAGTTTTTTAACCTTTGTCCAGTCGATTGAATAATCCGGAGCGATGAGTTGCATATAAACCGGAATTCCTCCTGCAAGAAGTATAGCAGGCGCGTAAGAATCATAAGCCGGTTCGAAGATGAGAACTTCGTCACCTTCCCGGATCATTGCTGTTATGGCCGTGTATATCGCCTGCGTTCCGCCGCTTGTAATGTTTATCTCCGATTCAGGATTATAGGTTGCACCATAAAGGTCCTGAACTTTTTCTGCAATCCGTTCTCTCAGTGAAATGATTCCCTGACTGGGCGCATACTGGTTCATCCCTTTTTTCATGTAATGATTCACCAGAGAAATTAATTCTTCGGATACATCAAAGTTTGGAAACCCTTGCGAAAGGTTTATGGCTTTATGTTCATTTGCCAGAGCAGACATAACTGAAAAAATGGTTGTCCCTGCTTTGGGTAATTTTGATTTGATGTGATTGGGATAGTGAGGCATAATTTAAAAGCTGCTTCTTATGGGTTAATGTGAAGGTATGAAAAACTTTTACATCTCTTTCTCTTGTGAATTTCTTTAACTTAAAAATTCAAAAAAGTTTGTAACAAAAAAAAGCCTCATAAAAATTATGAGGCTGGTGTTTATTTGTTGAACAGAGATCTTACATCCATCCCGGACTTTTGGCAATATATCCCATTTTATAGAGTACAATGACAACGATGATGAAGGTTGCGAGACAGACTGCAAATAGCAATGTCAGTTTTTTGTATAAACGAGCTTCACCCTGAAGTTTAAGCCGTTTGATAATATTAAAGATTACATTTTCAGAACGGTGAAAAGCACTTTCGCTTTTTACGATGTAATCGAAAGCGCCATACTTAATCGTATTGACAGCGACTTCGATTTTATCCTGACCACTGATCATTACCACTTCCGTTTCAGGTCTGGCAGCTTTAATTTCTTTCAGAATTTCAATTCCATCCATAGCATTTTTTCCTGCCTTGTCGAAATTGTAATCCAGGAAAACGATATGTGGTTCCTTATTCAGGTTTTTCAGACATTCCTCGCCGCTGTTAAAAACGGAGATAATGAAAGTGGAATATTTACTCAGATAATCCTGAAGCATCATTGCTTGCATGGGATCATCATCGACAATAAATATATTCTTAACTTGTTTCATAATATTTCTTGGGTGCCCAAAAATAGAAAAATTAAATTGGATTGAAGTGGAGATTTCAAAACAAAATAAGGATTTCTAACCATTGGGATGTGAGTAATACCTTTAAAAAGATTGATATTTCGAATTTTTAAGGCCTTTTTCTGAGAAAACAGGAATTAAGCAATTTCCTGCTTAAGTTCTTCCATCGCCGAAGTGCAGATCGTTTGAAAGTTTCCCAGCATTTCAGGAAGTTTCTCGACATTCGATTTTGTTCCAGCCAGATTTTCGATTCCTTTGATAAGGTCTTCACCACCTTTGATTCCCATATAGGTGATCTGTGGCTTTAAAGCATGGGCTGTTCCGCGAAGTCCATCGTAATTTTGTGATTCAAGTTGATCTTTCATCGTTTGCAATTGACTTGGGCAATACGACAAGAACATAGAGATGTATTTTTTCATCTTGTCAGGATTTCCTCCGGTGAATGATTTCAGAAAGGTCATGTCAGTTGTGCGTTCCATAATAATTATTTAGTGTGTTTGAGTTCAGATTTTTGATTTGAGTATTGTAAGCTTGCCAAGTTTATTCAAAAGGTCTTGTGTTTCGAATGGTTTAGAAATATACGCATCCATACCGGATTCAAAACATTTGCTGACTTCCTCCGGCGTTACATTTGCAGTCATCGCCATGATTGGTGTTGCGCGTTTTTCAGTATTCATTTCGCGGATCCGTTTTGTTGCTTCAAAGCCATCCATTTCCGGCATTTGAATGTCCATTAACAGAACATCGTAATTTGCAGCAGTGATCTTTTCAATAGCGATCAATCCGTTTTCTGCAACATCTATCACCAGTTCAGGAATAAGATCGTTTAATGTATCGATAGCAACCATTTGATTGAATGGATTGTCTTCAACAAGTAAAATCCGGATACCTTTTAAGTCTGCGCCATTGATATCTTCTTCAGTGCTACGCTGACGGCCGATAGCTTTATCGCCGATCGTATAAGGAATTGTGAATATAAAAGATGTTCCTTTTCCGGGTTCGGATTTCACACCGATCGTTCCGCCTTGCAACTCTACCAACTGCTTCGATATGGTCAGTCCAAGTCCGGTTCCTCCGAATTTTCGCGTCGTGTCGCTGCTTGCCTGCGAAAAACTGTCGAAGATCTTATTGATACTTTCTTCTGAAATACCAATTCCCGTATCAATTACCGAAAACTGAATGATACTTCCATTGCCTTGTTTATTGATTTCTCTGATGTCGACAGTTACGCTACCTTTTTCAGTGAACTTGATGGCATTTCCGGCAAGATTGATCAGGATCTGATTCAATCGCGTCGGATCCCCTACAATTACAGCAGGAACATTCGGTTCTATATTTATTTTGAAAGAAAGACCTTTTTCATCAGCCTTAAAAAGCATTGCATGATAAACGGTTTCAACAGCTTCTTCGAGAGCAAATGGAATCTTTTCAAAATCCATTTTTCCGACCTCTATCTTGGAAAGATCAAGAATGTCGTTGATGATAACAAGTAAATTTTCCGAAGACCTTTTAATTACGTTCAGATATTTATGCTGATGTTCATCAAGATTTGTTTTGATCAGAAGATTCGTCAGACCGATAATTGAATTCATCGGCGTGCGGATCTCATGACTCATATTCGCAAGAAACTGCTGCTTGAACTTTTCACTCTGAACAGCTTTTTCTTTATCACGAATTGTATCAACCAGTTTTTCCTGTGCTTCCTGTCCGGCACGGATATATCGCATTTCTTCTACAGTCTTATTGATCGTAGTATCCAGGTCGGTAAAATCAATCGGCTTGGTAATAAAGTCAAACGCGCCCCGGTTCATAGCGGTACGGATATTTTCCATGTCGCCATATGCACTCACAACAACAGCTTTATAATGACGGAAACGTTCTTTGATATTATTAAGAAGAGTTAACCCATCCATTTCAGGCATGTTGATGTCTGTAAGGATCATGTCGAATCCATTGCCGGTTTCGCCAAGTTTTTCGAGCGCAATTCTTCCATTCGCAGCGAATTCAAAAGTCACTTCATTATTTTTGATCCGATGACGGAATCGCTGTTTGATCAACAACTCCAGATCCGGCTCATCGTCTACCACAAGTATTTTGGCAGGTCTTTCCATTTTAAACAGAGTTATCTTTTAGCTAAAGTTAGGATTTTTTCTTTGAGGATATTAAAGTCGACAGGTTTCGTCACGAAATCATCGGCACCAAAATCCATTGCATTCTTATAATTGTTGTCGTCGCCATAGGCAGTGACCATCATAACTTTTAAGGTAGGAAAATCTTTCTTGATCGATTTTAATAATTCGAGTCCTGTCATTCCCGGCATGTTGATATCACTCAATACTAAAACGACATCGAATGGGTCTAATTTTTTCAGAAAGCTAAGGGCATCTTCTCCGCTGAAAGCAAAGTTGATAATAACTTCATTGTTCTTAACCTCTTTACGAAACCGCTGAGTGAACAACATTTCAACATCTTGCTCGTCGTCGACAATTAATATTTTGATCATAATTATTATTCTAAAATTATTTTATTCAGACTGGCAATGTAATCAGGAATTCTGTGTACTCTCCGGCTTTTGAATTTACTACTAATCCGCCGTTATGGCCTTTCACAATAATATCATAGCTTATCGAAAGTCCAAGTCCTGTACCTTGTCCGGTTGGTTTTGTAGTAAAGAATGGATTGAAGATCTTGTCTTTTATATCATCAGGAATTCCTTTGCCATTATCACGAATGCTGATGAAGACTTTCCCATTGTCAAAAGAAGTTGTTATGGAGACTTTCGGTTGATAATCTTTACCATTAGACTTACTTCTTTCGTCAACTGCATAGAATGCATTATTGAAAATATTCAGGATCACACGACTGATGTCCTGAGAAATTATTTTGATCTGCGGAATATCTTTCGCCAGATTCTTCTCCATCGTACAATTGAATCCCGGATCTTTTGCGCGCATACCATGATAGGCAAGATTAAAGAATTCCTCCACCATTTTATTTATATCTGTCGGTTGTTTTTCAGCAACTGACGATCTGCTGTGCTGTAACATTCCTTTTACAATACTATCAGCACGCTTACCGTGGAAGTTTATTTTTTCAAGATTCTGCTTAAGGTCGTCGGTAATATCTTTCTGTTCTTCCGGACTAACACCTTCCTCGAGTTCTGTGATCAGTTCAACTGATAATTCAGAAAAATTATTCACGAAGTTCAATGGATTCTGGATCTCATGGGCAATTCCCGCAGTCAACTGTCCGAGTGAAGCCATCTTCTCAGATTGTATAAGTTGTGTCTGAGTAGACTTCAGATTCTCCATCGTTTGAGTCAGCTCATTGTTTTTTTCTTTCAATTCAGATGTACGTAAATTGACTTTATCTTCAAGCAAAACATTTTGTTTGACAAGTGAATTTGTTCTGAACCGGATATACACAAAAATAAGTCCTGCAACAGTTAAGGCAAAAAGTGCAGTAAACCATTTTGTCTTCCAGATCGGCGGAGTAATAGTGATCTTGATCGCAATACCGGTGTCATTCCAGACTCCATCGTTATTGCAGGCTTTTACTCTGAAAGTATATTCACCCGGATCAATATTAGTATAAGTAGCATAACGTCGGTTTCCTGAATATGTCCAGTCTTCATTCAGGTTTTCCATCATATATGCATATCTGTTTTTATCAGGGAAAAGATAATTCAATGCAGAGAATTCAAATGAAAAGAAATTCTGACGGTAATTTAAATTCAGTGTATGTTCGTCCGTAATCAAAGTATCCATCCGCGCAGGCTTCTCAAATAAATAGAATCGCGTGATGACAACCGGAGGAACAACCGTATTGTCGTTGATACTGTCTGGGTGAAAAGCATTCAACCCATTATTACCGCCAAAATACAGCCAGCCACTTTGCCCTCTGTAACATGCATTCTCGTTAAACTTGTTTTGTAAGCCGTCCTGAATATTATAAGTTCTGCTGTTAGCTGTCAGCGAAGTCTGGCCGTTTACAATGTTAAGTTTACAGACACCATTGTTAGTACTTAGCCAGATATTATTTTTTGCATCTGATAAAACCCCGTTGATAATATTGTTGGGCAGTCCATCACGTTCAGTATAATGCTTGAATGAATCATTCCCGTCATAAATATTCAGTCCGCCACCATAAGTTCCGATCCAGAGCTTTCCTGTGTTGTCTTCAAAAACAGAATGAATAAAATTGCTGGAAATAGTTTTACTGTCTAAAGGGTCATTTTTGAAAGTTGTGAATTTTTCCGCAGACCTGTCGAAATTACATAAGCCACCACCATAAGTAGCGATCCACAATTTGCCTTTAGAGTCTTCGAATATATTCATCACAACATCGCTGCTTAACGATGTTGCATCACCACTTTTCGAACGATAAACTTTTGATTTTCCTGAAATGCGATCGAAAGCATTTAGTCCACCCCCATGTGTTCCGATCCACAAAACTCCTGCCTTGTCTTCAAAAATACAACGGATGTAATTATTGCTGATCGCACCTGACGATGCTTTGTATTCCCTGACCTGGCCGGTAGATTTTGAGAAAGAAATAAGTCCGTCAGAAGTTCCAACCCAAAGTACTCCGGCTTTATCTTCTGTCAGAGCGAAGACGTTACAGAAACGCAATGCCGGATTACTTAATCCCGGAAATTTTTCATTCACAAAACGGTTTTCTGTTCTGCTGAAAACATTGAGACCGCTACCAAGAGTTCCTGTCCAGATATTTCCTGAACGATCTTCACAAATAGCAAAGACGCTGTTATTACCTGCAGCATCACCGGCCTCATTTACTTTGTATGTTACAAATTTCGCTATGGTTCTGTTATAAAAACTCAATCCGTTTGCTGTAGAATACCATAATGTACCGGCATTGTCTTCAAAAATATTGTAGATCTTATTGCTTGAAATAGATTCAAGGTTTTGCGGTTCTTTGTGATAGTTGATGATTTTTCCTGTACGGGTATTTAATGCATCGAGCCCGCCACCGAAAGTGCCGATCCACATAATTCCTTTTGTATCCTGCTTAAGAGAGAATATACTATTAGAAGATAGGCCGTTTGCTGTATTGAAGCGGGTAATTTTCCCTGCCGGTGAAATAATATTTGCGCCACTGTTCAGAGTTCCCACCCATAAATTATTCTGATTGTCGGAAGTAATGGATGTGATTTCATTCTCGCTTATGGAATTATTGTCACCGCCTATATTAATGTATCGTTTAGCCGTCCCTGAAGAGATATCGAACTTGTTCAGCCCGTCTGATGAAGTCCCGACCCAAAGG
>ERZ795061.1964-NODE-1964-length-19419-cov-9.428476_pt1 | contig 19419 bp, 20 predicted proteins | sample MGYA00375145_ERZ795061 | MGnify/ENA primary metagenome ERZ795061 (study PRJEB30190, sample SAMN05720144) | anaerobic digester metagenome | isolation source: active sludge of municipal wastewater-treating anaerobic digesters | place: USA | collected 2014-12-22 ... | reverse complement strand
ACTCTAGTCGCATTTGCCGCTTTCTATCTGGGCATTCGAGACTCAATCAAAGCCATCACAAGGGAGACGGACGCCGAAGAAGCCCGCTCAGCTCAGCGGCTGATCGAAGCCAATGACTCAACTGGTGAGGGCAAGCTGGCAGCGATTCAAAAGAAGTACCCAATCGATCCTGACGACATGCGCCGTGTTAGGAATGGTTGGTGGTTGGCGCTGACGATTTTCGTTTTCGCGCTTGGATTCATTGGTGGCCTCGGGCTTCTCGCGCTCGCGTTTGCACCTGAGAATGCTGTTTGGTGGGACACATTTCACGTTCAGCATGCCAAGAGGTCCGCGTGGAATGTGCTGGATACGAACTTCGCAGCAGCGTTTGCCGCAACGTGGATTGCGCTCCTGTTCTATGGGGCCTCTCAGAATCACAGGCTCAGGGAGGCGAACAGCAATCTTCGGATTGCGACCAATGAAGCGGAGAGCAAAAGAAATTACCGGCTAAAGCGAGACCTGGACAACACGTTCGACAAATACACTGAGCTTCGCGCGACGGTCTTGCATCAGAACTTCGATGTGCCCGGGATTGATATTGCAAAGTATGCCGAGACAACGACGCAGCGCCACATCGACAACGTCCGCCGAATTCAGGCGGTGGCTGTTGCGCGCGCCGTCAACGACGTCGAACTCTCCAAGGAAAAAGACAAGATAGATAGGATCGAAGCTGAGATAGCGCGGCTCAAACAATTTGCGCCGCCGCAACTCCACATGCGTTGGATCATACCTTGGGACTTCGCGAGGTTTCTTGCCCGGTTACTCGCCGTGCCAAACCTTATCATCCAAAGCAGGGATGAGTGGGGCAGCTTTCATGACGCGATTTCGCGCGAAGTCCCTGACAACGACAAGATCCACGCAACAGCGGAAACGTTGGCGGAGAAACTTCCAAAGCTCAAAGCGGCCTAACTATTTTCGCGCAGGCACACCCCCGCTCAATCCCTCAAATCATTGCGGCGCGGCGGCTGCTCTACTTTGGCAGATGCGTCCCGACCTGCCGGTTCTCCCACACGAGTACTTCGTCAATCTCGCGGTCTTCGAAACCGAGCACATGAGGCACGTCCCGCGCCGGTCGGGAGAGTTGCTTGCGATCAGCTCGCATCCCCGTCCGAACTGGAGCTTCGGAGTGACCGCTGCCGGCGAGTTCCAGTCGTTCATGTCGCCTCCGTCGGTTAGGCGATAGCGGCTCGTGCGCAAGCGATTCCAAGCGATCTCTGTCTCCTCGCAAACCCGCGCTGGCAGCCTCTCGCCTAAGTAGAATTTTGCACCGTGAATCCACCGCAAACACGCGCGCCGGTTTCAAGCAATTGCGCCTCGCGCAGGACAGCGTTGAATAGTGTCGGCGTGGAGTGCGTGATGAAAGGCAAACGAGCGAGAGCCGCTGACAAGCCGACGGGTTCGGCGCAGCTCGATTTGTTTTCTCGGCCGTTGCCACCGGCGGTCGAAACACGACCCTCGCTTGCGGTCGAGCCGTTGCGTGCCGCCAGCATTGCCAAGGAGCGAGAGCAGTCGACCAGGAACGCTGTCGATCCGCTCCTCGACTACATTCTTGGCGCATCGCGCGGTCGAGGGCGGCCGCAAAAAATCCTGAATGCCGTTGTCGCGTCGGTCGCCGAGCCGCGGCGCCTTCTCGATGTTCGCGAAGCTGCCCTGCGACTTGGACTTTCGAAATCGACGCTCGACAAGATGAGGTGCCTGGGCCGCGGTCCACGTTTCATCCGGGCGACGGACCGCGCCATCCGCTACGACCCGGCTGACCTCGAAGCCTTCGCAGCGGAGCGACGCCGTCAGTCAACCTCGCAGGACGCGGCATCTGCCGCGATGGGCGCCTAAGACCATTCAATCGAATTTCGGAAACGCAGGCTCACGCAAGCAAACGGTGCGCGTCACGATCTTTTGCTGTGAGTGGTTTCCGTACGCGGTGCTTCCGATGTGCTTCCGGTTGCATGTCGGGGCAGTTGAGCGTCGAGCTAAGTGCTTGAAAAGATGGTGCTGCCTAGGTGACTTGAACACCTGACCCCCGCATTACGAATGCGGTGCTCTACCAGCTGAGCTAAGGCAGCGTACCCTACTAATCCACTACTCGTTCGACCACTCTACGTCCAACTCATTGAGCGACTTCGCGAATTTCGCGGTGACCCGCTAATTACGAATGCGGTGCTCTACCAGCTGAGCTAAGGCAGCGACCGGCGTTTCCGCCAGAGGCGGGGCTATAACCCGGGAGGGGTAAAGAAAGCAAGTTCGGCCGCGGCCCGGAAGGCAGCGGCCGATTTTTGTCGTTTCCGGTCAAAACGGCCCGGATCAGACCGGCTTGCGGAAGCGCAGGGTGTGGCGGTCGCTTTCGCCGATTGCCTTGTATTTGGCTGCATCGAAGCCCGCCGGGGTCTCCCCGCCGCGCGGGGCGACGGTCGAGTTGGGGGGCAGGGTCCAGACGCCGAAGGGGTGGTCTTTCGTGTCCTTCGGGTTGGCGTTGATCTCGGATTCGGCTTCCAGAACCAGTCCGGCCTTCCGGGCGGCGGCGACAATGCTGGCCTTCGCGACATAGCCATCGCTGGCCGAACGCGTTCCCTCGACCTTTTCGGCGCGCGGGTCGGCGCGGTGTTCCTCGACACCTAGAACCCCGCCCGGCTTGAGAGCGGCCGCGAAATCCGTCATCGCCTTGTCGACCATGCCGGGCTGCCACATCCAGTTGTGGATGTTGCGGAAGGTCACGACCATGTCGGCCGAGCCGGCCGGCGCGAGCGGACCCGACGTAGCGTTGAACGGCACATAGGTCTGCGCGCCCCACTTCGCCTGATCGGTCAGAGCGCCCATTGCATTGCCTGTCGCGATGTACTTGCCGCCGCCCGATTTCAGATAAGGCGACAGGATCTCGGCGTAGTAGCCAGAGCCGGGAGAAATCTCGATCACCGTCATGTTCGGCTTGAGGCCGAAGAACGCCAGCGTCTCGCCGGGGTTACGATGCGTGTCGCGAATCTTGTGCGCGGCCGCGCGATCCGGATTCGCGATTGCGGTCTTGAGGCCTGCATCCGCTTGCGCTGTTGCAGAAGGTGTCTGCGCGAATGCCAGAACAGTCGTGGTCGAGCACGCGATAAGCGCAGCTGCGCAGATCGCGGCGAGCGCGGTGTTGCGTTTCAAGTGAATCTCCCAAGTGTCTTGGTCCCCGTCCGGGACGTGTACGACCGAGCTAGCAGGTGAGGCGCATGCGGCAAGCGCGCGGGCGGACACATAAACGCCAGCGCGATGACATCGGCGTATGTAACCGAGATTTCGCCTGGCGGAGATCAACCCGCGCTGCCGCCTGACGCTGCGGTTTCAAGCAGACGTGCGTTGAGATCCCGCAGGCTCGCGTCGAGCGCCGCGCGCTGTTGCGCCTGCGCCTGCCAGCTCTTGAATGCGGCTCCAGCATTGCCAGACACGCTGGTGATGGCCTCAGCGGCGCCCTGCACATCGCCGAGATCGAGCTGTCGGCGCGCGTTGCGGATGATGTCGCGATTGGTCGCCACGGCAGGGCTTGGCTCAAACTCGACAACGTCGGCAAAGGCCGCGCGCAGCCAGTTCCAGCCATCATCGCTTTCGTCGGTGGCGAGGCGCTGAGCGCGGCTTGCAGCCGCGGTAAAGTCCGAACGCAGTTGTTGAAGCGTCGGTACGCCGGAGCGTGCAGCTTCAGTCATGTTGACGAGGTCAGGCTCGCCGGGGAGCAGGGCGGCAAGCGCCTGATGCTCGCGCCCGAACGGGCGGTTGCCGCGTGCCGCCGCTTCAAGCGCAGAGAGAGCGCGGATGGCCTGTGACCTGGCAGTCGCCGCAAGAATGGGCGCAGGCGCCGCAACCTGTGCAACACCGGCCGGTCGCACGGGGAGGGGCTTTCCGCCCCGCAGTGCTGAGATGTCGGTCGCCATTGTCTGCATGCCGGTCTCAAGCGCGGCCAGTGCTGCTTCGCGCCGGTCGAATGCGGTGACCAGCGTGGTGTTGGCCAGATCAAGTGCTGCGACCTGGCTGGAGAGATCCGCGATCGCGCGCTGGACTTCGCGTGTTGTTTCCGGTGCAGACTTGTCGTCGGAGACAATGCCTTCAAGCCGGTTGATGCGGCCCAGCAGGATGCCGAGCGGAGATTTCGCGGCCGTCGTGTCGGCGGGTGCTGCCCCATCGCTTGCACCGCTGATCGCGGAGAGCTGATTGGTCAGCGCGACAAGATCGCCTCTCAACGCCGCTTCCGTGACGTTTTGCTGGTCGAGCCGTTCGCCCTGCGCGTCTAGTCGCGAACGAAGCGACACCACGTCTGCGGCGGCCTGATCGGCGCGGCCTGCGAGTTCGCCCTGGCCACGCACGAGGCTGTCGATCTCGCGGGCGAGCGTGCCCGTGGGCGCGCCTGAGCTGGCATTGCTGACGATGATGGCGACGATCGCGCCGAGAACGGACGCGAGCACGCTGGCGACGATCATTTCCTGCAGGGTCGCTGAACGGCTGCGCAGTGGGCGGCCGCCCGTGCGCCGAGACCGCTTGGGTTCGGGGCCGCTTGCCGGTTCAAACTCGGCATCGATGGGTTCAGGTTCGTCCTGGACCGGTCGCTTCGTCATCGACCACCATCCTCATGGCGTTCGTATGCCCGTTCCCCGTGAACACCATAGGCGAGCGCCGGGCTTTTTCTCAACCGGAAACGAGCCGCGCGAGGGCGGAAAAGAGCGATTGCTCGTCTGGATGGACGGCGATCTCGGTCCGTCCGGCGATTAACGCCAGCGGCGCAGCGGCAGCGGGCGAAATTGCCGCCACATCCAACGGGGCAGCTCGGCCCGCCGCAAAGCCGGCCAGTATGGCTGCGCCGCGCGGCGAGTGAACAAGAACGGCCTCGAAACCGGGCGGTCCGGCAAGGTGCCCCTGCAGGACCGGACCAGGCGTCGGGTTTGCAACGGCGCGGAAAATGGCCAGAAATTCGGCGGAGAATCCGGCGCTGCGCAATCGCCCTGTAAGATCGCCGCGCGCTTCCTCGTTTCCGGCATGCAGCAGGCGGCTGCCCTTTGGCAGCTTGTCGTCGATGAGGGCGCTGAGCGCTTCAACATCGCCATCAGCCGATGCGACATCCACGAATCCCGCCTCACGGGCGGCTTCTGCTGTGCGCGCGCCGACACAGAAGACCGGCGCATCGCGACGGGCAGACAGCCTGGCGAATTCCCGCACGCCATTCGCGCTGGTGAAAGCGAGGGCGCCAAAATCAGGAATCACAGCTGCTATCGGCTGGATGCCGAACACGGGTTCGATAATCGGGTGATAGCCGGCGGCGGTCAGTCTGGCGGCGGTTTCTGAAGCGCCGGGTTCGCTGCGTGTGACGAGGACCCGTGGCGGGTTCACACTTCGTCCTCAGGTCCATAGGCAGGGGCCTCGCCCAGGTCGTAGGCGCGCTCGGCCGCGACGTCCTCCGCCAGCGCTTGTCCAAGCACTTCTGCATCGAACTCGGTCGGACGGCCCTCGATGACGCCTTCGGCGCGCCAGCGCTTGTCGCCCTCGTCGGTCAGCACCTCACCAGCCATTTCAGCGCCTTCTTCCGTTAGCCAGAAATGCGCAGCGATGGGTGTGCGGCACGAGCCATCGAGCCGGCGCAGGAAGGCGCGCTCGGCGATGGCGGCAAGGCGCGCATTGATGTCGTCGGTCTTCGCAACCGCGTCTTTCAGCCATTGCGGTGCGTCGACATGCAACGTCACGCCGATGATGCCTTGCCCGCCAGCTGGCAGCATCTCGTCTATGGAGAGAATGCCAGCCGCCTTGTCGATCATGCCAAGTCGGCGAAGTCCGGCGGCGGCAAGAATGGTCGCTTGCGCTTCGCCTTCGGCCAGCTTGCGCAGACGCGTCTGCACATTGCCGCGGAAAGTCACGGCCTGCAGGTCGGGCCGGCAGGCCAGCAGTTGCGACTTCCGGCGCAGGCTCGACGTGCCAACGATGGCGCCCTGCGGCAGGTCCGCGATGGTTGCTGATGGCCCGATCAGGCAGTCGCGCGGGTCTTCGCGCGGCATGAAGGCGGCGAGCACCAGATGCTCCGCCAGCGTTACGGTCACGTCCTTCAGCGAATGCACGGCAAGGTCGATCTCGCCCAGCTCCTGTGCGCGATCCAGTTCCTTGGTGAACAGGCCTTTGCCACCGGCATCCTGCAGAGGCTTGTCGAGGATCTTGTCGCCCGTGGTCGTGAAGGTGTGGATCGAGGTTTCGAGCCCGCCACCCGCCGCAGCCTTGATGCGGTCAGCAAAATAGTGGGCCTGCGCGAGGGCGAGGGGAGAGCCGCGCGTGCCGATACGGACTGTTTTCGCTTCTGACATGCGTGTCTTTGCTTCCGGGACGCTCGCGGCGTACAAGCGCCGCCGCAATGATGCAAGGCACAGTCACCGTCCTGGGGATCGAGACCAGCTGCGACGAAACCGCGGCGGCGGTCGTGCGCCTGACCGACGGCAGGGCCGAAGTGCTCTCCGAACACGTCGCCAGCCAGACCGAGGAGCACGCCCTGTATGGTGGCGTTGTGCCCGAGATCGCCGCCCGGGCGCATGTGGAACGGCTGGATTCGCTTGTGAAGCTGGCGATGAAAGACGCCGGCATTGGCTGGGACGGCCTATCGGGGGTGGCCGCGACGGCTGGGCCGGGCCTGATCGGCGGGGTGATGACCGGGCTTGCGACCGCCAAGGCCATCGCGCTGGCGCGCGATCTGCCGCTGATCGCCGTGAACCACCTTGAAGGTCATGCGCTGAGCCCGCGCCTCGCCGACGATGTACCGTTCCCCTACCTGCTGCTGCTGGTGTCCGGCGGGCATTGCCAGTTCGTCTTCGTCGAAGGCGTCGGCAAGTACCGGCGTCTCGGCTCGACCATTGACGACGCCGCTGGCGAGGCGTTCGACAAGACCGCGAAACTGCTCGGGCTTTCGGGCGCCGGTGGTCCTGCGGTCGAGCGCGAAGCGCTGGGCGGCAATCCTGCCAAGGTCGACCTGCCACGCCCGCTGCTCGACCGGCCGGGTCTCGACATGAGCTTCTCGGGTCTGAAGACCGCCGTTCGCCGTGCGGCCGAGGAGCAGACGCTCACGCCGAAGCGTCGCGCCGACATTTGCGCCAGCTTCCAGGCGGCGGTCGCAGACATTCTGGCGAAGCGATCCGCGCGCGCGATGGGCATGGTGGCTGATTACACCGACCGGCGGACATTCGTCGTCGCAGGGGGCGTAGCCGCCAACCAGACCTTGCGGATGCGGCTTGAGGCCGAAGCGCATCGCGCTGACTTTCGTTTCTTCGCCCCGCCGCTGCGCTGGTGTACCGACAATGGGGCCATGATCGCGCTTGCCGGCGCTGAACGCCTTGCCCGCGGTTATGTCGATCCGCTCGATACTGCTGCCCGCGCGCGCTGGCCGCTGGATGAAGCATCGGCCACCGCCACGCCCATCTATGGCGCTGGCAAGAAGGGCGCGAAAGCCTAGCTTCTCTCGGTCAGTCGTCAGGGCAGCTCATAGGACGAGCGCTCATGCGCTGTTTCGGGTTCGGGCACAGCTGGTTGAACCAGCGGCGCATCGCCGGGCTGCCGCGCATCGGCAGGCACGCGCTCGGGCAGGGGCTTTGGTGCGTAGGGCGGTGGCGGTTTTCCATCGACGCTCAGTACCTTGCGGATGGAATAGGCGCCGCCAAGCTGCCCTTCCGAATAGCCCGTTGCCTCATCCAGCGGATATTCCTGCCCCAGCAGCAGCTTCACGCGCCCGTCCAGCGCCTCGCCGTGACACGCCATGCATGCCTCTCCCATCACCGTTGGCCGCAGCCAGCGGAAAACGGTCTCATTGCCCTCCTGGAGGATTGCGGCTGCTTCAAAGGTCTCCGGGTCGACGCCGCTGTCGGCGAGGAAATTGAACTGTTCCATCTGCCTTCGTTCCCAATCGTCGGGTGCATTGTCCGGATTTCGGACGCCAAGGGCAGTGCGGCTAAAGTCGAACTTCGCTGCATCGCTGAGCTCCTTGCCCCATCCGGGAAGGTGATCGGCATAGGCGAGATAGACGGCAACGGGGTCTTCCTCTCGGGTGATCCGGTCGAGAACTTCCCGCTTCATCCGTACGTCAAACGACAAGGCGGCCTGCCGGGCCGCAAGAATGTCGGCTTCCTGCGGCCGCTCCGCACGCGGTTCGCAGGCCGCCGCAACAAGAGCGAGCGCGAGCCAATCAGCCCGGCTGTGACGCCGCGACATCCATCCTCCTGAAAGACCCTGAAATCTAAGTCCAGATGCGCGCCGAAAGGAACCCCGGCCGCATCCCGCCGTTTCTGACGCGACTGAACCGGCACGAATGAGCCGGATCGGCTGGAGATTGCGAACCATGGCTTTCAATCACTCGCACAGAGCATGGGCCGCCATTGTTTCTGGCGCTATCCTCGCGACCGGCGGCATGGCGATGGGTGCGCCGGAAGACCCTGTCCGCATGTCCAGCCTGAAAATAGCGAACATTGCCGGGTACGAGGTCTTGGATCTCGCGGGCGTGCGTGTAGGCGAGATCACGGCCGTGGAGACGGACGCTCAGGGCCGCACGCGTTGGCTGAACATCGATCTCGATGCCGGCGGCGAGGCGCGCGTGGCGTCGTTCCGCGCCGATCTCGACGCACGTCAAAAGCTCGTCAATCTGCGTTTGTCGGAAGATCTTCTGATCACCCGCGCGGATGCCGCCAGCGAGCCGGTCAGCTCACTTTCAATTTGAACTTGAATGTCTTGGCGTCCGGCTCGGCGGCGGTTTCCCACGGACGGCGCTGGGCGAGGGTGATTTCGCCTTCACCGGCCGCCAGCGCTTCGATCACCACAACTTCCCAATGGCTGCCGCCGGCAAAGCCCGGCGTGAACTGGGCGGTCGATGTTGCCCCGCCGGGGCCATCGCTTGCCTTGATGAAGGCTGGCGGCGTCGAGGCGCCCCAGACATAGCCAGCCGTCGGAATGCCGACGAGCGCGATCGAAATCTTCTCGCCGACCTTCATCTCGACATTGGCGCCGGCATCCGCCTCGCCGAGCGCCCGTACCGCGCCTTCAACCTTCGGGGCAGGGAGTTCGCGTGTCTTGATCATGCAGGTCTTCGTTGTTGCGCCCGATTTCCAGGTCACCGACGACCCGTCTGTTTGCAGGGTGGTGGTGGCGTTCTTGTATTCGATGCTTGTCTGGCTGTCGGGGTTCATCGGCAGCGTTTCGGCTGTGCCGCCATCGAGACGCGCCAGCGCGTCACCATTGCCATTGTAGACCACATCCACCACGCCGCCGCCTTCGCACTCATAATTGACGGCATAGGCAAAGGCGTCGGGGATTGCTGGTGTCGCCGGCTGGTCGGCGACCGGTGTCGGCTCGACTGGCGCCGGCGGGGCCGGCTGGCTGCAGGCGGCGGCAAGAAGGCCAAGCCCAGTCACGGCTGCGATCGCCCGGATGTTCATGAAAGTCCCCGATTGAGTGTCCTTGGTTACTTCTCGGGCGGGCCCGGTGAGGTGGCAATCCCCTCAAGCCATACATTCCGGGCTTTTTGCCAGTGGCGACACCACCGGGCGAATCCCTGCAATCTCCCGGTTTGCGCCTGATTTCCGGGGATGGCCGACATGGACCTGATTTCGATCATGCACGCAGTGGCGGCGCTCTGCGCTGGCGGTGCGGCGGCGTCCGGCTGGACGGCGGCGGTCATTGTCGCGAACTCGGCATTCGACGGTCTCGACCATGGCCGGGCTGACCGCATGCTGCGCAAGGTGATTTCAGCGACCGCTGGCTTTCAGGCGGCGCTGCTGGGCATTGCGACCGGAGCGGCGCTCCTCTCCAACGCACGGGCGGCGGCCATCGTCGCCGGCGTGGCGGCGCTCGGCTTCCTGTCGAATGTCTGGACGCTGGCGCCGCGCCGCGACAAGGCGCCCGAAGGGCTGAAAAAGAAAAACTCGACCCAGCGCGTCGTCGCCGTGGCGTTGACGCTGCTCATGACGTTCGTCGCCCTGACCGCCGGCATCATGGCGGCCATCGGCGTCTGATCACCCGCGTTCGAAGGCGCGCGTGCAGGTCAGGTGAAGCAGGATGCCGTTGCCTGCGTGAACACCCCGGCGATCTTGGCGTCGTCGCTGAGATTGCCGGGAAGCATCTCGGAGTAGCGCTTCTGTTCGTCCATGCCTTTGGCGACCTGGGTGAATTCCTCAGGTGTGAGGTTTTTCTCCAGCGCGTCGGCAAGGCAGGCGCATCCCTGCTCGGAGCCCATCTTGGAACTGCACGCCCCTGCAATCTCGGTTTTGCCAGCCGCAGCCGCACTGCAGGCGCTGGCAACTCCCAAGGACAATAGAAGGGACGCTACAAGTGAAACCGGACGTTTCATCTAAATTCCCCGAATGTTCGCGGGTCTTGGATGCCCGCAGCGCAAATTGACGCGCCTGACGACTGCCGTTGTCAAACGAAGATTGGGTCGTTCTGCTCGCGAATACTTACCCTTTGCGGAATGACTTAGGGAGAACTGTCCGCAGCGTTTTCGCCCGTCAGGCCAGACCGCTCGCATCATGCCGCAAAGCGTGTATCCCCTGCCGGGACAGGGCCGGAGCCAGATATGGACATCGCCATCCGATCTTTCGTGAACGGGTTTCCCGAATTCATGATTCAGGGCGGCGTGACGCTCGGCCTGCTGATCACGGGGTGCGTCGTCCACGTGCTGCTGACGCCCATGAAAGAGATGAAGCTGATCAAGGACGGCAATATTTCGGCCGGCATCAGTGTCGCAGCAGTGATTGTCGGCCTGGCCATTCCGATGACTGCCTGCCTTGCGACCGCCAATTCGATCTACGACCTGTTGATCTGGGGCGTCGTGGCCATCCTGTTGCAATTGCTGGCGTTTCGGGCGGCAGACCTGCTGCTGCGCGATCTTCCCCGCCGGATCGAGCGAGACGAGATTGGTTCAGCCCTTGTGCTCGCCGCCGTGAAACTGGCTGCTGCTTTGGTAATGGCTGCGGCCTTGTGAGTTTGAGGTCACACCCGAATATTAGGGTGTCCCGGAGACGTGCATGCGAATCCCCGATTGGGTGGTCTACGCGGTCGTGTTGATCGTCATCGTCGGGACCCTGTTTTCCAGCGGTTCCGGGGAGAAGGACGAGCCGTGGGGATTTCGCGACGAGAAAACCCAGTCTGCTCCTGAACTGGCTGATCGTGGCCTTACCCCGTCGATCGAAGACAATGACATCGCGCCTGACGCGGCAAGCGAAGCTGAGGGCGAGCCTCTGCCCGAGTCCGATGCATTTGATGAACGCGTGCTGGTTCAGGTCGGCGACGCTGAAGATGGCATCGGCACAGCTTTCGCCATCAACGAATCTGGCGCCTGGCTGACCGCCCGCCACGTCGTCGACGGGTGCTCGCGTGTGGGCCTTGCGGTTGGCAATGGCCGGATGGTGCGCGTCGATGCGGTTCGCACATCCCTGAATACGGACCTTGCGCTGTTGCTCACCGACCGCGCGCCGACATCCCTTCCACTGGCGCTCGACCGCGAGCTGCGAATCGGTGAACCCGGATATCATGTCGGCTTCCCGCAGGGCCGGTCGGGCGAGGCGATCTCCGTTCTCGAATCCCGCTCCAACCTGGTGACGCGCGGCCGTTACGCGATGGAGGAACCTGTGTTGGCGTGGGCTGAACAGGAAAGATCGGACGGGATTGAAGGCACGCTGTCCGGCATGAGCGGCGGCCCTGTGTTCAACAAGGACGGCGCCGTCATCGGCGTGACAGTTGCCGAGAGCCCGCGTCGCAACCGCATCTATACGGCCTCGCCCGACTCGATCCGCAATTTTCTGGAAGAGCAGGGCCTTGTCGCTCCCGGCGGCGAAGCGCATGCGCTCAGCGCGGCGTCGTACACGCAGGAAGCGGACCGGTTGCGCGATGAGCGCGCCGTTGTGAAAGTTCTCTGTCGCGTGGGTGAAGATCAGTGACCAAAAACTTTGCCGATCGCCTGATGGCGGGTGTGCGCGAGAAGGGCCCGCTATGTGTCGGCATAGATCCGCACGCCACGATGTTGCCCGCGCTGTTCGGCCAGCCGGGACCGGAAGCTGCGGCGAAGTGGGGCGTTGCGCTGGTCGAACGCTGCGTCGGCCGCGCCGCCGTCGTGAAGCCGCAAGCCGGTCTGTTCGAGCGCTGGGGCGCACGCGGAATGGCCGCGCTTGAGGAAGTCTGCCAGGCAGCGACACGCGCTGGCCTGATCGTCATTCTCGATGCCAAGCGCGGCGATATCGGATCGACGGCGGAAGGTTATGCTGAAGGCTATCTCGGCGCCGATCCGTCCTGCCCGTGCGACGCCATCACCGTGAACCCCTATATGGGCATCGATACGCTGGAGCCCTTCGTCTCGGTCGCCGAGCGTGAAGGGAAGGGCGTGGTGGTTCTTGCGCGCACATCCAATCCAGGCTCGAAGGACTTCCAGCAGAAACTGATCGCCGGCCCCGAGGGCGAGCCGCTGTTCATCCATGTCGCGCGCGCGCTTGCCCCGATGATTGCAAGGCTCCGGGGACCGGAAACGGGCTGGTCCGGACTGATGATGGTCGCTGGGGCAACCGGTCCGGCCGAAGCGGCGCGGCTGCGTGCTACGTCGGGCGACGCGCTATTCCTCGTCCCGGGCTATGGCGCGCAGGGCGGCGGCGCTCGCGACTCCATGGCGGGTTTTGTTCATCGGCCCAATGGCCTTGAAGGCGGTGTTGTTAACGCCTCCCGCTCCGTTGCCATGCCAGACAGCGCCAAAGGCGCTGCAGCGGTTAAGGACTGGGAGCGCTCCATCGACCTGGCCATCATGGCCGCTCAAGCGGAACTGGTCGAAGCCGCGCGCGCCTGATCACTTTTTGGCTGCGTAAAGATAAATCCGCGAAGCCTTTACCAATTTAGGTCATGCCTGTTCGCCGGCAGGTAGGACAATGCTTCGAAAGCACATCATCCAGGCGGCGATCATCTCGCTGGTCATCATGGTCGTCGCGGTGGCGGCCGACTACCTCGTCAGCACGTACCTAATCCCGGATGACCGGCCCTACGAGGCCACAACCACTATTGTCATCTCGCTGATGGTTGCGCCGCCCTTCGTTTTCTTCCTGATCCATCAGAACGCCAGGGTTCAACTCGCGCAGGTCTCGCTTGCGCAGGAACGTGCGGACCGCATCGCGGAAGTTGAGGCGGCTCGTGATGCAGCCGAAGCTGCCACGCGCGCCAAGAGCGAGTTCCTCGCCAATATGAGCCACGAGATCCGCACGCCCCTGAATGGAATTCTGGGCATGGCGCAGGCGCTCGAGTCGCGCCATCTGGACGCTGCAACGCGTGACATGGTCGGCGCAATCCGTGATTCCGGTGGCACGTTGATGGCTATCCTCAACGACGTGCTCGATCTTTCCAAGATCGAAGCCGACCGTCTCGAAGTGTCGCCCACCGACACCGGCTTGCTGGAAACCGTCGAGCAGGTTCATCGGCTGTTTCTGACAGCCGCCAACGAGAAGGGCGTGGCCTTTACGCTTTCGGGCGATGTCACGTCGGCGCTTCGCCTGCACTACGATCCCGTCCGCGTTCGCCAGTGCATTTCCAACCTGGTGTCGAACGCCGTGAAGTTCACGCGCTTCGGCGGCGTGGACATCAATACATCGGTCCAGAAAATGCGGGACGGCCGTAGCCACGTGACGATCACGGTCACGGACACAGGCATCGGCATGGATCAACCGACCCTCCTTCGCCTGTTCGAAGCCTTCACCCAGGCCGACGGATCTACAACGCGCCAGTTCGGCGGCACTGGCCTCGGGCTCGCAATCTCGCGGAAGCTGGCGCGACTGATGGGCGGCGATATCGTCGCGCGAAGCGCGCCGGGCAGGGGATCGGTCTTTACGCTCAGCTTCATGGCAGATGCCGCCAAAGGCACGGCAACTGCCAGGATGTCCGAGCGCGAAACCGTTCCAGGCCATGTCGCTCGCCTGCGTGGCGCCCGCGTGCTCCTCACCGATGACAACGCCATCAACCGCCAGGTCGTTCGCCTCTTCCTGCAGCCGCAGGGCGCCGTGCTGACCGAAGCCACGAACGGTCAGGAAGCGTTGGACCGGCTTGGCTCCGAACCTTTCGATCTTGTCCTGCTCGACGTCCACATGCCCGTCATGGACGGCACCGAAGCAATCCGGCGCATTCGCGCATCCACTGACGCCTGGCGATCCGTTCCTGTCATCGCGCTGACCGCCGACGCGATGAGCGGTGACCGCGAGCGTCTGATCGGGATGGGCATGTCCGGCTATGTCTCGAAGCCCATCGACCAGAGCGAATTGTTGTCAGTCATCAGCTGCGTTCTCGGTGGCGAGGTCATCGCAGCGCCGGCGTCAGCGTCAAAACAGGCTTCGGGTGACGATGTCTTCGACGATCTGCTGGCCGATCTCGACCGGATGACCGGCAGCTGATCTTTGCCGCCTTGCGGCATGGTCGCGAAATCATCGTCCCCATCACCCTTTGCCAAAGCTTCCCGAAGGTGCTGAAAATCCGGTATGTCCGGTGACAGGACGTGAGGGAGAGTTTCATGAAATTCGGGGTGGCCCTGGCTGCGGGCGCAGCACTGCTGGCAATCGCTTCGTGCGGGGAGGCGAACAAGGCGCTTGCGCCGATCACCGCCGCTGAGGTGAATGGCGCCGCCATCATCGCAGCGGACCAGCGGCCCGGCATTTGGCTTAGCCACGGCCGCACCTATTCCGAACAGCGCTATTCGCCGCTGAAACAGGTGACCGCCGACAATGTCACCAGCCTTGGCGTGGCCTGGACCGGCGACCTCGACACCAATCGCGGCATGGAGGCGACACCCATCGTTGTCGATGGTGTGATGTATCTCACCTCCGCCTGGTCGGTTGCCTACGCCTACAACGCAAAGACTGGCGAACGCCTCTGGAAATTCGACCCTGAAGTCGACAGGGCGCGCGGCGTTTCGGCCTGTTGCGATGTGGTCAATCGCGGCGTCGCGATTTGGGAAGGCATGATCTATGTCGGCACGATTGATGGTCGCCTGATCGCGCTCGACGCCAAGACCGGCGAGAAGAAGTGGGAACAGGTCACCGTCGATCAGTCCAAGCCCTATACGATCACCGGCGCGCCGCGCGTGGTGAAGGGCAAGGTGATCATCGGCAATGGCGGCGCCGAACTTGGCGTGCGCGGTTACATCTCCGCCTACGACGCCAAGTCAGGCGAGATGACTTGGCGCTTCTACATGACGCCCAACCCGAACAAGCAGCCCGACAACGCCGCCTCCGACAAGTTCTTCGCCGACATCGGCAACGCCTCCTGGGGCGACAATGGCGAGTGGACCGAAACCGGCGGCGGCGGCACGTCCTGGGACGGCATGGCCTATGATCCAGATCTCGATATCTTCTATGTCGGCGTCGGCAACGGGTCGCCCTGGAACCAGCGCCTGCGTGATCCCTCTGCCAAGGACAACCTGCTCCTGTCCTCCATCCTCGCGATCAAGCCCGACACGGGCGAATACGTCTGGCACTATCAGACGACGCCCGGCGAAACCTGGGACTACACGGCGACGCAGCCGATCATGCTGGCCGACCTCAAAATCGGCGGGGAGACGAAGAAGGTGCTGATGCAGGCGCCGAAGAACGGCTTTTTCTATGTGCTCGACCGCGCGACGGGTAAGCTGATCTCGGCAGACAAGTATCAGGACAACGTCAACTGGGCCTCCGGTGTCGATCTCGCGACGGGCCGTCCGGTCGAAGCCGTGAATGCGCGCTACGAAGAAGCGCAGACACAGTTGCAGATCCCGGGTCCGCTCGGCAGCCACAACTGGCATCCGATGGCGTTCAGCCCCGACACGGGCCTCGTCTACATTCCGGCCCACACGCTGCCGACCGTGTATGCCGACATGGAAAACTTCCGCTATCGCCCCGGCGCGTGGAACACCGGCACGGACTTCGCTGCCGCTGCCCTGCCAACCGAGATGTCATCGCGCATCGCCGCCGCTGCCGCCTCGAAGGGCCAGCTCGTCGCGTGGGATCCGGTCGCGAAGAAGCCGAAATGGGTTCACGATTATCCCAACGCGTGGAATGGCGGCATTCTCGCAACGGGTGGCGGCCTTGTTTTCCAGGGCGCGCTCGATGGCAAGTTCCGCGCCTTCGACGCCGTTACCGGCGCGCCGAAGTGGGAGACTGACACGGGCTATCCCGCGCTCTCGGGCCCGATCAGCTATGAGATCGACGGCGAACAATACATCGCCGTCACAGCAGGGTGGGGCACCGCGCTTCCCCTGGCCGGCGGCGTCGGCTCGCGTGATGGCGCGGCGCGTCTGGCATCGCCCGCCATGGGCAAGGTCGTGGTCTTCAAGATCGGCGGCAAGGGCGAGCTCGTGACCGACGAATCCTTCCCGCCTGATCCGACGCCTGTAGCCGACGACTTCGGCTCGCTCGCGCAGATCGAGCACGGTCGCGAGGTGTTCTTCAATAACTGCATGGTCTGTCATGGGGACGGCGTGCAGTCGGGTGGGATCGTGACGGATCTGCGTTGGGCGCCGGCGCCGGCGACCAAGGAGACGTTCGCGGAGGTTGTCATCGGCGGCAAATACGCCACCGCCGGCATGGCCAGCTTTGCGAAGGTGCTGACCCCGGACGACGTCGAATCCGTCCGCGCCTACATCATCAACCGCGCCAACGAAGACGCGAAAGCTGCTGCTACGGCGGCCCCGCCTCCGTAGTTTTCCAAACAATTACAACGATCAGGGCGGCTCCCACCTGGGCCGCCCTTTTTCTTTGCGCCCTGGGCCTTGCACAGCTAATTCGATATATCTAAATACCGCATCGAATAGATGATCGAAAAGGAGTAACGATGAGACATCATTCAAGACACGGGCATTGGGGCGGCCATCATGGCCATGACCACAGGTCCGAGGCTTTTGCCGCCTTCGCCGAGAAATTCGCGATCGGGCGTGGTCATCGCGGCGGTTTCGGCCGGCGTGGCGGAGGCGGCGATGAGGACGGATCCGAGGGCTTCGGCCGTGGGTTCGGCGGTCGCGGCGGCGGTGGACGCCTGCTCGGACACGGCGACCTGCGCCTCCTGCTGCTGGCCCTGATCGGCGAGAAGCCAAGCCATGGCTACGACCTGATCCGCGCTGTGGAAGAGCGCTTCGCTGGCGCCTATGCGCCGAGTCCAGGCGCCGTCTATCCGACGCTGACCATGCTCGAAGAGCAGGATCTGATCGGCGCCGAAGCGAGCGAAGGCTCCAAGCGTCTCTACGCCATCACAGAGGCAGGCAAAGCGTTCCTGCAAGAGAACGCCGCGCAGGTCGAAGGCATACTGGCGCGCATCAATCTCGCCGCTGCCGCCTTCTCGCGCCACATCGCGCCGGATGAAGTGCATGAAGCGTGGAAGACGCTGCGCCAGGCGATGAACATGAAGCGCACGCCCTGGACCAAGGAAGAAACCGACCGCGTCGTCGCCATCCTTGGCAAAGCCGCGCGCGACATTTTCGGCAAGGACTGAACGCCGGAAGCGCCCACTGGAAGGACTGATACAATGCCAGACACCGCGTCTCTCCCCATCGCGTCGCAAGCACGCGTCAAGACGCCAAAAGCGCGAAACTACCTGATCCAGCTCTGCAAGCACTTTGCTCACAAGCTCCCCGCAACGTTCGCAGACAACAAGGGCTGCATCGAATTCGACGGCGGCGTCTGCGAGCTGGATGCGGACGATGAGAATGCGCTGGTGCTCGCGGTTTCCGCGAGCGGATCCGACAAGCTCGCGACACTGGAAGATGTCGTCGACCGCCACCTCAAGCGCTTCGCCTTCACGGAAGAGCTGAGCGTTGCGTGGATCCGCGACTAGTCACGCACTGACGGCTCAAATGAAAAGGCCCGGATCATAGATCCGGGCCTTTCTCTATTTGAAATGCCGCCCGACTATTTCGGGTTGCAGAAAACGATGAAGTCCTCGGTCTGCTTCGGCATGTTTTTCAATGAGGCGATGTATTTCGCCTGAACCTGCGCCGCGGCGTCTTTCACGAACGCCCACTGCACTTCGCCGGTATCCGAAACGATCGACACCGTATCGAGCTTGCTGATCGCCAAAAGGTCAGCCTGGCGGATCGGGAAAACGAAATCGGCATCGCCCGACTTGCTGGCGACGAACTTGCCTTCGACTTCCTGTCCGCCTGTGGCGCCCGTACGAACGCGGTAGGTCGCGCTCTGGCCAACGCGGTTGGCAGGCTGCTTGCCGATCTTCACCGTGGTGCCGCCGTTCGCGGCGTTGCAGCTGATGAGCACGCCTTGCGGCTTGTCGGTGTTGCCGCCCGTCGCCGTGACAAGCGCGAGCACGGGATCCTGCGGGATCAGATTGTCTTCCGCCAGCCAGACGGTGGTGGCTGCCATGTTCGCAACCGTCACCGTCGCGGTCGACGGGGCGCCTGTCAGCGAAACAGCGCCGCCAGCATCCGCGGCCATTCCGCCACCGGAGGAGGAAGGGCTGGACGCACAGGCTGTCGCCATAACGCCAGCGGCGGCGAGCAGGGCGATACGATGGAACATGGATGAACCCCTTAGTTGAAACGATTGGGTTGAAACAGTTGAGAAGCGCACGTCGCTTCGGTTCGTACTGGTCTCAGATCGTGATGACGACTTTGCCCTTTGCGCGGCGTTCCGACAGCTCCTTGATAGCATCGGCAGCCCGCTCAAGCGGATACCTGTTCGACACATGTGGCCGAATTTTGCCTTCCTTGTAGAGCCGGAACAGGTCCGCAAGGTTTTCCGCATGTCCTTTTGGGTCACGCGCGACGAAAGCGCCCCAGAAGACGCCGACGATCTGGCAGGATTTCAAAAGCGTAAGGTTCAGCGGCAGTTTCGGGATGCCTGCCGGGAAGCCGATCACGAGGAAGCGGCCTTCCCAGTTCAACGCCCGCACAGCCGGTTCGGCATAATCGCCGCCAACGCCGTCGTAGATCACGTCAACGCCGCCGCCCAGTTCCTTGATCTGGTCGGAGAAAGCTTTCTGCTGCTCGCGGCTCAGCGGGTTCTCGGGATAGACGAGGCCCTTGTGTGCGCCCTTGGAGATGCAGAAGTCGACCTTCTCCTGGGAAGACGCGGCGGCGATCACCGTGGCGCCCATCGCCACGCCCAGCTCAACGGCGGCAAGACCAACGCCGCCCGCAGCGCCGAGCACCAGCAACGTCTCACCCGGCTTGATGTGGCCGCGATCCTTCAGTGCGTAGTGCGACGTGCCATAGGTCATCAGGAAGGCCGCCGCTTCATCGAAGGGCATGAAGTCCGGCAGCGCGTTCATGCGGTTCGCCGGGATCAGAATCTCTTCGGCCATGCCGCCCGCGCCGGTCGAGCCGAACACCTTGTCGCCAACCTTGAACTGGGTGACGCCTTCGCCGACCGACTTCACCACGCCGGAAATCTCGCCGCCCGGCGAGAA
>ERZ795061.1957-NODE-1957-length-19453-cov-6.071966_pt1 | contig 19453 bp, 18 predicted proteins | sample MGYA00375145_ERZ795061 | MGnify/ENA primary metagenome ERZ795061 (study PRJEB30190, sample SAMN05720144) | anaerobic digester metagenome | isolation source: active sludge of municipal wastewater-treating anaerobic digesters | place: USA | collected 2014-12-22 ... | reverse complement strand
AACTGGTCCGGGGCGGCCGCCTTGCCCGGGATGCCCTTGAGGAGCTTCTCGGCCTCCTCGAAGGAGATGCTGAGCTCCTTGCGGATGTTCTCGGTGAAGAAGAACCCGCCCAGGGACAGGTCGCGGAAGAGCTGGGGCGTGCCGCGCTCGACGATGACGACGTTGGTGATGTTGGCGCCGATGTTGATCAGGGCGATCGTCTTCTCGGCGAACATCTCGGGGTAGCTGACCTCCAGGACGTTCTGGAGGGCGAAGACGTCGACCTCGATGCTCTGGAGGTTCTTCCGGGCCTGGTTGACCACGTTGCTGTAGTTGGCGATCTTGTCCTTCTTGGCGGCGACGAGCAGGATGTCGAGGTTCCTCTCCTCGGCCGAGCGGGCCGGCTTGAGGATGGCGTAGTCGACGTTGGTCTCCTCGTAGGGGTAGGGGATGTTGTGCTTGGCCTCCCAGATGATGGACTCGGCCAGCTCCTGCTTCTCCATGACCGGGAGGGAGATCTTCTTGATGATGACGGAGTTGCCGGAGATGGAGATGGCCACTTCCTTGGTCGAGATCTTGTTCTCGGCGAAGACGAGCCGGATCGTCTCGACGACCGCGGCCGAGTCGATGATCGTCCCCTCGACGATGGCGTCGTGGGGCAGCGGCTCGTACCCGATCTTGACGAGGTCGTAGGCCTCCTCGGAGCCCTTCTTCCGGGCCCGCAGCTCGACGGCCTTGACGGCGTAGGAGCCGATGTCCAGCCCGACCACGCTCTTTTCTCGCGAGATACCGAACATGTTTCCCTGCCTTTATGGATATTTGACGTTTCGGGACCTGCCGAGCTTGGCCCTGAGCCGGCGGGCGACGAGCGGGGGCACCAGGCCGTCCACCGAGCCGCCGAGGGCGGCGACCTCGCGGACCAGGTTCGAGCTGAGGAAGGAGTAGCGCATGCTGGGCATCATGAAGAACGTCTCGATGTCCTGGGCCAGGCTCCGGTTCATCAGGGCCATCTGGAACTCGTACTCGAAGTCGGAGACGGCCCGGAGGCCCCGGATGACGACGGGGGTCCCCTGGGCCCGGGCGAAGTCGACGAGGAGGCCGTCGAAGGCCCGGACCTCCACCTCCTTCCTCGAGGGGAAAAGACCTTGGATCATTCTTACCCGTTCTTTAGTCGTGAAAAGGGTGGCTTTTTTGGGGTTTTTGAGGACGGCGACGACGATCCGGTCGAAGACCTTGAGGCCGCGCTCGACGATGTCCACGTGCCCGTTCGTGATCGGATCGAACGACCCAGGATAGATGGCGCTCGATTCCGGCATCTGGACTCTCAGTTAGGCCCTTGTCCCGTTTCACACTCCAAATATCAAAAAAAAAGAGGCTTGTCAACGAAAATCCTCTGGACGGGAGGAGCCCCGGGGCCTTCCCGGCGGCCCCCGGATGTGTCATAATAGCGAGGACGGGAGGGGCCGATGAGCGTGTTGCAAGGCGAGGAGGGCTCGGGGAGGGGGAGGCGTTCTCCCCGGCGGCCTAACCCGATGTCACCGCGCGGGGTGAGGGCCCTGGGGCTCTTTTTCATCCTCGCGGCGGGCCTCGCCGGCGCCCAGGACGAGGCGGCCCACGCCGTTCGCCGGAAACGCATGGTCGAGACGCAGATCGCGGCCCGCGGCGTCCGCGATCCCCGGGTCCTCGGGGCCATGGCCGCCGTGCCCCGGCACCTGTTCGTCCCGGCCGGCTCCGCCGACCAGGCCTACGAGGACCATCCGCTCCCGATCGGGGAGGGCCAGACGATCTCCCAGCCGTACATCGTCGCTTTCATGACCGAGCGCCTGGCCCTCGGTCCCGGGGACAAGGTCCTCGAGGTCGGCACGGGCTCCGGCTACCAGGCCGCCGTGCTGGCCCGGATCGCCGCCGAGATCTACACCGTCGAGATCCACGACGGGCTGGCCCGCCGGGCGGCGGCGCTTCTGGAGCGGCTGGGCGTCCGCAACGTCCGGGTCCGCGCCGGCGACGGCTTCTTCGGCTGGCCCGAGGCGGCCCCGTTCGACGCCGTCATGGTCACTGCCGCCGCCCCGGAGGTCCCGCCGGCCCTGTTCGCCCAGCTCAAGGAAGGCGGACGCCTGATCCTGCCCCTCGGCGACCCGCGGGGCTTCCAAGTCCTGACGGTCGTGGCCAAGCGCGGCGGCAAGCCGGTCTCGAAAGCCGTCCTCGACGTCCGCTTCGTCCCCATGACCGGAGAGATCCAGAAGAAGAAACGGCCCTAACTGCTATCTCCGGCAATCGTCCACAGTCATGATCCTACCGGTAGCCGCGGAAGCAGGGATCGAGGGGTATCGCCTCAGCTCGCCGCGGCGAAACTTCACGCCGCACCGGTCCGGAGACGCCACAAAGGCGGCGAGGAGGGTTCCGGAGCCCGATTTGGAAAAGTTCAGCCGGGGCGCGTGGCGGACGAGGGCAGTTTGCCTGCAAACCGACAAAACGTGTCTGAGCGAGGCGTAGCGCACGCCGAGCGAGTTGTTTTGGCGCCGAGGCCGGCGCGCGGACCGGCGTCTTTGAACTTTTCCCATGAGGGCGAGGGAATCCTCCGAGCCGCCTTGCGGCTCCGGACCGGGGCGCGCGTTGCTTTTGCCAGGGGACTGTGCTACTTTTCTGGGCGATGATGATCCGCTTCGGGACCTCCGGCTGGCGCGGCGTGATGGGGGAGGTGTTCACCTTCCGCAACGTCCGCGTCGTCGTCCAGGCCATCGCCAACGTGCTCCGCCGGTCCCACGCGGACGGCCCCCTCGCCCTTGTCGTCGGCTACGACACGCGCTTCCTCTCGGACCGCTACGCCCTCGAGGCGGCCAAGCTCCTGGCCCGCAACGGCATCCGGGTCTACCTGGCCGACCGCGACGCGCCCTCCCAGGCCCTGGCCTGCCAGATCATCAAGCGGGGCTGCCAGGGCGGGATCAACTTCACGGCGTCGTTCAACCCGCCCCGCTACAACGGCCTCAAGTTCAACGTCGGGACGGGCGCCCCGGCCCTGCCCGAGGCCACCGACGCCGTCGAGGCCGAGGCCGCCCGGCTCATGCCCGACTTCTCCCCCTCGGCCGTCCGCGCCGGGGGCGAGGCCGTCACCCGCGTCGACCTCCAGGCCGACTACCTGGCCGAGCTCCAGGGCAAGGTCGATTTCGAGGTCATGCGCAAGGCCCGCCTGCGCGTCGCCGCCGACCTGCTGTACGGCACGAGCCGCGAGTATCTCGACGAGATCCTCGAGGAGAACGGCGTCGAGGTCGAGAGCCTGCACGGCTACATCGACCCCTATTTCGGGGGGGGCAGCCCGTCCTGCACGGAGAAGAACCTGTCCGAGCTCAAGGCCCGGGTCGTCCAGTCCAAGTGCCATGTCGGCCTGGCCACGGACGCCGACGGCGACCGGTTCGGCATCGTCGACGAAACGGGGGCCTTCGTCCACCCGAACATCGTCCTGGCGCTGCTGCTCGACCATCTGGTCGCCCGGAAGGGCTGGCGCGGCGGGGTGGCCCGCTCGATCACCACGACCCATCTCCTCGACCGCATCGCCCGGAAGCACGATCTGCCTCTCGTCAAGACGAAGGTCGGCTTCAAATACATCGCCGACCTCCTCCTCCGCGGCCGCGTCGTGTTCGGCGGGGAGGAGAGCGCCTCCCTGGCCGTCCGCGACCACCTGCCCGAGAAGGACGGCATGCTGGCCGGGCTCCTCGTCGCCGAGATGATCGCCTCCACGGGCCGCGGCCTCGGCTCGCTCCGCGCGGCCCTCTTCCGCGAATACGGAACGATGACCAGCGGCCAGCGCACCCTGCCCCTGACGCCGGAGCGGGCCAAGAAGCTCAAGGCCCTGGCCCAGGACCCGCCGGCGAAGCTGGGCCGGCGCAAGGTCGCGGCCGCGGAGACGATCGACGGCCTCAAGCTCGATTTCGGGGGGGACCGCTGGCTCGTCCTGCGGCTGTCCGGGACCGAGCCGCTCATCCGCTGCTACGCCGAGGCCGAGACGCCGGAGGAGGTCGAGTCCATCCTGAAGAAAGGGCTGGCCGCGGTCCGATGAGAAAGAAGGTCCTCCTCATCGGCTTCTCCGCGCTGCTCGTCATCATGGTCGTCACGGCGCTGTTCGGCAAGAAGGGCGTCATGGAGCTGCGCCGCTCCCGCCGGGTCCTGGCCCAGCAGGCCGAGACCCTCGAGGCCCTCGAGACGGAGAAGGCGAGCCTCGAGGCCGAGGTGCTCAGGCTCGAGCGCGACCCCCGGGCCGTCGAGAAGCGGGCCCGGGAGAACCTGGGCCTCGCCGCGCCCGGCGAAAAGGTCGTCGTCGTCCCCGGCCCGCCCCCGGCCAAGAAGTAGATGGCCCGGACCGCCGCACCTCGGGGACGGCCGGAGGAGCGGACCCTCCTCGAGGGCCTCAATCCCGCCCAGCGCCGGGCCGTCCGCCACGGCCGGGGCCCGCTGCTCATCATCGCCGGGGCGGGGACCGGCAAGACCAAGGTCATCACCCACCGCATCGCCCGCCTCATCGCCCTCAAGGCGGCCCGCCCGGACGAGGTCCTGGCCGTCACCTTCACCGAGAAGGCGGCCAGCGAGATGGAGGCCCGGGTCGACGTCCTCGTCCCCTACACGTCCTCGTTCGCCGAGATCAGCACCTTCAACTCGTTCGGCGAACGGGTCCTGCGCGACTACGCCCTCGACGTCGGCTACCGGCCGGACTTCCGGCTCCTCGACGACGTCGAGCAGGCCGTGTTCTTCCGCGAGAACCTCTTCCGCCTGCCGCTCGACTACTACCGGCCGCTCGGCCAGCCGACCCGGCACATCCAGGAGGTCCTCGAGGCCATCCGGCGGCTCAAGCAGGAGGACGTCCGGCCCGAGGACTACGTCCGCCACGCCGAGGGCCTCGGGGCCGCGGCGGCGACCGAGGCCGAGAGGGAGACGGCCCGCAAGCACCTCGAGGTCGCCCGGGTCTTCGCGGCCTACCAGTCGCTCCTGCGGGCCGAGGGATTCATCGACTTCGAGGACCAGGTGACGCTCGTCGTCGACCTCTTCCGGCGCCGGCCGGCCGTCCTCGAGGAGCTCCGGCGGCGCTACAAGTACATCCTCGTCGACGAGTTCCAGGACACCAACTTTGTCCAGTTCGAGCTCCTCAAGATGCTGGCCGCGGAGCACCGGAACCTGACCGTCGTCGGCGACGACGACCAGAGCATCTTCCGCTTCCGCGGCGCCTCGCTCAGCAACATCCTGTCGTTCGAGGAGGTCTATCCCGAGGCCGAGCGGATCGTCCTCGTCCGGAACTACCGCTCGACCCAGGCCATCCTCGACGCCTCCTACCGGCTCATCCGCCACAACGACCCCAACCGGCTGGAGTTCAAGGACCGGGTCGCGAAGAGGCTGAAGGCCGCGGTCCGCGGCGCCGGCAAGAGCATCCACATGCTCGCCTTCGACACGCTTTCCCACGAGGCCGACGACGTGGCCGGCCGCGTCGCCGCCCTCCACGAGGCGGGGGCGGCCTGGCGCGACATCGCCGTCCTCGTCCGCCGCAACGCCGACGCCGACCCCTACCTCCGGTCCTTCAACATGCGGGGGATCCCGTACCGCTTCTCCGGGAGCCGCGGCCTCTACCAGCAGGAGGAGATCAAGGTCCTGGTCGCCTTCATCCGGGCCGTGACCGACTTCGACAACAGCCGCGACCTCTTCTATCTCGCCCTGTCCGACGTCTACAAGGCCGACCCCTACGAGCTGACCCGGCTGGCCGGCCACGCCTCGAAGAAGAACGTCTCTCTCCACGCCGTTTTCAAGGCCGTCGCCGAAGGGCGGCCGCCCCTCGAGGTCCCGGAGAGGATGGAGGCCGTGGTCAAGCGCGTCTTCGCCGACCTCCTGGCTTTCGTCGAGATGGCCGCCGCCGCCAGCGCCGGCGCGGTCGTCTACGCCTTCCTCGAGAGGACCGGCTACCTCAAGACGATCGTCGCCCCGATGAGCCTCGAGTCCGAGGTCCGGGTAAGGAACATCCGCCTCTTCTTCGACAAGATCAAGGGCTTCTCGGACCTGGCCGGGAACGACTCCCTGCGCGCCTTCGCCCGCTACCTCGACCTCCTGGCGGAGGTCGGCGACAATCCCGCGACGTCGGAGGCCGACCTCGACGAGGACGCCGTCAACGTGCTGACGGTCCACAAGGCCAAGGGCCTCGAGTTCGGGACGGTCTTCCTCGTCGGCCTGGTCGAGGACCGTTTCCCCGGCCGGGAGCGCCGCGAGCGGGTCCCGGTGCCGGACGCCGTCCTCAAGGAGAGCCTGCCGGGGCGGGAGAACTACCTCCAGGAGGAGCGGCGGCTCTTCTACGTCGGGATGACCCGGGCCCGCCGGGGCCTCTACCTGACCTGGGCCCGGGACTACGGCCTCAAGCGCCCGAAGAGGGTCAGCCCGTTCGTCCTCGAGGCCCTGGACATCGCCCGGATGCCCGACGAGGTCCTGAGGGCCACGGTCCTCGACGAGGTCCGGCGCTACGCCCGGCCGGACGGGCGGCCGAGGACGCCGGCCGCGGTCCGCCCGGCGGGCCCGCCGGGGCTGAGCTACGTCCAGGTCGAGGACTACCTCGCCTGCCCGCTCAAGTACAGGTTCCGCCACCTCATGCGCGTGCCCGTCCTGCCGCACCACTCCCTCGTCTTCGGCCGAGTCGTCCACGCCGCGGTCGACGCCTACCTGAGGGAGAAGATGAAGGGCCGGCGGCCGGACGAGGCGTTCCTCCTCGCCGCCTACGCCGGGCGCTGGGTGAACGAGGGCTATCTCAGCCGCGAGCACGAGGAGCTGCGCCGGGCCGCCGGCGAGCGGGCCCTGCGCCTGTTCCACGCCCGGGAGGAGGCCTCGCCCGAGCGGCCGGCCTTCCTCGAGAGGCCCTTCCGCTGGCAGGAGGGCGGCCTGCGCTTCTCCGGCCGCTTCGACCGGGTCGACTTCAACGACAGCGGGGCGGTCGTCACCGATTACAAGACGACCGAGATCGACTCGCAGAAAGAGGCCGACAGGGCCGCGGCCGCGAGCCTCCAGCTCGACATCTACGCGCTGTCGTTCCTGAAGGCCGAGGGGATGCTGCCGGTCGAGTGCCGTCTCCATTTCCTCGGGGCAGACCTCGTCGGCCGGGCGGCGAAAGGAGAGCGGGAGCTGCGGCGGGCCGAGGAGAAGATCCGGGCCGTGGCCTCCGGCCTCCGGGCCGGCGACCTGGCCGCCCGGCCCGACTGGCGCACCTGCTCGGTCTGCGAATTCAAGACGATCTGCCCGTCCTCGTTCGCCTACTGAGGCGATGTCCAGAGGGGCATGACGGCCCAGATGCCGGGACGGTCCAGCAGCCGGAGGGTCTCGAGGACGCGGCCCCGGCCGGCCGCGGTCTTCAAATCGAGCCCGAGCCCGGGCCGCGAGACGAGCGACTGCCAGAAGGTGCGCTTGCGCGGCCAGACGTCCAGGCGGACCTCCTCGCCGGCGTCGATCCCGGCCTCCTTCTTGGCCAGGCCCAGGGCCATGGTCAGGCCGCCGAGCTCGTCGACGAGCCGGCGCTCCCGGGCCTGCCGTCCCGTCCAGATGCGGCCCCGGCCGACGGCGTCGACCTCGTCTCGCTCCAGGCCGCGCCCCTCGCCGGCCTTGGCCAGGAAGCGCTCGTAGGTCCAGAGGATCTCGTCCTTGAGGACCTTGCGCTCTTCGCCGGTGAAGGGCCGGAACGGCGAGAAGGCGTCCGCCCTCTCCCCGAAGACGAGCCTCTCCGCCGATACGCCGAGCTTCGCGAGCAGGCCGTCGACGCTGAACTTGCCGGCCAGGACGCCGATCGAGCCGGTCAGGGTCTGGGGCTGGGCCACGATCTTGGTCGCGCCCATGGCTATCCAGTAGCCGCCCGAACCGGCCACGTCGGACATGGACACGATGACGGGCTTCTCCTTTCGGGCCAGGTCGACCTCGCGCCAGACGACGTCCGACCCGACCGAGGAGCCGCCCGGGCTGTCGACGCGCAGGACGATGGCCTTGGCCGAGGCGTCCTGGCGGGCCGCCCTGATCCAGCGGGCCACGGTCGAGCCGCCCATCAGCGGGGCCAGGCTCTCGCCGGACACGATCGTCCCGACGGCGTAGATCACGGCGACCTTGTTCCGGCCCGTCTCGAGCCCGACGGAAGACGGGCGGACCCGGGTGTAGTCATCGAACCGGACCCGGGCCAGAGGCCGGCCGTCCTTGGCCAGGAGCCCCTCGACCTCGTCCTCGTAAAGGCAGTCGTCGACCAGCCCGGCCTCCTTGGCCCCGGCGCCCTGGAAGAATCCCCGGTCGACGAGGGCCCGGAACTCGGCCTCGGTCTTGCCCCGGGCCTTGGCCGCGGCGGCGACGTACTGGTCGAAGATGTCGCCGTAGTAGGACTCCATCTCCTCGCGGTGGGGCGGCGTGAAGCCCTTTTCCGTGAACATGTTGTAGGCCGTCTTGTATTCCTCGACGTGCTCGAACTCGGCCTTGACGCCCAGCTTGTCCAGGGCCCCCTTGAAAAAGGGGACGTAGCCGCCGAGCCCGTTGATCCCCAGCCAGCCGAGCGGATGGAGGACGATCCTGTCGCAGGCCGTGACCGCGAAATACTCGAGATCGCAGTCGGGGGCCTCCTCGATGAAGGCGACCGCCTTCTTGCCGCTGCGGCGGAAGTCCAGGATCATCTCCCTCATCTCGTTGGCCTTGGCCCAGTCGCACTGGAGCGCGCCGACGCGGAAGAGGACGGCCTGGATCCGCGCGTCGACCTTGGCCTTGCGCATGTTGGCCCAGAGATCGCGCATCGTCAGCGGCCGGCCGCCGAGAAGGACCGAGGCCAGGGAGTCCGTCGGGGCGATCTCCTCGACCGGGCCGGAGAGCCGGACCTCGAGATAGGCCCGCCCCGGGACGTCGGCCGAGCCGCCGCCGAGGCCCTCGAGGAAGACGAAGACGAGGCCGGCCGCGGCGAGGAGGAAGAAGAACAGGGCGATCAGGCCGACGTAGGCGGATCTTCTCATGGGGCCTCCTTGTGGCGGGCCCTCAATCTATACCAGAAGCGGACTTGAATTCAAACGGGGGCCTTGACGATTTCGCCGGTTTTGAGGGTAAACTTTGGGGAGAACGCGTTCGTCATACCCTGTGAGGCCCCATGAGCGAAAGGCAAGCGCGGTCCGAGAGCGAGGCGGCCGAGACCGCCGCCCTGCTCGACCGCATCCAGAGGGGGGACCGCGAGGCGTTCATGACGATCATCCGGCGCTACCAGCAGAAAGTGTTCGTCATGGCCTACTCCATCCTGCGCGACCGCGAGGACGCCCTCGACGCCGTCCAGGAGACGTTCCTCCGGCTCTATCAGAAGGCCTCGCTCTACCGGCCGGGCCGTCCCTTCCAGGGCTGGCTCCTCCAGATCGCCAAGAACGTCAGCATCGACAGCTATCGGAAACGGCGGAGGACGAAACTGGGCCATGAGACGAGCCGGCCGATCGAGGAGATCCCGGTCGCCGTCGAGGACCGGGCCGGAGACTCGGCCGCCTCCGATCTCCGGAGCGCCTTCAGCCGCTCGGTCGAAACGCTGGCCGAGCGCCAGAGGATGGTCTTCGTCATGAGGCACTACAGCGAGCTGCCGTTCAACGAGATCTCGGAGACCATGCGGATCTCGATCGGAACGGCCAAGTCGCTCCATTTCAAGGCCGTCCAGAACCTCCGCAAGAGGCTGGCGCCGGTCCTGGGGATGCAGCCATGAAACACGATGAGCTGGATTTCTTCCTGAGGGAGACGGAGGCCGTCCGGGCCGAGATCCGGGCCGCCGTCGATTCGGTCGATTGGGAGGCCCTGCCGGCGAAGATCGCCGCCCGGGCCCCGGCCGGCTCGCCGGAGACCGGCCGCGCCCCGTGGACCGCGAAGATCCGGGACGGACTCGCCCCGCTCCGGATGCGGCCGGTCTTGGCCGGGCTCCTCGGCGGCCTGGTCATCGGCGCCGCGGCCGCGTCCTTCGTCCTCAGAGCGCCGGTCCGCCGGCCGGGGGCCGGCGGCCGCTATTACGCCTCGGGGGAGTTCCTGGACCGGGCCGAGCTGGAGATGGCCCGCCGGAGCGCCGTGGATTACCTGGAGAAAAGCCAGCACATGCTCCTCGACGTCTTCGAGTCCGCCGGCGGGGACGCCGGCGTCCCCGCGTCCCTGCGCGTGGAGCGGGCCCGGGACCTCCTCCAGAAGAAAAAGTACCTCAACGCCCAGCTCGAGAGGCTCCAGATGGCCAAAGCCAAGGCCCTCTGCGACCAGATCGAGGCGCTCTTCCTCGAGCTCTCCCAATTGGACGACGGTCTCGCCGCCGACGAGCTGGGGAAGATCCGGGGTTACGCCGAGGAGCGCCAGCTCCTCCTCAAGATCAATCTGGTCAAGAAAGAGCTGCAAAGCGGGGTTTGACATGAAAAAGCACGCGCTGATCGTCTCTCTCGTCATCGTCCTCGGCTTGTCGCCGGGGGCCGCCGCCTGGGCGGCCGGGGCCCGGCAGGAGGCGGCCGACGAGTCGCTCTTCCGCGAGGCCAAGCTCCTCGTCTTCGACAAGAGCTGGCGGGCGGCGCTCGACAAGCTCGATGAGCTCATCGAGCGGTTCCCCTCGAGCCCCCTTGCCGGCCAGGCCCTCTTCTATCGCGGCGAGTGCCTCGAGGGCATCGGCGGCCGGGAGAAGGAGGCCCTGCGCGCCTACAAGAACTACATCCGGCTCGGGGACGCCAAGGCCGGCCTGGTCGAGGAGTCCGAGGGGTCGATCGTCGACCTGGCCCTCGTTCTCTATGAAAAGGGGGACGCCGCGGCCCTCAAGGACATCGAGGACCGGCTGGAGCACGGGAACAAGGTCGTCCGCTACTACGCCGCCTACAAGCTCAGCTTCGTCGCCGACAAGAGGACCGCCGCCAAGGCCGCGCCCGTGCTGTCGAAGATCGTCGAGACCGAGAAGGACCCCGAGCTCCTCGACCGGGCCCGGATCGCCCTGCTGCGGGTCGCGCCGGAAAGCCTGAAAGCGGTTGAGACGCGGCGCCGGCCCCAGGCCGCACCCCAGACCGCCCGGACGCTCCACATCCGCATCCGCGGGGCCGGGCAAAAGGAGCCGGCCTTCTCGATCAACATCCCCTTCGCCCTGGCCGACCTGGCCTTGAGCGCCCTGGACGAGGACGACAAGGCGGCCCTGCGCAAGAAGGGCTACGACGTCAACAGGATCATCACCGAGATGGCCAAGTCAAAGGAGAGCATCCTCCGGATCGTCGGCGACGACGGCGGCGTCTTCGAGATCTGGATCGACTGACGCCGACGCTCGCCCTCCCGGCCCCTTCGGCCTTGCCGGGGCCGCGGCGGCGGCCGCGCCGCGCCGCCTTCGTTGACAAGGCCCCCGGGCCTCCTTAGAATGGAGGTCCAGGAGCGCTCATTTGGGCAGAACGCTGACGGAGAAGGTCCTCGGCCGCAAGGCCGGCAAGGACGTCCGGGCGGGCGAGGTCGTCTCGGTTTCGCCGGACTACGTCCTGTCCCACGACAATTCCGCGGCCATCATCAAGGAGTTCCGGAAGCTCGGCGTCGGGAGGGTCCGGGCCCCGGAGAAGATCGTCATCGTCCTCGACCACATCGTCCCGGCGGCCGACGAGAAGTACGCCCAGAACCACAAGTCCATCCGCGAGTTCGTGGCCGAGCAGGGGATCCCGAACTTCTTCGACATCAACGCCGGCGTCTGCCACCAGGTCCTGCCCGAGCAGGGCTTCGCCCTGCCCGGCCTGGTCATCGTCGGCAGCGACTCCCACACCCCGAGCTACGGCGCGCTGGGGGCCTTCGCCGCGGGCATCGGCCGGACCGAGACGGCCTGCGTCTGGGCCACCGGCGAGATCTGGCTCCGCGTCCCGGAAACGATGCGGATCGATCTCGGCGGCCGTTTCCGGGCCGGCGTCTTCGCCAAGGACCTCAGCCTGAAGCTCATCGGCGACCGCGGCGCCGAGATGGCCAACTACAAGGCCGTCGAGTTCGCCGGGCCGGCGGCCGGCGAGCTCGACATCGGCTCGCGCCTGACCCTGGCCAACATGTCGGCCGAGATGGGGGCCAAGAACGGCTATTTCGCCCCGGACGAGAAGGCCTTCGAGTGGCTCGAGGGCCGGGCCCGCCGGCCGTTCGCGGCCGTCGCCTCCGACCCCGACGCGAGCTACGAATCGGTCCTGGCCTGCGACCTCGACACGCTCGAGCCCCAGGTCGCCTGCCCCCACACGGTGGACAACGTCAAGCCGGTCGCGGCCGTCGCCGGGAAGCCCGTCCACCAGGTCCTCATCGGCACGTGCACCAACGGCCGGCTGGAGGACCTCGAGGCCGCCGCGAGGATCCTCCGCGGCCGCAAGGTCCACCCGTCGGTCCGGGTCCTGGTCGTCCCGGCCTCGTGGCAGGTCTACCGGGAGGCCCTGGCCTCGGGCGCCCTGGCCGCCCTGGTCGAGGCCGGGTGCGTCATCCTCAACTCGGGCTGCGGGCCGTGCCTCGGGGCCCACGAAGGCCTCCTGGCCGCGGGCGAGGTCTGCGTCAGCACCTCCAACCGCAACTTCCGGGGCCGCATGGGCCACCGCGACTCCGAGATCTACCTCGTCTCCCCGGCCACGGCCGCGGCCACCGCGGCGACGGGCAAGCTGACCGACCCGAGGGAGTTCTCATGAGCCGCGGCGCCGTCTGGAAGTACGGCGACGACGTCAACACCGACGTCATCTTCCCCGGCCGCTACACCTACCAGATCATGGCCCCGGAGGAGATGGCCCGGCACGCGCTGGAGGACCTCGACCCGGCCTTCGCCAAGGGCGTCAAGCCGGGCGACGTCGTCGTGGCCGGCAAGAACTTCGGCTGCGGCTCGTCGCGCGAGCAGGCGGCCGCCTGCCTCAAGGCCGCCGGGGTCCAGGCCGTCGTGGCCAAGTCGTTCGCCCGCATCTACTTCCGCAACGCCATCAACCTGGGGCTGGCCGTCCTCCAGAGCGAGGAAGCCGCCGGCGCCCTGGACACGGGCGACGCCGTCGACCTCGACCTGGCCCGCGGCGAGATCCGCTCGGCCAAGGGGACCTTCCGCTTCCTGCCGCTTCCGGCTTCCGTCCTCGGCATCATCGAGGCCGGCGGCCTGATCGAATACACGAAGAAGAGACTCGAACGAGAACAGGAGTGACCATGGCCAAGCACAGGATCGCCGTCCTGCCCGGCGACGGCGTCGGCAAGGACGTCGTCGAAGCGACGATGATCGTCCTCGACAAGGTCGGCCTCGACGCCCGGTACGTCTACGGGGACATCGGCTGGGACTTCTGGCGCGAGGAAGGGAATCCCCTCCCGGACCGGACCCTCAAGCTGCTCCGGGAGACGGACGCCTGCCTCTTCGGCGCCATCACCTCGAAGCCCAAGGAGGACGCCGACCTCGAGCTCGACCCGTCGCTCAAGGGCAAGGGCCTGTCCTACTTCAGCCCCATCGTCCGCCTGCGCCAGGAGTTCGACCTCTACCAGAACCTGCGGCCCTGCAAGGCCTACCCGGGCAACCCCCTCAATTACAAGGAAGGCATAGACCTCGTCATCTTCCGCGAGAACACGGAGGGGATGTACGCCGGGGTCGAGTTCTTCCCCTTGCCCCAGGCCGTCCGCGACGGCCTGCTCACGAACCCCAAGATGAAGCGGTTCAAGGACGTGCCGGCGGGCGAGATCGCCGTCTCGACCCGGATCATGACCAAGGCGGCCTGCGCCCGGATCGTCAAGGCCGCCTTCGACTTCGCCCGCAAGCACGGCCGCAAGGCGGTCACCCTGATCGAGAAGCCCAACGTCCTGCGCGAGACCGGCGGCCTGATGCTCGACACGGCCCGCGAGGTCGCCAAGGGCTACCCCGACATCAAGTTCTGGGACGCCAACGTCGACGCCATCTGCATGTGGCTGCTCAAGAACCCCCACGACTACGACGTCCTCGTGGCCGAGAACCTGTTCGGCGACATCGTCTCGGACCTGGCCGCCCAGCTCGTCGGCGGGCTCGGCTTCGCCTGCAGCGGCAACATCGGCGACACCTACGCCGTCTTCGAGCCGACCCACGGCTCGGCCCCCAAGTACTCGGGGATGCACAAGGTCAACCCCATCGCCACGGTCCTGGCGGCCAAGATGATGCTCGACTGGATCGGCGAGACCGCCAAGGCGGCGGCCGTCGAGGCCGCGGTGGCCGAGGTCATCCGGGAGGGCCGGGCCCGCACCTACGACATGGGCGGCGCGTCGACGAGCCTCGACGTCGGCCGGGCCATCGCCGCCAAGCTCTAGGCCGTTCCCGTGCTGATCCTCGCGGTCGACACGACGACCCCCGGGGGGTCGGTCGCCCTGCTCGAGGACGACAGGCTCCTCGGCGAGGTCAATATCGAATCGGCCGGGACCCATTCGGCCCGGCTCCTCCGGTCGGTCGACGTCCTCGTCGGCGCCCTCGGCCGGGACGTCCGGGCGGTCGACGCCTTCGCCGTGGCCGCCGGCCCGGGCTCGTTCACCGGCATCCGCGTCGGGCTCGGCGCGGTCAAGGCCCTGGCCTTCGCCTCCGGCCGGCCCGTCGCACCCGTCTCGTCGCTCGAGGCCCTGGCGGCCAAGCTCGCCGCCGGCGGGGCCCGCCTCGCCGCGCCGCTCCTCGACGCCAAGAAAGGGGAGGTCTACGCGGCGCTCTTCGAGGCCGGGCGGTCCGGCCTCGCCGAGGTCGTCCCGCAGGGCGCCTACGCGCCGGACGCCTTCTTCGCCCGGCTGCCGGCCCGCCGGGTCATCGCCTTCGCCGGGACCGGCCTGGCGGTCTATCGGGACAAGCTCTCGCCCTATGTCCGGGACAAGGCCCGGTTCCCGCGGCGCTCGCCCTTCATCGCCGCCGAGGTCGGGCGGCTCGGCCGGGCCATGGTCTTGGCGGGGAAGGGGGTCGACGCCGCCTCGCTCGAGCCCATCTATTTCCGGAGCTCCCAGGCCGAGGAACCGTGTCGGAGCTGATCGAGGGCCAGGACCGCTACTTCATCCGCCGGATGAAGGAGGCGGACCTCGCCGCGGTCCGCGTGATCGAGACCCGGTCGTTCTCCAACCCCTGGAGCGACAACACCTTCCGCGGCGAGATCCAGAACACGGCCGTCTCGTTCCCGCTCGTCGTCCTCCGCCGGCCGGGCGACGAGGTCGTCGCCTACATCGTCTACTGGCACATCCGGGGCGACGTCCAGGTCAACAACATCGCCGTCCGCCCCGACTGCCGCGGCCTGGGGCTGGGCGAGGCCATGATGCGCTTCGCCATCGCCAAGGTCCGGGCCGCGGGCGCGGAGTTCATGACCCTGGAGGTCCGGCCCTCCAACGCCCCGGCCGTGGCGCTCTACCGGAAGCTCGGCTTCGAGGTCCTGGGGAGGCGGAAGAACTACTATTCCGGGCCCGATGAGGACGCCTTCGTCATGGGCCTCGTCCTCTCCTGACTCAGCCGCAATAACGCCCAGGGGTTTCCGTCTCTCCTCTTTCCCGGGCGTTCCCGCGAACGGGACAGGGTCAGTAATCGACGCGGACGAGGGTCAGCCCCTTGGCCGCGGCCGTCGCCCCCGCGAGCGAGCGGTCCTTGCGCCGGAAGATCTCCTCGACGTCACCGGGGCGGAGCCGGCCCCGGCCGACCTCGAGGAGCGTCCCGACGATCGTCCGGACCATGTAGCGGAGGAATCCCTGGGCCTCGATCGTGTAGACGAGCTCGCCGCCCGACCGCTTGAGCTCCGAGCGCGTGACGGTCCGGACCGGCCTCCGGTCGCGGTTGGAGGAGAAGGCCGTGAAATCGTCGGTGCGGACGAACAGGCGGGCCGCCCGGCGCATCCGGCCGACCTCGAGCGGGTAGGGCCAGTGCAGGACATAGCGCCGGTCGAGAGGGTTCGGCTGGGGCGCGAGAGCGATCCGGTAGCGGTAGGTCTTGGACCGGGCCGATCTCCGGGCGTCGAACCCGGCCGGCGCCTCCTCGAGGGAGAAGACGCGGACGTCCTCGGGCAGGACGGCGTTGAGGGCCCGCAGGAGGACCGCCTCGGAGAGCTTGAAGGCGCCCCTGAAATGGGCCACCTGGCCGACGGCGTGGACGCCGGCGTCGGTCCGGCCGGCGCCGTGGACGACGACCCTCTTTTGGGTGACCTTGCGGACGGCGTCCTCGAGGACCCCCTGGACCGTCCGGCCGTCGGGCTGGCGCTGCCAGCCCCGGAAATCGGTCCCGTCGTATCCGAGGACCAGCCGGTAGTTCTTCATCTCAGGCCGAGAGACCGTCGAGGGCCATCCGGACGGCCTCCTCGGGGGTGGCGGCGGCCTCGACGCCCCTGACCTCCCAGCTGCCGAGCCCGACGACCCTCTTGCCGTGGATCTTGCCGTAGGCGATCTCCGAGAGCGTGCCGTACTCGCCGTCGACGGCCACGACCGCGTCGGCGTTCATGATGACCAGGGCGTTGCGGGTGTAGCCGAGGCCGGTCGCGACGGCCAGGTCGACCCAGGGATTGGCGTCGGCCGGCGAAGTCCCCGGCAGGATGCCGACGACGAAGCCGCCCTCCTCCCGGGCGCCCCGGCTGGCCGCCTCCATGACCCCGCCGAGCCCGCCGCAGACGACGACGGCCCCGGCCCGGGCGAGGAGCCGGCCGACCTCGAAGGCCGCCTCGAGGGCCTGGCGGCCCGGACGGCTGCCGCCGATGACGGCGACGCGGAGCCTCCTGCGGATATTGTCCATGGACGTCCTCCCGGGGCCTCTGCTCGGGCCCATTCTACCATATCCGCCGGGCCGCCGATTCATTGACTTGACGTCCCGGGTTGTGTTAGGGAATACTGGACATCCCGGGTTGACGCGCGAAAATGCCGTTCATCGATCACGCCACGAAGACGATCGCCATCAAGGTCGTCTACTACGGGCCCGGCCTGAGCGGCAAGACGACCAACCTGCGGTACATCTACTACAAGCTCGACCCGGCCTTCAGGGGCGAGCTCGTCTGCCTCGAGACCGAGGCCGACCGGACCTATTTCTTCGACCTCCTGCCCATCCGGGCCGGCCTGATCGGCGATTTCAAGGTCCACTACCAGCTCCTGGCCACGCCGGGCCAGGTCTTCTACGAGGCCTCCCGGAAGAGCGTCCTCCGCGGCGCCGACGGCATCGTCTTCGTCGCCGACTCCCAGATCCCCCTCCTCGACGCCAACCTGGAGAGCTTCGACGGCCTCCGGCGCAACTGCCTCCAGCAGGACATCGACCTGATGAGGCTTCCGCTCGTCTTCCAGTACAACAAGCGCGACCTCAGCTATCTCATCCCGGTGGAGACCTTCAACAACCTCCTCAACCCCCGCCGGCAGCCCTGGGTCGAGGCCGTGGCCATCGACGGCGTCGGCGTCTTCGAGACCCTTCGGGAGATCTCCAAGCTGACGGTGCCGCCGGTCCGGGAGAAGCTCTTCGGCGCCCGGCCCCGGACGGAGCCGGACACCGCCGACCCGGCCGGGCCGGACTTCGACGGTCCCCCGGAGGGGGACGGAGCCAAGGCCCCGACCAACTCCACGACCCGGATCCTGCGGAAGTCCCGCCGGGAGATCGAGGCGGAGCTCGACAGGCTCTCCCGCGAGTACATCGGCAAGAGCCGAGGCTGACGCAACCGGCCGGGCCCGTTCGTCTATAGGGCGGGCCCCCATGCTGGTCAAGATCACGAGCGCCGCCCTTCACGGGATCGACGCCTATCCCGTCGAGGTCGAGGTCGACATCGCCGCCGGCTTCCCGACCTTCGTCACTGTGGGCCTGCCCGACGCGGCCGTCCGCGAGAGCAAGGAGCGCGTCCGGGCCGCCCTCAAGAACTGCGGCTATGATCTCGAGTCGAAGCGGATCACCATCAACCTGGCCCCGGCCGACCGGAAGAAGGAGGGCTCGGCCTTCGACCTGCCCATCGCGCTCGGCTTCCTGGCCTTCCTCGGGGTCGTCGCGGCGGAACGCCTCCGGGACCGCCTCTTCGTCGGCGAGCTGGCCCTCGACGGCCGGCTCAAGCCCGTCCGCGGCGTCCTGCCCGTCGCCCTGATGGCCCGGCGGGCCGGGTTCCGGGGCGTCGTCGTCCCGGCCGCCAACGCCCGGGAGGCGGCCCTCGTCCGCGGCCTCGAGGTCTTCGCCCTCGAGGACCTGGTCCGCGTCGTCAGGCTCCTGCGGGACCCCGAGGCCGTCCCGCCCTGCCGCTTCGACGAGCGCGACCTCGTCGAAGCGCCCGCCTACGCCGTGGATTTCGAGGACGTCAAGGGCCAGCTGCACGCCAAGAGGGCCCTCGAGGTGGCCGCGGCCGGGGCCCACAACGTCCTGATGGTCGGCCCGCCCGGGGCCGGGAAGACCATGCTGGCCCGGCGCCTGCCGACCATCCTGCCCGACCTCGGCTACGAGGAGATGCTCGAGGTGACGCGGGTCTACAGCGCGGCCGGGCTCCTGGCCGGGGCGGGCACGGTCAGCGCCCGGCCGTTCCGCGCCCCGCACCACACCGTGAGCGACGCCGGCCTCGTCGGCGGTGGCCTCGTCCCCAAGCCCGGCGAGGTCAGCCTGGCCCACCACGGCCTGCTCTTCCTCGACGAGCTGCCCGAGTTCCGGCGCAAGGTCCTCGAGGACCTGCGCCAGCCGGTCGAGGACGGCCGGGTGACCGTGGTCCGGTCCGGCTACGCGGTGACCTTCCCGGCCTCGTTCATGCTGGTCGCGGCCATGAACCCCTGCGCCGACGTCCGGCGCGGCCTGCTCGGCAAGGCCGCCGACTGCACCGACGGCGAGAAGGCCCGCTACTATTCGAAGATCTCCGGGCCGCTCCTCGACCGGATCGACATCCAGCTCGACGTCCCCGAGGTCAAGTTCGGCGACATCGTCTCCCGCGCCTCCGGAGAGAGCTCGGCCGCGATCCGGGCCCGGGTCGTCCGGGCCCGGGAGAGGCAGACGGCCCGCTTCGCCGGCCGGGGCGTCCATGCCAACGCCCGGATGGGCCCCAGGGAGGTCAAGGAGTTCTGCCGTCTGCCGGCCGAGGCGGAGAAGCTCCTGGAGACGGCCGTTGTCCGGCTCGGCTTCAGCGCCCGGGCCTATGACCGCGTCCTCAAGGTGGCCCGGACGATCGCCGATCTCGAGGGGAGCGGGGACATCACGGCCCCGCACGTCTCCGAGGCCGTCCAGTACCGCATGATGGACCGGCTTCGCTGATCGCGCCTCCCATAGAGCTTTCGGTCCTGCCCACCGGCCTGAAGCCGGCTTCCGCCGGAGTTCATCGCCCTTGCGCCGACAGGCTCTTCTAGCGCCGGTCTTCGTGGTTTTCGCGGATATCGACAGAGCCGCGCGGGCCGGGGGTGCAATTCCACCATGGATGGAGGGGGCAAGTTCAATGCCGGGAAGGGGAATTCAGCTCGCTCGGAAAGACCAAATTCTTATCCTTCAGCCTCTGGAGGATTCTCGTTGACTTTGCCGTGCGGCAGGGCTAGCATTTATTACGGGGAGCGATAAATTGATTGCATTCAAGAGGCATATCGGACGCTCTCA
>ERZ795061.1956-NODE-1956-length-19458-cov-14.597743_pt1 | contig 19458 bp, 15 predicted proteins | sample MGYA00375145_ERZ795061 | MGnify/ENA primary metagenome ERZ795061 (study PRJEB30190, sample SAMN05720144) | anaerobic digester metagenome | isolation source: active sludge of municipal wastewater-treating anaerobic digesters | place: USA | collected 2014-12-22 ... | reverse complement strand
GCATCTTCCTGATGCACAGTTTCCATGCCGAGCGGCAGCAAAGCCCTGCTGGTGCGAGCGCAGGTGTGAGTGCGAGCGCAGATGCGAGTGCGAGCGCAGATGCGAGTGCGAGCGCGGGCGGTAATGGCGGATCTTCCGCGGAAGCGGAGGCAGCGATGGAGCGTGCAATCGCCAAGACTGCCAATGCAATCCTGTCGAGCGCGCTCACTACGGCTGCGGGTTTTGCTGCGCTGGCGCTGATGCGTGTGCGATTGGGGGCGGACATGGGGCTATTGATGGCCAGGGGTGTGCTGCTCTCGGTAGTGTGCACGCTGGTGGTATTGCCCAGCCTGGTGCTGGCACTCCAAAGCGTCATCGACAGGCTGACCCACCCCGTGCTGCTCCCGAGCTTTCGCGGTTTGGCGTCATTGGTGGTGCGCGGGCGAGTTCCTGTGTTTGCCGTGGCCCTCCTGGTGCTGGTTGTGGGATTTGTCGGCTCCTCGCGGGTGAGCCTGAGTTACGACATTGACAGCACGTTTCCCCGCGACATGCCGTCCATTGCGGCTATGGAGGAGTTCGGCGATGTAGTCAGCGGGCTGAGAGAGATGTACATTGTCGCAAGGGGAGTGCCCGGCTGGCGACTCCAGCGCATGACTGCGGCGCTTCGCGGGATGGATGGCGTCACCGGTGCCGGCTGTTTGGCTGATGTAGTCGATCCTGCCGTGCCACTCGATTTTGTGCCCGATGGTGTCGCATCAAGGTATGTGGCGGGCGAATACAGCGCTGCCATATTGAGCGTCGATAGCAGAGCATCTGACGAGGCTATGAACAGCCTGATTGCCGGCATTCGAGAGATGCTGCCGCGCGCCCTGGACCAGGCGAACGCTTCGGACGCTTCGGATGCCTCGGGCGCCTCGGACGCTTTGGGCGCTTCGGGCGCCTCGGGCGCTTTGGATGCCGCGGATGCCTCGGTCTACTTTACCGGCGGTCCAGTCATCGCAAGCGACCTCATGAGGCTTACGTCACACGACATATCCGTCGTCAACATGGTGTCTGTTGCGGCCATCTTCATCATCGTGGCCATAGCATTTCGCTCCCTCACTGCGCCCGTTGTGCTGGTGGCGGCTATCCAGTGCGCTATTTGGCTCAACCAGTCAATATCGTATTTCACCCACACTCCGCTCTTCTTCTTCTCTGGCCTCGCCATAAACGCCATCCAGCTGGGCGCGACTGTGGATTATGCAATACTGATGGCCAGCACTTTCCGGGGAAAGCTCGGTACCTGCAGTCCCACACATGCCATGCGCTTGGCGGTGGAAGAGAGCGGCCCGGCGATCTTGTGCAGTGGAGGCGCCATGTTCGCGGCCATCATGGGCGTGTATGCATCAACCAGCCTGAGGGCGGCAAAGGACCTTGCTGCGCTGCTCGCTCGGGGCGCAATTGTGAGCACTGTTGTGACCACGGTGTTGCTGCCTGCTGTTCTGCTCATGGCGCACAAGGTGCTGGCGAAGACCTCTGCAGGCTGGCCTGAAGGGACAAGGGAGGGGTTTAGATGAAGGGGACCAGACAGCGATCGGCGCTCTGCTTGTGCGCGCTCCTCATCCTGATCAGTGCCGGAAGGCCCGCAATCGGGTCTGGGTCCGCAGCCCGGGCTGAGCAAGCTGCCCCGGGAGCGGTTTCGCAGATTCGCGATTATGAGACAGTGTTTGGGGTGCTTGCGCCGGACGGGCAGGTGATCTCCACCACTGTTGTGGACTGGATTCGCTCGCCCAAGGGCGGTCCGGCCGACATATTCGACCCCGGCGATCTCACCGATGTTGCGAATCTGCGCGGCCCTGAGGTGCCGCATCTGGGCGAGACGGGCCTTACATGGGTGTCTGATCCGGCACAGCTGACCGATATCAACTACTCCGGAAAGTCCAGCCGGCCGTTGCCGATGTCAATTAGGGTCGCGTACATCCTGAACGGGGTGGAAGTCCCACCCGGGCAGGTACCCGGCAGCTCGGGCAGGCTTGAGATACGTCTCAGCCTGCACAACACCACAGTCCGCAGTCAGAGACTGCGCTACGGCGCATCCGGATCGCCGGGAGCATCCTCGCCCCTATCCGCTGATGTATGCGTCCCGATGATCGTGCAGATCAGCTCGGATGTTCCGCTGCCGTCCTGCAGGCACATCGATGCACCGGGCGCCACTACTGTGCTGGTGGGAAAGGACCTCAAGGTCAACTGGATGCTGTTCCCCGCGCCTGACGCATCGGTATCCCTGATTCTGGAGGGAGACGAGATGAGCCCGGCAGGGTTCGATGTGTCGATAATCCCTTCGATGCCGCCACTGTCTCAACTGGATGTGGTCGATCAGCTTCGCAAGTTCGCCGCCGGCGCGGTGGCGCTGGATTCGGCTGTTCGGGAGGCCGAGAAGGGAGCGGCGCAGCTAGCGGAGGGCCAGCACGGGCTGGAGATGGGGGTTGTCGCGCTGGAGGATGGGCTGCGCGATTTGGCGCGTTTGGCAGATGCGCACTATCGAATAGCCAGAACGATGAATGATGGGCTCACGGGGCAGGTTACGCAGGCGCCGCTGCAGCTTGCGCAGCTAGCGGAGGCTGACCTCGCGGTCCTGACGCAGATTGCGGAAGGTGTGGGCTCAGTGGTGTCGATGCTGCCCGCGGATCTGCAGGGCGGCAATGCAGGGTTCGCTGAGCGTATCGTATCCGCTGTGACGGAAGCTGACGCTGCAGCCCAGACCTTGTCCAGGGCGCTTGCCTCGCAGGCGCAGACAGTGGCGTCGGCCAAATCGTCCAGCTCAGATGCTTTGGCGGCAGCCGAGGCATTGGCGCGGGCCAACCCGTCCATTGCCAAGTCGCCGGAATATGCGGCTCTGTCTGCTGCGCTGAAGAAGCAGGATGCGGCGGTGAACATGCTCGGTGCAGGCGGGAAAGTCGGGTTCTCGCAGGTGCCCTCCCTCCCGCAGTTGTCCGACACTGCCCGAGGATTGGCGTCGAACACGGCCAAGCTGAAGCTCGGCACCAACCTAGTCTCGGGGTACCTATCGCAGTCTGACGAGATGATTGCACAGGCCATGCAGGCAGTGGCTGCACTCAATGCGGTGGTTTACGGCGGTGAAATCGAGGGCAATACGATACCGGGGATGGGTGTCCTGTGCGAAGGACTGAGGCAGATAGGTGCGGGGCTTGATGACGTAAAGCGTGGGACTGTGCTGCTGGCTGAGGGCGGCAGCGTGGACGGGGCGGAACTTCCTGGGATGGGAAGAGCCGTCGAGGGTCTTGCAGCGGCGTCAAGTGGCGTGGGCGCGATCCGGGGCGGGTGTGCGGAGCTTGCATCGGGGGCCAGGCAGCTTTCTGGGGGGCTGGCGCGCATGCGGAAGGAAGGCACGTCCCAGATGGCGACTGAACTCGGCAACGGGCTGGCTGAGGCGGAAAAGGGGCAGGCGGTATTGGCGGCTATGGCAGATCGTCTGGCAGGCTATGACAGCTTCATCGGCAAGCCGGACGGCGCTCTTGGCGAGGTCCGGTTCCTGCTGAAGATAAAGGCGGCCAAGTAAGGGAAGTGGATTGGGCAGAGGAGCAGTGGCTTGAGATGAAGAGGACCGGCAAGAAGGGGGAAATATGCCGAGGGGCGGCCCGGGTGTTCGCGCAGAAGGGCTTCGAGTCGACTTCGGTGGATGAGATAGCCGCGCACCTAGGCGTGGCAAAAGGCACAATATACTATCATTTCGGCGGCAAGCGAGAGCTCCTTGCAGCGACGATATCGGACGGGCTGGAGCGTCTGCTGGCTGATGTCGAGCGAAGTATCGAGAAGGTAGACGACCCCGTGGATCAGCTCTCACGTGTGCTCGATGTGCTGCTTGAATACGGCAGACGACACATCGACTTCATGCGGCTGTTCTTCAGAGAGGTGCTCGCGTCAGGGCGCGAATGGCTGGCTGAAACTACCCAATACCAGGATCGCTTTGCCGAGCTGATTGGGTCGATCATCACGAGAGGCAAAGCTGAAGGACGTATACGCGATATCGATACCCACACCGCGATCCGGTATGTGCTAGGAGCACTTGCGACGGTAGTGCTCGACCCCGGTGATGGCAGTTCGCCTCATGCGGACGCTGCGCCCATGATCAAGCGCATGATGATGAATGGAATCTCATGCTAGTCAAACTCGAAGACCGACTTGATTACCCGTGACTTGCCCAAGTTGAGGTTGGCCTCAATGGCCTGTTTGTACTCGTCTAGACTGAACTTGTGCGTAAGCAGGGGCGACAGGCTGAGCCTGCCGGAGCGCAGTAGTTCCACCGCAATCTCGTAGGTGCGCATGGCTCTTCCCTCGAATTGTTCGGTTGAACACCAAAACGACCCGCGCACCTGGATTTCCTTGAGCCAGATGGGGGTCCAGTCTACTCCCTTGGGGAAGGCGGCCAGCCCGACTAGGACCATCGTGCCATGGGGCATCGTAAACCGCAGTGCGTCGTCGATGCTGGTGGAACTGCCTACGCAGTCAAAAATGGTGTGCGCGCCTCCCACCACGACTCGCTTGCCCAGCATGGGCTTGAGCAGCTTCGTATTGAGCGCGTCGGCCAGTTCGGCGTAGTAGTCGGCGGACTTCCTCAGGTATACCACCGCATCGGCGCCGAGCCGCGCTGCTGTTTCGCCCTGGAACTCATGGCTGGCCAAAGCCACAATCCGGGCTTTGCCGCCCAGCGCTCGGATGGCGGCGATGGCAGAGAGCCCGATCACTCCGCACCCGATGATGAGCACTGTGGAGTCATCAGGCGGGAAGTTGCGCATGACGGGGTGCAGTGACGAGCAGAACGCGTCCACGACCACGGCATCTTCGAAGCTGACGCTCGCGGGCAGCGGGATCAGCTGGGAGTAGTGAGCTACGAACTCAGAACTCCATCCGCCGCCGGTGTCGCGGCATGTTCCGATGGACATGCCGGGTGAGACTGACCCTTCAGTGAAGTTGGTGCAAAGCGAGTAGTCGCCCCGCGCGCAGCTGGGGCAGACAGGGCTGATGCCCCGTGGGACGCACGAGAGCAATGGATCAACCAGGACGCGGTCGCCGATGCCGATAGTCAGGCGTTCGGCTGCTACCGTGCCCATTTCGGATACGTAACCGCAGTTCTCGTGGCCGATCGTGAACGGGAAAGACGCGTACGGGGATGTGGACGGCGAGTCGTGCAGAAGTATCAGGTTCTTGTCGCTGCCGCAAAATCCGGCGTACTTGGTCCTGACTCTCACCCATTCGGGTGTGGGTAGTTCGGGGGGACGGACGTCCCTCATCACTATGTTGGAGAATCGGTCGTAGTATGCGTTTCGGTTTATGGCGCCTGCTACGGTTGAGTACACATACCTCGGAACGGTCCCTTCGAACTGAACTGCTTTCATTTGATTATCCGCATATCCCTTCCATGCCTGCGAAGTAGATCGAGGGCGAAGTCGATGTCTTCGTCGGTATGCCCTGCGGTTACGTTCGCACGCAGACGGCAGGTGTTCATCGGCACTGCCGGGTGTAGTATGGGCGATACGAACATCCCGTCCCTGTGGAGCCTGGATGTCAGCTCCAGCGTGGGTTCGGGCTTGCCTATGATTATCGGAATCACGCAGCTCTTGGTGTTCAGCGTGTCATAGCCCATTTCGTTCAGCCCGCCTACGAACCGCTGGATGTTCCGACGCACGGCGGCGATGAGCGAGGGGTCCTCCTCAATGATGTCGAGAGAGGCGGTTACTGCTGCCACGGCTGCCGGCGGCAGGGCAGCAGAAAACACGAACCCGCGGGCCGTGTGGCGCAGGAACTGGATGAGGTCGCGCCGGCCGGCAACGAAACCGCCGACTGCGGGAAGGGTTTTCGACAGTGATCCGCTCAGCATCTCTACGTCTGACGGCGACATGCCGAAGTACTCCATGATCCCATGTCCTGTCTTGCCCAGAACTCCAAGTGAGTGGGCTTCGTCCACCATCAACCACGCGCCGTATTCGTGGCAAAGGGCCACGAGCTCGGGCAGAGGGCAGACATCGCCGTCCATGCTGTATACCGCATCGACGATTACGAGCTTGCCCTCGAACTTGTCGGCAGCAGCTTCGAGGAGGCGCTTGAGATCGTCAAGATCGTTATGCTTGAACCGCTGGAACTCGGCGTTCGACAACAGGCAGCCATCAATAATGCTGGCATGACTGAGTTTGTCGGTCATGACTACATCGTGGCGGCCGAGCAAGGTGGATATGGTAGACAGGTTGGCAACATAGCCGGAGCTGTATGCGATGGCGTCCTCGGTTCCAAGGAAGCTGGCAATTCGCTGCTCGCACTGGACGTGAGCCGCCGTTGTGCCCGCCAGTATTCTGACGCCGTGGGTGCCGGTGCCGAAACGGTCTAGGGCCTCGCGGGCGCGCTCCTGCACCTTGGGGTGCTTGAGCAGTCCGAGGTAGCTATATGATGAGAACATGACCATGCGCCGTCCGCCGATCCAGACATGAGCGCCGTCAAGTTGGTCTACCTGCTGAAGATAGTAGTAGAGGTCCTTTTCGCGGAGATCATTGTACTCCGCGAGAAATGTGTCGATGCGTTTGTCGAAAACGCCCACGTATATCCCTCCTGATGGCCACTGCATAAACATAAACACGTGATGGTTACCTGGGAAGCAGACGTGTTCACAAAACTGTGCACACCCACATACTACTACCGCCGAAGAGCCGTGTCAATCGGCGAAGCAGCGGGTGCGTCAGCGGATATGTACGGCGCTGCGCGCGAGTACATCCCCGGGCACTGATGCAGGCGCTGGTGTGGACAGGGACACTGGAACGAATGTAGATACGGGGACGGGACTGACGGCCATGACGATGGCGGCCAGGGTGGCGACGGCGAGGAACAGGCGGGCTGTGGAACGGACGTGCGAGGCGCGTTCGGTCGGCAAACCCAGCGCGACGGCTGCCGCGAAACCGCCCACGAGGCCGCCTATGTGGGCATATCCATCAATGTGTGAACTGGAGAACCCAATCAGCAGGTTGATCAGGACGATTGCGATGAATCTCCAGCCTGCCAGGACTCGGAAGTGATTGGGGTAGCGCAGGCCGAAGTAGAAAAGGCAGCCTGCGAGGCCGAATATGGCTCCGGAGGCGCCCACTCCAAGCACTCTTGGGTCAGACATGAACGTGCTGGCCAGAGAGCCCCATACTCCGCCTATCAAGTAGATCAGCGCGAACCGAGGTGTACCGAAAAGGCGCTCCACCACGTTCCCCAGGTTGTGCAGAGAGTAGGAGTTGACAGCCAGATGCAGTATGCCGGCATGCAGGAACATGGATGTGAGAAGGCGCCAAGGCTGGCCGGCGCGGATTGCGGGGGTGAACTTGGCGCCCCACTCCAGCAGAACCAGAGGATTCTGCGACCCGCCGGATGCCTCCAGGGCTATGAAAACCAGAATATTGGCCGCGAGTAGAGCTAAGGTCAGAGGAGCTTTCCTCTGTACTAGCACGGGCTGGTCTGGGTAAATCATGGGTCAAGTACCTCCGAATGATCCCTACTGCAGATAGTACACGATATGAGCGGCTTCGGGCAAGCCACATTCATCATGCATCATGCGCGCAGACGCTTGTGCGATCCGCGGCTCGAACTTTTCATTGCTTTCAGCATCAGTACAGATAGGGCCTGAGCGACTCGCGCTGCGTGCGCCCGTCGCTGGCTACGTTCGCGCAAAGGAGTGACTGTGGTGAAGCGCATTCTCGTTCTTCTGATCGTAGTCTTTCTGGCTCTGGGAGCTGCGGCATCAGTATATGCAGACGGCACTGACGAGAGTCAACAGCCCGTGCCTCCCGAAACCGTAGCGCCTGAGCTTGTGCAGCCAGGGCAGGCTACGCCGAAGTCTGCAGAGCAGCCAGCGGCCCGGGGCCGGATCCGCAATCGTGTTGTGGTGGTTGTGCCTGCGCCAAGATCCGGTGAATGGGGCCAGTGCCCGCTGTGCGGCAGTACCAGCAAGGCTGAACAGGAACTGGCGATATGGGCGAAAGTCACTGGCGTACCGGCCGAGGAACTCAAGAAGCATCTGTCGAGCGGGATCGGGCTCAAGGACATCTGCGGTGCGGTAGTAGTCGCGCGTAAGCAGGGAAAGAGCCTGGGAGACGTCATACAACAGGCTAAGGCTGATAAGGTAAGCATGCGTGTTCTGGCCTACGCTGCAGGCATGCCTATGGAAGAGTTCGCCAAGGAGGTTGCTGCGCTACATACAGCCTTCCTTGAGCAGGCCGCCGCAGATGGGCTGATAGCTAAGGGGCAGGTCGCCGCGGGCCGAGAAGTACCGGCTCCGAATCGCCTGAGGCGGCGACTGCCAGACTCGCGCAACGTTGGAGCTAGAGTCGTCCCCGGGTTGGGGCTGGGTACGCAGTATCGCGTGATGCCCAATCTGGGCTCGGTCGGTGAGCAGATGATGAAGTTTGCCCGAATGCGCACCATGATGCTGATGCAGTGGATGAACATGATGCGAGGCCCCGTGGGGCTTCCTGGCAACGGCAAGTGATCCTCCGCGCCCGAAGGTCTGCACAGCTAGCCTGTCGAATGTCTTGGTGAGCGTACGAGTCGAGGCATTGTCGATATCGAGGCATTGATGGAGGTCCCGGGGTCGGCGCGATTCGACTGATTTGCGTCGCGTCGGCTCCGGGATCCATTCCATGGGGCGCAGGGGGGCCGGGTTGTTGGTCGGTTCAGAGTGGGCTTACATGTCCGATGGAGATCTTGCGGGCCGAGCAGCTTCGGGTTCGCAGGATGCCTATTCTGAGCTTGTACGGAGGCATTCAACAAAGCTGCTGAACTTGGCGTGGCGGATGATCGGCTCCGAAGATGCAGCTTGGGATGCGGTTCAGGAAGCCCTTCTCGCAGGATGGAGGGGCATCAGCAACTTCAGAGGCGAGGCCGAGTTCTATTCCTGGATCCGACGGATACTGGTGAACGCGATCATGGGCCAGTTCCGCAAGGAAGGTCGAAACCGGGCCGGCACGGTGTCGCTGGATATGCCTGCGGATTCGGGCGAACCGGGCGAACCGCTTCACCTTCAGGTGGAAGACGCAGGATCTGATCCTCAGGATGTCGTGGGCCGAATCGAGACCGCCCGGGAGATCGCCAAGGCAGTCGCCAGACTGCCCGACATCTACAAGACGGTGTTCCTCCTGCGTGAGACGGAACTGATGAGCTACTCCGAGATTGCCGGCGTTCTTGGAATTGCGGAAGGGACTGTCAAGTCCAGGCTGAGTATGGCCAGGCGGATTCTCAGGGAGACTCTGGGCGAGGAGGTGAAGGCTGCGCGGTTCGCGTGAGAGCCGGCGCGGCATGGTGCATGAAGCCGACAGTAGGCTGTAACACGCGCGGGCGTGACGGCGCCCCGTCACATCTGGACGACGAATCGCTGGGCGCTTATGTCGACGGCGAACTGCATGCGTGGGCAGAGCAGGCTGCAGCCGATCACCTACGGACGTGTTCTCCGTGCCGTGCTGCGGCCGAGGCCATAGCCGCGCTCGGAAGTGCGGCGCGGCGCTCAGAATCGCCCGAGTGGGATGTAGAGGCAATGGTTGCGCTGGTGGACGCCGGCATCTCCGAAACTGGGGCCGTGGGCATGGCTTGCGAATCGCGTGGCAGCATGGCTGAAGGCATGCTCCGGGGGAGTTGGGCAGGCCGGGTCATTGGATGGGTCAGATCTCGCAGGAGGCTCGCGCTTGGGCTGGGGATTGCTCTGATTGTGCTGGCGGTTTCGGTGCTTGGGGTTGCTGGAACTGCATACAGGCGCGAGCTGACGGCCGAGGACAAACTTCTCGTGGATTCGCACTACATAGTCCGTTCAGGGAATGTCGGAGCGCTGCTGGTTTCGTACCCGGGGAGGTGAACTAAGTAGTGAAGTCGCGGCAATCGGTATGGTTGGCACTGCCGACGCTGCCGGCACTGGCGCTTGCCGTGTGCCTGATTTCATCTGCCGCATGCGCCTGCGCGGCCTCTGCCGCGTCCATACCGGCTACAGCCGAGCTCGCTCCGGAGGCGCTTTACGAACTCAGCATGGCGCCGACGTCTGACTACGAAGCTCGGGTCAGGATGTGGAACCCATCCACGGCAGAAGTGTGGGTGGATGCGGCTCGCGCGAATGGCATTACTGTGTACAGCATACGTGTGTCCGGGCACATCGCCAGTGTAGCTCTATCTAATGGGATGCGGGTCTTCTACAGGACGCCCCTCACAGCAACCTCCTCCGCCTCGGCGGCAGATATGACCCTCTCTCCCGCGGTGGGTCCGCGCATGCAGGCACTGGCATCACTGGCCGAACCATTGCACTACGATTCCACGCTCTTGTCAGAAAACTACACGTTCGTGGCAGGTAGGGGCACTTCCGTTGCAGGACGCGAGACCATCGAGTTGCGGGTTGTTCCTAAGTGGCCCGGGAATGTGCGCAGGACGGTGTGGGCGGACCTTCATGCCGGTACTGCCCTGCGAGTTGAGGACCGCAATTATCGCGGCGATTTGATCTGGCTTTGGGAGGTTGAGCGGATTTCGTTCGAGCCGCCGCCTCAGCAGATAGTGCAGGCGGCACGCGCTGCGATATCGTCGAATGAAGCGGCGCCTTGCTCGGAACCGAGCATGTCGTTGGGCGAGATATCCAAGGCAGCTGGGTTCGGCGTGGCCCTCCCCGCATGGGTGCCCGAAGGCTACCGGCTCGTTTCCTTGAGGCCGGCTCAGATGGCTCGTTCGGCTCCGGTGGCTCAGTTGATATACAGCGATGGCCTAGGTACCATCACCTTCTATCAGAGGCGGGTCCCCTGGTGGGCTCGGCGAGCATCTCCTCCGCGCGTGGGCCATGCCATCGAGTGGGAGCGCAATGGCATACGATATGTGCTTGTCGGCGATGTAGATCCGCTGCTACTGCTCAAGATGGCCCGGAGTCTGTGAAATAACCGAAAGGTCAACCCCCTCGTTGGCGCGAATAATCGTCATGGAGGGGGTTTTCTGCTTGAACGAATCCGTTGGGGCGACTGGGTTCTGCTTCGTACATGCTGCCGACGTCCACCTGGACTCGCCGTTTTCCTCCATGAAGCTGGACTCTTTAGAGGCGGCGGAGGCCTTTGCCGGTGCGGCCAGGGCTTCGCTTCGGGGAATTGCCCGGGTGTGCATCGAGGAGGGGGCGCGCTTCCTGGTGCTGTCGGGCGATGTATTCGACAGCGAGCAGCGAAGCTTGAGAGCGCAGCACGAGCTGTGGGCGATCCTGAGCAGTCTAGCTGAGCGCGGCGTGCACACTTACGTAGCATTCGGCAACCACGATAGTCTGTCAGGATGGCGATCCGCCTTCAGCTGGCCGGAACAGGTCCATTTCTTCGGCCCCGAGGTCTCTACATATCCGGTTATCGCAGGCGGGCGCGAGATCGCCCGGGTGAGCGGGATCAGCTACCCACAGCCATCTGTGGCCGATAATCTGTCGCTTGCGTTTCGGAAGAATCCGGGTGATCCCTTCACTGTGGGCGTTCTCCACTGCAATGTCGGCGGCGATGTGCGGCACGCCAATTATGCGCCATGTGCGCTTTCCGACCTTGAGGCATCAGGCATCGACTACTGGGCGCTCGGGCACGTGCATGAACCGTGGATCTTGAGGGCGGAAAGCCCAGCTGTGGTGTACCCCGGGTGTGCACAGGGGAGGAACCCGCGCGAGACGGGGGCGCACGGCTGCTTTGTCGTGAGTGTGGCGGGCGGCGATGACGGTAGCGGGATCGGCGGCGGGCGCGTGGCACTGAAGTTTGTGCCCACTGACGTGATCCGCTGGCACGTGCTGGACGTCAAGATCGACGGAATGTCCACTGTTGATCAGGTTATCGGCGAGATCCAGAGCGGGGTAGCACGCCTGGCGATGTCGAGCAACATGCGGTCATGCGCTTTCCGAGTGCGCTTGCTCGGGAGGGGCCCGGTCCACCGCGAGCTGGCAATGGACGGGCCGGAGGCGCTTTTGGCGGCTGCACGCGAGTCCGCGCTTCCCGGCGATAGGTTCGACTGGATTGAGTGTGTACAGGACTTGACCGGCCCGGATGTGGACAGGGATGCGCTCAAGGCCGGAGGCAGTCTCATATCCGACCTACTGTGCCTGGCAGACGACATGCGGTCCGACCCGGCCCGCCTGCAGGCAGTTCGCGGGGCGCTCGAGCAGAAGCTGGGCAGTCGGGCTGATCGCGCCCTGAACCGGTTAGTTCGCGAGCTTAGCGATGAGGAGATCCTGCAGATCATTGCGAAGGCGGAATCGCTTGCGCTCGACCTGCTCCTGGAGGAGGCTGATTCATAGGCCATGCGCATACGTGAAGTCTACCTTGATGGATTCGGGATATTTCACGACCGGCGCATTGTGATCGCGCGCGGTAGCCGAACCGCACGCGGCAACCAGGGCGTGGTGCTGTTCACCGGCGCCAATGAGGCAGGCAAAACCACGCTGATGTCGCTTATTCGCGGCGTTCTGTTCGGCTTTGAGGGGGAGGCATCGCGCAGCTTCTACGCCCCTGAGCGGGGAGGACGGCACGGTGGGAGCCTTGAGGTAGAGATGGTTGACGGCAGGTTTGACCGGATCGTGCGGTATGCGGAGCGCGGGCACTCCCGCCAGCCGGCGTCGGCAGTGGGCAACATGTCGAAGGCTCTCTACACCAACGTCTTTGCGTTTGGCCTGGCCGAGCTGGCCGTGCTGTCATCGCTCGGATCCGACGAAGTGCGCTCCAGGATCTACAGCGCCGGCGCCGGGCTGGGCACGAGGTCACTTCCGGAAGCCCGCAGGAAGCTGGGGTCTAGGTGTGACTCGCTATACAAGCCGAGAGGCCGCACGCCATCGATAAACGCCGCGCTTGCACGAGCGAACGATCTGGACAGGGGCATTGCCGATCTCGGCCGGGATCCTTCGGAGCACGCGCGCCTGATTCAAGCCATCGAGCAGTGCCAGGCATCTCACGCCCACATACAGGCGTCCTTGCGCGCGGCGAGGGAGGCTCAGCAATGGTATACCAGCCTGGATTCGACCAGGTTGGTATGGGAGCGGTTGTGCCAGGCGGCGGCTGCCCAAGGCAGGCTCGGCCCGGAGGATCCGAGCTGCAGCGGGCTGCTCGCGAAGGCGGGCGCCATTCGAGAACTGCAGCTCAGGCTGGACACCTACCTGAGTGTGGCTGCGTCGATCTCTGCGCTTTTGGCAGAGGCGGACGCGATGCGCGCCGATCGTCGGCGACTCCTCGGAGAGCTGGGCGCCGGCTGGGACGATGGCGCAGTGGCGGCGTTCGACACATCTCCCGGTGTGGACGAAACCGTGCGTCAGATGCGCAAGAACCGGGATGCGCTGGCCGGGGCTGGGGAGCGTGCGCAGGAGGTGCTTTCTGCCCGCGAAGAGGCGGCGGAGGCGGCCATACGCCAGCATGACCGACTCAGGCAGGAGATGGAACAGAGCCGCCGGCCGGATTATCCTGATCGGGCTGCGATAGAGTCCAGGATTGAGCATATAGGCAGGTGCCAGGCACTTCTGCTGGCAGTGGACGCGGCTGCCGCCAAGGTTGAGGCCGCGAGGGAACGATCCACCGACCTTGCCCGTGAGGCTGCTGAGCGCGCTGAGGCTGCATCCCAGGCGCGGGGCTTTGCGCAGGCCTGGCTGGCGCCTGTTCTGATCGGAGTCGGGTCGATACTGGCCGCTCTGGGCAGGCCTGCCTGGGCTGCATCACTGTTGATCACAGTCGGGGCCGTTGCAGGAGTTGTCATCGCCCGAAACGCCCTGCGCCGGGCCAGGGTTGCTGATATGGCAGCCAGGGCATCGCAGGAGCGTGCCAGGCAGGCGCGCGAGCATGAGGAACAGCTGGCTGCGGCCTATCGACGGGCCGGCGAGGAGCTGGAGGATGCGAAGGCGGGGCTTCGGCAGGCGGGCCTGGGGGAGGCGGCGCTCGGGCAGGCGGATGACGTTGCGCTGGCTGCGCTGGCTGAGCTTGCGGAACGGGCCAGGGAGGATCTGTTCGATTGGGACAACCTCGCCCGCTTGGCGCGGGATCTGGAAGAAGCACAGAAGGAGTGCAGACGGGCTGAGAAGGACCTGCAAACCGCCTGCGAGGCGCTGGGCAATGCCCGCGCGGCGTTGGAGGCCGATTGTGACGGGTGGCGAAGGTGGCTTTCGGCCAGGAGCATTGATCCCGGGTTCAGTCATGATGGTGCGCTGCAGACGATTGAGCTGATACGCAAGGCCAAGGATGCGCGCGAGCGACTCGGTCAGGCAGAGCGCCGGGTAGAAGCGGCGCGAGGACGCACTCGGGAGTACGAGGAGGCCGTGGATCTGGTCCGGGCAGAGCTCGGGATGAGGCCCGCCGAGGGGGCCAAACCGGGCGGGATCAGCAAACCTTTGGGCCACGACAGCTACCGGGCGGAAGTGGACAAGCTAGTCGCATCCCTAGCCGGGGCGCAGGAAACGGTGGACGAGCGCAGGCGCCTGGCTGCTCAGGTGGAGGATCTGAAGGCCCAGTTTGACTCGGTCTTTCCCGCGTCTGACCGTGCCCGGGCGCGCGCTGATCATCAGTCTCACACTGCAGCTGAGATCCGGGCTGCGCTGGAGGAAGCAGGCAAGCGTGCAGAGGCGCTCGAGGCCAAGGCCGGGGAGCTGGATCGGGAGCTCGGATCGCTCGGGCAGTCCAGGGCGATACTGGAAAACCGCGACGAGCTCGCGCGGGCGGGGGCTGAACGTGCGGCCATGCAGGGCGAACTGGAAGCCTTGCTCAGGGAGTGGGCTGCCTACTGCGTCTGTTTGGACCTTGTGAACAGCGCGTGCGAGAAGTACGAGCGCGAGCGACAGCCCCAGGTGTTACAGGATGCTTCGGCCGCATTGGGCAGGATGACCGGCGGTCGCTGGCCGCGCATCATAGCCCGCGTGGATGGCCTGGAGTCGCTGGACGTGGTGGGGGCGGACGGTCGGGCTCGCCCGCATACCAGGCTGAGCTGCGGCACTGAGCAGCAGCTCTACCTGGCCGTGAGATGCGGGCTGGTGCGCGAATACTGCTCGCATGCCGAACCCATGCCTGTGATGGTGGACGACGTGCTCGTCAACTTCGACCCGGTGCGTCAAGCGGCGGCGGCGCGCGTTCTGGCGGAGCTGTCTGACGTCTGCCAGGTACTCGTCTTCACCTGTCATCCTCAAACTGCAGAGCACTTCAGGCAGACCGGGCTGGTGGCCGCGGAATTCGCCCTGGAGGCGATCATTGGCGCCGACGGTGGATCCCCCTCGGCAGGCGGGCCCACCGCCGGCTAATCCGACAGGGTCGCGTTCGATGTCACTTTCCGAATACGCCGTCAGTGGTGCGGGCTGCCAGAGCTGCCGATCTGCTCGGTGCGAAAGCGGCGGTAGTGCCGGTTACTGTATGGGCATGCGCCTGGGTTTCCTTGGTGCTAATATCCACGGAGTGCGTGTGTTCGGCGCCTGTGGCCATGGACGGTCCGGTCCATCCTTTCACCTGATGTACATGGGGGCTCTTGCCCGTTTCAGTGGCGCCGATGATCCTGTGGATGTGTCCTCCGGCTCCCGGCCACGGAGGGCCGGTGATCACGCTGACCTTATGGTGGTGTCCTGCCTGTGTTGCAGTGGTCCCCGATATCTTGTGCACATGCTTGCGGAAACCACTCACGCCAAAACTGCTCTCCTCTAATTTCGCGAGCCATAATTCCAGCAAGTCCGATCACCTCGCTACATGTTATACCCGCTTGGTATCAGGGGTGTTGTGCCGTGCAGCACATACAGGACAATGGGACGCGGAGGCGAATACTGCTCTACAATCCATTAGTAGCGCGCTGCCTATGTAGGGCTCTGGGGGAGGTTCCAGCCGATGCTGTACGAGTTTGACAAGGTGCTTGACAGAAGGAACACGAACTGCGAGAAATGGGATAACCTCATGGAGGTCTTTGGGCGCGAGGATGTCGTATCTCTGTGGGTGGCCGACATGGATTTCGCGTCGCCCCCTGAGGTCGTGGAGGCACTGACTGAGCGAGTCCAGCATCCTACCTATGGGTACACCTTCCCGTCCCAGTCGTTGCGTGGGGCTGCAGTCGGCTGGATATCGCGCCGGCATGGATGGGAGATTGACCCAGAGTGGATCGTGATTACTCCGGGGGTAGTGCCCGGTCTTGCCATATCAGTGCTGGCATACACTCAGCCAGGCGATGGCGTGGTCGTGCAATCTCCTGTGTACCCTCCGTTCTTCCGGGTCGTAGAGAGCAATGGTCGGAGATTGCTCAACAATGAGCTGCGAATGGGGCCCGATGGGAGGTACGCTATCGACTGGGATGATCTCGAGGCCAAGCTGGACGATGGGGCCAGGCTGGTCCTTTTGTGCAGCCCGGCCAATCCTGTGGGCCGGGTGTGGACAGACGAGGAATTGGCGCGACTGGCCGACATGTGTCGAGCGCGCGACGTGATCGTGGCGTCGGACGAAATACACTGCGATATCGTCTACTTTGGCGCAAGGCACATTCCCCTCGGGTCACTGGGGGAGGGCGTGGCTCACAGGTCAGTCACTTTCATGGCCCCGAGCAAGACCTTCAACGTTCAGGGCCTGACCACGTCCATGGCAATCATACCGAGCAAGCAGCTGAGAGAACGTTTCGCCCGGGTGCAGCTGGGATTGGGAATGGCGGAGAGCAACATATTCGGCCTCACGGCCTTCGAGGCAGCTTACCGGCGATGCGACGTCTGGCTGGATCGGGCTCTGGAGTACCTCGAAGGTAACTTGAGATACCTGCAGAGCTTCGCCTCGTCGCGATTGCCCGGAATCACCGTTGTGCCTGCCGAGGGCATGTATGTGGTGTGGCTTGACTGCCGCGGGCTCGGGCTGGACGCAGACGCGCTTCGCGATTTTCTAGTCAACCGCGCACGTGTGGGCGTCAACGATGGTCGGATGTTCGGGCCCGGCGGCGAAGGGTTCGCTCGGATCAATATCGGCTGCTCCCGCGCTATTCTCAGGGAAGGGCTGGAGCGGATAGAGGAGGCCCTGCGGCAACTTCGGTAGCGTCGGCGGCGTCGGCGGCGCCGGCGGGGGCGACAACATGAAAGGCTGGGGGGTGGGCATGATGGATCGGAACCGTCCTATGCTGGCGATAGTGCTTCACAGTCACCTACCATGGGTGATGGGGTGCGGCAGATGGCCATTTGGCGAGGAGTGGATATACGAGATCGCATGGAGTTGCTACGTGCCTTTGGTGAGGTGTTTCCGAAGTCTTGCGCGCGAGGGGATACCTGCGAACGTAACAGTGAGCATCACGCCGGTGTTGGCGCAGCAACTGGCGTCGGACGCCTTCAAGAGAGGTTTCGTGGAGTATCTCAAAGACCGGGTTCGCCGAGTCGGCGAGGATCGAGCCGCGTTTCTGGCCGACGGGCGCACCGAGCTGGCCAAGCTGACGTTCTGGATGGAGGACCAGGTTAAGCTGGTCCTGTCTGAGTTCGAAGCCATGGGGCGTGACCTGCCCGGCGCGTTTGCCGGCCTGGCCAGAGACGGTATGATTGAGCTGGCAACCTCGGCCGCAACCCATGGTTACCTGCCGTTGCTAAAGCATGACAAGTCCAGGCGGCTTCAGGTGCGCATGGGCCGGATCATGTTCACCGAGGTCTTCGGCATCGAGCCTAAGGGCTTCTGGTTTCCTGAGTGCGCCTACAAGCCCGGCCTGGAACAGCTCGTGGCCGATGAGGGCTATGACTACACTGTGCTCGATGCCATGGCGGTACAGGGCGGGCGCGCCATGAGCCACTATGGCGAGAGCACGCGCGAAGAGCCGTCAACGGGGCGGTTGGTCGATCGACTGTACAGTTGTCGTGATTCGCGGCTAGTCATATTTCCCCGCCATCCCGAGCTATGCGCGCAGGTATGGTCCAAGTGGACCGGGTACCCAGGCGATTTCGCCTACAGGGAGTTCCACAAGCAGAACCCGCGCTCCGGCATGAGGTACCACCGGGTCACGGATTCCGTCGGCGACCTCAAGACCAAACAGCCATACGACCCGGCGGCTGCAGCGGCGCGCGCTAAGAAGCATGCGGCGCACTTCGTGGCGCATGTGGAGGAGACCGCCGCGAAATCGCACGCAGAGTCGCCTGTGTTTACCACCGCTTTCGACACCGAGCTGTACGGGCACTGGTGGTTTGAGGGCCCGGTCTTCCTGGAGGAAGTGTCGCGCCTTGCGCACCAGTCCGAAGGCGTCAAGCTGGCCACGTGTTCGCAGATACTCGCAGGTGCAGGCGCGACGCCGCGGGAGCGGATCGAGCCGTTGGAATCGTCGTGGGGAGTGAACTGCGATCACTCGGTGTGGATGAATGAGCGGACCAAGCCCATGTGGGAGAAGATCTGGGAACTGGAGGACGTCGTCAACGGCAGCTGGGTGTTGACGCCGTTTGGACCATGGCCCGGAGATTTTTGGGACTTGCAGGGCCATGTGGACGAGTTCCTCCGCGAGTTCCTGCTAATGCTGGCTTCCGACTGGGAGTTTCTCATGTATACTGGGACTGCCGGCGACTATCCGGAAAGGCGGTTCGAGGGCCACAGGCGCAGGTGCGCGGAGGCCTATGCGCGTCTTCAGAGGGTCCTGAGCGATGAAGACCTCCCAGCCTACACCTACGAACCCTCGGCGCCCGCCGCGCCTGCCGGCTCCGCCGAGTATGGGCAGGACGATTCTGAGTCGACAGGCAAATGCGAATAGTGCGGTAACAACAGCTACATGAGGAGGTATGCTTCGCGTGAGAGTGCTCTTTGCTTCTTCAGAGGTCAACCCGTATATGAAGGTGGGCGGCCTGGCGGACGTTGCGGGAAGTCTGCCCAGGTTTCTGGCTCAGGCTGGGTGCGAGGTACACCTCGTGATGCCCAAGTACGAGACCGCGAAGTGGAACGGGCTGTCTTTTGAGGAGTGGGGATCAGTCTACCCCCCCATGGGATATGGGCGAGAGGAAGGGCAAGTCGGACGCGTCGAGATCGCTCCCAACCTCACGCTCTACACTATCCGCAATGGCGCATACTTTGCCCGCGAAAAGCCATATGACTCGCCCGACGACATGAGGCGGTTCATGTTTTTCGCCAAGGCCTCGTATGAGCTGGCGCGGCAGCTCGATGTGGACATTGTGCACGCCAACGACTGGCACACTGGCCTTCTGCCGGTCTACTGCAGGGTATACGGATGTCCGGGCGACCCCGGAACTGTCATTACCATTCACAACCTGGCCTTCCAGGGTACCGGCGACTGGGATGACTTCATCTACTCGTCCTTGCCGTGGGACCACTTCGGCCCGAGCGGGGCCGAGTTTTTCGGCAAGTTCAATATCCTAAAAGCCGCAATCATGTATTCTGATAGAATCAGCACCGTATCGCCCACTTACGCCCACGAAATCCAGACGCGCGAGTTCGGAATGGGTCTCCATGAAGTGCTGGGCGCAAGGCATGAGGTGATCCGGGGCATACTCAACGGCATCGACTACGATGAATGGAACCC
>ERZ795061.1955-NODE-1955-length-19470-cov-5.191347_pt1 | contig 19470 bp, 17 predicted proteins | sample MGYA00375145_ERZ795061 | MGnify/ENA primary metagenome ERZ795061 (study PRJEB30190, sample SAMN05720144) | anaerobic digester metagenome | isolation source: active sludge of municipal wastewater-treating anaerobic digesters | place: USA | collected 2014-12-22 ... | reverse complement strand
CGGATGCCGGATCGCGGTGTTGAGAGCCGGGCGGTAGGCAGAATTAGCCACCCGCTCAGCGCGTGTCTCGCCATGCCCGGTCTTCGGCTCGCGAATGAGCAGGGCCGCCAGGGCAGGCACGAAGGTGAAGGACAGGATGAACGCGCCCGCGAGTGCAAGCATGACGGTCAAGGCCATCGGTGCGAACATCTTGCCCTCGACGCCTTCGAAGGCGAGGAGCGGCGCATACACCAGCAGAATGATGGCCTGGCCGAACGCGGCCGGCCGGGCCATTTCCTTGGCCGCCGTTGCAGCTACGCCGAGTCTCTCCCGAGCGGATAAGGCTCGCCCGGCCTCTTCACGCCGTTGGCCAAGGCGCCGCAGGGTGTTCTCGATGACGACAACCGCTCCATCCACGATCAGTCCGAAGTCCAGCGCGCCAAGGCTCATAAGGTTCGCGCTGATGCCGAAATGGTTCATGGCCGTTGCAGCGAACAGGAAGGACAGGGGAATGACGAGAGCCGTAATGAGAGCGGCGCGGATGTTTCCGAGCGTAAGGAAGAGCACGACGATGACGAGCAGCGCGCCGAGCATCAGGTTGTGTTCAACAGTTTCGATCGTGGCGTCGACAAGCTTGGTGCGGTCGAGCGCAGGAAGGGCGACGATATCGGGCGGCAGACTTGCCTTGACGAGTTCGAGCTTCTGGCCAACGGCGTGCGCTACTTCGCGGCTGTTGCCGCCCTGAAGCATCAATGCCGTGCCAACCACGACTTCGCGGCCATCGGCGCTTGCCGACCCAAGCCGCGGCGCGCGGCCCGGCTCGACACTGGCCACGTCCATCACGCGGACGACCTGACCATTCCGTGTCAGGACCGGTGTCTGGGCAAGCTCTTCGAGATTTCGCAGGCGTGCGTCAGCGCGCACGATGTAAGCTTCACCGGCGCGGCTGACATAGCCGGCTCCTGCAATCCGGTTGGCGTGTTCGAGGGCTTCGACCAGCTGGACGAGGCCGACACCATAAGCTGCCAGCTTTGCAGGATCGGGGTGGACAGCATATTCCTTCACATAGCCGCCGAGAACGTCGATGCCGGCGACGCCCTTTACGCCGCGAAGCTGGGGCGCAATGATCCAGTCCTGCACCGTCCGCAAATAGGTGGCCTTGTCGAGCGCCGACGTCAGCCTGTCGCCTTCCGGGGTTGTGTAGACCACGCCATCCTTCGCCACCTCTGGCGTGAACTCGACCGTGTAGATGAAGACCTCGCCCAGGCCGGTCACAACCGGACCCATTGCCGGCGAAAGGCCCTCAGGCAGCGATTGGCGAGCCGATTGCAGCCGTTCATTCACCAGATTTCGCGCCTGATAGACATCGGTGGCATCCGTGAACACGGCGGTGATCTGGGAGAATCCGTGGCGCGAAAGCGACCGCGTTTCGGTAAGGCCGGGAATCCCGCTCAGCGCGGTTTCAAGCGGGAACGTTACCTGCCGCTCCACCTCTTCGGGGCCGAGTGCGGGCGCAATCGTATTGATCTGGACCTGGCGGTTGGTGATGTCGGGGACGGCGTCGATGGGAAGGCGCATGAGTTCGCCTACGCCAAACCCGGCCAGAACCATGGCGGCGAGCAAGATCAGCCAGCGAGCGCCGACCGAGATATCGATGATGCGGTTCAACATTCTCTAGTCCTCATCCTCGACTTCGCTCTTGCCGAGTTCTGCCTTCAGCAGAAAAGCGCCGGCGCCTGCGATCTGCTCCTCACCCTCAAGGCCGCTGACGATTTCCGTCCGACCTGAAGAGGTACGGCCGACCACGACCGCGTGCGCGCGGAAGCCCTTTTCCTCGACCACGAATACCGACGGCTTTCCGCCGACCGTCTGGATGGCTTCGCTTGGAACGGTGAGCACGTCGCCTTGCCCGCCAACGAGGCGCGCAGAGACGACTGTCCCCGGTGGAGGAGGGGATCCAATGATACGTGCGCGAACGGTACCCGCCATGCCGGCGCTGCCGGGCGCCACGCCCGTGACCTCGGCTTCCACTGCATCACCGCCTGTCCAGCGCGCCTCGATCCGAGACCCAACCACGATCAGTCCGGTCGTGGCAGGTGGAGCGTCAAGGACGACTTCCACCCGGCTGGAATCAGAGATGAGCGCAATCTCCGCTCCGCTTCCAACGACCGAGCCGGGTCCCACCAGCGTTCGGGTCACAATTCCGTTGATCGGGCTGCGCACGACAGCCAGGCCATTGGGCCCGGGCGAGCCCATCGTCGCGGCGGAAGCTTGGGCGGCGCGCAGTTCAGCCTGCGCTTTGATGGCAGCGGCGCGCGTGGCCTCCCACTCCTGCCTGGCAATAACACCCTGATCGAGCAGCGTCTTGTCGCGAGCGTCCGCGGCGTTCGCTGCTTCTGCCGCTGCTTGCGCGGTGTCCAGCTGTGCGCGGGCAAGCGCTCCTTCCGGGCTGCGGATCGTTGCGATTGCAGCGCCACGCCGAACGCTAGCACCTGGCGCGACCTGGAGCTCAACGAGCGTTCCAGCCAAGGGAGCGCCGACCGCACTTTGCGCGTTTGCAATGACGGAAATGCGTCCAGCAAGGATAAGATCCGATCCGCCGCCGCGTTCCACTTTCGCGATCGAGACGCCAGCTTCGGTGGCTTCGTCTACTTCGAGCGCGACAAAACCTTCCTCTTGCTCTCCCTCTGCTTCCTCTCCCTCTTCGCTGCTCTCGGCGGTCTCAACGAAGCCGTGAGGGTCCGCCAGGCGCGCGACGACAAACCCCGCGCCTATTCCCAGGATTGCTATGGCGGCCACTCCGCCAATCAACATTCTCTTGTCGAGCGTCATGGCTATTCTCCGAATGGCGTGCGGCCGGCGAGGCGAGCGGCCTCGGCTTCAGCGGCGACGCGCGCGAATTGAATGTCGATAGTCTGGCGCCTCGCTTCCACAAGGCTTCGGCGAGCGCTGGTCAGTTCAAGAAGCGGAACGCGGCCTGCTTCGTAGCCGACCTGTGCGAGACGATAGGCTTCCGTTGCGGCTCGTTCGACGTCCAGCTGCGCCGTCAGTCTCGAACGAGCAGCGTTGAGTTCGCCTTGCGCGGCGAGGGTGTCAGCCTGGGCCTCAGCGCGGGCCTGCTCCAGCCGCAGACTTGCCGCGCGCGAGTCGGCGCGCGCCGCCTCGCTTCCCCCCGCATTCCGATCGAACAACGGAAATGGAATTGAGAACCCGGCAACCAGGGCGGTCTCGTCGGTAGCTGCAAACGTGCGCACGCCGCCCGTGATCGTGATGTCCGGCGCCCAGCGGCTCTCTTCGAGCCGTTGGCGAGCCTGGGCGGCGCGCCACTCGGCATCTGCCGCCGCGACCGCAGGGGATCGCGCTGTGCTCAAGCTGGGCGCAGCTGGTTCGCGGGCGAGTAGTGAAACTGCGATGCTGTCCAACGGCGTCGGCGAACCTGCGAGCGCCGTCAGGCGCAGGAAAGCTGCAGCTTCATCAGCCTGCGCATCCACCAGTTCCGAACGTGCACGTGCGAGATCTGCTTCTGCCTGCACGCCGCGCAGCTCGGCTTCCCGCCCGGCATCGACGAGAGCGCGAGCCGTGCGCGAATCCGCCTCCGCAAGCGTCACGGCCTCTGTCGCGAGTTGCCTGAGCTTGGAAGCGGCCTCGGCGCCTGCGTAAGCCTTTGCGAGCTCCGCGGCAAAGTCTCCGGAATTGCGCTCATAAAGGAAGCGGGCAGCCGCCGCTTCCTGAGTAGCCGCAGCCATGCGCGCTTCGCGTTTGCCGCCAAGTTCGAACGTCTGGCCAATTGAAAATGTCGTTTCTGCGCCGTCAAACCCGTCGAGCTCACCACGACCGCCGAAATTTTCCGCTTCTATGGAGAGCGTAGGGTTGTTCCAGGCACGTGCCTGCCTCGCTCTCGCTTCTGCAGCGGCGACACCGGCCTCACCAGAAGCGAGTCGCGGCGCGGCGCGCGCCTGTCGCAACAGCGTGAGGTAATCCGGCGCGGGATCGGCGAATGCCGGGGCAACCAGACTGATCGTGATGAGTGCGCCCAGAATGCGGGTGCGCGAGCCTTTGACGGGCATTGGAGTCTCCTCGAGCTGATGAAATCGACCGCTGATGCGGCGAGACCATTAAGCGCGTGGGGGACGCTCCAGCGCTTGCGGCGCCTGAGGGACGACAGCTTCGGCAGTGTGCACGAGGACCGTGCCGGCATCAGCGACCGTTGCTCCCCGGTCGAAAGCCATGCCTTCCATTGCAACGCCAGACGGGCAGCAGTGACCCGCGCAGTAGCAGCGATGCTGGCTCCCCGCATCGCGCTTTGACTCACCAGGCGTTGTCGCGTTGTTCAGAGCAGCGACAGACAAAGGCGCGCCCTCATCAGACTTGCAAGCCCATGCGTCCAGCGACGGTGCGGCCGCAAACAAGCAGAGGAGAAGGGTCAGAAGGACCCCCATCCGTCTTGTTCTCTGGCGCAGCATCGACAGCATGGCTTCAAGTATCACGTGCGAAAGTGAACCGCCCGTGGATTCGCCGCTCAGGCGTCACGGCCGGCAAAGAAAGTCCGCCCCGGGCATGGAGGCGGGTGAAGTCGAGAGGGTTTCCCAAGGGGAAAACTACTTCCCGGTTCAGACGCCGATGCCCATCTCCTGCCGTTGCCTCTCTCCAACAGTAACTCGACAACGGGTTCGATCACCCTATCTTGCACCCTGTAGCTACTACAGGGTCAACAGGTGAAATCGCAACTCCGCACAATTGGTCAGCTTGCCGACGCGACGCAGACGAAGGTCGAGACAATCCGCTATTATGAACGGATCGGACTGCTTGCGGAGCCTGCGCGAACCGCTGGTAACTACCGTGCCTACTCGTCAGACCACCTGGCCCGGTTGAGTTTCATCAGGCGGTCTCGGGATCTGGGCTTCACACTGGACGAAGTGAGAGCACTCATTGGCCTCGCAGATCGCAAGGGTCACAGCTGCGGGGAGGTCGACGCCATCGCCCGGGCCCACCTCGCCGATGTGGACCGGAAAATCGCGGACCTCAAGGCGCTGAAGCGGCAGCTCACCAGTGTCGTGGAGAGTTGCCAGCGCGGCATTGTCGACGATTGCAAGATCCTGGAGGCGCTTTCTCCAAAGCCGCCAGGCACGACGCGCTGACATGTCAGAAGCGGAACTCCACATCGTAAATGCGCGTCAGAAGCGGACGCTGCTCATTGTGCTCGTTCTCAACCTGCTGCTGTTTCTTGCACTGGCAGCAACCGGGTATATCGGCGACTCAAGCGCGTTGATTGCGAATGCTCTCGACAACCTGTCAGACACGGCAGTCTATGCGATCAGCTGGTACGCCGTCGGGAAAGCGCCGGCCGCCAAAAGAAGCGCCGCCCGGTTTTCCGGCGTGATGCTGATCCTGTTCGCAATCCTTGTGCTGGCGGACGCCGCTCGCAGGCCGTTCAACGGGCCCGAGCCGTTCGGGGTGATGATGGTGGCAATGGCCGCCATTGCCGCGGCCGTGAATCTGTTCTGCCTGAAACTCATCAAGCCGCTTGAAAGCCAGGACGTGAACATGAAGGCTGCCGAAACCTTCAGCGGAAATGACTTCATCGCGAATGCTGGCATTGTCGTGGCAGGCCTACTGGTGATGTGGACCAACAGTTTCTGGCCTGATGTGGCCGTCGGCATCCTGGTCGCGCTCGTCGCTCTGAAAGGCGGTTTCGATATTCTCAGCGACACAGCGAAAGACGGGAAAGTCTGAGTGGGTTGGAAAGCTCAGGTGCGCCGCAGGTACGTCGGACAGCCGGAATCACGTCAACCAGTTCGAGATGCCAATCCAAACGACGGTGGCTGCGCCGACTAGCGAGGGAAGAGCGGTCACCGCCATGCCAAAGGCGCGGGCCCCGGCGCCATGGGGGTAGCCGAACCGGAAAGCGATCCGTCCGACGACGAAGAGGACGCATGCGCAGGGTACGAAAACCAGCATGTCGCCGGCCACCGTTGCAGCCAATGCGAGATTGACGCTCCAGGCGATAACGCACTGCTCCAGCGTGTTCTGCAGAAAAGCAAGGTCGATGGCGATCCTTTCGCTCGGCTTTCCGAAGGCTGAGCCGCGATTGTCCTCTGCTGACCGGTATCGCCCGGACGACACACGTTGAACCGCAACGACGAGAACCACGACGACCAGGATATTGGCTTGCAGTGCAAAAGCGATCCGGTCCGCCACTGCGGCAGGGAAACCAACACGGGGCGCTGCGAGAAAGAAGGAACATGAGTAGGCCAAGCCAACCACAAGTGCAGCGAACCCGGCGCCACGCATAACGCGGCGCTGTTCGATCTTGAGATCCGAAGGCGGCATGTCTCGCATCCAAGATGCTCCTTTCGGGATCGCCGATCATCCTGCCACGACCGCAGCTTCAGCGCCGGAACGGCTCGACAAGATGGGCGGCGTAGTTACGTGGGTAGTCAGGGCGGCCCGCCACGCCGACTTGACCATCGCGAGGCGCGCAAGCGTCAAACTTGAACGTTCCCAGCATATGATCCCAGATGCTCAGGAACAAACCGAAGTTCACGTCGCCCCTGGTATCCGAGGCGAGGTGGTGGTGCCGATGAGCAGGCGCGATAGCCCATACGTAGAGGAGGCGTCCGGCAATGATGTCGACATTTGAGTGCTGGAGCAGAAGTTGCACGCCGATCGCGAAACCTAGCAGCCAGAACACGTCGCCGGAGGCTCCAATGAGGAGTAGTGGCGTGATGGAGAATGCTCCCTCGATCGCCTGATGTACCGGATGCTTCATCAGCCCGTTGAAGCCGTAGAGCCTCGGCGCTGCATGATGGACGGCGTGAAGTCGCCAGAGCCACGAGACGCGATGGCTCCAATAGTGTGCGAGCGTAATGCCCAGATCGGCGAGGACAATCGCGATCGCAAGCTGCGCGATGAGCGGCCAGCTGTGTGGCCACAGCTGAACGATTGCGACGTGGCGTGCAAACAGGGGCAGGGTGACGATCGCGCCGAACAAAGCCACTTCGTTCAGCGTGGCGTGCATCATGTTCGTGACACTGTCACGCTTGTCTTGGTTCCAGGCGGGCTCATACGGCGCCAGACGCTCCGACGCGAACGACACCGCAATGGCGCCGAGGAACAGCAACGGAAGCGTCCATTTCGGCGCGCCGTTCTCCACCAAGAGGATTGCAGTCCCGACGAAAGACACAAAGAACACGGGTGCGTAGAGCGCCTTGAACATTTTCAACATGGTCACCTCAGACGGGGAGTTAGCCGCCTCGAAGTTCGTCGTCTTGAACGCAACGCTCGCTTAGGAAGGCCGCCGCAGCGGATGCGCCGCTTCGCCCGGAGTAACGCCGAACATATGCTTCATTGTCCGGCTAAGGTGAGCCTGGTCGGAAAACCCTGCTGATGCCGCGGCTGAAGCGAGATTGTTTCCGCCCGCGATCGCTCGGGCTGCAAGTTCGAGCTTGCGCCAAAGAAGAACTGTCTTGATCGGCGCCCCGAGCTGCTGGCGGGCAAGATAGCGCGCGCGTTGGGGCGACAGGCCATTGTTTCGGACGGCCTGGGTAATGTTGCCGGAACCACCTGACCGTGTCGCTTCCTCGATGGCGCGCTCAAGACGTGCATCAATCGAAGTACGGCCTTGCTCGACGATGTGCTGTAGCCGGACCGCCTCTCCACGCGTATCGCGCAAGATTCTGGCCATCTCTTCCGGCGCCCGTGCGATCCGGTGGGGACAGATGCTGGCCAGCGCCGTCTGGGCGAATGGAAGCGCCAGGTCAACATAGAGAAGGGCGGCGGGGGCCCGAGAGGCGAGCAGTCTGTGCGTGATCATCGGGCCGATCACGAGGACATCTCCCTCGATTGTGGCGCTGGCGTCAACTTCGACCTTAAGTGCGTCTTCGCTCGCCAGCGCGATCTGAACGGCGGCATGTGCATGGGGAAAGTGATCCTCCACCGGGCCGCGATAAAGCGCCCACCCCCGACCAAAATATGAGTTGCCGTCCCACATGAATAGACTCTGGTCCACGCGCAGCTCGGAGGCCCGAGCGCCTTTTAACGCGCCTCAAAGAGGCAAAGCCTGCACCGTGAAGTAGCTATAGGGTCAATAGCATCAGCATAAGCGCAAGGAGCGCGGACAACCGAAGGGACATGATGGATCGCCATTGATCCTCGATTGCAGGCCTAGACCCTGGAGCCCCTACTGGGTCAAGCAAAAAGCCGGTAAAACGTGTAACACGTCGTTACAGAAGCTTCGTTGAGTCCGCCGGTCGCGGAAGCGGAATCGTCCGCTGCGGAAGGGAGCGGGACTGGTCCGCACCGAACGCGGCATCAGCCGTTATGACGTCGAACTATTTTAAATTGCGTGATCGCAAACGGATGGCCTCAAGGGAGAGGTCGGGGACGTACATGTCGCGCGGTTTGACGCCTCCTTTCGGGACTGAGCGCGGATCCGGGCCGTGGCCGCCATGGTGGCCCTCATCGCCACGGCCGTGCGGAAGCGGGAAGGGCGTCTCGCGATCACCTATGGTGGCGAGAGCTGCCGAAAGATCATAGAGGTGACGGGCGATCAAATGGACGACATCGCCTTCGCGCTGGATGCGTCCGTCCACGCGGAGCATGCGGCCGCCGAGAATGGTTCGGCGATTTTGCTCGAAGATCTTCGGCCATATTACAAGGTTGGCGACGCCCGTTTCGTCCTCGATGGTGATGAACATGACGCCCTTGGCCGAGCCGGGCATCTGGCGGACCAATACAAGGCCTGCTGCCCGCACCCAGCGGCCGTTGTTGAAGTCGGCGGCCTCGGCGCAGGTCACAACACGCTCAAGTGCGAGATCTTCTCGCAGGAAAGCAACAGGGTGCTGGCGCAGCGTTAGCCCGACATGGCCATAGTCCTCGACCACCTCTCCGCCGGCGGTGATTGGCCGCAAGGCAACGGCGGGTTCGTCGGCTTCAGGCAGAAAGAGCTGCTCACGCTTGTCAGCCGCCGCAAACAACGGAAGTGGCTCATCGCGTAGGCCCTTGATGCTCCAGAATGCATCGCGCCGGGCGAGGTTGAAGCTGGGCGAGAACGCATCGGCTTCGGCAAGTCGGATGAGGCTGCTTGTCGGCGCCGTGGCGCGGCGCCAGAGATCGTCAACGCTCGCGAATGGGGTGTCGCCTCGCGCCGCGATAATTCGGGCGGCGTCGGCATTGGCAAGCTTGGCTGTAAGCCTCATGCCGAGACGGACGGCAAAGTCGCCATCGTCTTTTGGCTCAAGTGTGCAATCCCAGCGCGAGGCGTTGACGCAGATCGGGCGAACCTCAACGCCATGATCACGAGCGTCTCGCACGATCTGGGCCGGCGCGTAGAAACCCATGGGCTGGGCATTGAGGAGGGCGGCGCAAAACACCTCGGGATGATGGCATTTCATCCAGGAGGACGCATAGGCGATCAGTGCGAACGAGGCAGCATGGCTTTCGGGAAAACCGTAGGAACCGAAGCCTTCAAGTTGCGAGAATGTCTTCTCGGCAAACGCAGCGCTGTAACCTCGCTCGACCATGCCGCCGACCAGCTTGTCCTTGAAGTGGCTGACGCCGCCGGTGAACTTGAAAGTTGCCATGGCGCGCCGGAGCTGGTCGGCTTCGCTTGGCGTGAAGCCCGCGCACTCGATGGCGACCCGCATAGCCTGTTCCTGGAAAAGCGGGACACCCAGCGTCTTGCCGAGCACGCGCTCAAGCTCAGGCGTTGGATAGACGGGCGTCTCCTTGCCCTCACGCCGTCTCAGATACGGGTGCACCATGTCGCCCTGAATTGGGCCGGGGCGGACGATGGCGACTTCGATGACAAGGTCATAAAAGGTCCGAGGCTTGATGCGCGGCAACATCGCCATCTGGGCGCGACTCTCGATCTGGAAGACGCCGAGCGTGTCGGCCTTGCGGATCATGGCGTAAGTCCGTGGATCCTCGGCGGGGATCGTGGCCAGGTCGATGTCGATGCCCTTGTGCTGCTTGAGAAGATCGAAGGAGCGCTTCATGCAGGTCAACATGCCGAGAGCCAGCACATCGACCTTCATGAATTTAAGTGCGTCGATGTCGTCCTTGTCCCATTCGATGACCTGACGGTTTTCCATTGCGGCAGGTTCAATGGGGACAAGCTCGTCCAGCCTGTCCTGCGTGAGGACGAAGCCGCCAGGATGTTGCGATAGATGGCGCGGTGTGCCGATGAGCTGTTTGGCGATTGCCAGCGCCAGGCGCAGGCGGCGATCGGCCAGGTTGAGATTGAGACCGGCGGCGTGCTTTTCGTCGACGCCACCCTCACTCCATGCCCATACCTGGCTCGACAGTCCGCTGATCATGTCGTCGGGTAGTCCGAGCGCTTTGCCGACGTCGCGGAGCGCCCCCTTGGCGCGATAGCGTATGACCGTCGAGCACAAGGCGGAATGGTCCCGCCCATAGGTGTCATAGACCCACTGCATGACGATCTCGCGCCGCTCATGCTCGAAGTCGACATCGATATCGGGCGGCTCCTTGCGCTCCTGGCTGACGAACCGTTCGAAGAGAAGATCGTTGCGATCAGGATCGATGGAGGTGATGCCGAGAACAAAGCAGACGGCCGAGTTGGCGGCCGAACCACGTCCCTGACAGAGGATATCCCGGCTCCGCGCAAAGCGGACGATGGAGTTCACGGTCAGGAAGTAAGGCGCATAGCCAAGGCTCTCGATCAGGCCGAGTTCATGGTTGAGCGTCTGCCGCACCTTGTCAGGGAGCCCGTCCGGGTAACGATTGGCGGCGCCCTCCCAAGTGAGTTGCGCCAGCGTCTCCTGCGGTGTCCTGCCGGGTTCGCTGACCTCGTCCGGATATTGATAGGCCAGCTCATCGAGCGAAAAGCGGCATCGATCGGCAATCTCGATCGTCCGGGCAAGCGCCCTCGGGTAGCGAGGGAACAGCCGATGCATTTCGGCGGCTGATTTGAGATGACGGTCGGCGTAGCGCTCCCGCTTGTAGCCTAGCTGGTCGATCGTGCAGTGCTCGCGGATGCACGTCATGACATCCTGCATCAGCCGCCGACGAGGCTCGTGATAGAGTACGTCGTTCGTGATGACGGTTGGAACATGCGCTTCGTTCGCCAGTGCTTCCAGCGCATGGAGACGCATCTGGTCTTTGGGACGGCGGCGAAGCGTAAGAGCGAGATTGGCGTTTGAACCAAACGTCGCTTTCATCTGCGACAAATGCTTGGCGCAGATGTCGTCCGCCAGATCAGGTACGAGGACAGCGATCAGGCCTTCGGCGTAGGCGGGCAGGTCGTCCCAGCCAAGTATGCATTTGGCCTTGCCCCCTCGCGCCTTGCCCAGCGACAGAAGGCGGCACAAGCGCGCGTAAGCGGGGCGGGCAGTCGGGTAAACGAGGATAGACGCTCCATCGTCGAGGTCGAGGCGGCAGCCGACAATCAGGCGGACGCCCGTCGTCTTCGCTGCTTCATGGGCGCGGACAATGCCAGACAGTGTGTTGCGGTCGACTACCGCAAGCGCTTCCACGCCTGTCATGGCGGCGTGCGCGAACAGCTCCTCAGCCGAGCTGGCGCCGCGCAGGAATGAGAAGTGCGTCGTGACCTGGAGCTCGGCGTATCTCATCCGAAGAGGCCATGCAGATACCAGCGCTGGTCGCCGGTGCGCAAATCCTCGCCATCGCCCGCCCGGAACAACCAGAAGCGTTCGCCAGCTTCATCCTCAACGACAAAGTAGTCCCGCACCGAAAAGAGTTCGTCCTTGGATCGTATCCATTCGCCATGAATGCGTTCGGGCCCGTCCGCCCGCTTGATGCGGCGACGCTGTCCACGCCACGTGAACTGGATCGGCGGGTTGTCGGGCAGGAGAGCGACTGTCTCGATGTGCTCGGGAGGGGCTAGCAACCGTGATGGGCGGGGCCATTGGACGTTCCAGCGGAGGTCGGTGGGGCTGGAGAGGGGTGGAATACGTGTGACTGAGCGCTCGGGAATATCGCTCTCGGCTGCGGCGAGCCGGTACAGCCGGTCCTCGCCAATGCGGTTGGACAGGGTGTCGATCAGTTCCGAGATATCACGAACGGGCGCCTCGCCGAGCGCGGCCCCGGGGAGCGGATTGAGCGTGTCGGTCCTGGAAGCCACCAGCATCATGCGCTCGACGCCGGGCCCTGGATCAATTGTCTCGATCCGGTCGGTCAGGAGCCGTGTAAGGCGGCGTGCTTCGCGGCTTGGTTGGGCAAGGCCTGCGCGTATGACCTCCGTGCGACCATCGATCCGGAAGAATAGCAGGTCGATCTGTGAAGCGCCGATGACCTTGGCTTCCAGGGCTTGGGCCAGCTCACTGCCCAGCTTTTCGGTGTAGCGATGGAGTGTCTCCGGCGCTGAGATCGGCTCTGCGAAGTTGCGCGTGACGCGTGGAAGCTCGGGAGGCTCCAGCGGGATAAACGGCTCCGGCTTCCGGCCATACGCTTGATCCACACGCAGCAGCAGGCTTGGACCAAACCTGAGCGTGAGTGGAGCGCGGGGTGTGTTGTTGAGGTCGCTGATGGTTTGAAAGCCAAGGCGTCTGAGTTGCTGCACCACATCGCCTGTCAATCGCAACGCACTGAGAGGCAGAGGCCCTAGGGTCGCCGGGGTCGCGTCTGACGGGATGATCGTCGTTCTGGCGGGCATGTGGCGGGCGGAGGCGTGGGCGGCCCCCCAGCTTGAGGCAAGTCCCGCGCGCGCCGCGATGCTGGAGGACCCTAGTCGTTTGACGAGGTCCTCCAGCATCGCGGCTTCACCGCCGAACAGGTGAGCCGAGCCTGTCGCGTCAATCACGAGACCATCCGGCGGATCGATTGCGACGGAGGGCGAATAGCGGCGGATGATCCAGAGGCCGAGACGTTCAAGCGCAATTATGTCGTCTTCGGGTGTAGCGAGATGGGTATCGAGGTTGGGTACAAGCGCCTGCGCCTGCGTGGCGGCCATGCCGACATTGATACCGGCGCGGCGAGCGGCAGCGTTCGCGGCATGAACCACCTTTGAGCGGCCATCGGAACCGATCAGCACGAGGGGGCGGTCGCGTTCGCTTGTCCGGACGGATGCGTCTGGAGCCTGGCCGTCATGAAGCAGCGCGGAGCGGTTGCGATAGAAGCGATCGGTCGGCCATGTCGGCAGGAAGAGCGAGACGACCCGTTTCATCACACGCCTCCACGACGAAATCAGCACATTGGCCAGCCTGGGACCGGATCAGCTCGACTAGCCAGCGGGGCCGGCCGACGCCGGGGACCGGCAGCGGAGATGAGGGAAGCGCCGTGACACGCCAGCGCGTCGTCGCCGCCGTCGGCTGCCCGAAATCGAAAGTGTCGCGATCGCGCTTCCAGCGGCGGATCGCGATGGCGAGCGTTCCCGAACTCTCCGCAGCCAGTTTGAGGCGACGCGAGGCGGTCATCGGAAGCTTGGCGATCTCCCCGACAATGGCGCCAAGGCCGCCATGGCGAAGGCCTTCCTCGCAGCAGGCGAGCAGCGATGCCTCATCGCCCGCCTCGACAATGATGATGCGATCAGGATCAAGGCCCGCCTGAGCAAGGGCAGGCGCAAAAAGGTCGGGACGCGTAATGCACCACAGCACCTGGCCCGTGGTGCGGGCGGCGATGCCGGCGGCGAAGAGGATAGCTGCGGCGCCGTGAAGGGCGCCGGCGGCGCCGCCGGCGACTTCATGCAACGAGGCGAGGGCGAGGCCGCCACCAGGCAGGGTGCCGTCGATCGGGTCGAGTCCGAACGGAAGGGTTGCCGCGTCGGCGCGCCTGGCGCCCACGCGGCTGATGTCGTCCCGAAGCTGGCGCAACAGCGCTTCGTTCCGCACTTGGGCCTCCCGTGAAGTTCCTGCTTTGTTCTTATCGAGGTGATGAGTCAACAGCGCGGGGTGGACCTGGTTGCGTGTTATCCACCGATGCCGGCGACTTTCAGCCCCGCTGGGTCGGCGCCCGGTTTTATAAAGCCGGGCGCGGTCTACCGTTGGTAGACCAATCATCGGTTACGCAAACTGGATTTGGTTTACCTTTTCGTGTATAGGTCTACCCATGGTTGACCAAACCGCCAGCAAGTTGAACCGGCTCCTGGGCATCCTCCCCGAAGGACTGCTCGTCGATAGCGCATGGCTGGAGGCCAAGGGTTACTCCAAGCAACTCCGCGCCAAGTACGTCGCGAACGGGTGGCTCACAACGCCCGCGCGCGGGATCTATCGACGTCCGGCTGCAGGGCTTGGTCAGCGTGCAGCCAGAGAGCCGCTCGACTGGCGCTGGGTCGTGCTCTCGCTCCACAGCCTGCTCGGTTACGACGTCCACGTCGGGGGGCGCACCGCCGCCGAGCTCGTCGGCATGAGCCATTACCTGCCGATGAACAGCATCAGGTCCGTGAACCTGTACGCCGACAACCTTCCAGCCTGGCTTCATCGCCTGCCCACCACGGTTGAGTGGCGCACCCACCGCCCGTCTTCACTGTTCGATCCCAAAGCCCTGGCGCGACCGCTGCCGCCAACCAAGCTGGGAAAAGCCAATACGGATCCAACGCTGCTGACGGCGCGGGGGCATATCAGCGTCGATGCGGGATCATGGACAATCCTTGTGTCATTCCCCGAGCGCGCCATCCTTGAGATGCTGGACGAACTCCCCGCGCACGAGAGCTTCGAGAACGCAGACAAGATGGTCGAAGGGCTCACCAATGTCAGGCCGCGGCTTATGCAGCATCTGCTCGAAGCCTGCACCTCGATAAAGGTCAAACGGCTCTTCCTCTTCCTGGCAGAGCGGCACAGGCATGCGTGGTTCAGCAAGCTGGACAAAAGCCGGATAGGCTTGGGCGCAGGCAAGAGAGCCCTTGTGCCGTCAGGGCGATACGACAGAAAGTACCAGATCACTGTCCCGGATTTCCTCGTGCAGGATCAGGATGCCAGCTAACCCTTATCAGGCTCAGGTCCAGTTGCTGGTCCGCGTCCTGCCGCTCGTCGCGGTGGAAGATTGCTTCGCGCTGAAAGGTGGCACGGCGATCAACCTCTTCATTCGCGACATGCCGCGTCTCTCCGTCGACATCGACCTTGCTTACCTGCCGGTTGCGGGCAGGGCGGGCTCGCTGGCTGCCATCCAGGCGGCGCTGCTGCGCATCAAGGCCGCAATCGAAGCTGGCATTCAGGGATCAATCGTCACGACGGCGACAACGGCGCCCGAAAACAAGATCGTCAAGCTGATGGTCTCGATCCCCGGTGCGCAGATCAAGATCGAAGCAAACCCTGTCCTGCGGGGCAGCGTCTATCCCGCGGTGACGCTGAGTGTCAGCGACAGCGTCGAATACCAGTTCGGCTTTGCTGAGATTCAAGTGCTTTCATTCGCCGACCTGTACGGCGGGAAGCTTGTCGCCGCGATGGATCGCCAGCATCCGCGCGACCTGTTCGATGCACGCGACCTTTTTCGGATCGAAGGCGTCGATGACGATCTGCGGCGCGCATTCCTTGTCCACCTGATCAGTCACAAACGTCCGGTTGCGGAAATCCTAGCCTGCCGTCCCAAACCGATCGCGGACGAGTACGAAAACAACTTCAAGGGCATGACGACAGAAGATGTGTCGCTTGCTGATCTTGAAGCGGTCCGCGGCCAGCTCGTCGATAATCTTGTCCGTCAGATGCCGGAAGATCACCGCAAGCTGCTGCTGTCAGTCGAGACGAACGCGCCTGACTGGTCGCTGCTGCCCATTGAAGGTATCGCGACATTGCCTGCGGTCCTCTGGCGGCTGCAGAACATTGCGGGGCTGACGGACGCGCAGCGCGCAGACAATGCTGCAAAGCTGCAAGCCGTCTTCGACAAGGCAGATGAGGCTGTGACCTAGACTTGTTGTCTTTTCATGTTTCTTGCGGCGTGTAGTTGTCTTCCGGATAGGGAAGCCGCGAAACAGTTCTGCGCAGGAAACCGAGATAACTCTTGATCGCTGTGTGAAGGTCGCTGCCACTGCCAAGCGGACAATCCTTGAATGCGTGGATCGCATTTCGGTAGGACTGCACCTGCTTGAACAATGCGATCTCGTCCGGTTGAAACAGCGACGCCTTCTCCACGTAAGAAATCAGAACATTGAGACGCAAGCCGTCCGGATCAAGAAGTTTGGCTTGTTTGGCGTGCCATGCTTGCGTCTGTTTGAGAGTAGGCAGATCCTTCTTGTAGTCCTGATAGTACACGGCAAGGAACAGCTTGATAGTTCCCTCGATCAGGCTGCCCAAGTTCGCCCAGCCCAGAATTAGGTCGCCGTCTTCCAGGGTGTCTGCCGGATCGGCTAGCCAGTGACGAAGCGAGCGTGAAAGTGAAACTTGCCGGTCGAGGCGCGATTTCGTCATCAGCTCGGCGGCGTCATCAGGCGCCCAGCCGTGTGACGCCGACCAGAACTCTCGAAGCCCATCATTCAGCTTTTCGATACGTGCAATGACATCCGGCAGAGGACGTTGCTGGTCCGGGATCTGAGCCTTGGCGGCCATCGTCTCGATTGCGGAAAGCATCTCACAGTCCTGATCCGTCGAGGGACGACTCTTACCACAAGCCGCCGATCCCGGGGTCGAACGGCTAAAACTACGAAGCCCGCTCAAGCCTTTTCGGCGTAAGCGGGCTTCTACAATCAAGGTGGGATTCGAACCCACGATACCCCTCGCGAGGTATACCTCAGTATCAATGAGGCGCCTTCAGCCACTCAGCCACATGTCCATACGTCCCTTGCGGGACTCTGGCGGAAACCGCGACATGGGAAGCGCGGCCAGGCGGTTCAAGCCATGCTCGCGCAGGTGCGCGATCATTTTGATTGGTAATTCGGCTGTCGGAGCCACTGCCGTAGGGTCAGCAGAGCATACGACTACTTGGTGGCGCGCTTCTCGATTGCGTGTCGGGTAACAATCTCCCGGTATAGACGGCCTCGGGAGGGGTAGGGGATGGCAAAGCGTGAGAACGTGGTGCGGTTTCGCAAGCGCACGGCGACGCGCGCTCCGCGAAGGAAGCGTTCCCGCGCGATGGTGAAGCGGCTGTAGGGATGTTGCTGATCAACTCGTCGCCGCTGGTAAGCTGAAGCGCTGGAATTTCGAGACCGGCGAGAGCAAGCCAGGCTGGTGCTGAATAAATTCAGTTCCATCCTCGTTTCGATGACGAAAGCCGCGCGTCGTCCGCATACATGGAATGCCACGGTCGCCCAAGGACAAGGGGAGCGGCATGGCCAAAATATCACGTCGGGCAATTCTTGCGGCAGGGATGGCTCTGCCAGCGACGAGTCTAACCGACGCGGCACCGTCGACCGCCCTGTTGAGGAGCGCAGCGCCCGATCCGCTCGTTGTGCGAGCAGGCGAATGGATTGAGCTACGTGCGCGCGTGGATGCCCTGTCGATGGAGGCCGACGAACTGCAGGGGTTGGTTTTCGACAAGGCGAGAGAGCTGGGCATGAGGACCGAAAAGGCCTGTCGCAGTTCACTCCCAGAAGCGCGCGCATGGCGCGCGAAAAAGCGCGAGTTCGAGAATGGCGAGAGATCTCTTGAGAGAATGGCGCGTGCAATTAGGAATATGAGAGCGGTCACAGTCGCAGGCGCGATCGCAAGAATCGAGCTGAGTCTGGCTTCACTACATTCTCTATGCCTCGTCCGGATATCTTGCCCAACATGGCGAGCCCAAGGAGATGTCCGACCTGCAGAGGCACCAGATTCTACATCTTCACGGCGAAGAATATCAGCCCGAGCGGCTGCAATCGGCAGCGTCAGCGTGGCGGGCCATTGTACCTCACACCGTATCGACCGACACCAGCACCGTCCTCGTCGAGGCCTGCGCCGCCGGAGCCGGCATCGCGGCAATGCCGAGCTATGTCTCCGAGTGCGAACCTCGTCTGACGCCTCTGGTGAGCATCAAGCCGTTGTCGACCGTGAAGTTCTGGCTCGCCTACACCGAACGGGTGCGGAATATGCCGGCGAGCGAACCCGTGCTGCACTGGATCAGGTCGTGCTTCGATCCGAGGCGATACGCCTGCTTCCGGGAGGTTTACGTACCGCCCGATGTCGAGCGCTGTGAGCCATCGGTCGTGCGTCGTACCATGTTGTAGGTACGGAAAGTGCGGCGTCCTCGCCCGATTGCTATTCTAGTTATTGCGACGGTTGGTGTCGCAATGCTGATTGCGTCCGCCTGGGGACAAGCGCGTCTGGTCTGGAACTTTACATCGAGCATTCCGATTGGGCTCTATAGTTTCGAGGATCGCCCGTGGAGCGGTGGTGATCGCGTGGCGCTCAAGCCATCTGGGCGGCTCCTCGAAACGCTGCGGGAAGCCGGCGTGCTCAAGGAAGGCCGGTTGCTCATGAAAAGGGTCGCCGCCGCTGCCAATGACACGGTCTGTCGGACTGGCCTCCAGGTGTCCGTCAACGGCGTGTCAGCGGCCGTTGCGCGCCCGGACGATGCTCTTCCGCAGTGGTCGGGGTGTGTTCAGCTTCGGCCAGGGGAAGTGTTTTTGCTGGGCGAAACAGAAAACTCATTCGACGGTCGCTACTTCGGAATAACATCGGCGAAGGACATTATCGGCCCACTGAGCTCCGTCCTGACCTTTTGAACGCAGCACAATTCACGTCAGGACTTCCGTGTGAAATAGCCGAACTTTCTTCCATCGCTGAGCGGCCGGAACGGATTGTTTTCGTCTAACCATGCCTGGATGGCCGGATCTTCGACCCAGGCATGCTCGACCATGCTCCAGTGTATCTCGATGTGGTCGCCGTTCTTCGCAATGAGCACGCCTATGCATTTGCCGAGGCGAAGCTCGTACTTGTGGCCTATGGCGAAGTTCTCAACGGCGTTGACACGCATGACGCTCCAGTTGGGATCAGTGGTCAGTTCGCTCGTTGCTGACGCGAGAACGATCCCGCAATCAGTAGCTGGATGGGCCAGGCGATACGGCCGTTCGAAGCGATCCTCTTGGACGTTCCGGACGCACAGGTCGAACCTTTCCTTGATCGCCCGCCAAGCCGAACGCGGCAGCATCGATAACTCGCGGACGATATTGTAGTAGAGCTTGTTGTCCGGGTCGCCATAAACAATGCGTTCGCGGAACTGCATGATGATTGGGCTGATGTCCCAATCCTCCCCTGGATCTGCGAGGCGGTCGATGGCGTCTGCCGTTGCCATCGACGGCGGCTTGTCTTGGTCTCCCTCGATGAAGTGCCCCGCCAACGCCCGTTCGGTCATGGTCGAGCAGACTTCCGGATACCGGATGAGTACGTCTTCCCTGAAACGGAGATACTCCAGGACTTCTTGCGGTGCGCGAAGCACCCGTGTCATGCCGAGGTAATCGCGCGCATCCATGATGTGAATGAACCCGGCAGTCTTGCTCACGTGGAAGCGCTTGCGCGAGCAATCCTGCGGCAGGTTCTCTCCGGGATCGTACAGGACGATCTTGAAGATCTCCGCATATGAGTCGGCGGCGATGTTGAAGGTGTCACCGCGTTCGTTTGTAACAAGTATCTCGTTGCCGCTGGAAAGGTAGCGCAATGTGTCGCGGAT
>ERZ795061.1941-NODE-1941-length-19552-cov-8.160332_pt1 | contig 19552 bp, 20 predicted proteins | sample MGYA00375145_ERZ795061 | MGnify/ENA primary metagenome ERZ795061 (study PRJEB30190, sample SAMN05720144) | anaerobic digester metagenome | isolation source: active sludge of municipal wastewater-treating anaerobic digesters | place: USA | collected 2014-12-22 ... | reverse complement strand
GATGGCGGCGCCTTCTTCTCGGGCGCGATCATGAACGTGTCGGACCGCATCCAGGCCCAGACCCGCTCGCGCCGCGCCGAGGCACTCGCACGCACGGCGCTCGACGCCCACCCCGGCCCCTTCGCGGTCTGGAACAACCACAAGCGCCTGACGCACTGGAACGCCGCCTTCGGGCGCGAGTTCAACCTCGATCGCAGCGTCCTGCAGGCCGGCGCTTCCTATGATCTCGTGATGTCCGAAATCTCGAAGTTCGTCCGCGTCGAGCGCCCGCTGGGCGAGGACGCCAACTCGCGCGAAATGCTGCTGCTGTCGGACATCTGGATCCGCCTGGTCGACCGGCGCACCGCAACCGATGGCCTGATCACTGTCGGCCTCGACATCACCAACATGAAGCGCCAGGAAACCGTGCTCCAGCGCAGCGAGCGCCGCCTGCGCACGATGGTGGAAGAGCTTCAGCGCACCAAGGGCCAGGCCCAGGAACTCGCCGAGAAGTACGCCGAAGCCAAGACGCGCGCCGAACGCGCCAGCCAGGCCAAGGGCGCTTTCCTCGGCAATATGAGCCACGAACTGCGCACGCCGCTGACCCACATCAACGGCTTTGCCGAGATGATCGCGAACGAGATCTACGGCCCGCTCGGCAGCGAGCGCTACAAGGAATACGCCGAGGACATCGTCGGCGCCGGCAAGCATCTCGAGGAGATGATCAACGACATCCTCGACATGTCGAAGGTCGAAGCCGGCAAGATGCGCCTGTCGCCCGCGCTGATCGATCCGGAAGATGCCGTCGACGGCGCGATCAAGCTCGCCCGCAGACGCGCAGCGGATCGCGAAGTCCATCTCACTTTTGATCCGGATGATGACCTGCCGGAAATCACTGGCGATCACCGCGCCATCAAGCAGATGACGTTCAACCTGATCACCAACTCGATCAAGTTCACCGACCCCGGCGGCGAGGTCGCAGTGACGATGACGGTGGAAGGGAAGTGGCTGGTCATTCGCGTGCGCGACACTGGCATCGGCATCGCGCCGGAAGACCTGCCCCGCCTTGCCCAGCCGTTCGAACAGGTCACCTCGCCCGAAGCAAGGGAACGCAACACGCGTGGCACCGGGCTTGGCCTTGCGCTCACCAAGTCATTCGCGGAAATGCACGGCGGCTATCTGACGATCGAGAGCACGCTGGGCGTTGGCACTACGGTGTCGATCTTCCTGCCGATCAACCGGTCACCCATGCCGGCTGCGCCGCCCACGGGACAGCCCAGCCCGGTTCTGACCCCCGCAAAAGCCTGATCCCTACTCGTTCGTCGATGTGGCCGGCGGGTTCGTAGCGGCCGCGCCGGCCGCCACCCGGGAGCGCTCGTTCGCGCGCTGCATTCGCGCATTGAACGGCGTCAACAGGCCAGTCGCCGCCGTTGCGCGCGCCTGTGGCGGCATCCGCCCCATGTGGCTGATCAGGATATCCTCGGCGAGGCCCTGCAGTTTCTTCTCGCGCATCTGGAAGATGGCGACGGCGTCCCGCAATCTGGCTTCGTCGAAGGGCTCGGCAAGCGCCGCTTCGTAAACACTCTTGCCCGCTTCGCTGAGGCGGCTGCGCTCGTCAGCGATTGAAACCCAGTACTCGCGCAGCTGCCGGCCCAGCTCTTCCTGGTCAGCTTCAGGCAATTGTTCCCATGCCGCCGCCACGACGTCCGATGTCGGGCCATAGCGCTCAAGCTGCATCTGCACAGTCTGTTCTTCCGCCTTCGGCGTCAGCCAGCGGCCAACAACGATACCGACCAGCGCCGCGTTCAGCGCCAGCGATCCGATAAGTGCGAGAGTGAATTTGGATGCCATTCCGGTTTCAGCGCTCGGCGTCATTCATGGCGGACAGGAACATAGAACCTGCGCCTCCGCCCGAGACGGTCAGCAGCGTTGCGTAATCCTGTTCGAGCGACGGGTCCGGCTCCGCGGCATATCCAACCGCAAGACCAAGCGCGAGCGACGCCGCCAGCGCACCGCCCGTCGCCCACCGCGGCAGGTTGAATCGCCCGAACAGATCGAGCGGCCTGCGCACATGGCGGCGGATGTTCGACGATCCGAGAATGGCCGTCTCCAGCGAGATCGACGGCGGGACGTCCTTTTCCAGCGCGAGCAGGTGGTCAAAGCTGCGCTCGCTTTCCCAGACATCCTTCACGCGATGCGAGGCGCCATCAAGGAACACCTCCGCATGCGTGCGCTCGTCCTCGGGCCAGCGCGCGAGATCGGCGCCGTAGGCCCCCAGCAATTCCATGAAACGCGCTTCGTTCATCACATGCCTCAGCCGGTCTCGAGACCGCTTAGAAGATCCGCGCGTTCAGCCGACAGGGCCGTCTTGAGCGATCTCCGCGCCCGCGAAAGCAGGCTTTCCAGTGCATCGACGCTGACGCCGATAATGTCGGCCGCCTCGATGTTTGTCCTGTCCTGATAATAGCAGAGCACCAGCGCCGCCCGCTGCCGCTCGGGCAGGGCCTGCAGCGCGTCGCGCACACGGTCGCGGCGCTGCCGGTCGTCCAGCGCTCGCGTCGCCGAGGCGCGCGTATCCGGCATCTCCGGCGTCACTTCCCCGCCATTCCGCACATTGCGGCGCAACCTGTCGAGGCAGAGGTTCATGGCGACCCTGTGCATCCACGTTTCGAACTTGGCCTGACCCGGCTTCCACGCAGCCGCGTGGCGCCAAACCCGGAGGAAGACTTCCTGCGCAACGTCCTCGGCTTCGGAAGCGTCGCCCAGCATGCGGCGCGCGAGGCCGACCATGCGCGGCAGGTGACGGCGCACGAGTTCGGCTGCGGCGCGGCTATCCCCGGCGCCGACGCGACTGACCAGATCCTCGTCCGGATCCCGCATGGCAGGGACACCAACTCCGAGATATCGCCTCGTGCTTTCGCGTACGTCACGCACAAGACCGAACCATGCCTCATCTTATGCATCCTGCGCCGGCATTTGCCGAGGGCCGGCTGCTGTCGAAACGGAAGCGCCAAAAAAGGGGCGGCAAGCCGCAAAAGCTGCTTGGGATTCAAACGCCCTCGCCGGCCCCTTCCGTCGTTAGAGGGCCCAGTTTTCGGGTTCGCAGTGTAGCAATCTGGTCCTGGATTTCGCGAAGGCGGGCCGCCAGCGCCGGAAAATCCTTGAATCCCAAATGCTTGGCCAGCCACGCTTTGAGGCCGGCCGATGCTGTCTCCGGCTCGAACTTGTCGCCCGCCGCGATCCGCAGCGCCTGCTGAAGATTGAGTTGAAGCGACAGGCCGTCGATGAGAAGCGCCGCCTCGCCCGCGGAAAAGTGACCGGCCGCGGCCAGCGCCTTGATCGCGGCAAGCGATCCCGGCTGCACTGCCCCCGGCGTTCGCGCCGCCGCCATCAGGATCGCGTGCTGCGTCAGGAACTCGATATCAACCAGCCCGCCGGGGGCGAGCTTCACGTCCCACATGGAACGCGGCTTGCGCTCGCGCGCCATGCGGCGGCGCATGTCGGCGACATCCTCGGTGATCTTCGGATCGGCGCTCTTGGCCTGCAGCGCCCGCCGCGCCGTCTCCACGATACGCCTGCCGAGATCGCCATCGCCGGCAACCGGCCTGATCCGCGTCAGGGCCATGAACTCCCACGTCCAGGCCTCTTCACGATAGTAGTGCTCGAACGACGACATGCGGACGGCAACCGGCCCGGCGCGGCCCGAGGGCCTCAGCTGCATGTCCACCTCATACAGCAGGCCTTCCCCGGTGGGTGCCGACAGCGCCGCAATCAGCCTCTGCACAAAGCGCGTCGCCAGCTGTCCGCTGCCATCGCTTGACGGTTCGTAGACCAGCATCAGATCGAGATCGGACGTCGCGGTCAGTTCGCGCCCGCCAAACTTGCCCAGCGCGCATACCGCCCATTTGCCGATGTCCGGCGTCTGTTTCGCCTGAACCTCGCGCTCGCAAACCTCGGCAAGCCCTCCCACGCAGGCGTCAGCCAAATCGGCGTAGGCAAGGCCCGCCTCGGTCGCCCCGATCGCGCCGCGCAGGAGCTGGTAGCCGATACGGAACGCTTCCTCGCGATGGAACCGCCGCGCTCCATTCAGCTTGCCTTCGAAACCGTCCTCGCGGTCCAGCACGGCATCGAGACGCAATGCCCGTGATCCGACGGGCTCCAGGTGCGCCGGCGTGCTGAAGGAACGCTCCAGCATCGCCTCCATCAGCGCCGGCCTGCGTGCGAGATCGGCGGCCAGCTTCGGCGCAAACGCCATCGTCTGGATGACGTCGCGCGTCAGCGACGGCTCGGCCAGCATCAGCGACATCACCTGCACGCCCGAATTGAGCCCGGAGAAGAACTCGCGGAAGCGCTCGAATGCGATATCGGGCTCCCCCGCCTTCGACATCGCCTCCAACAGGCGCGGCCCAAGCGACGTCAGCAATTGCTGCGCCCGAGCCGAACGCGTCGCCGGGATTGAGCCGCGATGCCATTGCTGGAAGGTGTGGATGACCTGCGACGGTTCGCTGAACCCCAGCGCTGTCAGCGTCGCCACAGTGCCGGGATCGTCATCGACGCCGGTGAAGACCAGGTTCCCCGCCACGCCCGACAACCGCTCCTCAGCGGCGAAGAGATCCGAGTAGACGCCATGCACCCGCTCGCGGGTGCGCGCGACATCCGCCTCAAAGCCCGCCAGCTCAGCCTGTCCACACAGCCGCGCCACGGCCATGCGCTTCTCCGGTGCAACGGGAATGCGGTGGGTCTGCTCGTCGTTCAGCATCTGCACGCGATGCTCGACGCTGCGCAGATAGTCATACGCGCGGCAAAGATCGTCCGCGACCGCCGGATCGACGATGGCGGCATCGCTCATCAGCCGCAGCGCAGCCTTCGTCCCCGGCGCGCGCAGCTCGGGCCTGCGACCGCCAAGGATGAGCTGCTGAACCTGGGTGAAGAACTCGATCTCGCGGATGCCGCCACGGCCCAGCTTCACATCGAAATCGGGCGAGGCCAGTTCAGCATGGCCGCCATGCGCGTGGATCTGGCGCTTGATCGAATGGATGTCGGCAATTGCCCAGTAGTCGAGGTGTCGCCGCCAGACATAGGGCTGCAGCTCCGCGAGATACGCATTGCCCGCAGCGGCGTCTCCAGCACAGACCCGCGCCTTGATGTGGGCCATCCGCTCCCAGTTCTGGCCGACGCTTTCATAATACCCTGTCGCAAACTGTGTGGAGATGGCGGGGCTTGTCGAAGCGGGATCGGGACGCAGCCGCAGATCGGTCCGGAAGACGTAGCCGTCAGCCGTGCGTTCCTCGAGGATGCGCACGAGGTCGCGCGTAAGCCGGGTCATGCCCTCCTTCACGCGCGGCCCCTGCACGGGCAGCATGTCGAGGTCGAACAGAACGATCAGGTCGATATCGCTGGAATAGTTGAGCTCGTGCGCGCCCATCTTGCCCATGGCGAGCGCGAACAGGCCGGGCATCTCGTCGCTGTCACGCGTCTCGCCCAGATGGCCCGACGCCCACGAAGTGCGTATCGCAAGCCTGAGCGCAGCCTGTGTCGCAGTATCCGCAAGCTGCGTGAGGCGGCCCACCACCTCGTCGAGCGACCAGAGTCCCGCGAGATCGGCGATGGATATCGCGAACTGCGCAGCCTCCTTCGCGCGGCGCATCTCACGCATCGGCGCATCCAGTGGCCCCGCCATCCCGCCCGCAGCCCGCATGGCCGTCACGGCATCGTCAACAACGCGCGCTGGCCCCGAAGCAATAATGTCGGCCGCGATATCGGGCCGCCGCGCAGTTATGCGGCCAAGGTGATCCGACAATGCCGGCGCCTGGGCCATAATGGCCTGGACGTCGCCCACGACGCCCGTGAGCGGCGCAATGGCGAGAGTGTCGAGGGATGTGGGCATGAGGCATGGCCCTGGGTGGGGATGGAGGAATCGCGCGTCAGGCTGACGGCAGTATGAGGCGTGCTGCAAGCCCGGTGTTCGGCGGCGATCCACCCGCCGAGTCAAGCATCAGCCGCCCCCGATGCGCTTCGGCCACCGCCAGCACAAGGCTGAGCCCCAAACCGCTTCCGGGCAGGCTGCGCGATTGTTCCAGGCGAACAAACCGTTCCACGGCGCGGTCGCGGTCCTCTGGCGGGATGCCGGGCCCGGAATCGCTCACAGCAACTTCGGCTTCCCCGCCGGGCAAGCGTTTGACCGACAGCGTGACCGACCCGCCTTCGGGCGTGTACTTCACGGCATTGTCGAGAAGGTTGGAAAGCGCCTGCGCGATGAGGTCCCGATCGGCCTGCACGAACAGCTCGCCCTCGGGTCGATAGCTGAACGCAAGGTTTTTCTCCTCGCACGCAGGCTGGTAGAGTTCTGCCAGCTCGTCCGTGATCCCGGTGACGTTGATGCGCCTGAACGATCCGGTCGCCCCCGCCTGCACGCGCGAGAGACGCAGCACCGCATTGAACGTGTCGAGCACGCCATCGACCTCCTCGATCGACTTGGTCAGGGCCGCACGCTGGCCATCCACCTTGTCTTCCCGCAGGCCACCCTCAAGCCGGTTGCGCAGACGCGTGAGCGGTGAGCGCAGGTCATGCGCAATTGAATCGCCCGCCGAGCGCGATGAAATCACCAGTCGCTCCAGCTTGTTCAGCATGGCGTTGAGCTGTTCGGACAACCGGTCGAATTCATCCCCCGACCCGTCAACCGGCGCGCGCCGCGTGAGGTCGCCCGCCATGACTTCCTCGGCCGTGCGGGCAAGCTGTTCGGCGCGCTGAGCCGCAGACCGCGAGATCACGACGCCGCCAATCAGAGAGAGCACAAAGCCGACCACAGCCGAGCGCCACACCACCTCGGTGATGCGCCGGTTCATCTCGCCTAGCTGCCCCACATCGTAGGCCACCATCAGCACGCCGCCACCGGACAACCGCGAGATGCGCCCCTCTGCCGATCGCCGCACAGGCTCCCCGCCAGGATTGCGCACCTCGTAGTCGAAGTTGACGTCGACGACCTGATCTTCGGGTGCCGGCGCCGGCAGGAAATCGAAGTCGCCCGCCGACTTCTGGCCGGTGCTGTCCTGGAGCAGGTAGAAGAACTTGCCGCGCGCGCCGGACCTTTCGGTCACGGCCTGATTGAGCCTGTCGAAGCCGCCACGGTTGGCCGCAGAGAGTTCCTGGAACTCCGCGTTCAGCTCGGCCTCAGCCTGGCGACTGAGGTGCCCCGCCGTCTCGTAGTAGAGGTAGGCGAGCAGCGAGGCCGAAAACAGAATGAAGATCGAGGCATGCAGCAGCGCAAGCCGGAACGTTGTCGTCCGGACCAGCGCCGGCAGGCGGCCGATCTTCATGGCTCAGCGCATCATGCTTCGAGCCGATAGCCCGCGCCGCGCACGGTGTGCAGCAGGGGCTTCTCGAAGTCCTTGTCGATCTTCCCGCGCAGGCGCGACACGTGAACGTCGATCACGTTGGTCTGGGGATCGAAGTGGTAGTCCCACACCTTCTCCAGCAGCATGGTGCGCGTCACAACCTGACCGGCGTGGCGCATGAGGAATTCCAGCAGGCGGAACTCGCGCGGCTGCAGGTCGATCTTCTGCCCGTCACGATGGACGGTGCGCGCGAGCAGATCCATTTCCAGACCGCCAACCGTGAGGCGCGTCGTCGGGATGTCGCCCGTCGCGCGCCGCCCCAGCGCCTCGACGCGGGCCACGAGTTCGCTTGGGGCATAGGGCTTCACGAGATAATCGTCGCCGCCGGCCTGCAGGCCTTCGACACGATGGTCCACCTCACCCAGCGCCGACAGGAACAGGGCCGGCGCACGGCCGCCCGCATCCCGATAACGCTTGAGCAATTCCAGCCCGTCGATACCCGGAAGCATGCGATCGACCACGAGCGCATCATAGTCGCCCGCGCGCGCCTGGCTGAGACCGGACTCGCCATCTCCGCAGACATCGACCGAATGGCCCGCCTCGCCGAGAACCCGTTTGACGAAAGCGGCGGCGTCCGCGTCGTCCTCGATGACGATGACCTTCATGGACTAACCTGCGGGTGCAATTTCAATCGGGCGGAGAACAGTGAGGTCGCCGCACCTAGCCTGATTGCCACAGCCCACGCGCGCGACAACATCCTTCTTGCCCTGCGCGAGCGATGCCGCAACGGCGTCCTGGTAATCCTTCGGCGTCTTCACGGCTTTCATGTTGACCTCGAGGATCGCGTCGCCGGGGAAAATGCTCGCCCGGTACAGCGCGCCGCGCGGCTCGACCGTCACAACGATCAGGCCTGCGCCAGCTGCGCCGACATCGAACTTCTTGGCTTCTTCCGGCGTCAGGGCGCGGATCGTGCCGCCATCGATCTTCACGTCGTCCGAGCTCGGCCGCGGCGGCGTCATGCCTGCACGCGCCGGATCGGGTTCGCCAGCAGCGAGAGCGCGATCATCGCGCGCGCGCACCGTGACACGGATCGTCTGTTCCTTGCCGTCGCGGATGACGCGGAAGGTGTTCTCCGTACCGGCGAGAAGGCTGCCGACGCGCTGGGTAAGCTGGCGCGTATCCTTCACATCATCGCCGTTGACGGAGATGATGATGTCGCCGCGCTTGATGCCGCTGGCCTCGGCGGGCCCGCCCGTCGTGACGGAGCGAACGATGGCGCCCGAGTTCTGCTTCAGGCCCCATGCGTCGGCGAGACGCTGGTCGAGGCTCTGGATCTCGACGCCAAGCCATCCGCGAACAACCTTGCCGTCGCGAATGAGGGTGTCCGAGATGGACTTTGCGGCCGTCGCGTCGATTGCGAAGCCGATGCCAACGCTGCCGCCGCCCGTGTCCGAGAAGATCATCGTGTTGACGCCGATCACCTCGCCCATGAGGTTGAACGTCGGGCCGCCGGAGTTGCCGCGGTTGATTGCGGCGTCGATCTGGATGAAGTCGTTATAGTTGCCGCTGTTGAACTCGCGACCGTCAGCCGAAACGATGCCGGCCGTCGCCGTGCCGCCAAGGCCGAACGGGTTGCCGACCGCCACGACCCAGTCGCCGACGCGCGGCTTCACCTTCGTCGCGAACTGCACGTACGGATACGTGCCGGCCTTCTTGACCTTCAGGACGGCCAGATCGGTCTGCTCGTCTGAGCCCACGATCTCGGCCTCAAGCTGAGTGCCGTCCTTCAGCGTGACGACAACTTCGCGCGCGTTCTCGACAACGTGGTGGTTGGTGACGATGTAGCCGGCAGAGGAAATGAAGAAGCCCGAGCCGAGTGCGTTGCCTTCCTCGTCCTGTTCCGGATTGCTCTCGTCCTCACCCTCGCCCTCGCCGAATTCGTCTTCATACTCTTCGAACCCGGGCAGGCCGCGGAACTGGTCGAATACGCCATTGCGATCCGAGGCCCTGATCTCCACGGTCACCGACACGCTCACGACGGCCGGGCTCACATTCTCGATCAGGTCGGCAAAGCTCATCGGCGCGCCCATGGGCGGCGACACGGTGATGGGACGGTTCTGGGCAAGGGCAGGCGCGACGAGCAAGGGCACGGCCAACGAGAGGCCCGCCGCCGTGGCGAACAGGCTCGCGCCGATCGCAATCCGACCGATCCGCACCATTCTTGTTTCTCCCATCTCTAACTTACCGGCATCGCGCGTGTGCCGTGCCACTGTTCACAATCCTAGGGGGCAGTTCCAGTCACGCAACATCAAGTGGCTGTTCGATGGCTGGCCCAACCCGCACCCCGCGCGGCGAACCGGCCAACAGGCCGCACCGTTCAGTAGCGTCTTACTTTAAGGCAATCCTGCGGCAGCGCCAGTGCCACCGGCGGCGGATTCCAGCCCAATTTACAAGGAGTAGCCGGCGTTCAGCCGCCCTCGCCGCTTCGATCGTCCGACAGGGGCGCAAGGCCGCTGGGCCGGTTACGCACCAGCTTCACGCCGAACATCGCAAGTCCGACCGCAACCAGTGCGAAGGGAAAGCCCCACAACAGAATCGCCCATCCGTCGAGCGGCGGCCGGAACGAGACGTGCTGGCCATACCGGGAGACGAAGAACTCGCGAATCTGGTCGTCAGTCGCGCCTTCCATGACCTGCCGGCGGATCGCCCGACGCGCATCGACGGCCATGTCGGCCGTGGATTGCGAGACCGGCTCGTTTTCGCAGACCATGCAGCGCGTCTCGCGCATGATCGCCTGCGCGCGCGCTTCCAGCGTTTCGTCCGGGATCGGCTGCTCCAGCGGGGCCGCCTGCAGCAGCAGCGCGATCACCGGCCCGATCATGCCGAAGCTCCAACACCCGCCTCTGGTGCGCCCGGTTGTGGCGCTGCGGCTTCCGGCGCCGTCGCCGCTTCGGCATTGGCGGGGGCGCGACGGCGCAGGCGCGCGGCCAGCGACATGAAGCCTCCAACCGCAATCAGCGCCGCGCCGCCAAACACCCAGTCGATCAGCGGATGGTGCGCGATCCTGATGCGCCAGACATTGTCCTGGTCGCGCAACTGGTCGCCGAGCGCAACGTAGACGTCTCCGCCCAGCGTCTTGCGGATCGCGACTTCCGTGGTCCCCATTTCCGAAACCGGATAGCTGCGCTGTTCCGGCTGCAGCAGTTCGGTGCGTCCATCATGGGTCGCCAGGATGTCGCCGCGCGTGGCGATGTAGTTGGGACCGTCCACGATCGTCACGCCCTGGAACTCAAACTTCCATCCGGCCATTTCCGCGCTCTGTCCGGGCGCTAGCGGGAAGGTTTGCTCGGTGCGCGCCGCAGTTTCAACCGTGGCGCCGATGACGAAGATTCCCATCCCGATATGGGCGATGGCCATGCCCCACACGGTGAGCGGCAGCTTCAGTATCCTGCGCCAACCGCCCGCACCCGCGCGCCTCAGGATGTCCTGCACGACGCCGGCGACAACCCACACGCCAACCAGCACGCCGAATCCGAGGAAGACGCCCCAGCCGCCCATCGCCAGCGCAATGAGCGCGGCAACCACTGCGATGACGGCCGAGGGAAGGAGCCACTTCATCAGCGGCGTCATCTCGGCCTTGCGCCAGGGCGCGGCCTGCGCGAGCGGCATGAAGAGGAGGAGGAACGCCACCATCGGCGCAAGGGTCAGCTGGAAGTAAGGCTCGCCGATCGACATCGAGGCGGCCTCGGGCGCGATCATCTGCGCCTCGCCCAGCCATTGCAGCACCATGGGCGTCACCGTTCCCACCAGCACCAGCGCCGCCGACACTGACAGGAACAGGTTGTTCAGCACCAGCGCGCCCTCGCGGCTCACTGGATCGAACTCCGGCCCTGCCTTCAGCTGTGGCGCACGCCAGGCGAACAGCGCAAGCGCTGCTCCGCCTGCGAGCCCCAGCCCGATCAGCAGGATCGTTCCCCGCGCCGGATCGACCGCAAATGCATGAACCGACGTGAGCACGCCCGAGCGCACAAGGAATGTGCCCAGAAGCGAAAGACAGAAAGCCAGCACAGCGAGGAACACCGTCCACGACGCCATGCCGCCGCGCTTTTCCGTGACGATCAGCGAGTGAACCAGCGCCGCCGAAACCAGCCACGGCATGAAGGACGCGTTTTCGACAGGATCCCAGAACCACCAGCCGCCCCAGCCGAGCTCATAGTAGGCCCAGATCGCGCCCAGTGCGATGCCGATGGTGAGGCAGCTCCACGCGCCAAGCGCCCATGGCCTCGTGCGGCGCGCCCAGTCGCGATCGATCTCGCCGTTGATCAGGCCCGCAGCCGCGAGCGAGAACACGAACGACATCCCGACATAGCCGAGATACAGGAAGGGGGGATGAAGCGCGACGGCCGGATCCTGCAGCAGCGGGTTGAGCCCCGCGCCATCGAACGGCGGATCGACAAGCCGCGTGAACGGACTCGACACAAACAGCAGGTAGAGAAACGAGCCCACCGTGAGCAGGCCCTGCACGCCAAGCGCCCGGTCGCGCAGCTTGCCCTCGCGCATCGTCAGCGCAGCAACCGCGCCATAGCCCGCCATGATCACGCACCACAGCAGCATCGAGCCCTCGTGGTTGCCCCAGGCGCCGGCGATCCGGTACAGCAGCGGCTTCTGCGAGTGCGAGTGCGCGGCAACGAGCTCAACCGAAAAATCGAGCCGTACGAAGCTGATGATCAGGGTCAGCAGAGAAAGCGCCGCGAACATCGCGCCCGCAACCGCCAGCCGTCGCGCCGCTTCGCCGCCGCTTGTCAGGCCGAGAACGCTCTGGGCCGCCGCCGCGCCAAGCGCGAGGAATGCCAGCAGGTGCCCAAGTTCTATGATCACGTCGCCGACCCGTCGCCGCAGGTCATCGTGCCGTCCGTCATTGCCTGCTCGCCGCCGCTCTCGGCCGCGCGCTTCAGCGAGTCATAGGCTTCCTTCGGCATGTAGTTCTCGTCGTGCTTGGCGAGCACGCGCGTCGCCACTAGCGTGCCGTCCACGTCGAACTTGCCCTCGGCGACCACGCCCTTGCCTTCCACCACCATGTCCGGCGGGATCCCGTCGAACACGACCGGAACGGTGTGCTTGCAGTCAGTGATCTTGAAGGTCAGTAGCTTGCCGTCTGCCCCGTGCGACTGGCTGCCGATCTCGATCAGGCCGCCGACGCGAACATTCTGCTTGAAAGTCTCGACGCCCTTGTTGGCGATATCCGAGGGCGACTGGAAGAACGCCACCGCGCCGCCAAGGCCGATGACGCCAAGCGTGACCGCGCCCGCCATCAGCACGCCAGCGGCGCCGATGAACCAGAGCCTTTGGGAACGCTTCCGCATTTTGGGCAGCTCCGTACGACCGATCGGGGACAATCAGTTCGGCCGAATATATTGGCCGGGACTGCAGCGCGCCAGCGACACGATGGCGCTAAAAGCATCACTTATTCGGGGGAATTTCCGCCAGGCAGGGGTGTTGGGCCGTCGATACCGAACATTTGCCGCATCGCAGCGAACATCTGCCGCTCGGGCCCACCCTCCGTTACCCGGCTATCGACATCGGCCCAGATGGCTTCCGCCTCGGCTTTCTTGTCCTGCAGCCAGAGCCCAATCCCGGCCATGTAGCCGATGCGAAGGTCGCTGGTGTCCAGCTTGTACGCCCGGTTGTAGAGGTCCGACGTGGTGACATCGATCGACTGCGTGGCCTTGAATCGGCTATCCGCCCACGCCTTCAGGATTGCGCGATCATTTGGCGCCAGGCGGAGCCCCTCGCCGAACGCCGCATCCGCTCGATCCATGTGGCCCGTGCTGGCATAGATCTCGCCCATCATCCGCTGGGCGACGCTGTCCTCGGGAGCGGTCTTAATCCGCTCCTGGATCACGGCCATCATCTGCACGCCCGTCAGGGATTCCGGATCCTGAAGCAGCTTCTCATTGATCCTCGGCAGCTTGTCGCGCGTCGCAGCGTCGATCTCGCCAGTCGCCATGAAGTTGAGTTCGGAAATTGCATCGGCTGCCGGCTCAAACGTCGGGTCGCGCCGCAGCGCCGACCGATACGCGCCCAGCGCTTCCTCCATCCGGCCATTCGAGAAATAGAGGTTGCCGATCCGCTGGTAGGGCGTCGGATCTTCCGGCGCTCTGCGCGCCATGTCCTGCTGCAGCGCGAGATACTGTTCGGCGGTCACGCTTTGCGGATCGCTGGTCTCGCGCGCCTGAATGTCCGCGATCCGCGCCTCAAGCGGCAGATCGCCCATGTCGGGCCGGCCCAGCGCAAAATAGACGCCGACGACGGCAAGGCCGGCGACCAGCACGCCAATCCGCACCAGCGTCGACCGCGCGATGAACCACGCGCCGCCAAGCACAAAAACCGCTGCTACAAGAACAAGCCAGGTCAAAGCGGCGCCGCCGGAAGTTCGAGCCGCGCCCGCAGGCCGCCAATGGGGCTGTCTTCAAGGTGCAGCCGACCGCCATAGATGTCCGCGAGTTCGGTCACGATCGACAATCCCAATCCGGTTCCCGGCGCCGACTCGTCGAGGCGCTTGCCGCGCTCCAGCGCCTTGGCCCGGTGTTCTGGCGGCAATCCCGGTCCGTCATCATCGACGGTGATCTGAAGACCATCGTCGTTCCGGGTCACCTTCACGTTGATCCGCGACTTGCACCATTTGGCCGCGTTCTCCAACAGGTTTCCGATCAACTCGTCGAAATCGCCGCGCTCCCCACGGAAAATTGCGTTGGCGTCAACTTCAACCTCGATGGCCAGTCCCTTGTCGCGGTGCAGCCGCTCCAGCATCCGCGCGATCCCCTCCACGGGCTCGCGAACATCCGTGCGGGCGCCGAGCACTTCGGCCTGCGCCGCCGCCTGCGCGCGCTTCAAGTAGTGCGTCACATTGCTGGTCATCGCGTCGGTCTGTCGCCGAACCAGATCGGCCAGCTTGTCGGTCCCCTTGGCCTCGTTCTTCAACACGGCCAGTGGGGTCTTCAACGCGTGCGCCAGATTGCCGACATGCGTACGAGCACGCTCCACCACCTTGCGGTTGTGCGTGATCAGCGTGTTGATCTCGGTGACCAGCGGCGTCAGCTCGGTCGGATACTCGCCATCCAGATTATCGCGGCGCCCCGCGCGAACGTCTCCGAGATTGTGCTGGATCGTGCGCAGGGGACGAAGTCCGTACTGGATAAGGAAGACGATGCCGGCCACCAGCCCCAGGCCAAGCACCAGCAGCGCGAGGCCAAGACCTAACGCAAAGGCGCGGACGGAGGCGTCCGAGTCGGTGCTGTCGGCGCCTGCCATCAGCACGACCGGCAAGGTGCGGCTTGGAAGGGTCAAAGCCTGCACACCGGTGCGAAGCATCGCGGTCGGCGGCGGCGTCTTGCCCGGCTCGCACCACCTCTCCCGGAGCGGATCGCCAGGCACACACTGGTTCGGAGCGATCACCTCGCCGATCTGCGTCACGCCCGGATTGGCGACAGCAGCCGCGATGACCTCGGCCGGAACCAGAGGTTCGTCGTCGGCATAACTCTTGGAGAAAAAGTGCCGCGAGACGCCGTTGCTGGAATCGACTTCCAGAACGGCCCAGTAGCTCCCGGAGCCCCCAAGCGCATAGTCATTACCCGGCAACAGCCCCTCATCGACGACAACCTCGCCGGCGCTGTCGGAATTCAATGCTGCAGCAAGCGTGATCAACGCAGTCGCATTCTGATCGTCGAGCTGCTTTTCAGTGGTCGAGCGATAGAGCGCCTGCAAGGACCAGCCAGCGACGACCAGCACCACGGCGCTCCACACCGCCGTCGCGATCAGCATGCGGCGGGCGATGGAGCCGCGCGTCAGCGTCCCCGTGATTTCGCCCGCTGCCTTGTCGGCCATGCTATTCCGCTACGTGTTCGACCTTGGGATCGATGAGACGATATCCCAAACCACGCTCCGTCAAGATACGGTTCGAACCGATCTTGCGGCGCAGACGGCCAACGAACACCTCGATGGTGTTCGAATCGCGGTCGAAGTCCTGATCGTAGATGTGCTCGACCAGTTCAGTGCGCGGCACCACCCGGCCCTGATGGTGCATCAGGTAGGACAGCACGCGATACTCGTGCGAGGTCAGCTTGATCGGCTCGCCATTGACGGAGGCTCGCGCAGCGCGTGTATCAACCCGCAGGTCACCGCATTCCAGCGCGGCGCTGGCGTGTCCGGCGGCGCGGCGCAGAAGGGCGCGAAGGCGCGCGAGCAATTCCTCGGTCACGAACGGCTTGGTGACATAGTCGTCGGCGCCGGCGTCGAAGCCCGCGACCTTCTCGCTCCAGCGATCACGCGCCGTCAGGATCAGGACAGGCATGTCCTTGCCCGTGTTGCGCCACTTCTCTAGCACGCGCACGCCGTCCATCTTGGGCAGGCCAAGGTCCAGCACGACCGCGTCATACGGCTCGGTCTCGCCAAGGAAGTGGCCTTCCTCGCCATCGGCCGCGAGATCGACAGCGTAGCCCGCTTGCGAAAGCCCCTCGGAGAGCTGCCGACCCAGATCCGGATCATCTTCGACAACCAGAATTCTCATGTTCTGTTCCTACCGGCTTCTGGTTGCTGGCTCAGTGAACGTCAGGCGCTTGCCATCCTCAGTGAGCCACGAAATCACGTAAACATCGCCCTGCCGGCGCGCATCCAGATGGCGGCCGCCATGCTGCGCCTTGAGACGGCGCAAAATCTCGGACAGCGGGATCTCCTGCACCTGTTGCTCTGGCGAGCGCTCACGACGCGGCACATCCCATTGCGAGGACGGCAGGCCGTCGCCGCGCTGGAAGGACAGCTCGAAGGGAGCCCGCTCGGGTTGTCGCTGCGCCTGCGCCGGCGCGGCAATCGCCAGCGCGGCTCCAATCAGGACGAGGGGGGATAAGGCTATCCGTTTCAACATGACCGTGTGTGTAAGTCCGGGCCGGTGAACCCCGACTGAACAGGTTCCCGCAAAACGGGCGGCCTGCAGGATCGACTGCATTTTTTCGCTCATCTCGGGATTAACGGGGAATATCGGCCTTGCGGCCGGGCCAGGTGCGGACGAATTCGCGAAGCTCTGCATCGTCTTTTCTTGGCAATACAATCAACAACCTGACAAGCAAATCCCCGGGATTCGGCCGCGTCTGGACACCCTTTCCACGCAGCTTCAGCAGGTCCCCGGAATTGGACCCGGGCGGGACCGAAAGGGTAACCGGCCCTGACGGCGTAACCACCGGCACCTTCCCCCCCTCGACCGCCTCGGCCAGAGAGATTCGCAGGTCCATGCGAACATCATCGCCCTCGCGCCGAAACGCCGGGTGGCTGGCCACCGTGATCTCGACGAGCGCATCGCCCGCAGGCCCATTGCCCGTTCCCGGCAGCCCCTGACCCTTCAGACGCAGCGTCTGGCCGGAGTTCAGCCCGGCGGGAATCGCAAGATCGAGCGAGCGGCCGTCGGACATCGTCACGCGCCGGCGACCACCGTTCACCGCATCGAGGAAATCGACCTCCATCCGGTATCGCACGTCCTCGCCACGGGCCTGGCCAAAGCCGCGCCCGCCGCCGCCGCGGCTAAACAGGCCGTCGAACAGGTCTTCGAATGCATCGGTCCGGCCGCCGCCACCGCCGCTGCGCGCCTTGGCCCCAGCAAAGCCGCCAAACCCGGCCCCGGGCTGGAAATGCGGGCGTTCATTGCCTTCCGCGTCGATCTCGCCGCGATCGAATCGCGCGCGCATCGGTTCGTCGGTGAGAAGGTTGAACGCAGCGGTCAGGCGCTTGAATCGTTCGGCGCTAGCCTTGTCATTAGGGCGCACGTCCGGGTGCAGCTCCTTGGCGAGCTTGCGATAGGCCTTGCGAATTTCCTCGGCGCTTGAGGACTTTGGTACACCCAGCGCCGCATAGGGATCCCAGCTCAACTGCCGATCCTTGCTCTGAGCCCGCGCTCTATCGTGGAGCCGCTCCCCAATGCAAGACAAGCCAGAAGATGGGGATTTTGGGGCAATCCCACCGCTTTCACAGACTAAGGCGCGGGAATCATCACCTCGCAGGCGGCCCAAGCGCCTGGCTGCCCGTCCGGGCCCAGCTGGCCCACCTCGACCAGAGCCTCTCCGCCAACAGGAAAATCTGCAATTCGCTCAGCCTCCGGATAGACCGCAAGCGGAGCATCAACCTCCCAGGCCCGCTCCCCGATCCAACCGGAAACCCTCACAGCATAACCCTCTGGCCGTACCAGCGGCGGCTCCCCGGCCAGCCACGGATCGCCAGCCCGCCGCGCCCACCTCACCCATGTCGCCGACAGGTTACCGCCCGACCAACTCGTCTCCAGATGCGCCGGCGACCATTCCTTCTGCGCAACGGCATTGAGCATTTCGGCTCTCCGCGCCCGATGCGAGGCGAACGACTTCCGTCAACCGCTCCGGCCACCGACCGCGCCCATCGACGCCGCCAGCGGCAGTCGTATCTCGTGAAAGCCTGTCACAGGAACCGCGCTCCCCGCCGGGCCGCGCGCGCAATCGCCGCCGTAGCCTGGTTCATCGAATTGCGGTCCGCATCGCGGCGCCGCCGGACGATGCGCCAAACGCGCCATCCGATCGAGATCTTCCTCGCCACCCCGCAGAATGCGAGCAAGCTCGCGCTCCACCGATTGCGTCGCCTTCAGCAACGCCTGCTCCATCGCCTCGGCCGCGCGTTGCGCCGTCTCGCCCGCTTGTTCCGCCATGTGAAAGTCTCCGCTCAGTCTCCTTCAAACGTCACGACGCCGCTGGAGACGAGGCGGATCGCAATCGTCGCCTGGTCGTCCCCGTCGCCGCCATAGGCCAGCTCCAAGATCTGGAACCGGCCGGTCATTGTCCCGAAGTCAGGAATGCCAAGACGCATCACCGGCGCCTCGCCGTTGAAATACGCCGCACTCATCCGCGCATCCGAAGCCGCATCAACGAACACGCCGCGCCCCGCCACTTCAGCGAGCTTCGTCGCCGCCTCAGCGATCAACTCGCGCCACGCGCCGAGGCTCTGGGCCGTTGTCGCCTCCACCATTCCAGCGGAAAGACTGATCGTCCGCGCGCGAATGCCGGCGACCAGCAGGAACGCCTCGGCGTCCTCGCCATCGCTTATTCCTTCTCTGCAACACAGGAGTTGACAGGCAACCTGATGGTTGCCTATTAAAGTGCATGGATCTGGTGTTCCGGGCCCTTGCCGACGACAGCCGCCGCGCCTTGCTCGACAGCCTCTGCGCCCATAGCGGCCAGACGCTGGGCGAACTCTGCGTCGGCCTGGCCATGACGCGGCAGGCCGTCTCGAAACACCTTGCGATCCTGGAGGAAGCCAACCTGGTCGCGACCGTAAAACGCGGGCGCGAGAAACTTCACTATCTGAACCCGGTGCCGATCGCCGAGATCGCCAACCGCTGGATAAGGAAGTTCGAACGCCACAAGGTCGATGTGCTCGTCGACCTCAAACGCCGACTGGAGTCAGAATGACCGATAGCCGCTTCGTCTACGTCACCTACATCCGCACCGCACCGGAGAAACTCTGGGCCGCGCTGATCGAGCCGGAGTTCACGCGCATCTGGTGGTGCGAGACCTGGCAGGATTGCGACTGGAAGGTCGGCTCGCCCTGGAAAGCCATGACGCCCGACGGCCGCATTGCCGACAGCGGCGAGATCATCGAATACGATCCACCGCGCCGCCTCGTCCTCACCTGGCAGAACCAGTTCGTCCCCGACCTCAAGCCCGAGGGACACTCGCGCCTCACCTACGAGATCGAAACAGTCGGCAACTCCGTCAAATTCACCCTGACTCACGAAATCGGCGTCACGAAGTCCAAACTCATCGACGCCGTCTCGCAGGGGTGGCCCCATCTCCTCGCCAGCCTCAAGACACTCCTTGAAACAGGCAGCCCCCTCATCGAAACCACCAAATGGCCGGAGGGGATGTAGCGATGACCAGCAACCCCACCGCCATTGCCGTCCAGACCTTCAAGGCTCCTGCCGCGCGCGTCTACGACGCCATCCTGGATGCGGACATGATTGCCCGCTTCATGTTCGGCCCGCTGCTGCGCGAGGAAACCATCCTCCACATCCACCTCGATCCGAAAGTCGGCGGCCGCTTTTCCTACAAGGTCCGCCGCGGCGAGCACGAGATCGACCATGTCGGCAAGTTCCTGGACCTCCAACGCCCCAACCGCATCGTCTTCACCTGGGCCATCGCCGGCGCCAGCGACCACGATCCCTCGACCGTCGT
>ERZ795061.1934-NODE-1934-length-19602-cov-7.518033_pt1 | contig 19602 bp, 14 predicted proteins | sample MGYA00375145_ERZ795061 | MGnify/ENA primary metagenome ERZ795061 (study PRJEB30190, sample SAMN05720144) | anaerobic digester metagenome | isolation source: active sludge of municipal wastewater-treating anaerobic digesters | place: USA | collected 2014-12-22 ... | reverse complement strand
GTTAAATGAACCGTATCACCAACTTTATCAATATCGTCAGTGCGTAAACATTTTTGAGCGTCAGCCAGCCGCCGTCCTAAAGGATGAGGCTCACCCAATAAATAAGGTACCAAGGGCTGCATGCCAGCAGTATTAAATAATACTGATGGGTCATTATCAGGAATAAGAGAAGCGCTAGGAATAATAGCGTGATCCTTAGACCTAAAAAAATCTAAAAATTTTTGCCGTAATTCTTGAGAGGTTAAATTCATATTATTCAACCATAAACGGCCAGCGGAAAAGCAACCGCCAGCCGCTATAAATACAATATTATAACAATATTATTGAGCTAATAAATCAGCAAACTGCTGTTCAATAACTGGTTTATCTGTTTCCTGCGCCTTGCTTAACAAATTATTTACTGTCTCGCGCGCTAAATCGGTTTGGCCTGAATCGCGGTAAATCATAGCTAAAACATAAAGAGCGTTAACGTTGCTATCATCGGTAGCTAATACACCCTCTACTAATTGCTGAGCTTGAGTTCGTAGATTAGTGGTCAGGTCAGTTTCCTTTTTAGCCCGTTCATTTAATAATTGCGCTAAAGGCAAAACATAATTAACAGCCCCGCCAGAATTATTAACCGCTAAAACCAAATCTTGAGTAGCTTCTATCGGCTTCTCAATTGCCTGATAAAGTACTGCCCGATAGTAATAAGCTTCAGCCCAATCTGGTTTTAATTCTAAAGCTTTGGCATAGCCGTTAAGCGCCTCCTCTACCAGTTTATCCTTAGTCTCCCTATCCTCAGCCCGATAAGCCTGAGTAACTTTTAATTGAGCCAGTTTAGCATAAGACCAAGGATTATTAGGATCAAGCTCAATTAAACGTTGATGAATAGCCATAGCCCCCTCAAAATCACCGATCATTTCATAAAGTGAAGCGACCATTTTAAGACTAGCTGGCTGATTATTTACCAACTTACTTACCTGGTCTAGCATTGCTTTAGCTTGCTGAGCATAGGACTGAGCGGCAGTTTGCGCTTCCAGAGCTGAAGTACCCGTCGCCGCCATTGCTCCCTCAGCCAATTCATTGGCTTTAATCCAGGATAACTGAGCCAAACCTAAACCATACATTTCCCGCCATGGAGCTAAATTATAAGCCTTAGACATAGCTATCATTTGCTGGTCAGTAGATTGGCTCTTGAGCGATTGAGCCGCTAAAACATCAGCGGCATAAATCTTGACCCCATAAGCCAAGCTAGCTAACAACAAAATAGCCACCGCTATAAAACCCGCAGTCCAGATAGCACTACCCCGCTCATCGGCCTTGCGCCAATAAATAACAGCCTGGCGGCGAGGCCAATTATAAGTAACCACCATAAGCAAAACCCACAACAAACCAAAAATTAATAATAAATTATTGCCCACTGGAATAAAAAGACCACCCGCCAACATAACAATAACCGCTGCCCACAAACTAATTCCCAATTTAAGATCAGCAGTTGGCAACTCCATCTTGGACGAGAACAAGCGCCGTCCGGCTGAAATTAACCCTAGTAGCAAACCAATAATAATTAACAAGGAACCAAGCCCACCGACAATAACTAAACTTTCCGCCAACCAACCAGCCGGTACATCAAAATCAAGGTTCCACAATGCCGCCCCATTAAAATCAGGGCTCTTAAAACGACTAAAAACACTATCAAAACTAGCTAGACCATTACCAAAAATCGGCCGTTTAGCTAAACTAGCCTTGGCAATTTGCCACGAATAACTTCGAGATAGGCTAACCTCACTAGGCAAATTTATTTTGGGCCACCCGATATTGCCAAGAATCAACAAGACAAAACTAATAATTAATGTCCCTACTGTAAGTCCTAGCTGTAAATGGCTAAATTTAAGAAAACGCGATAAAACAAAAATTAAAACAATCAATAAACCCAAAATAATCACTGGCCAGATATTAAATGATCCCAGAATAACTATAGCCGCTATATTAGCTAATATAGTAAGCACTAACCAAATATTCCACCACAGCCGGCCATTTTTAGCCGAAGATCGTTCACAAAACTCCTCTTGACTACCCAGAGCAACAATAAAAAATGGTAAAGCCGCTGCTAAAAATAAAGCTAGATTAGATAGAGAGCCAACAGGGTTAAAGCCAATAGTCTTGGTAAAACTTAAAGGAATAATATAGAACCCTAAAAGTTGGCACAAAGAATAAATGGTAATAAAACTAAAGCTAATCAAAATTGCTAACCACGATGACCGCCTTACCCTGGAAGACCAATTATTAACAGCCAAAAAATATAATAAAATAAGAAATACTAAAAATACTAAACTGCGCATCGGCTGGCCATAACTACCCAAAAAGCTGGCACGCCAGGAGGGGCTCCAAAAACTAGCAATAGCGCTAACAGCTAAAATAGCCAAAGCTAACCAATCTAATTTGCGCCAGTGCCAAATTAATGTTCCATCTTTTATTACCTTAATTAGCCACACTGCCCAACCAACAATAACTAAGAAGCCTAAAATAAATAACTTGTCTAAACTAGCGCCTTGCCAAGAAATGTTAATAAAAAATAAGGGCAAAATAAAAAAAGTAAGGACCAACACCAAATTAATTACTCGTTCCGGCCAAGCAATTTTCGATGTTCGCCTTAACAAAGATGAATTTGTACTCATAGTCATATACTTAAAATTACTATAATTATTTTAAACAAAAATATATAAATCTTAACCTGACTCCACCGTCACGTTAATTGTAATTGTAGTTTAACAAAAAGAATCGGATAAAGCAATAACTCCGCCACCCAAAAGCTTGTCCCCCTCATAAAATACAGCGCTCTGCCCAGGGGTAACTGAATGCTCTGGCCTGGCTAGCTCTACTCGCCATTCTCCTTGAGCTCCCCTTGTTAATCGACAATCAAGCGGCTGATGATGATAGCGGATAACTACCTGGCAATCAACAGACCGCCGCGGCCGTCGGCCTGAAGACCAAAATAATTGGGAAATAAAAAAATTATTAGTTAGTAGCTGGGGATCGTCAATATTAGATGTAACTAATAAAGTATTAGATAAAAAATCATAACCCCTGACATAATAAGGGCCAGAGCCACCAACCTTAATACCTCGCCTTTGCCCAATAGTATATAGGGCCAAACCCTCATGCTCTCCGATTTGGTGTCCGGCGCTATCAACAATCGGGCCAGGCGTAAGAGGCAAGTAGTGCTTCAAAAAATTAGACAAACCATTATTAATAAAACAAACCTCCTGGCTGTCTTTTTTATTAGCCACTGGCAGATGATAATCCTTGGCTAAATCTCGCACCTCATTTTTAGTCAGGTTGCCCAAAGGAAAATAAAGACGGGCTAAATCCGCCTGGCTGAGCTGATATAAAAAATAAGACTGATCTTTAGCTTTGTCTTTAGCTCGCCATAGCTCATAGCGCCCAGAGTCTTTAATAAGCCGGGCATAATGACCGCTAGCTACGGCATCAAAACCAATCTGGTTGGCATAGCGAATAAGGCGCCGAAATTTAACTTGCTTATTACACACCACGCAGGGATTAGGAGTCGCGCCAGAGGCATAAGTGGCCAAAAAATAATTAACCACTCGCCGCTTAAACTCTTGAGCGCAGTTTAGGGCATAAAAAGGAATACCCAGCTGCCGACAAACAGCCTGAGCGTCAGACCAAGGCTCTTTCTTGGCTTCTTGGCCACCAGAACGGTAATAATCACCAGGCCATAATTCTAAATAAACACCAATAACTTCATGCCCCTCCTCTTTAAGCAGTTGGGCAGCCACTGCTGAATCAACGCCTCCCGAAAGAGCGACAATAATTTTTTGTTTTCTACCTCGTTGTTGAGCTACTACCATATTATTTTCTTCCACCACCTGGCAAAAAATTATGATATAACGGTTCGTAAATATCCTCACCGGGGTCTAACCATAGTTCAGAAGAACAATCATTATTAGTAAAATGTAAATCCTTAACTCCGCGGATAATAACCGCCGGCGTCTGCTCAGCACACTCCCCCATAACATATACAGCGGCAGCTGCTAAAGAATCAACAATATTAGTTTGAGAAATTTTCATAGGCCGACCAAATAAATCTAACTGACCACGATAATCTCGGAGCGGATAAAAACCAGCGCAAGCAAGGCCAACACCCACTACCCCCCGCCGCAAAGGCATAGAACGGCTATCGGTTAAAATTAAGCCAAGATTAGACAAATTATAATGATGAAGTAAAATATTACGCCAGTCCCTATTAATTTTTTCTGGTTCTGACGGCAATAAAATATAATGAGACGCTGCGTTGCTTTCATCAATACCCGCCGAGGGAGCTAAAACATGATTTTTAATAGTCAAAATAGCATAACCATGGGGCACCATTTCCCGCGGCAAATAATAATCGGCCTGACTAATAATCAATTGGTCTTTATCCTCCACACTGCTAATAGCTACGGCTCGTCCCTCATAAAGACTAACGATTTTAGAAGTAATAGCCAAAACATCGCCATCTTGAAGACCACCCATACTGTCTAAACCTTCTATTAGGGCGCCCAGAGAATCATCTTGCGGCGGTTGAAGCCGCCTAGTATGAACAGCGATTAATTCCATAATTATAGCTCATTATTAGCAATAGCCCCTCTAATTAAGGCCATAAGGTCATAATAAAATTCCAAATTATTCAAACTGGCTAAACGGCAACCTAATGGCTCTTGTATTTTATATAAATAATGTAAATAGCTCAACGAATAGCGCCGCAAAAGGGGCAAGCGAGATTGAGGATTAATCGGCTCATCTAATTGGGCAAATGAACTATTCCTAATATTTTCTACTCGGTAGAACTCTCGCACCCGGCCCGTCTCGTCAAGAAAATGCCTGTCAGGTTGCCAAAAAAACAATCGGCCATGACGGCCTTCTCTAGTGGGGATAACACAATCAAACATGTCTATGCCTCGCCTAACCGCTTCCACAATATTATCAGGATAACCCACTCCCATTAAATAACGAGTCTTGTCGCGAGGCAAAAGAGGCTCCAGCCATTCCAATACTTCATACATCTGTTCCGCCGTCTCCCCGACAGATAGCCCTCCAATATTATAACCGTCAAAATCCAAGGCTACCATATCTGAAAGACTTTGTTCTCGCCACTTACGGCTGACCCCGCCCTGAATAACTCCAAATAATAATGGCCTGGGCTGAGGTAAATTAAGATAATGGGCTTTAGCTCTCTTAGCCCAGTTAGTGGTCCGTTCAACCGACTGGCGAATTTTAACTAAACTGGCCGGCAAAGCTAAACATTCATCTAGCGCCACCGCAATATCAACCCCACAAGCCACCTGCATATCTAAAGATGCCTCAGGTGTTAGATAATAACGACGACCATCGCGTGGTGAACTAAAATATACCCCATCAGCGGTTAACTTAACTAAATTATGGCTGTGTACCCGCCGACCGGTTAAAGAAAAAATCTGGAAACCGCCGCTATCAGTTAAAATTGGACCATTCCAGTCCATAAAATGATGCAGTCCGCCAACCCGCTTAAAAGCCTCAATACCCGGATTTAACAGTAAATGATAGGTATTAGCTAAAATTATTGGCGCTCCAAGTTCCCGTAATTCTTCAGTCGCTACATGTTTGACCACCCCTGCAGTAGCCACCGTCATAAAAACTGGGGTCTTAACCTGGCCATGAGCTGTCGCTAAAAGACCCAGCCGAGCTGCCGACTGATTAGATTGCTGCTTTAAAGTAAACATCAACAATAATTAATTTTTAATCTTTTTAACCGCTAAATACAAAACCTCAGGCTGCTCTGGATCAACTAACAGCGCCTTACCGGCTCGACTAGTCGGTAGTTTCTTAGTAGACCAAGTCTTGCCTCCGTCTAATGACCGATAAAAAGTAGTATTGGTCACATAATAAATCTCTTGACTATTACGAGGATTAATGGCTAAGGCGTTAATGATCGTTTGACTCTCAGGCGTCAGTAATTCAATCTTTGTCCAACTATCTCCCAAGTTAACAGACTTAAAAAGACCATAATCAGTAGCTAAATAAGTGACTGGCTGATCTTCTAAAGAAATTGCTAAATCACGAAATTGGTTGCCAATCTTAAATTCCTCTAAGCTTTTATTAATATTCTCCCAGGTTGCTCCACCATCGGTAGTTCTAAATAGTCCTTTGCCGGCAGTAGCGGCAAACATCAAACGGCTGTCTTTCGGGCTCATAACAATGCGTTTTATGGTATTATTAAAGCGCTGGACGACTTGCCAAGTTGCTCCTCGATCATTGCTCTGTAAAATATCACCCCGCGAGGTCCCTAAAAAAACTACTCCAGAATTATAATGATCAGTTAATAAACTAGTAATAACCACATCAGGCGCATTATCATAATAAACTTGTTTCCAGCTGCGGCTACAATCTTCGGAACGCAATAAACGATTGCCCGAGGCAGCAAAAATTAAACATTTATTATAATAATCAATAGCCACAGCCCGAACATTAATGCGTCCCAAGCTAGTAGCAATTTGCCAATTCTGCCCCCCATCATAAGTAAAAGCTAAGCCATTATCTACACTGGCCAAATACAAAGCCCGATGGTCACTAGGATCCATAACAAGCATATTAGCATCTAAAGAGGCAATACTTCCCGGATGACCGCTGTTACTGGGAATCAAACTCACTGACTGCCAATTGTCGCCACGATTGCCACTACGAAAAACCCCACCAATATCGGCTTGGCTAGTTGGTTTATTAATAGCCGAACAACCACTAAGGCCAATTAGCAAAATCAGCCCCAGAAATAGATAGCGACCATGTTGCCATAAAATAGACATATAGTTTATGCGCCAACCGCTAAGTTATGAAAAACCAAGTTGGGAGCAACATTGGCTGTCAGATACTCGCGGGCTGCGCCTAAATTAGTAAATATTTTTAATAATACTGACAAAGATAAAACATCAGCGGCCTTTTCTAGCTCATCACGCAAAAACCAGTGTTGAATTAAGGGTAATTGATCTTGCTTAATCAATAGCAAGTCTCTAATAAGCCCCAGCCAGATCTGCCATAAGTTCCATTCTGTCTCCCCGGCCGAGATAGCCACCGAAGGATAAACTTGACGAAGATAAGCTAGACGATCAGCTAAAACTGGACTTGTTATTAATTGTAATAGAATTTTAGCGGTCTGACAATAATCTTGAAACAACTCAGGCTGTTCCAAAAACCGAATTGCTAAATTAGGCCGACCTAAACAAACTTGAGCTAAATTTTTAGCTAAATCGCGATTAGTTCCCCAATCATTAACTAGATGGTCATAAATTAAATCAGCCGCCACCGGATAAAATCTAAACACTTGGCTACGGGAAACAATGGTAGCTGGTAAAGCAGATAAATTCTCTACCAAAAAAATAAAAAGCGCCTGAGCTTGGGGCTCTTCTAAATTTTTCAGTAAAGCATTAGCCGCTGGTTCACTTAACTGGTCGGCGTGGCGAATTAAAGCCACCTCATAATTATTAGCTAATGATGATAAACCAACTTTATCTAGAAGCTGGCGCACTTGATCAATACTAATTTTTTGCTTATCCGGCAGGACATCCAATTCATAAAAATCTGGATAAATACCGCGAGCTGTCTGCCGGCAAGTTTCACACTGTTCACAGGGCCAATCTGACCCTGCTTGGTCACGCCGTTCACATACTAAAGTGCGCATAAAATTCTTGGCTACCATCGCCTTGCCTACATCAGCTGGACCAACTAAAATATAACTTTGCGCTAATTCACGCGAAGCCAAATGAGCAGCCCAACACCGAGTAACCCGCTCATTACCAATATGAAGCCAATGAAGCTGATGGCCTTGAATTTCCATATAGCTATTAGATTATCACGGGTCAAGCTAATTGGCAAATAATTAAAACTCCTCTAAATTAGGCCGAGCCAGCTCATACATCGTCTCTACCTGGACAGCGTTTAGGGCGCCTTGCCATATTGTTAATTCATCAAGTTCAAATGGCCAATTCTCTTGTTCTATGGTCAGAGAGGTCAACGGATTATTAAGCCACAGCGCCTCGCCCTGCCAATAAAGACGACCATCTAAATATAAAGATAGACGATAAGCATAAGAATCATAAACTAAAACTGTCTGATGCCACTTGGCATCTTCAATGCGGCTGTCTACGGGGTACCATCTGCCACCATTATAATAAATACCCGCGCCCCAAGTACCAACCACCATTCCAAATAGTGCTTGACCGTTTAGGTCGCGTAAAACAATACCACCTCGACTCTCATTGGGGTATGAGCTACTATGCCACCATAAAGATAAAGATACATCCTGGTTATTAATGACCGGAGACAATGTAGTCTGCGGATCATTAGGATGTCCTATCCGTACTCCCAAATTAAAAGGACTGTATACCCAACGACCAATTGGAGATAAAGCAGCGCGCTGTAAATTATCATAAGCTATATCGCCATCACCATCATCAAAAGCCCAATAATAAACAGCGACTGGCGCAAGTTGCTCAGGACGATTAAGTCGCGGGCTTAAAGGTAAAGACAATTGCTGAAGACGACGCACCTCAGCTGGGCTTAAAACCCGTTGCCAAATTGCCAGTTCATCACGGTCAATGGGCCAATTCTCGTCAGCTAAATCCAGCCTAGTAATCATCCGCGGTGGATTATAGTCAGCGGCCATCGTCCACTTTAATTGCCCATCAACATATAGTTTAAGCTGGTTATTCTCTTGACTTGCCACTAAAAGATGCCAATTAGCATCCTGCGGCAGAACATCTAAAATAATATAATACTGGCCATAATGCCAAAATTGGACTGACCCCATTGCTGAAGGAGTAAGTCCAAAGATGATCTGGCCATCCGCACCCACGAGATACTCATGACCTCGACCTTCATTAGGATAAGAAGCGTTGCGCCACCAGTAAGCCAGGGTTACAGCTGCTGGATCAATAGCTGGGCCCAGGTTTAGACTCACTGCCGGCCGTTCCCAGGTCTGATAGGCAGCGCAGCCAAAATAGCCCACGCGCCATAAAAAGGGCTGATTTATAATATTAGCCTGGCCCGCCCAGTCTTGAATTGTATCCCCTAAACATTCATCAAAATGCCAAAGATGGGCTAATCCAACACTTAATGAATCCTCATCAAATACTTGATGCTTGCCCGAACGAGGTCTTACCTCAGGCTGATCAACAAAATCATCTAAATTATTATCTGTATCCCAACCTCGTCCTAAATTAGCTTCATTACCTCCCGGCCCTAAGCTAGAAGCCGTAGAATTAGGTCCGGCCTTACGTTCTAAACTATGGCCAGCCGCTAAATCGGCTAAAGCCGGCTGACCTTCCGGATCGCTAGCCTGATTATATCCTACCTTGTCTAAAACATTATCCTGGCCATCTACTAACCGTATATGACCTCCGCTATCGGCTAAGCCCCAATTACTTAAATGCTGGTAGTCGGGAATAGTAAGACCAGCATAATCAGCGCTAGCTAACAAAAAATAGCTATGAGCCTCAATATAACTACCCTCTGGCAAACCATCACTGCCTAAACGATTAATCCAAGCTAAACCTTCGGCCGATTTACTCTGCAACCGCCAGCCAGTCAAGTCAACGGTTTCATTGTTAGGATTATAGAGCTCAACAAATTCATCACTCGCTCCGCCTGATCCCCGAGTCGCGAATTGGCTAATAACTATCTTGGGCGGCGGACCGCTAGGTTGAGCTATAAGGGTGGTATAAGTATCAGCAGAGGAATTAGAAGGCCAATTTTCCCAATTACCCACTAAATCGCGAGCCCGCACCCGAAAAGAAACTTTTTGACCAACATTAAGGGGCTCATCAAAAATAGTACTAGTATAATTTACCTCTTCCAGCCAAGGCTGCCAGGATCCACTGCCAACTCGATACTGAACATCAAAGACTAACTGACCACTAGGCTCACTGCCCAAATCTTCTCCCGACCACGCGACTACAAACCCTGTCTCTGTAACAGTTTCTGGCAAAGCCACCATACTGGAGCTAGGTTTAGTTTTATCTAACACAATGATAAAGGTGGAGGTTGGTCCAGTTTGGCCAGCCGGACTCATAGCGACAATAGCAATATTATTACGGCCCTCAGTAAGACTAACGGCTGAACGCCATTTACTATCGGCTAAAGACTGGGCTGTGCGACCATTGACTAGCACTTTAGCGTCATTGTCCACGAAACCACTAATAGTTAGTGAACTAGAACTAGTAAACCACGGATCTGTCGGCGGATAATCAATCACTACCTCGCCCGGCGGTGTATTGTCTAAAACTGTCCAACTAGCGCTTAATTTAGCTGAATAATTGCCAGCCCTATCACGCGCCCGCACCACCAACTCATGCTTACCGGGCGATAAACTATTATAGGTTAAATTAGACGGACAAGGTTCCTCCCCGCCACCATCAAGATCACAAAATAATTCACTGGCCTCATTAACTTCCACCGCAAAAACAACCTTGTCACCGGCAACAGTACTAGAGGGTTTAGTTAGCCAACTAATCGTGGGCCGCTCCTTGTCAATCAGCCAAGAAAACACCACCGGCGTCGGGTCAACATTAGAAGCTTCATCAATGGCTCGCACTTTCAAAGTATAAGATCCGGCAACTAAATTTTTAAGCTCATAATCAGCGGCACATTTTTTCCAGTTCTGGTCATTAAGCTGACATTCAAAAGTGCCAGGTTCATTAGAAATTAACAAAAATTGAGCTGTACCAGTATTAATTACCGCCGGCACTTCAGTTTTAATGGTAGTTTCGGGCGGTTGCCGGTCAGCATTGGGCTGGCTAGAAGTAGTATTAGTCTTAACGGTAGAAGTATTAATATTACTACTAGTACTAGCGGTGGTTGTTGTTTTAGAACTTGTAGCCGTATTAGGACTATTAGAGACAACCCCACTAGTGCTAGTCGTTGATGAGGTGGATAGGATTGGCTGAGCTTGACAGCGACTGCTATAAATACCTAATTTAGCCTGTTTAGCCGTTTCACCAGCAGTAATAATTTCTTGCCGTCTCGCCTGATCTTTAGCTAAAGGACAATTTAATTGGTTGGCTGTACAAAAAAATACTTGAGCCAATCCTTCCAATGCCAATTCTTTATTAACAAAAACATCACCAGCATAAACATAACGCAGTAGACGACCATAACTATCCTTATCTCCTCCGCTATCGGCTACTAACTTAAGCGGCCCCCCTGCTAGCAAACCCTGATTACGGCTCTTAGCTTCTTCAGCTAGACACTCGCTAGCCTTATTAGAAGTAGAGGCTAATTCTGGAGCATCAATACCTAAATACCGCACTTTTTCCCCAGTAGTAAGCTCGATGGTATCGCCATCAATTACTCTTTTAACTCCTAAATTAGACTTTGGTTCATCTACTCCTGTCTTCGGGGTTGAGCTAGTCGCCACTAAATTAGCCTCCACTTTAGATGTAGCGCTACTAGGGGTCAATACGGTTGTCGCCCCTGAGGTCACAACTATAGAATTAGTAGCCGCTAAAGTAGAGGAAACTACGGCTGGAGATGATCCTAAATCATTACTAACTTTAGCCGGATTATCTATAATCTCAACCGGCGCCTCGCTACTGCCCTGAATAGTTGAACGCCAGCGAGTTAACCACGATGTTGTCTCAGACACAACCCCAGGATCGGCTACGGCTTCAAAAAAAAGACGCAGCAACTCTGCCCCATAACCAACAGTCAGGGGCGTAATCTGCGACCAATAATCACTAAGCACTAGATCATCTAAGATAAAACGGCGACGCGCTTCATTATAATAAGCTAGCCTATATCCCCGATAAATAATATATCCACTCTCCGAAGGCCAATCTTTAATAGCCGGTTTATCTGGCCAATCACCGGCCTGAGCCGGACTATTAATTGTGTCTTGGCTAAAATAATTAACATTAACAGCACTGGCTAGCTGGCGAAAACAATCACGGTAATCTTGACACCGCGGCCGTACTAAGGCCGACAAAACCGCTAAGTCCCCATGATGTTGAAACACCCAATTTTCTAGAGCATCTCCTAAGACATGAGGGTCGTTGCGGCTGTGGGCTGGTACGCTAATATCTTGTAAGACATGAAGCACATGTCCCAAATTAATGAAGGCCGTCTCATAATTTCCTTTCCGGTAAGCTTCAATGGCTTGGTACCAGCTAAAAGCTGAACCATAGATGAGATTAGCTTGCGCGCCTGGCGACATCGCCCAATCTGGCGCTGTTTCTAAAGACATTAAATGATAGCTACCAGCACTTAATGGCCGATCGGTCTGGGGCCACCAAAAATGATTCATTGTCCTTAGGACTGGTTCATCCTCAGCCGCGGCACCAGTAGCTAGCCATTTTAATTCTTGGTCACTAATTAATGGACGGAAAGCTAGATTATATACCTGAACTGACCAACTGGTAAGTCGGGGGTGAGTAATATTATGGTCATAGGCTAATGCCGGCTTACAACCCATAACCAACAACAAAGACAATAAACTAAGCCACCAGTGGCTCTTTCCCCTCCTTAACATAAATTTTAATAAATATCGCCAATTTGCCACCGGCCAGCTAAATTCTGGTAAAGTTCAATGCGGCCGGTAGTGGTGGCGGTAGAATAACTTAAAACGGCCCGCTTCTTACAAGCCATAGCGTCAGACAGACAATCACCAATAAATACCAAGGTGGTAGTCTCAGGCAAACTTTGATCTAGGGCCCACAGGGCTGGGTCTTCCCAGGCTGTTTGAAAATACGGCCGCCTCACTCCAATCACATAGGCTAGGGCCGTATCACGCTCTCCTGCCTGCAAGGCCTGCCAAAACCCCTTGTAGGCTGTCTCAGGGCTATCCCCGCCCAAACTAGTCCGCGCATCATCTAAAAAAGGTGCCTGCCATTGACGCCACCTTATTCTCTCTAAAATGGTTGGCCCTAAAACTAGCCCCGCTAAAATAATAACCAAAACTAATCCAATAATTATCCATAAATAGGGTTGAACTAATATTTTTTTCAACTTATTAACCATATAAATAATGGCGGGAAAATTATTAAGTCGCCCGGTCGGTCTAGCGCAGAATTAACGCTCCCCCCTTAAACGTTATTCGGCCAAACCGACCAGGCCACTTAACAAAACAATCCGCGAGCGGATTGTTTAGCCCCCTCCTTAAAAAATATAATTATTAATTATTAATCACTTACAAACTATTCTGTTGCCATTGTCTCCTCACTAGTAGACATTAATGGCGGCGCATAACCTGGCCAATCTTTAGTCCAGTATTCATTTTGCCGCATTACCGCATAAGCATCACCTGGATTACCTAAATAATAACGTTTGCCATCACCAGCCACATACCAGGCAGATTTATCACCCTCAATCTGTAACAAAATTTTACCCTTGACAGTATTGACATATTGCGGATTAATGGGTAGCATCCCCTCACCTAAAGGATTATAACCACGCAACCATTCAACCTTGTCATCATAACCGTCACCATCAGTATCCGCCTTGTTAGGATCACTACCAAGCGAACGTTCAATAGTGTCGGATAAACCATCGTCATCGCTATCTTCTCCGCCCAGATTAGCATCAGCCAAGGGAATACTCATTAAATTCTTATTAGTCACCCCCGTACCCAATTTAACAATCAGGCCATAGATATTGGCATCAGCTAGATTCAAATTCATCCGGCATTGCTCACTAGTTTGCTCTAGGGCTGTCTTTTCTGTTAATAAATTCTGGTACGCCGTAGTTTTTTCTTTAAGCTGACTGTCGGCAGATTGCATTTTGCGAGCACTCTCGGCTAACTCAGCCTGTATCTTGGCTAAATCTTGCTTTTTCTGCTCTAATTCAGTCTGAGCCGCCGTCAGCTCGCCCTGCGCTCCCTCTAAACTTTGTTTAACTTGACTAATTTCTAATACCAACTTAGTGTTATTGTTATAAATCCGCACCATAATCGCCACCGCGGCAATAACAATTAAAACGACCACGGTATAAAATAAATAACGTTGCAGACGACGGACTTTAATCTCCTTCATAACTTGCTCAGAAGAGACTACTGGCTGGCCGCAGTGGGGACAGACAGTACTGTCATCCGGCATCTGACGATTGCACCTAGTGCAAATCATAAATTGGGGGTTAAGTTAACTTACTGCCATTATTATAATCTAAATTAACAAGTTGGGCAAATAATTTTTTTTAGCTAATAATAAAGCAGTTTTTAAGATGAAATCTAAAACAAGTAAATAAATATCATTTTGAGGGAACATTAAACAAATTCTTCTTGCTTTTTTGTGTATGACGATTATAATAAAATTATATGACCATAAAGGGCAAAATTAGACAAATTATTCTCCTCCTGGGTGATTGGTTATTATTATATCTGAGCTTATTTCTGACCTTAGTGATCCGACGCCAGCACTGGCCAGAACCAAATATCTGGCATGACCATCTAATAGTTTTTAGTTGGATCTTCATCCTGTGGCTCCTCATTTTCTATATTGCCAATTTATATAATCTCAACATCCTTGCCAAAGGACCACGCTTTACTGAACGCGTCCTCAGAACTATTGCTGCATCCGCCATCCTGTCGCTAATCATTTTTTATCTCTGGCCCCAGGCACGGATTACTCCTAAAACTAATCTGGCCATTTTTACCGGCATCTATACTCTGGCTTTTCTTACTTGGCGTCATCTCTGGCGTCATAATCTACGCCAGGCCCTGCCGCGTAATAACGTCCTGCTTATTGGCTATGACCACATGGCTGAAGAACTATGGCAAGTATTAAGCTCAGCGCCCCACCTTGGCTATAATCCTAAGCTCCTCTTTAACTATGAGCCACCCCAACAATCTATAGCTAGCTGGGAAATTATTAGTGACCCCGACAAACTAATGCCGGCCATCATTAATAATCATATTAATACCATTGTCATTGCTGAACGGTACCGAGCTGACAGCCGGTTAAATCAAATCCTCTTTGACCTGCTACCACTCAAACTAACCTATCTCACTTTACCCAATTTTTATGAACAACTAACTGGCAAAGTACCAATAAGCGCCATTGGTCAACTATGGTTTCTGGAAAATCTTAATTTAGTAGATAAACGCTGGTATCTAGCCCTGAAACGAGGCAGTGACTTTATCATCGCTGCTCTTGGCTTTATTATTACTTTACCGCTTTGGCTAATTATTGCTCCACTCATTAAAATAACCAGCCACGGCCCAATTATTTTTAAGCAACAGCGAGTCGGCCGAGATAGTAAGCCCTTCATAATTTATAAATTCCGGACGATGAAGATAGAAGATAATAATTTCCAACCAGTCGGCGACCATGACAAACGAATTACTCCGGTAGGCCGCTTCCTAAGACAAACTAGGTTAGATGAATTACCACAATTTATTAATATTTTAAGAGGCGAAATGAGCTTTATTGGACCACGGCCAGAGCGGCCAGAATTAGTCCAAGAATTAGCCCGTCAAATTCCTTTTTATAACATCCGCCATTTAATTCAGCCGGGTGTTACTGGCTGGGATCAAGTCTCGGGTGAATATCACTCCCCCTCGCTAGAAGATACCTATAAAAAACTCCAATACGACTTATTTTACCTTAAGCATTGCTCTATCTATCTAGACTCAACTATTATTCTAAAAACTATCGCCACAGTATTATCACGAGGTGGCAAATAATCATTTCTTGACAATTATCGTCTCAAAATGATACGATTATAAGGTTAAAATGATACGATAATATGAAACAAAAATATTCAAGACAACAAAAGATTATTGACTATTTACTTCAAAAAGGACAAGGAAAATCAGCAGATATTCATAATTACCTTATCAATTATGAAAATCTTTCTCTAATTACTGTCAAACGAGAGTTGTCGTCAATGGTTAACCAGGGTCTTCTTACTATTAAAAAAGCCGGAGCCGCCACTAGTTATACTGTCACTACTTATGGCCGGCTGCTATGGGAAGTGGACCCCCAACAATATTGTCAAATTGAACCTGACCAGCGCTGGGGCAATACCAGTTATAATTTTAATTTATTCTCAGCAATCAATTTCTGTCTCTTTACTCCCCAAGAATATCAGGAATTAGAGCAAGCAACGGCAATCTACAAGGAACGAGCTGCTAAAGTATCACCAACTATTAATCGTAAAGAACTAGAAAGGTTTATTATTGAACTCTCGTGGAAATCTTCCAAAATTGAAGGTAATACTTATAGCCTTTTAGATACTGAACGTTTACTGAAGTATGGCTTAGAAGCACCGCATCATACTAAAGAAGAAGCCACAATAATTATTAACCATAAACGGGCTTTTGAATTTATTATGGAGCATCAAGAATTTTTTCAGACCCTGACAAGAGTAAATTTAGAAGAATTACATAAAATATTAATGCAAGATCTAACCATTAATAATAACTTAAGAACTATAGGGGTGGGTGTCACTGGCTCTCGCTACCGACCGTTAGACAATAAATATCAGATAGCAGAGGCGCTGGAAGACTTATCGCAGGCTATCACTAGACTTAAAACTGGCTATGATAAAGCACTATTAACGTTAGCCGGCATTAGTTATATCCAACCATTTGAAGACGGCAACAAGAGAACAAGCCGCCTAATGGCTAATGCCATTTTATTAGCTCATAATCTAGCTCCCCTGTCATATCGCAGTGTTAGCGAAGAAGAATATAAAGAAGCCACTCTGGTATTTTATGAACTAAATTCCATTGTGCCACTAAAGACAATCTTCATTGGACAATACGAATTTGCTGCCAATAATTATGCCCTCGCTAATTTATAATTTTAGCTACAATACCTTTTAATTTGACTGCTTAACTGCTCAGGAGTAGTGGTTAATAGATCATTAAACACCACATTGGGCAATAAAGGAATCATACAACGGCCATCAACTAGATGATTAGTACTTAATCCCGGCACATAAAAAAGCCGGCTATTAACAAGACAAAAAACTGGCTTATTTAGGGCTATCGCTAAATGGACATTAAAAGAGTCAAGACTTATTAACCCTTGACTATCTTTTAATAAATCAGCTAACTGCGGTAGGGATAAATTAGTTAAAGTAATAACCCTGTCATTATTGTTTAAAGGCTGAGTTATGGCTGCCAGCCAGTCCTGTTGATTAGCTAGACCGGTTATTACCAAAGAATTATCAGAAAAATTATCTAGGAATATCTGAATAAAAGACAGCCATAAGCTTGGTGACCAGGTTCTTTCAGGATCAAACGATACCGGCGATAAACACCAATAAGGAACAGTTGGTTTTTGCGGGGCAGAAACAAAATTAAAAAATTGTCCCCGTGGCTCATATTTTTTAAGAATTTCTTCTTTAATGTGTAATGGCTTTAACAAATTAAGATAGTTCTCCCACTCTTGCGCCCGTAAATTATAATTAGCTAAATAATTAGCTAAATAACTGGCCTGACTGATGTCAAAAGCGATAAGATAATGACCCAGTCCCCGCCATGGCCAATTACAGCTTGGCCAAAAAGCGCGAGCGTTAATAACTATGTCATAATGCTCATGGCGCAGGGCTAGCCAGCTCTTAAAATTACGATAACCAGTCGCTAAGAATTGCCAGGTACGCTTTCCTAATTTAATTTTTTGCCGGCCAGGAATATTTTGTAGCAATAAATCTTGCCAATAATATACCTGTCTAATCGCTGGATTATTGTCTAAAATAGCCTGACCGTGCGGATGAATTAAGTAATCAATGGAGCTTGCTGGATAAGCTTCTTTAATAATAGGTAATAAAAAGGTAGAAAATAATAAATCACCTAATTGGTCTACTTTAATAATTAAAATCTTGGGATGATCCACAATGTGTTTAATTGGTCGGGGCCAGATTAATATATCGCCCAGCAATTCAAAGGGCCAGGTTATTAGAAACCAGCAGCCCTTAAATAGTTTAATAACTAACCGTCTAGGACTTACCTTTAGATAAGTATAGTTAGCAATAAATTTGTGCCACAACTTAATATGGCGTTTAAGTCTTAACATAACGCTAAATATTGTTGAACAGCGACCCAAACTTCATCAACACTAATAGCCGCCATATTGGGACAGGGATGATAGTGACAACGAACTCCCCGACAATGATGAACGGCATGATAAAATAAAGTAACCTTTGGCCCCCGCGCCTGCCAGCGCTCAACGCCAGACCAAGGATTCATAAAAGAAATAGTGGGAGTACCCTGGGCAGCCGCTAAATGTCCCGGCCCAGAATCATTGCCAATAAATAATTGAGCCTGCCCTAATAAATAATAAAGAGCAGTAATATTTATCTCACCACTAGCATTAACAACCCTCTCCGGTTTATTTACTAAAGAAATAAAAGAATCATAGAGCGCCTGATCTTCCTGACTACCCACTATTACTATCTTAAACTGAGGATAATTGGCAATAAGACGATTGGCTAAATCAGCAAAATATTGTACTGGCCATTGCTTATAACTTCTCCCGGCTCCCAAATGAAAAACAATAAAGGGCAGACAATGATTGGCTTGAATAAAATCAGTAACTTTTTTAATATCTTTCTCGCCTACATATATCTTAGGAGTTGTAAGTGGTCCTGAATAATGAAATAGGGTGGCAAGAGAAAAATAAATCTTACTCTGGGGCCAATTCCGCCGATAATGAGCTCCAGCAGTTAATAAAAAACTGCCGACCTTCGTGCCATACCCCACCCGATATTTTACTTTAGCCTTAAACATCGCTAACACATTAAAAGGGTGACCCTGTAAATCAATGACCACCTCGGGTTGCTGTTCCTTAATTAAATTAGCCACTCGCTTAATCTGGGCTAAGCGCAAAAAATCTTTCAGGTGGCTATGATGAATATCTGGCAAAGAAGACAAAGATACTATCTGGTCAATAGCTGGATGGTTACTGAGAACTTCCTGATTCCAAGGGGAACAAGCCACTACTACTTGCGCCTGCGGAAAAATCTGACGCAGAGCTGCAATAGTTGGCTCAGAAAGAAATGTGTCTCCTAGGCGGTCAAATTTAAGAATTAATAATTTCTTAATCTCGTGCGGTCTGACCTTGGGCCGAGGTAGCCAAAAAAAGAATAGCCACCCTAGACTGTCAATAATGGTGGCCAGAACTCGTAAGGAATAATTGCGGTAATCTTTCATAATTTAGTTTTACAAGCAGTAAAATTTAAGCTGGTCGCCAAATAAGTTAAGATTTGATCTAGTTATTCCATGGCCGGATTGCGTAAAAAATTATATTTCTTTTCAGTAGTTAAAGCACCAACAATCTCACTAAATTGAGGCTTCTGGATAGTGGATAACCATTGACGGCGCAATCTAGAATAATTCATACTAAGGTCTCCATTTTAAAATCATCATTTGCTTAATATAATACCAATTTTGCTTGTCTTGTTGAATACTAGAACGGCAGCGCCACATAGCAGGCAGTTTTCTAAAAGCTTCCCACTTACCTTTGACAGCCCACCAGCCAAGACTATTTACTAGTAGTTCCCAATATCTCTTCCACCTGCGCCTTATATTCCGGCTTTAAGCTCACTGCCTGCTGAGCCGCATACTGAGCCTCTTCATCTCTCCCCTGCTTATGA
>ERZ795061.1933-NODE-1933-length-19610-cov-17.663104_pt1 | contig 19610 bp, 10 predicted proteins | sample MGYA00375145_ERZ795061 | MGnify/ENA primary metagenome ERZ795061 (study PRJEB30190, sample SAMN05720144) | anaerobic digester metagenome | isolation source: active sludge of municipal wastewater-treating anaerobic digesters | place: USA | collected 2014-12-22 ... | reverse complement strand
AAATCGCGCTCAAATCGCTCACACCTCCTTCCAGCTCCATCATCCCTATTTGGAAGAGGATCCAGCAGATCCTACTCGCCATGGCCGGATGACAGTGACACGCACTGGACAAGAGACTTGATCCCTCGACGCGCCACCCCGGGCAGTTGGATGACTTGGCGATGTTTTCGTAAAGGCTAAACCAATCTCCAATGGAGACCTCTGGACGGGGCATGCGCTAGGCGCTTTTTGGAGGGGCAAATGTGAACCTTGGCGAAAGTTGTCGTTTTCTGGTTCGCAAAATCTAGCCGTTTAGCCCATTCTCTCCGTCGGCATGGGCAAAAAACCGTCAAATACGGAAACTGTTCCAGAAGCCCCTGCCTTGGCAGAGGGCATGATGACCGACTTCATCACCGGGCAACCAGTGAAGGAGACGGAGAAGGAACGGGTCCGCCAAGAGGTCGCCCGGCAGCTCATCTTTGAATACCAGATCGCCCCGGAGGCAATGGAGGCCGACTTCCCGGTGAAGGTCGAGGGCAAGCGGAAGCGCGTGGACATCGCGATTTTTGACGCCGGCAAGGAGCATGTAATCGAGACCCTGCGCCGCGCGGTCATCTGCCGCCCGTTTCCCAACGTCGGCAAGCGCTCGGTGGTGAAGATTCGCGACTTCGCGCAGGCGGAGAAGGATTTGGAGGAACTTCAGGGCGTTATGACCGCTGCCGAAGGGTGCGAGTGGGGGTTGTGGACCAACGGCCTGGAGCGGTTCTTCCTGCGCAAGGAAAAGCGCCGATTTGAAGTCCGGTTTGCGCCGCACGGGGACTGGCCGATGGCGGACGGCACCATGAGCACGCCGGACGTCCATGCGGAAACCTACGTCCGCCCCGGCGACGAAAACGCCCTGCGCCGAGCATTCCAGCGTTGCCACAATTTCATCCACGGTAACGAGGGCATGCCCAAGGACGCCGCCTTTTGGCAATTCCTCTACCTCATTTTCGCCAAGATGTATGACGAGCGGGCGAACCGTGGCCCTGCCCGCAAGTTCTTCGCCTTGGCCAGCGAGCCGTTCACGGAAGAGGGGCGGATGAAAATTCGCACCCGCATTGACGAACTGTTCAAGGCGACGAAGCGGCACTATGGCCTGTTCCGTGATTCGGACGAAATCACGCTCTCCAACCGTGCCCTGGCCTACATGGTCATGGAGTTGGCCCGCTACAACTTCTCACGGTCGGACGTGGACGCGAAAGGGGCCGCCTATCAGGAAATCGTCGGCGCGAATCTTCGCGGCGACCGGGGCCAGTATTTCACTCCGCGCCGGGCGGTGAATCTGGTCGTTCGCATCCTTGACCCGAAGGAAAACGAGAAGGTGTTCGACCCTGCGGATGGCACGGGCGGGTTCCTTGTGGCCACGCTCGCGCATCAACTCCGCCGGTTCCGTGCCGAATACAAACGCGAACTCGGCGAGAAAACACAGGACTCCATTCTCGACCGACTGCGCGATTACGCGCGCACGAAGGTCTTCGGTGCGGACTTTGATCCGTTCCTGGTGCGCGCCAGCACCATGAACGTGCTCATGGCCGCGAACATCGAGGGAAACATCTTCCACATGGATTCGCTGGCGTTTCCGCACGGCCATCTGCCGGGTAATGAACTTGCCAAGAAGCATGTTCCGTTCGGTTCCGTGGATGTGCTGATGACGAATCCGCCGTTCGGTTCCGAAATTCCCATCACGGAGCCGGCCATTCTCCAGAATCACCAACTCGCTCGCCGCTGGACGCGCACCGACGACGGCCAGTGGATGGAGCAAACCACCACGCAGAATGCGGTCGCGCCAGAAATCCTGTTCATTGAGCAGTCCATCCGCTGGTTGAAGCCCGGTGGGCGCATGGGCATCGTCTTGCCCAACGGTATCCTCGGCAATCCGGGCGACGAATACATCCGCCGCTGGATTCTGCGGAACTGCTGGGTGCTGGCCTGCGTGGAAGTGCCGGTGGAAGCCTTCATCGTGGAGGCCAACGTCGGCATTCTCACCAGCCTGTTGTTTCTCAAGAAGAAGACCGAGACCGAGATGGACGCCGAGGCGCAGGGACATGTGAAGGAATATCCCATCTTCATGGCGGTGGCGGAAAAGGCTGGCGTGGACCGGCGCGGCAACCCGCTGCACAAGCGCAACCCCGACGGCACGGAGAAGATGGTCACCCGCATTTACGAGGAACGGGTCAAGACCAACGGCAACTACGAAACCCGGCAACGGAAGATCATCGAGCCCGAGATTGACGATGACTTCCCGGCCATCGGCGACGCCTACGAGGCGTTCCGCGCCAAGAACCAGGAGCCAGGCGCATGATTACGCGAATCGAAGCCTACCGTTACCGCTGCTTTGAGCGGCTCGATCTAGCCCTCGACCGGTTTCAAGTTTTCGTCGGCCCAAATGGAGCAGGCAAAACCACCCTCCTGGACATTCCGATTGTCCTCGGGGAAATGCTCGCGGCGCGGAGCATCGAGAAAGCCTTCTTCAAGGAGACTCCATCGCATCCGCGCCAGCGCACGGACTACGCGCGGGATCTCATCTACACGCGCGCCGGCAACAATTTCATCATGGCGGTGGAAGCTCGCTTGCCCGAATCCATCATTGCCGAACTCGTGGACAAGCAGGCGAAACGCTTGGAGAAGCGCAAGTTCAGCGACAGCGGACGCGCAGTGAAGGCCCTGCGAGAAAAGCGCGACCGCTGGTTCTCGCGCATTCGCTACGAAATCGAGTTCGAGTTGTTCAACGAAGCGCTGCAAATCGGACAGGAATACCTACTGCTCCTTTCCGAGGGGGCCGATACGCGGAAACGCGCTCCGAGCGGACTTCTGGGTGAATGGGTCTCCCCTGGTTCCCGGCAGATTGTGCCGGTGCTGCGCCGTCCGCGAGGCGGCAAAGTCACGTTCAGGCCCGAGGGTGAGGCGCGTGGCCCGCGCAACGAATACGGTTTCCCAGTCACGGAGCCAGCCTTTGCCAACGTCTTCGCCGACCGGAGCCGCTATGGCGCATCCCTCTGGCTGCGCGACCTGCTGACCAACTTCGCCTGCGCCTACCAGCCCTCGTTCGCGGCCCTCCGCGACCCGCAACCGCGCATTCAGCAACCAGTCGTCGTGCGCGATGCCTCGACCTTGGCGTGGCTGGCAAAAGACCTGGAAAAGCCAACCGACGCGGAACAAGCCAAATCGAAAGCAAAACTCACGCGCAGTCGTGCTTTCGAGCGATGGGAACGCCTCGCGCGCCTGGCCTTGCCCGGCTTGGTCCGAATCGAGCCGTTCGTTCGCGACGACGACAAGCACGCTTACCTGCGGCTTCACTATCGCAACGGGGCTGTGGTGCCGTCGTCCGGGCTGTCGGATGGAACGCTCACAATTTTGGCGCTCACCATTCTCTCGTTCCTGCCGTCAACACCGGCTCTGCTGACCTACGAAGAGCCGGAGGATGGAGTCCATCCGAAGGGAATCGAAATCCTGCTGGAAGCGCTTCAAACCGTCCACGGCTCGCAGGTTTTCGTCTCGTCGCATTCGCCGCTCGTCCTGGCCCGGTGCCAGCCGTCGCAGATTGTCTGCATGAGCCTCGACCCGAAAGGGGCGGCGACTGCGGTGCGCGGCGACCAGCATCCGGCGCTGACCGAGTGGAAGGAATCCGTCAACCTTGGGACGCTTCTCGCAGCGGGGGTGCTCGGATGAAACCGCTCCTCCTCTTCGTGGCGGACAGCGAGTGCGCCGGCACACTCCGCGGCTTCTTTGAGCGCAAGAAATTCCACACCTCCCTGGGTTGTGGCCCTATCGAGCTAGACGGTGTCAGCTTCAATCCAGAACAGGACATCCGGGTGCATCCCGCTCACGATCCGGGAATGTGGACCGACCCGCATACGGTTCTCTTGGCCGAGCGCAATAATTTCCAGCACGCCCTGTTGATTCTGGACGAAGCATGGGAGGGGGCGCCTCCCGCCGAACAGATTGTGTCCGATATCGAAGGCTTGGTGCAGAGCCGTGCTCTCTGGCAGCGGGAGCGATTCGAAGTCATCCTGATTCGACCAGAACTCGAAGCCTGGATTTGGCAGCGCAACCCGCATGTGGCGGAGGCCTTCGAGTTCTCCGGCACGGATGGCGAGCTTTGGCAGTTCCTCGCGGCGCAGGCATTGCGCTTGGACAGGGAGAAGAAGAAGCACCGCTTTGTTCCTGCCAATCCACTCGCTCAATTGCCGCCGGCTTGGCCCACGGACCAACTCAAACCTGCGAATCCGAAGGGCTTGGTCGAGGCGCTGTCGCATCACTGCCAGAGCGGACCCGCGTCCGGCATCTTCAACGAAATCAGTTCAACCATCAGCTTGAAGGGGTGCAGGGACGTTGCCTTCCTTCGACTGCGCGACACACTCCAGCAGTGGTTTCCCAAGCGAAGGGAGGCGTGAGAGTAGTGAGAACCGCCGTCATTCGCAGTTCGTGGATGGAGGGCTACGGCTACCGGCTTGATTGCTCCCCCTACCTCGGCGGCGCGCTCGAAACCAAAATCCTGCTCGAAAAACTCCCGCTCCGAAAGGACCCGCTCCACACGCTTACCAAAGGCTTTGACGGTGGCATCTACAATGGGCCACAGTTCGTCCGCAACTATGTGGAGTCGGCGGAGCATGGCGTTCCGTTCATGACGGGTAGTTCGATGCAACTCGCGGACTTGTCGAACCTGCCAATGCTGAGCAGGCGTGACGCTCATGGGACAAAGTTGCGCCATCTCGAACTCCAGCCCGGCATGGTGCTGATTTCATGTTCTGGCACTATCGGCAAGATGGCCTACGCAAGGCAGGACATGAAAGGAATCTGGTCGAGCCAGGACGTGCTCAAGGTGGTTGCCGACCCGGAGAAGATTCCTTCTGGCTACCTCTACGCATACCTAAGCAGCAAATTCGGCGTGCCACTCCTCGTGTCTGGCACTTACGGCGCCATCATTCAGCACCTTGAACCGCTTCACATTGCTGAGTTGTCAGTCCCACGTCTTGACGATGCCTTGGAACAGGAAATCCACGCCCTCGTCGAGGAAGCGGCGGAGTTGCGGACGAAGGCGAGTCAACTCAAGCGTGAAGCGGTAGCCGCATTTGTCCGACTTTGCCGGCTTCCAGACTTGAAGGTGCTGAATAAGTATCCAACTCCTCATCTTGGGTCAGCTACTTCAACGCAGATGACACAGAGAATGGACAGCAGCTACTTCATTGCGCCATGCGCCGAAGCTCGTGCAGCCTTCGACGCAGCCGGCCGCTGGTGGCAATCAAAATCACTCGGAGCGGTGGCCGAGGTGTTTATTCCGACCATTTTCAAGCGACTTTACGCTGATGACCCGGCACAGGGATACCCATACATCACCGGGGCCGACGTGTTCTGCATCAAGCCAACCAGCAGCCAATATCTGATGCGCGGCGTTGCGCGTGAAAACCGGCTCTTGCTTGAGAACGGAATGATTGTGCTTCACGAAGCTGGTCAACGATACGGTCTCATTGGGCGAGGAGTGATGGTCGGTCGCACGCTGGAAGGCTTTGCCTGCACGAACAACATGGTGCGCCTTGTTCCGCATGATGAGGCAGAAGCCGGCTACATTTTTGCCGCTCTGTCGAGTGAACACGGCATCTGCCTGCTCAAACGCGAGGCGGCGGGGTCTTCGATTCCGCATCTTGACGCCGGCCGCATCGCGTCGGTGGAGATTCCTTGGCCAGACAAGCCGATTCGTGCCCAGGTTGCTGAGCTTGCCCACCGAGCTCGCGAATGCTGGGACCGGGCCGACGAGTTGGAAGAGGAAGCTGACTCGAAGCTGGTGAGGGCCATCGAACACGCGGCGAAGTGACTGCTATGGCCCAAGTCATCCACATTGGCCAACCAGCGAACGACCCCGAGCGGGAGGCCATTGGGTATCTGCGCGACCATCTGCCGGGTGATTACCGCGTCATCCACAACTTCGAGCTGCGCAGTGATGACGGGCAGTGGTTCGAGATTGACGTGGCGGTGGTGGCGCCACACGCGGTCTACCTCGTGGATGTGAAGTCCACCTACGGCGAAATCCACGTGGCCGGCGGCAAGTGGCATCCGGAGGGCCGTCCACCGTTCGCGTCGCCGCTGGCCAAGTTGCGACAACATACGCGGCAATTGCACGGAGTGCTGTCCGCTGCCGCCGCGCCGCCCCACGCCGCCTTACGGCACGTCTGGGTGGAAGCCGTGGTCCTGCTCACCGCGCCGGACGCCGTCTTGCGCGACCCGGAAGGGCGCGACCGGGACAACACCTGGAAGCTGGCCGGCTGCGAGCGGTCGTTCACCGATGCCTCGCTCTTGCCGCAACGCACGCCGCCGCCGGCGCCCACCGCGCCGCACTTGGGTCACATTCTCTCCACGCTCACCGGCAAGGCGCGTCCGCAACAGGGGTTGCCGCTGCTGGGCCGGTCCTGGCAGTGCGAGGAGCGGCTGACGGGAAACGACTTCTACACGGAATACCGCGCCCGCAACGCCTACGCTTCCAGCCCGGAGCGGGTCATAGTCCGCGTCTATCGCGCCGATCCATACCTCCCGGCGGAAGAGCGGGCAGCGCAGCGGGAGCGGATTGCCAATGCCTACCAAGCGCTGACGCGGCTGCCGCCGCATCCGGCCATCCCGGCAGCGCGCGACTTCTTTCCGACGGAGCGGGACGACGCCTACGTGCTGGTGTTGAACGACGCGCCAGGCTCATCGCTCCGCGTGCATCTGACCAAGCCGGGTCTGCAACTGACGATGGACCAGAAGCTGCGGGTCACGCGTGACCTGTTGTCGGCGCTGGTGCATTGCCATGCCAGCGGCGTCCTGCATCGCGCCATCTCACCCGCCACGGTCGTGGTGGGACGCGACGGCCAGACGCGCCTGCTCGATTTCGATTTTGCCCGGCCCGGCCCGCCTCGCGAGCGGACGCTGGCGCATGAGATTCCAGAGGTCGTTGAACCGGCCTACCTCGCGCCGGAACTGAAGGATGACGCGCTCAAGAGCAGCGCGGCCTCGGACGTGTATGCCGCCGGGGCGACGCTCTACGAGTTGTTCACGGGCAAGCCGACGTTCGACAAGCTCGACGAGGCATTGGCGGCGACGCAGGTTTTCCCAGAGAAGGTTTCGTCCTTGGTTGGTGGATTGCCGGGCGAGTTCGATGCCTGGCTGGAATCGCTTTGCCGTTTCACGCCGACGGAAAGGCCCACGGCAGCGGCAGCCTTGTCGGGCTTCGATGCCCTGTTCGCTCCGCCGCCAGCCCTGACCTCGGAGTCCGAGCCGGAACCGCCGCCGCCAGGCACGCCGTTGGATTACGCAAATCTCCAGCCGGGTGTGTTGCTGAAGAGCAAATATCAGGTGGAAGCGGCGTTGGGCAAAGGCGGCTTCGGGCGCGTCTATAAAGTCATTGATACGTTTGGCGACGTGACGCGGGCGCTCAAAATCATCACGGTGGATCGGAGTTCCGTCGCGGAGCGGATGAAGCAGGAGTATCGCACGCTGGCGAACCTGCCGGAGCATCCGGGCGTGGTGAAGGTGTATGACGGCGATTTCCTGGAAGGCGACCGCGTGCCCTTCCTGGTGATGGAATTCGTCGAGGGCGCGAACGTTGGCGACCTCATCAACGACAAGAAGATTTCCGTGGCTGAGGCGCATCAGATGGGCATCGGCGTGGCAGAAGCGCTGGGGCACCTGCACCGTCATCGCGTGACGCATGGTGACATCAAGCCGGCGAATCTGATGTGGACCAGCAAGGCGGTGAGAATCGTGGACTTCAATGTGTCCATGAGGGCTGGAGACTTCTTCGCGCGTGGCGGCGGCACACGCCGTTACCTCCCGCCGGACCTCGACTTGGAGGCTGACCAATCCGAGGCAGAGCGGATGGACCGGGACATTTACGCCTTGGGCGTGACGCTATACGAAGCTGTGACTGGCGAGTATCCCTGGCCTGACGAGAAGACGCCGCCCAAGGATAAGCAGTCGCGCGATCCGCGTGAGATTACTGGATTCGAGGACCTGGCCCCTGGATTCGCGGGAGTGCTGGCGAAAGCCGTGGCGCCGCGCCGGGCTGAACGCTTCGGCAGCGCCGCCGAGTTGGCCCAAGCGCTCCGCGCCCTGGGCAGCTTGCGCGCGCCAAACCCGGCCAAGGAACAGCAGATCAGCACGCAAAGCGTCCAAGCGCTCGCGCCTGCCGGTGAGCAAAAGCCGAATACGAATCCGTTTGTCTCCTACCTGCTGACACTTTACAGCCAGAGCCGACGAACCAATGCCGGCACGCGGGGCCTGGATGCGATGGGACGTTTGATTTACGTGCCGACCGCGCTCGACCGTGCGCTGCAACCAGCCACGCTGAACGGTGAGTTTCGGTTGATTCTGATCAGCGGCAACGCCGGGGATGGCAAGACGGCGTTCATTCAGCAAGTGGAGAGCGAGGCTCGCAGCCGGGGCGCGATGGTCACGCCTTACGGCACGGGCAACGGCACGCGCTTCGAACTGGCCGGTCGGCAGTTTCAGACGAACTACGACGGCAGCCAGGATGAGGGAGACAAAATCAACGACGAGGTTCTCCGACAGTTCTTTGCGCCCTTCGCCGGCGCCGATACAGGCGCGTGGCCGAAGAATGAAACCCGACTGATCGCCATCAACGAGGGCCGACTGGTTGATTTCCTCGAACAGTTCGGCAGCGCCTTTCTGCGGTTGAAGCAAATCGTGCAACGCGGCTTGCGCACGGGCACACCGGAAGACGGGGTGGCGGTCGTCAACCTGAACCTGCGCAGTGTGGTGGCGGCGGCGGACGGGGTGCCATCCATCCTGGAGCGTCTAGTCAAACGGTTGGTCGAACCGAAGTTCTGGGCGCCATGCCGTAACTGCGATCTGCGGGATCGTTGCTACGTGCATCACAATGCGCAGACGCTGGCCAATCCGACTGCCGGTCCGCAGGTGCTGGAACGGCTCAACTTGTTGTATCGGCTGGTCACTTTGCGAGGCCGGCTGCACATCACGCTGCGCGATTTGCGGTCGGCGCTGGCCTTCACGATTGCGGGCACCCGGCATTGCGATGAAATTCATGCGCTATACGAGCGGGGCGACCGGGAGGAAATCGCCCGTGGATTCTACTTCAACAGTTGGGCGGGCATAGGGGCCGAACAGCGCGACCGATTGCTGCTTCTTCTAAGCCAGGTGGACGTGGGTCGGACGAGCGACCCCAGACTGGATCGCTCCTTCGATTTCCATCCACCTGACCCCGCCCCGATGCTGCTGGATTTCAGCCCGCGCGGGCGTTACGACCGGGAATTGATGCTGGCGATTTACGATGCGCTGCCAAAGGAAGTCACCACCCACGCGAACCAGAAGCGTTTCGAGCGGCATCGTGAGTATGTGGCAATGCTCCGGCGTCGCCACTTCTTCGAGGCGCGCGATGATTCCTGGAAGAACCTGATTCCCTACGGTGCGGCGTCGAAACTTCTCAAGCTGCTGACGGAGAAACCTGATCCGCAAACAGCCGCCAAAGACATCATTCGGGCCATCAATCGCGGAGAGGGCATTCTCGACAGTCGGCGGCTCAAAGGGAAGTTGGCGCTGCAAGTGCGGCAGGTCGAAGCGGCAACCGTGAGGAGCTACCGAGTGTTTCCGGCACAGGGATTCCAGTTGCTCCCGCAGGAACCGGCGCAAGCGTCGCCCTACCTGGAGCATGCCCCGACCGCGATGCTGTTGCACTACAGCGACGACACGGACCTGCAAGCCGAGTTGGTGCTCAACCTGGATGTGTTCGAGATGCTCGACCGCCTGAATCAGGGCTATCGGCCTACCGTGGATGAGATGCAGGGATATTACCTCAGTCTGACGGTGTTCAAGAACATCCTGGGCTCGGCTCCGTATCAGGAAGTCCTGCTCACGCCCACCGGCCACGAGTTCTACTCGGTCACACGCTATCCGGAGGGTCACCTGGCCATGCGTCTTTCGGAGGAACCAACGACCTATGGCGCTTAAGAGCAGAGACAAACATTTCCGGCTGCCGAAAATCAGCATGCTGGACTTCAAAACCTTGGAAATGGACCGGGTCATGACGGGGCTGTTTGCGCGGGTTGCTCACCTCGGGCACGAGAGCCGGCTGGCGGACAACACCAAAACCATCGACACATTCCTGGGTCACTTCCTCAGCCAGCCGGAGAAGTTCAAGGACTTCGCTAAATTCCAGGAAGTGGCCCGTGGCTGGTTGGAAACGCACCTGCTTGATCTGGTTCATCGTGGCAAGGGGGAGAACCAGAAGGTTGCTGCTCCGCGACCGCTTCACGGCAACACCTATCGCTTCCGCAATCCTTACCACTGCCGCGACTACGGGGCCGCGCAGCACATTTACGAATCCCTTTGGCACGCTCGCGGCGGTATCGGCCGGCGCGCGCTTGACCGCCTGAAGTCGTTCTTTTTCCAGCGCATTGACCCAAACACTGGCAAGGAAGACCCCAACGTCGTCGTCGATGTCGAAACGCAAGCTTTGCTGAGCCTCACGCCGGAAGACGTGTCCACCGATGCGCCGAAAGCCGGGTCACGTGAGGTCACGCCTCCGTTGTGCGTTGGGGCTGCCGACTTGCTGGCCGACGACATCCTGCGACTGCTGCAATACCAGGCGAAGATTCCACGCACGGTGATGGTGGAATATCTGAAGATCCTCCTCGCGTTTCATTTAGCGCTTTATCACTTGCGGCTGTTCAAGCTCGTTCCTGAGCTGGTCCGGCGGAAGGGGCTGGAACCTACCTGTGAAGCCGCCAAGTGTCCCATGCGTCCGGGCGCAGAGGAAAAGCCGAATGGGGACTGTCCTTACCTGATCGGGCTTTTCCTCGATGTCCAGAACCAACCGGGCACTCGCATCAGTGAATTGGCTGAAACCAGCGCTGAACTGCACTACCGGCGAATTCCGACCTTTGTCAGGGCCTATTTCCTGACGAAGAAGATGGATGAGTTCGCGCAGCACATGCTCCAATTTGGACGCTTGCAGGGTGGTGCGAACCGCGCGCTCAGCGTGTCCCAGGTGTTGCGTCTTCTGGACGACTGTCACACGGTGGATCGTGAACAGTATTTTGGTGCGCGCTTGCTCAGCTTGAAAGAGGACATGGCCGGCGAGGACGACACGCTGGACCCCGAGATTCAGGCGACCCTGAGGCTGGGGCTGGACCAGTTGAACACCTACATCGAGTGCCTGATGGCGCTGCGCGGCGATTTTCAACGGAGTTTCATCGTGAAGGCTCTGGACGCGCTGCTACTGAAAAACCGCCCCGGTGCTTTGCTCGCCCAGGCGCGTTCAGCACGGGCACCCCGCCGGTTCATTCTGGACAGCCGTCTGCTGGAGGTCCTCCTGCAACTCGCGGTCCTGCGCTACGATGCAGGCAGCGGTCGCTATTTCTCCGAAGAAATCCAAATAGACCGGTTGCTGGCGTTCCTGCGGGATCGGTATGGACTTTACATTGATGCGTTGCCGATCGGAGAGGGCTTCGGCGAGCCATCCATTGCCGACCGCGAAGCGCTGCGGCAAAACAAGGCAGCCTTCAAGAATAAGCTGCGCGAGATTGGATTCTTCCAGGATCTCTCGGACGCTTACGTGACGCAGCATGTAACGCCCCGGTATCGAATCGGGGCTGAGCCGGCAGTTCCGGCTGGAGGTGCTGCATGAGCCAGGAGTTCCGACGTGTAACAGACCAAGATTTGAACGAGCAGTTGCGGCTGGTTGTGGAGGAGCGGCTGCGGGAAGTCATCATGTCCCGGCAGCCGGGCCACTGTATGAGGGTTGGCGACCTGGACAGCGCCGTCATGCTGGAAGCCGCACGGAACCTGCGGACGGCCTTGGGTTCGAGCGCGCATGTTCACGTGTTGGCGCGCGAAGCCCGGCAAGACGACCCGCTGTTGATCACCAGCAGCAAACTTGTCGAGTTGCGCAATCCGCCCTCCGAGGGCGAACAACGACCGCCTTTGCTGGTGTTTGTCCCAAACGACCTTCGCACGGCGGCGGAGGATTCCTTCGCCGAAGCGACCTTCGAGCAGGTGTCGGTTGCCGACGCTTACCCACGTCTTCGGCAGCGTCTCACCGAACAACTGCCTGAGAATCTGCGGGCCTCGGTGACAGAACTCTTGCGGTTGATCGAGGAGCGCAAATGGCGCTGGGCCGATGCCGTGGCTGCCGTCCGATTCCTTCTCAGCATCCGGCTCAACGGCCCGGATGCAGAAGTCGTGGGAGCCTCGCTTTGCGAACTAGGTTTGATTCCTGATTTCCATATCCTTGACGATGCAGCCAGCGTGCCCCATCGACTGACAAAGAACCTGGACTGCGTGGACAAGTTGACGTTCTCGACTAAGTCCGAGCGTGGCCGGGTGCTAGAGCTGAGGCTGAAGGAACCTGCCTTTCGCGGAAAGCTGAGCGACTTCCTTTGCGAGACTGGACTGGAAGATCCATTGGCGTGGACCCGCCGAATTGTCATCGAAAAGGCGCTGTGGCCTCTGTCCTTTGACAAATGGATGTTCGAAGATGGCGCGGGCTTTACGCGAGAGTTGCGAGTGGAAGTGATAGAACTTGGGCTGCCGGTCATCGAGGAAACTGAAACCGAACCACGCCTGCGGCAATTGATCGGACAGCAAGTGTTAGTGATTGGGAAGAGCGGTCCAAAGAGTTTCAAGGTGAGGTTTCGGTGCGACCCCGCGCCGGAAAGTATCCCCGGAGTGGACCATTTTCGGCTGCAAGTCGTGTCGCGAGAGAGTGGCCCAACAGCATTCACCAAAAGGAAGAAAACGTGGACGGGGGGGCGCCGCGATGCCTCGGTGAGCTTCGGCAAACTCGGGGCAGTAGATTGGGAAGACGGCTGGCACTTCGTGCGTGTGCTTCCCTGCACTGCGGAGGGCGATCCTATTCCCATCGTCGATGCGGAGGGGCGACCGATACCGTTGGTTGGCGACGCTGAGGGTGGGCAGGCGCTTAATGAAAGCGATCTGTTCTTCGTCGTCAAAGCCGACGACGTCGAGGTGGAGGTGCCGCAACGAGCGGTGCCCAAGTTTCCAAGCTTCAACCACGCTCTGGTGCATTTCTGGTTTAAGGCGGTCAGCGATGAGCACGATCCCAACGGAGTCGCTTGCACGCATCGCGCTTGGGTGGACGGGGATGACAGCAAGGGGAAGGTTGAGTTGCTGGAGTTTAAGTTCGCTGGTGAGGGATTGGTCCATGTGCCTGTGTCACGGGTCCTGAAGGTTCTGGAGCAGAGGATTCTCGCTTCTCCGGACGACCCGCTTTCCTGGCGGTTGGCCGTCTCTGCGTCACAAAGCGCCGATGTCTTCAACGACGCGTCTGGTTGGCCCGCCTTGCCGGAGGTTGAGGAGTTTCGCGCAGAGCGTCGTAGTTTGTTTGCCAGACTGCGAGGCGACGATCAGCAGATTGTCCAAGCAGCAGACCTATTCCTGTTGAGAGACCAGATCGCGGCGTATGCGGAGCGATACCTGAGCGTGCTCTCGCAGGGTCTTCGGTTGGCCGAGGCTGCTCCTCCAGACCAGCAGCCGCAGGCCATCGCCCGACTTCAGAAATTGCTGGTCCTCGACACAACGCGCCTTGACATCGCAGATCATCGGGGCGGACACCGCTCTGGATTGATGGTCGGCCCAACGCATCCACTGCGGTTGCTCTGGCTGGCGACCTGGCTGACGGTGGCGCGCCACTGGTTGGACAAGTCAATCCAAGCGCCGAGGGAATATCTGATCCCCACACGAGACTCCCTGTTGGAAAGACTCAGCCTGGTCAATTTCCCGACGGTATTTCCCCTCGGCTCTGGGCAATTGTTGTCGGCGATAGACAACCTTCATCCGTTCTGGACGGTATATGCCTCGCCGGCAGAAATCGATCCGCGGGGTTTGATGGCCGAGCTTTGCACTGCGCTTGGGCTTCCAGAGCCGAACGTAGGCAGCTTCACCTTGAATGGCCGGTTCCTCGCCGACCGCGTCCGGCGATACCTCGTTCAGCATCCTTACGTCCACACGCTGGTCCTGAACTGCTTCAACGCAGGGCGGGGTCGGCTCCTGGCCGAGATGCTTCTGGAACTGCAAAAGGAATCGGACCTCCGCGACCTGCGCTACAACCTTCGGCTGTTCGTGCCAGATCCTGATGCTCCTGGAGCCGGCGAGGACCTGAATGAACTGATCACCCCAAGTAGCACGCTGACCGTTGTTGAAGCCGATGCTTTTGCGACACCGACAGGCAGTCACTTGGCGCCGAAGCTCACTTTCTCGGTTCGCGACGTTGCCGAGTTCCGCAGTAGGGCTTCCGAATTCCCAGCGCATCTCAGCCTGCTGTTCGATGTTTTTCCGGCTCAAACCGTATGCGCTAAGCCGCCCCGGCAGGAAGACGAAAGCGCACCGGTGCATGGGTTGTTGCAGGATTTCGCGGTCAACTATATCGAAGATGCCGAGCTCGTTGCCTGGCACCGGCGGCCTCGACATGGACATGCCAGCCCGATTCCGGAAGCCAATGAATTTCCGACGCTGCTGGCCAAGTTGGCGGAGGTCATCTCCACCGCGGCGGCGGCTGTGGGGACTGGTCAAACTGGATTGGTAATGCGCCCCGTCTCAACGCTGGCCCTGGAGGCCGACCAGAAAGCGCTGCTGCATCAAGTGCATGATGTCAGCGACTGGGTGTTCACCATCGATAGGAGTCTCGGCATCGAGTTCTTCGACCATCATCCGGCCAGCCGACGGCCGGAGTATTTGATTGACCACAGCCCGGACCTGTCAGCGAACAGCGGTCGGCGCGTCGTCATCACGTCACGGTCCCAAACGGAAATCCGTGTTCTTTTTGAGCGGGTTCTGGAGGACCATGGTTTGGCCCCATTCAAGGATCGTGCGCACGCACTTCTCGGCGAACTGCGGGCGCTTTCCGGCCGATTGGCATTGAAGCTGGCTTCGTCGCCCACGCACCGGGCGGAAGCGCTCGGCTTGGCGTTGGCGAAGTTGTTCCTGGAATTCCAGGACGCCTTCCGAGATCAGGCCGTGGTGCCGTTGGACGCGCATCTTGACTTGTATCGGGCACTGCGCGCTAAAACGGATGAACTGCAAGATGAAATCAGTCTTCGGCGGACCGATCTCGGGTTGTTCGACTTCGATGCCAAGAGCCGAGTTCTTACGTGTAGTTTGGTTGAAGTAACATGCTATCGAACGGCTGGAAGTTTGGGTGGCCTTAGCCAATTGAAGCAGTCAATCGTCGAGCAGATTCGGCAAAGCGAGCGTGCGCTGCGACACCACTTCGACCCCGCCAAGGATGGTGCCGTTGATCGCGCGGACCGCGTAATCAAGACGCAGGAATTCATCAATCTGCTTGAGTTCTACATTGACCGCGCGCGACGCCTCAACCTCCTTTCGCCTGAAGCCAGCGAAGAGGCCAAATTCCTCCTCAGAACAATGGAGAGCGGCTACACGTTGCGGTTTACTCGAAGCGCGCTTGTCTTCGACTTCGACAAAGAAGGCACCGAGGAATTCATCGAGGAGAGCGGAGTCGAGTTCCATCGCATCGGAGTGGATCTCATTCGGACGCTTCTTGGCGCCTTGCCGGCCACGCCGATTGAGGAAGAAACGCGGCCACAAGCGGCGGCTCCAGATGCTCGGCGCGTGGAAGAAACCACGACCATGCAGCGGTTGGCAGGCCAGTTGCCGAAGGTGGAGCGGGCTGCGTTCATCCCGGAAAAACGGGATCGAACCGTGTCCTGGGAGACTCTCGGGGCGGCTTCAAAGGAATTGCTGTTGCCAGAGCCCACCACTGAGGCCCGGACTCCAGTTGCTCCGCTACAGCCTCGCATGGAGCCCGTTCAGAAACTCGAAACCCCGGCGCCGGTGGCGCCACAACCGAGCGTGGCAGCCGTGGCTCCGAGTCAAAAACCGCAGCCGCCTGTCCCTGCGCCGGCCCCGGAGCCGAACAGACCGTCCCCAGTGGCGGACCAGCCTGCTGAGCAATCTGGCCAAGCGCCGGTGGTTGATGTTTTGCTTGGGGCGACTGGTCCGTCCCCGCAGTTCGGCGTTCTCGGCAAGGTGATGGGAAGGACGGTTGCTTTGGACCTCAACCAGACCCACGCCGTAAGCCTTTTCGGGGTGCAGGGGGGTGGCAAGAGCTACACTTTGGGGTCCATCATCGAGATGGCGTGCCTACCGTTGCCGGGCTTGAACTGCCTTCCGCGTCCTTTGGCAACAGTGGTGTTCCACTACAGCCAGACGCAGGACTACAAGCCGGAGTTCACTTCGATGAATCGCCCAAACGACGATGCTCGCGAAGTGGAGAAACTCGCAACGGATTATCATGCGCTTCCGGCTCGTCTCGATGATATCTTGCTTCTGGTCCCTGCCGGCAAACTGGAAGCCCGGCGGGCCGAATACCCCCATGTTGAGGTGCTCCCGCTCAAGTTCGCTTCGGGCGAATTGCAGGCGGGTCACTGGCGTTTCCTGATGGGGGCTGTGGGAAACCAGGCGACCTACATCCGGAAGCTGAACCAGATGATGCGCTCATTGCGTCACGACCTGACCATCGCGGCACTCCGCGCCGCCCTGGATCACGCAGGACTCCCAGACAACTTGAAGGAACTGGCCTCCATGCGTCTCGACTTGGCGGAGGACTATATTGACGATAGTGCGCGGTTGGGCGAAGTGATTCGGCCTGGCCGGCTGGTGATCGTCGATCTTCGGGACGAGTTTATCGAGAAGGACGAAGCTCTCGGTCTTTTTGTGGTGCTGCTTCAGCTCTTCGCGGACGCCACGTTCCAAGGGCAATCCTTCAACAAGTTGGTCGTGTTCGACGAGGCCCACAAATACATTGGGAACCCAGATTTGGTGGATGGGCTGGTGAGCGTGGTTCGAGAAATGCGCCATAAAGGCACAAGCATCTTGGTAGCCAGCCAAGACCCGCCGTCGGTGCCCGTGGCGTTGATTGAACTGTCATCGCAGATCCTCCTGCACCGATTCAACTCGCCGGCGTGGCTAAAGCATATCCAGAAGGCGAACGCTGCCCTACTCGGGTTGACCCCGGAACAACTTGCTCGTTTGCAGCCAGGTGAAGCCTTTGTGTGGTCCAGCAAGGCCAGTGATGCCCACTTCTCGAAGGAGGCGGTCAAGGTTCTCCTCCGTCCGCGTGCCACATTGCATGGGGGGGCGACCAAGACTGCGGTCGGTGAGTGAGTTACGCCGAACGCTTCTGACTTTGGGTAGCAGCCATCAGAGTTCGGGTGCGCCCGGCTCCCGCAGACCGCGGGCACCGGGCCCAGGTTCGCCTGCGCATCCTTGCAGAACGCCTCGATCACTTCGATGAGCTTGGCCGGTAGGCGCGAGAGATTGGCTAAGGTTTCATGGACCACGACCGACTTGGGCGGCGCACTGTCGGCCCGTGGCCGGCCCGGCGGGCGCTTGGCGGGGACCCGCTTGCCTTGGACCAGCAGAATGGACTCGTAGGTCTTGCCTGCCAACCGCGCGCGGTTGCGTTTGATGAACATGTCGAGGGCAGATTGACGGATTGCAGGGCGGAGGGCAAGAATAATATGCAACTATTAGAGACAACACATTACTACCATAGAACCCCTGTAAACATTGAAGATCTACCCTGAAAACTCAGTCAGTATGGGGGAACCCTAGTCAATGAACTGGCAAGCGGAGGCTTCAAAGTTGTGTACCGGGGTGAAACCACCGGACGAGCGGAGGCGCTCAAGTTGATTGAGATTCCGAATGACCCGGCTATCCGGCGGACAGCGGCTCGCTACCGGATGCCGGAGCCGAGATGTTCCAAAGTTGGGAAGCCTTGAAAACTTTGATGCAACGGTTGGCGACTGGTGAAACGACGGAGGCTTTGGCGAAGTGCAAGGAGGCGGTCGCACGAGCGATGCGCCTGTACGACAACATCACGATCCAACTGGACCAGAAATCCAAAGACGACCACTTGGAGGGTTTACAGGCGGGTCTGATACAATTTGCGACGCTCGCCGAAATAGATTCTACTCAGCGCCAAGCATCGGCGCGTGACCGCCGATCTCGCCAAACGTCGGAACGAGGTCGTCGCCGCCATTGCGGACAAGGTGTGCTTCATCCATGTCAGCCCTGGCGGCGAGCTGGAGGCCCTGCGCGATCAGGTTCGCCAAGGTGGGAAAACCCTCGTCGAGGCTGACGGTGGTGCTGGGCTATGCTGACCTTCGGTGTGGCTGACGCCCGCGCGGCCACGGTGCGACCGGCCCAGGAGATCACCAAGTGCCCCGACGGCCGACCGTCCGCACGTTATCGCAGCGGAACAGATGCCCACCGGCGTCAAGAGCCACATGAACCGTGACGTCGGCTTGGCCTGGCCGGACTTGTGCCCCTGGCTGCGCCAGCGAATGAGTGACCCGGCCTATGGCAGGATCAACGTTGCGCCGTCGGCTCGCGCAGGTTTCCACTTGCCATCGGAGGATACATCTGTTTCTTTATCCGTCCTTCGCGGATTCGGTGAGTCCGCCGGTTGGATACCGTTGGTTGTCATAAGCGCGGACGAGATAACTCGATACGCAATGGCGGTATACAACGAAGGAATTGTCGGTTCGTAAGCTGTTTGGCGGCAAATGGTTGCCTCGGTAGCTCAGTTGGTAGAGCAGTTGACTCTTAATCAATTGGTCCTAGGTTCGAGTCCTAGCCGGGGCACCACTTCAGCAGCAAGGGGTTACGAAGAATCCGACCGACAATCCCAAGCGCGTCTTGGCCACTTCTTGGCCACTTGTCGCGGCGGCGGTCGGGCTTCTTGGCCACTTCTTGGCCAGTCTTTCAGGGTGCAAATCCGCCGCCCTTGGCCACAAGTCCGGGTGAAAATGAGAAGCGGCGGGCCTCGCCAGCCAGGGTGTCTTTGCCACTTCGCCGGCGTCCGGTCGGGAGTCACAGCCTCGCGGTCCGGTGATCGCCTCGCTGGCCAGGGTCACAACGACGGGCGCCGGGCGTTACCGTCGCGGACCGCCTTCCCGTCGGTCGGGCCTCGGGCCAGGGTCGGCCTTCGCGGCGGATCGCCAACCGGCCATGATCGCCGGCGGCCTCGGGGTCGGGCCAAGGCCTCGGGTGATCGCCTCGGCGGTCGGGCCGGGCCTCGAAGCGCCAGGGCGGCGCCGGTCCGGGGCGTCGGGTCCGCCTGGGGGTCGCCCTCGCGGTCGGGGCCTCGGCGGGGCGGATCGGCCTCGGGGTGTCCAGGGTGGCGGCGGGGCTTTCGGTGCGTCTCGTGTCAATTGGGCGCGAAGGCGGGGGCTTGTGGCGGATCGCCTTCCCGCCGGTCGGGTCTCGCTTCGGGGTGTCTCGGGGCCGGTCTTGCCGGTCGGGGCGCGGATCGCCTTGGGGCCAGGAAGGCGCCTTCCTCTCGGGGCCGGTCGGGCGTCCGGCCTCGGCGTCGGGACGGGTGGCGCCGCGCCGGCCATGATCGCCGGGGGCCTCGGGGTCGGGCCTTCATCCGGCGGGGCGAGGGTCTCGGGGTCAGGGCCTCGCGCGGTCTTGCGTGATCGCCGGGGCGGATCGCCTCGCCGGCCAGTCGGGGCCTCGGGCAACGGTCGGGGCCTTCCTTCCGTCGGCGGCGATAAGCGTTCAGGCGGTACAGTGACGTTACCGCCTGAAGACGCTCC
>ERZ795061.1928-NODE-1928-length-19650-cov-15.333248_pt1 | contig 19650 bp, 14 predicted proteins | sample MGYA00375145_ERZ795061 | MGnify/ENA primary metagenome ERZ795061 (study PRJEB30190, sample SAMN05720144) | anaerobic digester metagenome | isolation source: active sludge of municipal wastewater-treating anaerobic digesters | place: USA | collected 2014-12-22 ... | reverse complement strand
CCCGGCGCAGGTCCTGACCTGTGCCCATCAGCGATGGCCGTGACGCGGTGAAAGACGGGTTCGGATGATCCTCATCAGGCCGCCGCAGTCGGCGCAGGTAAATGCTCGTGGTTTGATCCCGGCCGTGAGGCTGCTGAGGTTGGCCTAGAGCAGCCGCTGGACGAGCCCGATCAGCGGAGTCTTCTACAGCTTCGTCAGACCGCTGCACAGGCAGCAGTTGCGGCCGACACATTCTGTATATACACTATGGCCACGGAGTTCACCTGGTCAGAGCGCAAGCGCTCCCTCAACTTGAAGGAGCATGGCCTCGACTTCGTTGATGCCATCACTGTCTTTCAGGGGCTTACGTTTACCTTCGAAGATGACCGGTTCTCTACAAAGAGCAGCGATTCGTCACTCTCGGACTGCTCGCTGGCACTCCTGTCTCAGTCGTCCATACGGAGACCGCCCATGAAATCCGCATCATCTCGTTCCGAAAAGCGACCCACCGTGAAGCGCAAATTTACTTCGGCCAAATCCAAAACTGACCGGTCGCGCCTGCGTTCCGGCAAGGCCTCTTCCGCCCCGGAGCACCCGGAAGCGGAGATGCGCCACATTGTTCGCGGCGTGGTTCGTCAGGGTCTCAAGATACAGCCAGCCAAGTCGGCTATTTCCTTGCGCGTAGATCAAGATGTGCTTGAGTGGTTCAAGAGCCAGGGTCCCGGCTATCAGACACGCATCAATGCCGTGTTGCGTGCATTCCGGGACGCATCGGTCTAACAATTACGGTATGGACTCCTCGTGCAAGTGACCGAGTGAAGCGAGTTCAGCAAGCGGTGCGGTTGCAGTCGTGTATACGGCCTTTCGGTGAGCAGCACGGTAGCAGGGTCACGCGGTAGTAGGGGCAGGTCTTGCATTGCGACATCGTATCCAGACTTCGCTGGCAATTCCCCGGAGTGCGCTGCGCTGCATCCGGGCTTCCAATACGGGCGCATTTGTCCTCGACCTTGCGGGTTCGGTGCTTCGGGGCAGGAAGGGTGCGTCCACCGCCTTTACGAATGGCAAGGCGCTGAAGTGCAACTTCGGCTACGCAGGAATTGACCATCGGGCCGGAAGTTTGCGGAATTTCACGCTGCAAACGGGGCCAGTTCACACTTTTTCTTCGGCTAAGCCCCTGATTTCAAAACTGGACCTCAGTTTTGCCGATGCCGCGCCGGTACCTTGGCACTCCCTGAGTAGCGGTTGGCTGGGGCCCGGTCAGGCCCAACCAGCCGCGATAGCGCCAACAACCACTCGCGAGCGTCCAGACCATGTTCCTGCGCAATGCCACTTCCCTGCGTTCCCTGCTGATGGCCTTGGTGCTTTGTGCCAGTGCCACGGCGCAGGCGGCGATCACGGTCAATCTTTCCTACGTCAACCAGAGTTCGGCTGCTTACAACCGTTTCCGCAACTGGGTTGACCAGGCGGTTTCCGGAAACGTGGGATATGGCTTCTCGGCCAACGATGCGGTGGTCATGTATCGGCTCACCAACCAGTCGCAGTACTGCATCCTGGCGCGCAACATGGTCGAGGAGCAGGTCGTCGCCGCCGAAGCGGCCATCGCCGCCAACCAGAACCCCGAAGTGCAGCACGATTCCTACTTGTATGCGGGGGCGATGATCGGTGACCTTGCCCTCACCTACGACTGGTGTTCGACCTTCGTCAGCGCATCGCAGCGCACGCGCTGGGCCGCCTATACGGAACGCACCATCTCCAACATCTGGAATCCCGCGTCGGCGCAATGGGGCGGGCGCGCTGCGCCGTGGTCGGGTTGGGGTACGGACGATCCGGCCAACAACTACTACTACAGCTTCCTGCGCGCGACCATGTATTGGGCGCTGGCCAGCAACAGCAATGCGTGGATTTCGTATCTGGAAACCAACAAGATTCCTCCGCTGGTCAACTACTTTGCCCTGTTGACCGGTGGCGGCAGCGAGGAAGGCACCGGCTACGGTACTTCGCATCACAAGTTGTTCGAGTTGTATCGGGTCTGGCGCGATTCGCGCACCACCGATCTGGCCAATGCCAATGCGCATCTGACCGACACGATTTCCTACTGGTTGCATGCGACCGTGCCGACGCGCGACCGCTTTGCGCCGTATGGCGATCAGGCGCGCAGCTCCGTTCCCGAATTCTACGACTATCACCGCCATCTGATTCTGGAAGCGCGCTACTTGACCAACAGCGCCGCGGCGCGCGATTTGGCTTCGTGGTGGATCAACAACAATTCCGTGCAACAGATGGCCAGCGGCTTCAACTATCGCGACGACCTGTTGCCGCCAGGCACTTCGTCGCCGCTGCCCAATGCACCGCTCACCTACCGCGCTACGGCAATTGGCCATCTGTTCACGCGCACCAGTTGGGAAACGGGCGCGACCTGGCTCAGCTTCTCCGCAGGTTCCTACAACCAGAGCCATGCGCATCAGGACCAGGGTTCATTCACCCTGTTCGGTGGCGGCGACTGGCTGGCAGTGACGGAAAACATCTGGAGCCACAGCGGAATCCAGCAGGGAACCGAAGTGCACAACCTGGTACGTTTCGTGAAAAACGGCACGACGGTGCGCCAGCGTTCCAACACGGTTTCCACCATGAACGTGCTGCAGCAGGGCCCGGGCCCGGGCGAAGTGCATGTCACAGGCGACATGACGGCCGCGTATCAGGCCGGCTCCGGCGTCAACTCCTGGCAGCGTCGGTTGGACTTCACCGGTTCCAGCCTGCTGGTGACCGACCAGTTTTCCGTGACGAGCGGAACCCAGGCCATCTTCCAGGTGAATACGCCGGTGCAACCGATCATCACCGGCAACACCGCCAAGGCAGGCAACCTGACGGTGCGCGTGTTGCAGCCGGCTGGTGCCACATTGACTGCGGTCAACTGGCGCAATGTTGATAGTGATTTCCTGTCGGGATGGAAGCTGGAAGTGCGCGGCAGCGCATCCAACACGGGTTTCGTGGTCGAGATGACCACGGGCGAAACCATCTTCAAGCACGGCTTCGAGCAGAATTGATTTGCGGGACGAACGCACGCCGGTTGTAGTTCGATTGTAGGTCGGGCTTCAGCCCGACACGCCATCCCAATCAAGCCAAGAGCGTCGGGTTGAAACCCGACCTACACCAGTCCGAATCGTGATTGTGCGAGCAGGCATGCTTGCGCCGTCTTCGCGTTGTCGTTGGTCGGTTGTTGGTCGGGCTTCAGCCCGACACGCTATCTTCATCAGGCGAAAGCGTCGGGTTGAAACCCGACCAACGACAACGCGAAGACGGCGCAAGCACGCATCTCTGCCCTGTTGCGGTTCGACCTGGCGTAGGTCGGTTCAAGCGGCGCAGCCGCGGAACCGACAACCCCGCTGAATCCCCGGAATCAACGCGGCCGTGGTGGCACGCCCGCCGGATCGGGCTTGTCGAAGTTGGCCTTGAACCACGGCACCACACCGGCGCTGCGGTTGTTCCAGTTGAAGCGTCGTGCCGTCGAGCGCTCGCGTGCGCATTCGATGGCATAGGAATTCGCGATCAGGTCCAGTCGCCGGTCCAGGGCCTTGCGCCGCTCCGCATCCGTTTCGAAATAGCGGGCTGCCGCAACCGCCATGCCAAGCTCGACGGTATGCGCGTCGCTGTATTCACCGCCTTCGTCCTGCATTTCGATAAGCTTGCCCAGCGGTGCCTGCGAGGATGACCAGTACCACGCAATCTGCCCCTGCTCGCCGCTGCATTCATCGCGCCAGCTGTGTCCGGCGCGGATGAAGGTGGCAGGCGATATCCAGCCGAAGTTTTCCAGGTACTGCCCGAACGCGCGGATCATGCCCGGTATGCGTTCATCGCTGGTTGCAAGCCAGGCATGCCACAGGCCATCGATGATGTTCTCGCTCATCCAGGGCGAGGCACCGCGCACATCGGTAAGCGCCGAGTAATCTGCCCCTTCGTGGCGCTGCCAACTGTGGCGCCAGGAACCATCGTCACCGAGGCCATCGGGATTCTTTTGCTGGTGATCGAGCAACCAGCCGATGCGCTGCCCGATGCGTTCACGATAGGCGGTATCGCCTGTGAGCTCGTAGGCGCTGACCACGGCCAGCAAGCCGAGTCCGGCATGGCGTTCGGTGAAGTTCTGGTCCTTGCGCAGATAGGCTCCGCCGATGTCGCTCCAGCCGCCCTTGTCCCACAACGTGACCATCGACCGGACCAGGCCGTCATCATGCAGGCTGCCGTCTCCGACCAGGCCAAGGGCAAGCAGGATGGGTTCGACGTAGACGTACTTGGCATCGCAGGCCTTGGCCTTGCCGAACTGCCAGCCGCCGGGACAGGAACCCTCGCGCTGCACCTGCGCCATGTAGAAGCGATAGCTCTGCACGGCGCTGCGCAGGTGCTCGATGTTGCCGCTGCGCACGTAACGCTTGAACAGGGTGCTTGGCCTGTCGAACAGCCATGCCGTCGAATCGGAAACCGGCAAGGCCCTGGCCCAATCAAACTGGGTTTCAAAATAGCGATCGTAGGCATCGGTCGGATTGAGTGGCACCTGTGGGCCGGCGATCAGCGATGCCGTCAGCCAGCGCGCATCCAGGGTGGCCAGCGCGCGCGGCATGCGCAATCCGTTTTCCGCGTCGTACAGATCCTGCGCAGGGTTCCAGCCCGCGATGGTTGCCTTGCGCGGAGATTTTGTGTCGAACGAAATCCGGCGCACCTTGCTGTCCAGCGCCAGGCGCAGTTGCACGCGCAGCGAACGAATGCTGTTGTCACGAAAATGCCAGCGCAGGGTTGGCTCGACATGTGCCGGTATTTCCGTACCCCCTTCATCCAGGATGCGGAGCGAGTCGGCGTCGGTCAGCTTGCCCGGTGCGAACGGGACGCCAAGGGTGACCGCAACCTCGCCGCTGCCGCCGTCAAGACGATGCAACTCGATGCGTTGGGCAGCGGAATCCGTCGTTGCGGCAAACGAAGGCCCGACCGTGCACAGCGCGATGACCACGAACAAGACTCTTGCTGCCGCGCGTCGTATGGACATGCCGTGGACCTCCTCGTGTTTCCTGGATGCCGGGGCATGCATCCTTCATGCGACATCGGCAATGGCCGGATCACTGCGGCCAATCTTGCGCGCAATGAAATCGACGCTGGTGATGCACAGTCGCTCCGGAGGAATGCCGGCGAACTGCGCATGCACCGGGGTGGACGCAAGCTGTTGCATGCGCAGCTCGCTGGGTTTCGCGGTGTTCAGCAGGATCTGGAAGCCCAGATCTTCGGCGCGTTCGACGAACACATGGGCGCGCATACGGTTCTGGTAGAGGAATGCATTGTTCCAGCGCGTCCACTGCGCATCGGAGTAACGCAGATAGTGCAGCTGATGAATGCTGCGGTCGACATAGGCGTAATGGTCGCCACAGTTGACGGAATGAAACATAACGCCGTTCGCATCGAGAATGCGCAGGGCTTCGACATACATGGCATCGATGACATCCGGCGGCACGTGTTCGAGCACGCTGTTGGAGAAGATGCAGTCAAACTGGTTCTCCGCAAATCCGGTGCGGGTCGCGTCCATGGGCGCGTGGTACTCGACCACGCCATCGGTTGCCGCCGCTAGGTTGCCGGAGGTGGTCAATTTTTCCAGCATGCGGGCGTGCCGCGCACGGATTTCTTCAACGTCGCCATCGACCGCCTTGGCAATTTGCGTTACGCATTGACCGAGTCGCTGCGCGCAAGCGAGAAGCAGCTTTGGCCGCATGTGCCGATTCAGATCCACGCTGACAACGCGCTTGGCGCCGGCCAGGTAGCAGGCCAGCGGAAAAGTCGGATACCAACCGCTGCCGATTTCAAACAGGCGTTGCCCGCTGATGGGAATGCCGGACTCGGCGAGTCGCGCCACCATGATTTCCCAGTCGGACACCTTGATGTCGAATTCACGGTTGAAATCGCGCAACCCGCCAAACCGGCGTTGCAACTGGAAATGCAGTTCGTCTCCGCCCGGCATCCAGCCGAGCACCTTCTGCAGAGTGCCTTTCAGTTTCCAGTGCATGCTTTCAATCCACGTCGGGTTGTCTGACTGCGCGCATGATCAGGGTGCGCCGGCATCAAGTTCGACCAGGAACTCCTGGCCTGAGCCGCGCACGTCAATGCGCCATCCCGAGCGGAACTCCGCCTTGTCGAGGCTTGCGAACTCCAAGCTGCCGATCACGGCATCTTCGGGTTTGAGCACCTTGATGTGCAACTTGCCGGCGCGCTCTTCATGTCCTTCCAGCACCGGTTTGACCGGGACGTTGATCTGGAAGATGGCCTGCGTGTCTGCGCTGGTTGCGAAGGTGTCGTGAACGGTCAGCGTGCGCCCCTTGAACTCGATGCTGCGTTGCCAGGACTTGACCCCGGCGCCCGCTGCATAGGCAGGGCTCAAATCCGCAGTGGCCTGGAATTCGCCGCTTTGCGGGTTGGCAGAAATGACCTTCATGCTCGATGTGCTGGGCTCGCGTTGGCGGATGATGGTTCCATTGCGCTCGAAGCGCAGCACGTTGTGCACCTCGGTTCCCTGCTGAATACCGCTGTGGGTCCAGATGTTCTCGGTAACCGCCAACCAATCGCCCGCGAACAAGGTGAAGCCACCTTGATCCTGGTGCGCATGGCTTTCCACGTACGGACCGGCGTTGAAGCCGACCCAGACGGCATCGCGATTCCAGTCGCTGCGGGCAAATACATGCCCGGTTCCCTTGGCCTCGTAGAGGCGGGATTGCGGCGGCTGGCCGCCCGTTCCGGCAGGCAGCAGGTCATGGCGCAGGTTGAAGCCGGAGGTCATCTCGGGAATCGAGATGGAATGCAGCCACCACGATGCGATGTCGCGTACTTCCTCGTTCTTGCTGAGTGCGCGCGCTTCAAGAACGAGGCGTCGGTGGTAGTCGTAGATCTCGGGAACCGATACCCGTGATTGATCGCCAATCGGTGCGAAGCGGTCGAGCGTCGGCATGGTCGCGTGCACCCAAAAGCGGATGCTGTCGTCCACATGGCTGTTGGCATTGGCGAGGTCTTCCCCGGTTGAATCACGCCATACGCGATAGATTGCAAACAGACGCATGTGTGCCGCGCCATAGCCGGTTCCTTCCAGGCTGCCACCACCCACCAGCTTGCCGAAGTAGGCGGTCAAAGCTGGCAGCTTCTTCTCGCGCAGGAACTTGAGCCACGTTTCATTGTTGCTGGCCAGCGCCCAGAACATGGTGGCTTCGACAAAGCTGTAGTAGTAGTTGTTGCCGGGATTGTCGATGGACCAGCCGGTCCATTCAAAAGCACGCTCACCCCACTTTGCCGCCTTCGGGTTCCAGATGTTGTGGATGGTCTGTTCGGCGTACGTCGACCACTGCGCGCGCTGCGCATCGCTGATCAGCGTGCGGCAGACCTCCCAGGTCAGGCCAAGGTCGCTGATCATCGGGCCGGCTTCGAGGTAGGAATCGCCGGCCACCGCCGGTCGTTGACCCTGGGCAATACGCGCGTCGGCATCATCCACCTGGGTTTGAACCAGGCGTATGGCCAACGTGCAATATTTTTCCTTGGGACTGAGTTGGTAAAGGGTCGCCGCATCGGTTGCCGAGAAGCCGTAGCCGGGGCTTCCATTGGCCGCGGCATCCACATAGTCGCGAAAGCGCTTGAAGGCCGTGGACTTCAAATCCACGCCGGAGGTGTCGATCTTCAACGCGGCTTGCGCCGGCATGCAGACAACTGCCGCGAGGACAATTGCAGCGGCCAAAGCGCGACGCAACGCGAATGAACTGTTCATGCAGGATTCCCTCGAGGTGCGTGGGGTGAAGGAGCTGTCGCTCGCAAGGTCTGGGTGCTTCATTTCCCGCTGCGCGGATCAGGTGGTTGCCGCCGATGTGCTGCGGGCGGCCAGCTTGCGCTCCCAGTCGAGCGCCGTGCGCACGATGAAATCGAGTTCGTCGTGTTGCGGTTTCCAGTCCAGCACCGCCTTCAGGCGCTGCGAGCGCGCAATCAACGCAGGAGGATCACCGGCACGTCGCGGCTCGAAAACGATGTTGAGTTTGCGGCCGCTGACCCGTTCCACCGAGTCGATGACCTCACGCACGCTGTAACCATGGCCGTAGCCGCAGTTGAGGGTCGTCGACTCGCCGCCGCGACGAAGATAGTCGAGCGCCTGCAGATGGGCGGAGGCAAGATCCACCACATGGATGTAGTCACGGATGCAGGTGCCGTCGGCGGTATCGTAGTCGGTGCCGAACACACACAGGCGTTCGCGCTTGCCCACCGCATGCTCGCAGGCAACCTTGATGAGCAGGGTGGCATTCAAGGTGGACTGGCCGATGCGACCGCCGGGATCGCAACCTGCCACGTTGAAATAGCGCAGGATCACGTGGCGCATGGACGTGGCCGCGCACAGATCCCTGAGCATGTGCTCGCTCATCAACTTGGACATGCCATAGGGATTGATGGGCGCGGTTGCCGTCAGCTCGTCCGCTTCGCCGGCTGCGGGCATGCCATAGACGGCGGCAGTGGATGAGAACACGAACTCGCGGACGCCATTGGCGCTGCACGCTGCCAGCAGTGATCGCGTGGAGCAGGTGTTGTTGCCGTAATACTTCAGCGGATCGCGCACCGATTCCGGCACGATGGTGTGTGCGGCGAAATGCAGAACGGTTTCAATGCCGCGCTCGCGCAGCAGGGTGTCCATGACCTGGCGATCACCGACGTCCGCCTCGATGAGTTCGACTCCGCGCAATGCTTCACGAAAGCCGGTGCTCAGGTTGTCGACAACGACGACCTCGGCGCCGCGCTCGGTGAGTTGCAAGACCACGTGACTGCCGATGTAGCCGGCCCCGCCGGTAACCAGGATGGGTTTCATCAATTCCTCGAGTCGATGACGGATTGCGTCGGCTCAGCGTGTGTAGGTGAATCGCAGGTAGACGGAGTTCTCGTCATAGGAATCGGCAGCCGCGCTCGAGTGGCGCTCGTTGCGGGCCAGGTCCGCGCGCCAGCTCAAATGCCGGGTCATGCGCTGGGTGAGGTAGACGCCGTAACGGTAATTGCGGTCGGTGAGGTCGGATTCGTTGAACTCGCGCCGCGTCGCTTCGGCGTTGACGCCAAGGGTCAGGGTCGGCCGCAGCAGATAGCCGAGATTGAGGCCGGCACCCAGCTCATCGCGATCATTGGCCAATGCGGGTGCGGCTTCTTCATAGCGGTACGTGCCATAGCGCAGCAGCGCCGCCAGATTCAGACGGGTGCCTTGCAACTGGTAGGTGCCGCTGATCCGTCGCTCGCGAAAGACATCCGGTGTGATGGCGGTTCCGCCGACATCGACACCACCGAATCCGGCGTCGAAATCAGCCGTGCCGGTGGCAATACTGCTGGCCGCATCGGTGTAGCGGTCGGCGACGGCAATGCCGAAAGTGCTGCTGGCGCTGACGCGCCAGTCGATACCCAGCTGCGCAAGCGGGCCGGATGAATTTCCACCGCGCTCGAAATCGAGGTGTGAGTATCCAAGCGAGGCGTTCAAATCCAGTTGCGAGAGCGCCTGGGTATAGCTGACGTACGCAGACATGTTGTTGTAGTCGCGGGCCAGCAGGTCATCGTCGAAATCAACCTGCTGGTACTCGATGTTGCCACCGAGCTTCTGCGTGCTGCTGAGGTCAAACAGGCCACGCAGCGCGGCGGAATATCGACGGGAGTCGAAAGCCCCGTTCTCCTCGGCTTGGCTGTCGCTGAAGCGCAGCTCTGCCTGGCCCAGCAGGGTCGGGGTGATGCGGAAGCGGAATGTCGGACCCGTGCTGAAGACATTGGTCTGCTGCAGGTTGCCGGGAACGTCCGGGTCGCGCAGGCTGACCGGGTACAGGCCGAGATTGTCGTTGAAATACCAGTTCAGGCGTTCCGGCAGCAGGGTCCAGTTGACCAGGCCGTTGAGGTTGCCGCGAAACTCATTGCCGAAGGTGTCGTCGAGATAGTCCCGGTACTCGAGCACGCCGCTGATTTCAGCCAGCACCGATGAACTTGATTCGCTGATGCTGAAGTTGAGATGCGGAATCAGTACGGTTTCGCTGACCTGGTTGTCCGCGGTATAGGCGATGTTGTCGCTGTGCAGGACGCCCAGTTCAAGGGCGTAGTCCAGACGCACGGCGAGCGCATCCTGACAGCTTGCCGCCGACATGAGCAGGGCGAGGTTTCTGGCGGTCTTGCGCATGACAATCCCCTCCGCTGATGGCAAATCAAGGAATTTCGTTGATCACGACACCTGCAAGCTTGGCTGGATCGAAGCCTGCCACATGCTTGTTGATGGCGCTGGGCGTATCGCGGCCGCTGCCGGTCACCAGCACCACGAAATCGACCAGATCGGACAGGATGCGCGCATCCGGTGATCCCTTGACCGCAGGTCCGTCCAGGAACAGGTAGCGATCCGGATAGCGACTGCGCAGGGAATCGATGAGTGCGCGCATGCGGAATGAAGAGAAATACTCGCCGCCCATCTCGCGCTTGTGCCCGCTGGGAATCAGCCGCAGGCGCGGAATGCCGGTGTGGCAAAGGATCTTTTCCACGCCCAGCGAAGGATGTTCCAGGTAGTCGATCAATCCGCCATCCGGCGCCTCGACGTCGAGTTCCTTGTGCTGGGATGGATTGCGCAGGTTGCAGTCGATCAGCAGCGCAGTCTTGGCCTCGTCGAATGCAAAAGCCGCGGCAAGATTGCGCGCGACGAAGCTGCCGCCCGAGCGCGGGCTGATGGGCGCCACCATCACGATGAAATTGTGGTCGCCGCCGCGCGCCAGCAGGCTGGTGCGGATTTCACGGAATGCATCGGCATGTTTGCGCGCCGATTCCTCCGGATGGATCATGCGCCGATCTTCGAGGGCGCGTCGGGTCAGCGCGTAGGGCTCGACGATTCGTGCGATCGAGCGCGACGTGCTGGCGCGGCGTGCGATATCGCCGGCGGCGGCGCCGAAGGCGGCACCCACGTGATCAGGCGGTTGGCTCGCGTCCTGTGGATTGCTCATGTGAGTTTCACAACCTTGAACCAATAGACTAGGGCATAGGCCCCAAGCACCGCAGCCACCACGGCAAACGCAAAAGCGACACGCGCGCGGTTGCGTATGCGCTCGCCCGCCGTCGGATAGGTGGGAATGGTGGCAAGCGCAACGAGGCCGGTGGTCCGCTCCAGCTGACGTGCGCTGCGCACGCGTGGATCAAACTGGACCAAGGCAAACAGCAATGCAAATGGAGCGAGGATGCCGGCACCCAGCCCGCCTGCGGCAAAATGCAACAAGCGCAATCCCGACGGGCGCAAGGGCAGGATGGCCGGATCCTGGATGCGGAACGTGAGGCCGCGTTGTTCTTCGTCGAGCACCATCGATACGCGCGCATTTTCGCGGCGCCTGAGCAAATCCTGGTAGATGTCGCGATTGACTTCATAGTCGCGCGTCAGTTCGGCCAATGCGCCTTCGGAGGCGGCAATGCGCCGGCTGCGATCAAGCTCGTCATTCAACATGCCTTCGCTGGCACTCATGCGCGTCTGGGTTGCGGCGATTTCGCGGCGCAGGTCGGCAAGACGTGTTCTCAGTTCCTGGTACAGCGGATTGAACTGCGTATTGCCGAACGGTGATTGCGTCTGCCCGCTGGCCACGGCCGTGCTGCGGCGATCCTGTTCATCCTTGAGCTGGCGCTGGATGTCCTGCATCTGCATGCGCGTACGCACGACATCCGGGTACTGCTCGGTGTAGGTGAGCAAGAGGCGGTCGAGCTGGTTCTGCAGTTCGATCAGCTGCGCACGGTAAAGCCCTTCACGGGTCTGCACCGCAGTGACCTCGGATTCGCCGGACAACTGCGCAACCAGCGCACTTTCGCGCGAGCGTTGCTCCATGAGGTTGGTGCGGGCCTGCTCGACCTGGGTACGCAAGGCGCTGATTCTCGCGTTGGCATCCGCGGCGCTGCCAGCCTGGGCATCGGCGTTCTCGGAGCGGTACTTGAGCAGGCCTTCTTCCGCAGACGTCAGCTTCTTGTGGTAGTCGGACACCTGGTTGTCGATGAACTCGAAAGCCTCGCGGCTCTCGCGTTCCTTGGTGGCGCGACTTTCCTCGATGAACAACTCGGCAAGGTGCTTGGTAACGGAAAACGTGCGCTGCGGGTCGGAATCGCGGTAGGTGATCTGCACCAGTTCAGGGCGCGGGCTGGTCACCTGGGTGGCATCCTTGATGCGCTCCATGATGCGTTCCTGCTCGACGGGCGAGGGTTGCGACTCCATCCAGCCTCCGGCCTGCATGGCTTCGGTCAGCACCTTGCGGCTGAACACCACCTGGCGCGCCAAGCCCGCGCGATCAGTCACTCCGGTGGGTACCGCACGACCTTCCAGCAGGGGGGCGATGATGTCGCTGCTCTGGGCCAGGATGGTCGTGGAGGCCACGTAGGATTTCGGCCAGAGTAGGCCGGCTGTCAGCGCGGCTATGGCGATGATGGCAAAGATGAAGGTCAAGATCAGGCCATGCCGGCGTCCCTCCTTGAGGAACATGGGCAGCATGTCGATCAGCGGTGGCGGTGAAGTGTCGATCATGGAATTGCTTTGGGTGATCCCTGCAGGATTCGTGTTGCTCAGAAGGTTCGCTCGGGAACCGTGATGACGTCGCCGGGTTGGACCGGATAGTTGGTGTCCAGTTCGCCCTTCTGCAGGATGCGGTCCAGGCGTACGGCGAAGGCGCGCGTTGAGTCGCCTTCCTTGCGATACAACTCGGTGCGGTCGGCAGCGGCAAACTCGTTGGTGCCGCCGGCGGCAAGTACGGCATCAAGCACGGTCATGCCTTGACGATACGGCACCGAAATCGGTGTGCGCACGGCGCCAGTCACGCGCACGCGGGCGAGGTATTCATGGCTGCGCAACTGGTCGATGATCACCGTGACCTGCGGGTTGCGCACGAACTTCTCGAGCGCGGTCTTGATCTCGGCGGCCACTTCCTCGGGGGTGCGCCCACCAGCCACGACATCACCGACCAGGGGTACGGAAATGCGTCCATCCGGACGCACGGGCACGGTGACGTTCAAGTCCGGGTTTTGCCAGACCGCCACGCGAACCACGTCATCGACACCAATGCGGTAGGCCTCCACGGCCTGCGCTTCCGGGTTCACGGTGGGTGCGGAGCCCGGCCTGGGGCCGCTGGCGCAGGCTGCCAACATCAGAAATGCGAGCAAAAACAGGAACTTGCTAACCAGATTCATGGTGCTCAACTCCGTGGTCCGATGCAAACTGTGAAACCTATCACATTTTTCCCCTTGCTCGACGGCCCAGAAGGCGGCTGAAGCAGCCCGACGGGGCGGCGGGTACGGGGTTCAGCAGTGGCCCCGCAGGTCGATCTTCAGCCGACCACTAGACGCGGTAATAGTCCCGATACCAATCCACGAACCGAGCCACGCCCTGCTCGACCGAGGTGGCGGGGGCGTAACCGGTGTCGCGCGCAAGCTCCTCGACATCGGCGCAGGTATCCGGAACGTCGCCGGGTTGCAGCGGCAACAGGATCTTCTCGGCCTTGCGCCCCAGGCACTCTTCGATGACTTCGATGTAGCGCGACAGCTCCACCGGCTGGTGGTTGCCGATGTTGTAGACCCGATAGGGTGCCGACGAGGTCGCAGTAGCGGGATGCACCGGATCAAACGCCGGGTCCGGTTGGGCCACCCGATCAAGGGTGCGCATCACGCCTTCGACAATGTCATCGACATAAGTGAAATCGCGGGTGTGCTTGCCGTGGTTGAATACTTCGATCGGCTCGCCGGCGAGGATCTTGCGGGTGAACAGGAACAGCGCCATGTCCGGCCGGCCCCACGGACCGTAAACAGTGAAAAAGCGCAGGCCCGTGGTCGGCAGGGCGAACAGGTGGCTGTAGGTATGCGCCATCAGTTCATTGGCTTTCTTGGTGGCCGCATACAGGCTGACCGGGTGGTCGACCGGGTCCTGCACCGAGAACGGCAGCTTGCGGTTGGCGCCGTAGACCGAACTTGAAGACGCATAGACCAGATGTTCGACACCGCCGTGGCGGCAGGCTTCAAGGATGTTGGTGAAGCCGACGATGTTGCTGTCGATGTAGGCGTGCGGATTTTCCAGCGAGTAGCGAACACCGGCCTGTGCGGCCAGGTTGACCACGCGCTGCGGCTTGAATGCCGAGAACGCGCTTTCCAGCGCAGCCCGATCCTCCAGCGATGCCTTGACGAAGCTGAAACCCGGCTGCGGACTCAGGCGTGCCAGCCGCGCCTGCTTGAGGGTCGGGTCGTAATAGTCATTGAGGTTGTCGAAGCCAAGCACCTGATCGCCACGTGCGAGCAGGCGGGCACTCAAGGCAGAGCCTATGAATCCTGCGGCTCCTGTCACCAATACGCGCATGAATGCATTTCCTCAGAGACGGTCATCAACACATTCGCGTGGCAGCGCCTGCTTCACATCAAAGACGATGCAGCCTGGCTTGCCGAGTGCACGGATTCGCTCGCCACCCATTTCAACGAACTGCCGGTGGGCAACGGCTAGCACGATGGCGTCGTACTTGCCGGTTTCGAGGGTGTCGATGAGATCGAGGCCATACTCGTGTCTGGCCTCCTCGGCGCTGACCCACGGATCGTAAACCTCGACATTGGCGTGGAAACTGCGGAACTCGCCGACCACATCGACCACGCGCGTGTTGCGCAGGTCCGGACAGTTCTCCTTGAAGGCCAGTCCGAGCACGAGCACGTTGGCGTTGGCGGCATGCATGCGGCGCTGGATCATCAGCTTGATCACGCGCTGCGCCACGTGCGCACCCATGCCGTCGTTGATGCGCCGCCCGGACAGGATCACTTCCGGGTGATAGCCGATCTGCTGCGCCTTGTGGGTGAGGTAATACGGATCCACGCCGATGCAGTGCCCGCCGACGAGGCCCGGCCGGAACGGCAGGAAGTTCCATTTGGTGCCAGCCGCGGCGAGCACCTCGCTGGTGTCGATGCCGAGCCGGTGGAAGATCAAGGCAAGCTCGTTGGTCAGGGCGATGTTGAGGTCGCGCTGGGTGTTCTCGATGACCTTGGCCGCTTCGGCGACACGAATGCTGGATGCCTTGTGCGTGCCTGCGGTGATCACCCTGCGGTAAAGCGCATCGACGAAATCGGCGACCTGGGGCGTGGAGCCCGAGGTCACTTTCATGATGGTTTCAAGGCGATGCTGCTTGTCACCGGGATTGATGCGTTCCGGGCTGTAACCGGCGAAAAAATCCACGTTGAAGCGCAGTCCGGATTCGCGCTCGATGATCGGCACGCACACTTCCTCGGTGGCGCCGGGGTAAACAGTGGATTCGAAAATCGCCACGCCGCCGGGGCGGATGGCACGGCCGACCGTGCGGCTGGCCGATTCCAGCGGCCTGAGATCCGGGCGCTTGGCATCGTCGATGGGTGTCGGCACCGTCACGATGAACACATTGCGTGAAGCAAGGTCGGCTGTATCGGCAGAAAAGTGGAGCTGCGTCGTGGCAGCCAACTCCTCTTCGCTGACCTCCAACGTGTGATCCTTGTGCGCGCGCAACTGCTCGATGCGTGCCGTGTTGATGTCGAAACCCAGGGTATCGAGCGTGCGCCCGAAACCCACCGCCAACGGCAATCCGACATAGCCCAATCCAATGACGGCAAGGCGAACCTCGTCGGGGCGGGGCAGGGCGGCTGCAGGCATGGCGGGTTTCCGGAGGGCGAAAAGCGCAAGTTTAGCAAGCGCCGCTGATGCTGTGGACCGGGCTTGAAACACGCGAGTATGCTCGTGCCCACGCTGGCCGCAGGCACGCACGATGCGTGATGCAATCTTCAGTTTCCACAGCTGCGACCGGGCGGAAACCAAACCCTGTGATCCGATTCAAGAATCCATCAGGGTTTGGATACCACCATTCGCGTCCCTGAAGGTGGAGTAGTGCCGTGTCACTTGTGCGTTTCCTGCTTGGCTTGAGCCTGATCCTGGCCGGTTCGGTCCAGGCGGTTGAACCGTTCATGGCCCTGCCGGTCAGCAGCGGCAGCATGAGCGTGCAGTTGGTTCCCACCGAGGCGGTCACTGCCGGCAGCAACCAATTGGTCACCTTTGGCGTGCCATTTCCCCGCGGGTCGCTCACGGTTGCCGGGCTGGCCAATCTCAGGGTGCTCAAGGGTGCTGTCGAGATTCCCGCCTATGTCGACCAGATGACGCCCTGGCGCCATCGCCTGGTGCCCGCCCTGGATGGAACCTCGGTGCGCGTGGTGCGCATCCAGATCCACAACACGTTCGCCACGGTATCCCCGGAAAACATCACCGTCCAATGGGGCGGGCCCGCGCGTCTGCAGAATGTGAGCACGCTGACCCCGGTGCGCAACGGTTGGCACACCGTCAGCAGTGGCAGCTATGTGGCTGCCGACAATGTGCAGGAACCGAACGTGTATGCCGTCCTGCCACGGACCTGGCTCAGCCTGGGGGCACTCAAGGGCAACCAGAGCGTGGCTTTCGATGCCACCAACGCCGAGCCGCGTGACAACCCTTCAACCAACGATGGTATCGAGCACTGGCCTGGCTTTCAGGAAGCCGATCGCGCCGCCAAGAACAATTTCTACACCCTGGTCAATCAGGATGACGCCGCAGTTACCGCGCCCAACCAGTGCCCGTACAAGACCGACTACGAGCCGTGGTTGTATGACCGCGCCTCATCACTGTTTGTCTTGTATTTCCGCAGCGGTTTCTACAAGGCCTTGCGCGAAGCGGTGCGTGCGTCGGAGTTTTACACGGACCATGTCAATGCCAGCGGCTTTTTCGATCTCAAGCCTGGTGATACCAAATATGTCTATGCGGAAAACTTGGCATACCGCTACTGGCTGACCGGTGACGACACCGCATTGAATCGGCTGGCAGCCATCGTCAGCGCACAGGCCGGTTTCACCGATGCCTGGACGCCAACGCTTGGTTTCTGGACCGAACGCCATGCAGCGTTCAAGTTGCTGGCCAATCAGGTCAACTACGAAATCAACGGCGGCAGCACGGCTGCGGGTCAGGTCACTACCTTGGTCGGGCGCATGGTCACGCACCAAAACGGCGCCAACGGACAGATTCCCCAGCCGACCGGTTTCGTCGATGGAGGCCTCTATCACCTGGGCTCCCAGCACGATGGCGATTGGGCAGACAGCGCCTATGGCGCATCGAGCTGGATGAGCGGCCTGATTGTCGACGCCATGCTGCGCGCCTATTCCACCTCGGAAGATCCGGCCATTGCCAACTTCATACGCCGCATGGGCAACTTCCTCCGCGCTGCCACCATCAACACCACCGACCACAGCTACGACTATGAAGGCGCCTTGGCCCTGCCCAGATATGGAATGCTGTCGAACGGAGCCGATGGCCAGGTCAATTTCGAGGATGTCGAACACGCCTTGGACGTGGCCAACGGCACGGCCTGGGCCGCCTATTTCGCCGCCCTGACCGGGCAACCGGTTTCGGCGCTGGAGGCGGTCACCGAGGACCTTTACTTCACCTACGACATCGGCGTGAACTACTGGATCCGCCCGGGTGGTCCTGGCAGTGGACTACCCGCCTATCGGGTCACACCCTGGCGCAAGTACGGCTGGGAACATCGCGTATCCGGCGGCCTCGGCTGGGCGGTGCTTGGCGCCACCGCGCAACCGGACGCGATCTTCAGTCACGGCTTCGAGTGAGAGCGCATGCTGGTGCCGTACCTTGCCGGTGACGGCGGCGCAGCGTCGCTCAGGATTTCTTCGGTCGCCGCCAGCCCGGAATCGTTGCCTGACGGCTGCGACCGACGGTCAGTTCGTCGTCGGGTGCGTTGCGCGTGATTACCGAGCCCGCACCGATGGTGGCATTGCGCCCGATCGCGACCGGGGCCACTAGCGCCGAGTTCGAGCCGATGAAGGCGCCATCACCGATCTGGGTTTGATGCTTGTTGACGCCATCGTAGTTGCAGGTGATGGTGCCTGCGCCGATGTTGGCATGTTGCCCCACCTCGGCATCGCCGATGTAGCTCAGGTGGTTGATCTTGGAGCCGGCACCCAATTTCAACTTCTTAGTTTCCACGAAGTTGCCGATGCGCGATCCGGCGCCCAATTCCGTGCCCGGTCGCAGTCGAGCAAACGGACCGATTACGCACGGGCCGTGGGTGGTCACGCCTTCGATGTCGCAGTGCGCATGAATGACGGTGCCGGCGGCAAGGCGTGAATTGGAAATGCGTGTGAAGGGGCCAATGGTGACTTCATCACCGATATGCACCTCGCCCTCGAGGATGACGTCAACGTCGATCTCGACATCGCGCCCGACGCTGACCTTGCCGCGCACATCAAACCGGATCGGGTCCGCAAAGCGCACGCCCTGGCTGGCCAGGGCGGTTGCCTGCATGCGCTGGTAGAGGCGCTCCAAGGCGGCCAGTTGCCAGGGATCGTTGGCACCGAACACTTCCTGGGAGTTGTTGCACTCGCAGGCGTCGGCCGGGTCACCTTCCTCGTCGGCCTGGGCGTAGATATCGGTCAGGTAATACTCGTGCTGGGCATTGTCGTCGGACAAGTTGTTCAGCCACACGCGCAGGCGGCGCGCGTCGGCGACAAGGATTCCGCTGTTCACCCAAGTGATGGCACGCTGCTCGATGGTGCAGTCCTTTTCCTCGACGATGGCGCGCACGCGGCCAATGCCGTCGCGCACGATGCGGCCATAACCATAGGGCACTTCCAGTTGAGTCACCAACGCGGTCAGTCCGCTGCTGCTGCCGAGCAGGTTGTCGAGGGTGCGCCGACTGATCAGCGGAACGTCACCGTAAAGCACGATGACCCGCGCACCGTCCGGAATCGCTGCCATCGCCAGCTTTACCGCATGACCGGTGCCGCGCTGTTCGCTTTGCAGGATCCACGACAGGTCCGGGTCGGCAAACGCGGCGCGCACCTGATCCCCGCCGTGGCCGTAGACGATATGGATGGCGGAAGGGTTGAGTGCGCGTGCGGTATCAAGCACATGCCCCAGCATGGGACGCCCGGCCAGCGGCATCAGCACCTTGGGTCGCGCGGATTTCATGCGCTTGCCTTCGCCGGCAGCGAGGATGACGACGTGCAGGGCGGCAGGTGACATGCTGGGAACTCCTCAGGGCAGCCGGCAAACCTTAGCCCAAAACCCGGGAGCCGGGAATGCTTGAAGCAGAGAATGGAGAATCGGGAATCGGGAATCGGAAAAGCCGATGCAAGGCCCGCTCCGCTCCCGCCATTCCCTATTCCCTATTCCCTATTCCCGCTTTTCATCAGTGCTTGAGATTGCGACGCAGGTGTTCGAGAGCCTGCAACTGTGCCATGGCTTGCGCCAACTGGTTTTGCGCCTCGGCGATTTCCATGGCGGCGCCACGATTGGCGAGGGCACGCTCGGCTTCTTCCTTGGCCTTGCGGGCCGCGGCTTCGTCCAGATCACCGGCGCGCAACGCGGTGTCGGCAAGGATCGTCACCACCGAGGGCTGCACTTCGAGGATGCCGCCAGACACGTAGAAAAACTGGTCATCGCCGTTTTCCAGCTTGAGTCGCACCTGGCCCGGCTTGAGCCGGGTGATCAAGGGCGCGTGGCGCGGCGCAATGCCGAGCTCGCCCATCTCGCCGGTGGCGATCACCATGCTGACGTCGCCGTGGAAGATTTCCTGTTCGGCGCTGACGATGTCGCAACGGATGGTGCTCATGGGGTCTCTCTCA
>ERZ795061.1924-NODE-1924-length-19662-cov-39.508645_pt1 | contig 19662 bp, 16 predicted proteins | sample MGYA00375145_ERZ795061 | MGnify/ENA primary metagenome ERZ795061 (study PRJEB30190, sample SAMN05720144) | anaerobic digester metagenome | isolation source: active sludge of municipal wastewater-treating anaerobic digesters | place: USA | collected 2014-12-22 ... | reverse complement strand
GCACGGCCAACCGATTCGAAAAGCTGCTTGACTTTCTGGATTTTTGATTCTTCTGTAAAGCGTGCTGGTGCTAGTGCGGTCATGCCTTCACCAACAAGCACCCCAAGATTTGGCATAGTTCGGATTAGTGCCACTTTTCGAGCAAGCTTTTTCTGCATCGAATCGAGCGTGACTCCTGCAACAGTCGAGACGACGACACTCTCATCGGAAATTACATCGGCTATTTCTTGAAGTACTTCGAAGACTGTCCTGGGTTTGACTGCAATAAGAATGATCTCGGACTGCCTTGCCACTTCGCGGTTCCGAAGCACCGCCGTCACATTATATTTATCCTCCAGATTCTTCCGATGCTGCTCAGTTCGCACAGATAGAATCACATCGGAAGGGGTAAGCAGCCCTTTTGACAAAGAACCAGCCAGAATCGCCTCTCCGATTTTGCCAGCACCAATTATTCCAAGCTTGTATTGCATGATTCCTCCATTCAGCCACGCAAAGCCGACTCCAGGACCACAGCGCTGTCGGTTTTTTCGTCGCGGTATTTTACAATACAAGGCGATGCAAGCGAAATGCCCAGACCCTCTGCATAAGAACCGCGAGCAGGTCGAGTGCCAGGAACGACAACCGCATTCTCCGGCACTTCGCTATATAAATCCATCCCCCTAACTAGATCAAAAATCCTCGTGCCCTTGGTTATGATTACGCCTGGAGCGAGCACTGCCCTTTTCTTGACCAAAATACCCTCGAAAATCCCACACATCCCACCGATAAAGACTTCGTCTTCGATAATCACGGGATTTGCCTGCGGAGGCTCAAGCACACCACCGATCTGCGCCCCTGCGGATAGATGTACCTTCTTGCCAATGTGCGCACAGGAGCCAACCAACACATGACTATCCACCATTGTGTCCTGATCTACAAAGGCTCCTACATTGATATACGAAGGCGGCATTATCACCACTCCGCGAGCGATAAATGCTCCGCGACGCACCGCAGTTCCTCCGGGGACAATCCGCACGCCATCGGAAAGAGTAAAATGCCGAGGCGAAAAGGCCGGCCTGTCAAAAAAGCTTTCGGATTGCCATGACCATTCAACCATGCCGCCTTCTTGAAAGCCGGAGAGGATGGCTTCCTTAACCCAAGTATTTACTTTCCAAGAGCCATCCGAAAGCCTGTCCACAACTCTTATGCTGCCATTTTCCAATAATTCGAGAAATAGAGCCCACTGTTCCTTATCGAAGTGACCTTGCTCAGAAAAAACATCTCGGAGAGTCTGAGCAACCTTATCCATTTGTGCGCCAGAAGTTATATCATCGCCCACATTAATAAAGCTCGCATTGGTTTCAGCATCTTTATTCATCACATTGTCCATATCCATTATAGCAAGCAGCCAAGCGCCGCCAGGACGCTCTCCATAAGCTCCTTTGTGGGCTTTGTAGCCGACACAAGCGGCAACCTTAGCCCATCGCCCGCTAGCCCGCATAACTTTAGCGCTGCCTTAACGGGAATCGGATTGGATTCCACAAAAAGCGCATCCATAAAAGGCAAAAGCTCACCATGAAGCGTCTTTGCGTCCTGGCGGCGCCCCGCGCGCGCTGCATCGATCAATGCCCTAAAGCGCCTCGGCAGTACATTCGCAGCCACGCTCACTAAACCCTCTGCCCCCACTGCAATCGACGGAAGTGCGAGGCCATCGTCCCCAGAGAGCACGGTCTTTCCTTCGGGAAGCGCTCGGCAAATCTCGCCAATCTGTGCTAGGTTCCCCGAGGATTCCTTGACTGCTCTGATATTCTCAATTTTCCAGAGCTGTTGCATGACAGAGGGCGCAAGATTTAGGCCGGTGCGCCCTGGGACATTGTAGACAATAACAGGCTTAGAGCTCGCTGCAGCCGCAACCGCCCTAAAATGAGCAATCAGACCAGCTGGGGTTGGCTTATTGTAATAAGGAACGACTACAAGCACCGCGTCGGCTCCAAGATCTACCGCCTCCTCAGTCAAGCGAACCGCAGCCTTAGTCGAATTCGAGCCAGTGCCTACAACCACTGGAATGCCAAGCTTGCGCTCAACAGCCCTCCTCACAAGCTCGCGACGCTCCTCGGCCTCCACGGTAGGTCCTTCGCCCGTTGAACCTAGGACAACGACAAACTGCGCGCCGCCAGATTCGCGCTCCCAGAAAAGTCGAAAGCGCTCAAGAATTGCTCCGCCGCCAAATGTGCGGCGCGCGTATTCGCCTGCAGAAGCCTCAAAATCTCGTCCTACAAGAAAATCGAGTAGTCGTTCGAATGCCTCATAATCGATGTTATTTGCATCATCAAACGGCGTTGCAATGGCGACGCCTAAACCATCGATAGTATTCATAACCTTCTTGCCTCCTTCAGCTTTTCTTTATCTCCTTGACCTAGCTAAAAAGATCATTCAGTACATCTTCCATACCAAATAGGCCCTTACGGCCTATAATCCACTGAGCCGCTTTGAGCGCTCCTGCCGCAAAGACCCGCCTATCTCTAGCACGATGGGTCATCGAGAATTGTTCATGTGGAGCATCGAATAATATTTCGTGAACACCTGTCTCAGTCCCAGCCCGCAGTGAAGCTATGGGAATTTTATCCTTGACACAATTCTCTACCCCAGATGCGCTCCATCCTGTATATCGTGTCGAGCTGGAAACGATCGCTCGTGCCAGAGCCTTAGCTGTCCCGCTTGGCGAGTCTTTTTTGGCTGAATGGTGGTGCTCGAAAATCGCGATTTCGCCATCCGAATACCAATCTGCAAAGCGTGCAAGCTGCGAAGCAATTCGCTGCATAAAGGCAACCGCAAAGGAAAAATTGGGGCTTACAAGCACCCCAGTTTTTTCTCCAATGCGTGCCGCCAAATCTGTAATGTCCCATCCTGTGGTTGCAATTACAAAAGGTATCTCTTTCCGAATGGCCCAGTCGATATGCGACTCAACTGCATCGGCAGAGCTGGCATCTATGGCGACGTCTATATCACTATCGGGGATCATCTCGCCTTTATCTACCATCCACACCACGAAGAATTCATTTACATTACTTGCTTGCACTTCTTCGACAATCGCATGAGCTAGCTTTCCTGCTCCGAAAATACCAATCTTTATTGTCATCTAGAACCTCCTTCGAAAAATGCAGTATGAAGGCCGCGAATCGCCTTCTCAGCATCAGCCTCTTGCACAATGAGGCTCAAGTTTATCCCATTCGCACCCATGCTTATTAGATCGATAGGAATGCCGTCCATTGCGATAAAAGTAGTTCTGAGCACCTCGGGCGTTTTGCGAAGAAGGTCTCCAACGATAGCGATCACTGCCCGATTATCGGCCACAGAGACTTGGCCTAATTCTTCGAGGTTTTTCAAGAGGTCTTCGAAAAGCAAGCGTTTATCCAGAGATACCGATACGCATATTTCAGAAGTCGAAACAAGATCTACAGACACACCGAGCCTTCCGAAGATATCGAAAAGCTTAGCAAGAAATCCTGCCTGATCCGTCATAGATTCTTGAATAACCGATATGATCATAACCTGCCGCCGCATTGCTATAGCTACGCAAGGCCGACCACTGGACTCTCCAGGACTGATGGTAGAAAATTTTCCGTAAGGCGCAAAGGTGCTCCTGATCGTGACAGGTATGCCTGCTTCGAGAGCTGGCCTTACAGTGGCGGGGTGCAAAACTTTTGCTCCATAAGAAGCAAGCTCCACGGCTTCCTCATAGCTCAAAATATCGACAGTCCTAGCAGAAGGCACTATGCGAGGATCCGCAGTCATGATTCCTTCGACATCCGTCCAAATCTCGATTTCATCGGCCTGAAGTGCAAGAGCTAAAAGCCCTGCTGAATAATCGCTGCCACCTCTTCCCAGTGTTGTGGTATCATCAGCATCGTCAGAACCTATATATCCTTGTGTAACAATGATATCGCTGGATTCCAAAAGAGGCTCTAGATAAAGAGCAGCATTTCTTTTTATGACCGGTAGCTTAGGATGAGCATTCCCAAAATGATTATCTGTGCGAATAACTTTCCGAGCATCAAGAAGTGGGCATTTTATGTATTCTGAGACAAGCAAAGAAGATAAGCGTTCACCTGCTGCGGCTATCTCATCCATAACGCGTAGGCTGAACTCGCCTAACAGATCGATACCATGAATTCGGCGCCGAAGGTTTTCGATGATTTCCCTGATCTTCCCAATAATATCGGGAGTTGCGATATCTAGCTCATGGCTAGCTTCAAGATGGGATTGCTCGATTTTGCCTAGAAGCCGAATTGCCCTATCTAGATCATGAGACCGAGCTGCTTCTGCCATCTCGAAAAGCGTGTTAGTAATCCCAGCCATGGCCGAGACGAGCACAACACACCTGGAACCCTCTCGTGACCGCACAATACTGGCCACTTCCCTGATATGGGCGGCGCTTCCTACCGATGTACCGCCAAATTTCATCACAAGGGTCCTCATCTATTATCGACCTCTTTCAACATCCCCATAGACAGTGCCATCTCGGCATTGAGAATCGAAGCGCCAGCAGCCCCTCTTTCTGTATTATGACCTAGCGAGATAAATTTGAAGTCTAGAATAGGACAAGGACGCAATCTCCCCAGACTAATGCACATGCCCTCCTCTTCCTCGGCATCTAAACGAGGCTGTGGCCTGTCGTCTTCTTCTAGAAACCGTAAGAAATGTTTGGGAGCACTTGGCAGATTATAGACCATAGTCTTTGGCTTGTAGTTTTGGAAAGCTTCTACGACTTTTTCGAGGCTCGTCTTTGATTTCAATTTTACGGAAATAGACAGAGTGTGGCCATCGATCACCGGTACCCGAGTGCAGGTCGCTGACACTGTGAAGGATTCGGGTACAATAGAAATCACATTTTCCCCTTTGACTAAGCGTCCCAGTATCTTATTGGATTCCGATTCTACCTTAGATTCCTCATTTCGTATGAAAGGAATAACATTCCCTTCGATATCGAGCGCAGATACACCCGGATAACCCGCCCCACTGATTGCCTGCATGCTTGTAACTATAACCGCCTCAAGGCCGAATTGTTCTTCGAGAATTGCCAAAGGCACTGCGAGCATTACGGTTGTGCAGTTCGGATTAGTAACGATAGCGCCATGCCATCCTCGCTTAGCCTTCTGCATTTCTATCAATTCAAGGTGTTCGGGGTTGAGCTCTGGAATAAGGAGAGGAATGTCTTCTTCCATTCTGAAGGCGCTTGCATTCGAAAACACATAGGCACCAGCCTCTGCAAACAATGGCTCGATCTCGCGTGCGGGACCTGCATCGAGGGCTGAAAACACAATGGGAGAAAATGCAAGCTCTGGAGAACATGGAACGACTTTTGCCTCTGCATACCCTGCGTATGAAAGGCCCGAAAGACGCCATCGACAGGCTTCCGCATATTTCTTACCTGCCGATCGATCGCTTGCAGCCAAAAACTGTGGATAGAACCAGGGGTGATTGGCAATTCTACGGAGAAAGCGCTGCCCCACCACTCCTGTTGCACCAAGTACTGTGACTGGAATCTTTTTCGAAGGAGAAAATTGCAATTGGGATTGATTATTGTTCATGGTACCTCCATACCTTCCGGTGGAGGTCAGCCTGCGCCCTTCATAGAAATCTTATTCCTGAAAGAAGCTCTAAGGCTGCTTGTAAGCTAAGCAGCCATGCCTGGGCTCCTTTCATTAAGAAAGGCAAACGTCAGGCGCTCCGCGGAACGATTGATTTCCGCGACAGCCGTCGGGTATTAGCCCGGACGTCCAAGAACAGCCCTGAGAGAAAGGCCCTGTCCCTTCGGCGATCCTCCCCTTTCTGGCGCGTTCACAGGCTCTCTCGGCCTCCCGTCCGTACTCATGGGGATCGCTCCTCCATCGGTGAAGTGACCCTATCATAGAGTGTTATATTCACACAAGGGGGCAAATCATACTTATTAAGAAAAAGTCAAAGCTTAGCTTCACCAGCCATCTTGCATTAAAGGCTCAAACTCGGTATTCCTATCTGCAAACGAGCCCTTATGATGCCATCATTCTATTCTTCTTTTTCTGAGATAGAAGTTGCTGCCTCAGATGCGCTTATGGCGCTTTTGAGGATGCTATTCAAGATTGGAGAGCCAGAGGAAGTATTGGGCTGTTTTCTCAATTCCGTTCTTCCTCTGTTCCAAGGATGGGCTTATGCAGCCTGTTCAAGAGCGGGTTCTGGCGATGTTCTCCGATATATCGATATAGGCCCCAATGAAGATTCCTGGTCCGATGAAAATGTTAAGATTGGCGAAGAAGTCTGCATTGGTTCTGTACCCTGTGGACTAGCCCTCGAAGCCGATGAATTCATCCAGAAAAAATTGAGTAAGGGTTTAATCCTCGAAATCCCTATAAGACAAAGGGATAATATTGTATTAGTGATGAGCATTTTGCTTTCCGAAGATTGCGCTTCTGAGGTCAAATCGCTTGCCAGCGAGACTATACAGAAAGCGGCAGAATTAATCGAAGAATTCCTAGGAATGCGACTAAGACTCGCCGAAAAAATCGATAGGGACAATGGCCGGCTCATCAATGCTATCGATTCAAATCTGAGCGAATCTCCGGTATCGTGGTGCGGCATAGTGGGCAATTCCGATGTAATGCAGGAGATGTTCTCTATGATCGATCAGGTCGCGGATACTGAAGCAACTGTTCTATTATTGGGAGAAAGTGGCACGGGCAAGGAACTGGTCGCAAAGGCTATTCATCAAAAAAGCTCTCGCGCTTCAAAACCTTTCGTAGCAGTGAACTGTGCGGCTCTTCCCGAATCTGTCATCGAAAGCGAGCTTTTCGGACACGAAAAAGGCGCTTATACTGGCGCATTCGAGCAGCGGAAAGGTCGATTTGAGCAGGCAAATGAGGGAACGCTCTTTTTGGATGAGATTGGTGAACTCTCACCAGCTCTGCAGATCAAGCTTTTACGCTTTTTGCAGGATCATCGCTTTGAGCGAGTGGGCGGAAATGCAAATATCGAAGCTGATGTACGGGTTATCGCAGCCACGAACCGAAATCTGCAGGAAGCTGTGGATCAAGGCTCTTTCAGAGCCGATCTTTACTATAGACTCAATGTATTTCCCATAAATGTCCCTCCTTTACGCGAGAGAGGAGCGGATATACTCCTCTTGGCCGACCACTTTGTATCGCAGTTCAATCGAGAAAACAGCAAAAAAATTCAGCGGATTTCGACGCCGGCATTGGATCTCCTCATGATCTACCATTGGCCTGGCAATGTGCGAGAACTAGAAAACTGCATTCTACGTGCAGCGATTCTTTCGACCGATGGGGTAATCCACGCCTACCATTTGCCCCCAAGCCTCCAGTCTGCAGCCTCGACAGGCACAGAGCCCAAAACAGGTCTCGACGCCGAGATCTTCCGCCTCGAAAAAGAACTCATAATCGAAGCCCTTAAACTGGAAAATGGCAATGTCGCGGCTGCAGCAAGGCGGCTCATGGTCACCGAGCGAAGGATACGATATGCGATCCAGCGCCATAGAATCGATCCTCGTAGATTCAAGACTAAATTTTAGGTCCTTTTTAATCTTGCAATACCGATCCAAGACAAAATTGTAAGTTTTTGCTTAGTCTTACAATTTTGTAATTATTATTCCATGGAAAGAGCCCATTTTGGAATACTTATGAGTCAATGGTACTATTTCGCACACAATGCCATTTTATACCTCATATAGATATACAGAAGCGAATTTCGCAAACTTAAAATCGTCCACATAATGCGAATTGCCCAATTTGGGCACACTTCTTGCTTCTTTTATACGAAATATTCTTTGTTTTCATGGAGAACTTTTTATGAATCAATATTCTCATGCTTTTTCTTTGACCCAGCACTTCGGTAGCCGCTGTTTTTCCAATGATGTAATGCGAGAGCGCCTTCCTCGCTCAGCTTTTGAAGCGATTCTAGATATTCAAGCTGGCAAGAGAGAGCTTACACTGGACATTGCAGAGATCGTTGCCTCAGCAATGAAGGAGTGGGCCTCTGACCATGGCGCGACTCATTATACCCACTGGTTCCATCCTCTTTCTGGGCTTACTGCCGAGAAGCAGGAATCCTTCGTGTCACCACAGCCCAGTGGAGGTATTCTGATGGAGTTCTCGGGCAAAGATCTAATAAAGGGCGAACCCGATGCCTCTAGCTTTGCCTCGGGCGGCCTTAGGGCAACCTTCGAGGCTCGCGGTTATACCGCATGGGATGTTACAAGCCCAGCATTTCTAAAAAGAAACGCCGATCGCCTTATTCTATGCATTCCTACGGCATTCGTGTCCTATACCGGACTTGCTCTGGACAAGAAAGTGCCTCTGTTGCGTTCGATGGAAGCACTAAATTGCGCTGGCCTTCGTTTGCTGCGCCTCCTAGGCGACAGCGAAACTGAGCGAATTATCGTCTATGCTGGTCCTGAGCAGGAATATTTCCTCGTAAATGCCGAACTCTATAGAAAACGGCCTGATCTAAAGCTCTGCGGTCGCACAGTGCTAGGGTCGATGGCGGCGAAGGGTCAGGAGCTCGAAGATCATTACTACGGAGCCATAGAAGAGAAGGCAGCCGCTTTTATGAACGAGCTCAACAGCGAGCTCTGGGCAATGGGAATATCTGCTAAAACCCAGCACAATGAGGTAGCTCCTAATCAATTCGAAATAGCCTGTATTTACTCACAGGCAAATATGGCCGCCGATGCCAACCAACTTGTAATGGAAACCATTTGTAAGATCGCGGAGCATCATGGCCTTGCTGCGCTCTTACATGAAAAGCCCTTTGAAGGCTTAAATGGCTCGGGAAAACATGTAAACTGGTCAATAGGAACTGACAAGGGTATCGATCTTCTAGACCCAGCCGTAGTCGCGGATACTTCATCCGAGGAAGATGCAAGGTTCAGATTCATGCGATTTGTTCTTTTTTCTCTTTCGGTAATCGAGGCTGTAGATAGACGTGCCGGGCTTCTGCGTGCTACTACTGCAACCGCAGGTAACGACCGGAGGCTTGGTGGCAATGAGGCACCACCTGTAATTCTTTCGATATACCTTGGAAAACCACTCTATGACCTTTTCGATTCGCTCCAAAGCCAGAATAATACACAAAAAATTGCCAATGCCTTATTGGAGCTTGGCATAAGGAGCCTTCCAAAACTCTCACGTGACTTCTCCGATAGAAATCGCACAAGCCCTTTCGCTTTTACTGGCAACAAATTTGAATTTCGTATGGTGGGTTCTTCGCAGTCTGCAGCAACTCCACTTACCATGCTGAATGCTGCAGTTGCTGAAGCTTTGAATCACATCTCTAGAGAGATCGAGAAAGAATTAACAAAAGGCATGCCCTTGCTCGATGCTGCACGCTTTGTTGCGCAAAAATCCTGGCAAGAGCATCGACGCGTTGTGTTCAATGGCAATGGATATTCAATCGACTGGATACATGAGGCAGAGCAAAGAGGACTACCGATTATCCGCTCCGCGGTTGATGCTATTCAAGAGCTGACCAAGCCAGACAATGTAAAAATGTTGACCGATCTCTGCGTTCTTTTGCCTGAGGAGACTGAGGCTCGGCAGCATATCTATCTCGAACGTTACTCCAAGCAGATAAAAATCGAAGCCGCTATGATGATCGACCTTGTTCGGAGATTCATTATTCCTGCAGCAAGCGAAGCAGCAAGACGCTATAGTGTTTCCTGTACCGATATAGCCTCCATCGGAGCGCATTTCGACGTACAAGAAACCTATGCCAAGCGCATAGCCCAGCTTACTGCAAAATCTGCAGAAGGCCTCGATTCCCTCGAGAAAGCCCTCGACGATGCTATACACACAGAAAATAATCTTGAACGAGCAAAGCTATTCCGAGACTCAGTTGCCCCTCATATGGATGAGCTCAGAGAAACTTGTGACGAACTAGAGTGCATTGTGCCTCAAGATTTATGGCCGATCCCCACCTATGGCGATCTACTCTTTACTCTCTGAGTTAAGAGTCCACTCATCAGGTAAGAGGTTTGGAGCGCTAAGGTCTGGAGCACTCTGGAGCACTATAGTTTAGACACTCCAGCTTGAAGCGCTATAATCTAGGAAACTGAGGCCATGTTGCTCTACTAGCCCGCTCCTGCTACGATAGTGACTGATGAAGTTTCTGCGCCGAATAATTCCATGGATTCTTGTCGCTGTAATCATCCTTGCCGCTCTCTACATCCCAGACCTAGGACCAGAGAATTATAGAGATTTCGATTCGCTTTTCAAAAACGAGCGAGTACGCCAGGGAATTGCTGGCTATGAGGTAGCAATAATCAAGGGTGGAGAAATCGTCTTCAATAAAGCCTATGGCTTTGATGGACAGCGAAATCTTCTAGATACCTCTACCCCCTTATATATCGGGCCAGCGTCGGAGATCTTTACGGGGACGCTTCTTGCACAGCTCGTAAACGAAAAAAAAATATCTCTCGATGTGCCAATTACTCACTTTATTCCAGAACTCGGTTCGCTCAAAGCAAGAACAGCTGGTGATGATTCTCTAGAGCTGCCACTTACTCTACGCCTTCTTGCTGCGCATCGTGTTGCGTTTCCAGAGAAAGACCTTCCAGAATTTGATCCGGAAACAATGGGTCTCGAGGCAGGTCTACCAGACGCAGATCTATTTTTGAGTTCCCATTTTCCTACAGAAAAATATACACGGAGTCGCCTTTCTTACCGAATCGTAGGTGCAATTCTGGAAAAGGCCTCGGGTATGAAGTATTCGGAGCTCCTTGAATCGATGATCGCTATTCCGCTTGACATGCGATCTACTACCGCCGAGCCATCTTCCATGCTGCGTATCGCGGTGGGTGCTGGCTCGTTTTTTGGCCTTACATTTCCCTATGTAGAAAAATTCCCATATGATGCAGCGCCTTCCGATGGCATAGTAACCACAAGCGAAGATCTTGCAAAATTTTTGAGATTCGTTGTATCGCCAAAACATGGCCAGAGAATCCCTGGGCTCTCTTCAGCACAGACACCCATGCTTTATCAGCCCCTCTACAAGGATGGAGATACGGGTTTTGGATGGCGTATCATCGAGAACAAAGAAGGTCGCTCTATTTTCCAGGGAGGCTCGATTCGAGGCTATGCATCGCGTATCGTCATCTATCCTGAGCGCAACTCCGCAATAGCTATTCTCTGTCCACAGGATGGTGTGCTCATCTCAAACTTTCTACTGCCAAAGCTGGTCTCCTGTGCAGAACAAGTATTGTTCGAAGGAGAGAGTCGTCGATCCTTCCCCACACAGCGTGCTCAACTCGTGCTTGGTTTCATCTTTATTATTTACTTGCTAAACGTAATCTTGCAAACACTTATGTCTTATTCCTGGGCTAAGAACCTACTTAAGTACCGCGAGACTAGCATATCCCAGCTTTATGCCCGCTTTGTTATGGTTAGAACGATTGTTGGCTTGGTGCTGCGCATTCTCATAGTACTCTTGGCTCCCCTCGCCATTGGAGCGCTCGTGGGATGGCAGGTAACTTACCAGGAAATAATAGCCTTCGAGCCTGGGGTATCAACTATGCTTATGACAGCTCTATTGTTTGGCGTTTTGCGCAATATCACCAGGCTTGTAATGGTCTTAAGGCTGAGGCACTTCTAAAATTAATTCGTCGCCCAAATAGGCTCTGCTGTTGCTCTCTACTGTTGCGCTTCGCCCAGATATGCCTTTCTCACACGGTCATCTTGGAGTAGCTCATGCCCCGCACCAAAAAGCGAGATGCGACCAGTCTCTAAGACATAACCATAGTCAGCTACTTCAAGAGCCGCCTTTGCATTTTGCTCTACAAGCAATACCGTCGTTCCTTCTGAATTTATCTGCTTGATTATTTCGAAAATCATCTTCGATATAAGTGGAGCAAGACCTAGAGAAGGTTCATCCATCATGAGCAGCTTGGGCTTCGACATAAGTCCTCGACCTACTGCAAGCATCTGCTGTTCTCCACCCGAGAGCGTTCCGCCCTTCTGCGCCCTTCTTTCTTTAAGTCTTGGGAAAAGCTCATATACATGCTCAAGATCTGCAATCACGGCCTTCTTGTCCGTTCTAGAATAGGCACCAAGAAGCAAATTCTCTTCTACCGAAAGATTCGAGAATATTCGCCTGCCTTCCGGTACCAGTGCTACGCCTTTCTGAACGATTTCCAGGGTCGGCCTTCCGGATATGACCGATCCCTGGAGAAGCACCTCGCCAGAGCTCGGCTTTACGAGCCCCGCAATGGCACGTAGCGTGGTGCTTTTCCCAGCGCCATTGGCCCCTATAAGCGTAACGATCTTTTTATCCGGAATTTCGAGATCTATTCCCTGGAGGGCATGAATACCTCCGTAATAAACTGAAAGATTCTTGATTTCCAGCATCAGTCCACTCCTAGATAGGCTTCGATGACCTTCGGATTCTTCTGAATGGAAGCTGGATCGCCTTGAGCAATAGTGATGCCATAATCCAGCACATACATGCGTTCACACACGCCCATAACCACCTGCATATGGTGCTCAATCAAGAAGATAGTGAGATCGAATTCATCTCGAATCTTGCGGATAAAATCCATGAGCTCGAACGATTCCTGTGGATTCATACCTGCAGCTGGCTCATCGAGAAGAAGAATCTTCGGCTTTGTAGCCAGCGCTCGCGCAATTTCGAGCCGCCTTTGCTGCCCATACGGAAGACTTGTACCATTTTCATTTGCTAAATGTGCTAGGCCTACTTGTTCTAGCAACTCAATGGAAAATCGCCGAGCTTCGGACTCGCGGGCTCTATATCCTGGAAGGTGCAAGGTTGCAGCTAGTATTCCAGTATTTATGCTCAGATTGCAGGCAACTAGTACATTCTCGAGCACGGACATTTCCTTAAATAGTCTGATATTCTGAAAAGTCCGCGCTATACCAAGAGCAGTAATGCTGTGAGGTTTAAGCCCAGTAATATCTCTTTCTTTGAAAAGGACTTTTCCTTCGGTCGGACTCAGCATTCCTGTTATCATATTGAAAGCCGTCGTTTTTCCAGCGCCGTTTGGGCCTATAAGTCCGACGATCTCGTTCTTTTGGATTTCCAGATTAAAATCGCTTACGGCAGTAAGGCCACCAAATTTCATTGTGAGATGAGAGGTGCTCAGCATAAGCTCAGGGTGTTCTGGCATGGCTGCCTCCCTTCTTGCTTTTCTTGACGAATACGTTCTGGAACATCTCCCAACTGAATTCCTTATTGCCCATGAGCCCCTTCTGACGATAGATAATCATCACCATTAGGAGAATCGAGAATACGACCATACGAAGACCTGGCATGGCCGGCGTCTTGAAAAAGATGAGGTTTATCGGTTCATCGAGGAAACGCAGCGCCTCCATCATTACTGTAACTATAATTGCCGATATCACTGAACCTGAGATAGAGCCGACTCCTCCAAGCACAACTATCAGCAAAATATTGTAGGTAAGCGTGAAAGTGAACATTTTTGGGTCAATGGTGGTGATCATATGGCCAAGGAGAGCTCCACCAATACCAGCCAGAAAACTCGACACGGTAAATGAAGTGACCTTTACCCGGAATACATTGATTCCCATCGCTTCTGCAGCAAGCTCATCATCTCGTACCGCCTTCATTGCTCTCCCATAGCTTGAGCGCATAAGAAGAACCATAAAAAGCACTACAAGACCCGCTGCTGTCCATACCGCAAACGTGGTAGAAAAGCGAGGCAGACCCTTAAGCCCCTGAGCTCCGTTAGTTATCGATTGGGCATTTGTAATGATTACTCTGATGATCTCGCCAAAACCAAGCGTTGCGATTGCGAGATAATCGTCTCTAAGGCGCAGGACAGGAGCACCAATAAGGAAGCCAACGCAAGCCGACACAAGCCCCGCTATTATAAGAGCGGGCAGAAATGGAATTGTAACATGGTGGAGCCATGAAACGATTGGCACAAGGAAATAATTCATCTCCTTGAGAGGCGCAGGCATAGTGAGAAGCGCGCTCACATAGGCTCCCACGGCCATGAATCCAGCATGCCCAAGAGAAAAGAGACCCGTAAAGCCATTTAGCAGATTAAGAGAAAGAGCTAGCACAATGTAGATCGCACATAGATTGAATACGCGCAGCGAAAATGCATCGAATAATCTATCGGCAAGGAAGATGAAGAGAATGCATGCTCCAAGAAAAATAATTGTATAGAGCATGTTCTTAGAAATCGGTCCGCCTCTAATGGAACTTTTTTTACTCATGGTCACACCTTCTCAGCCTGGCGCTTGCCTAAGAGTCCTGTGGGTTTTATCAATAGGACGATGATGAGTAAGATAAATGCAAAAGCATCCCTATAACCAGAAAGGGTCGGTAGTAATGCAACCATCATTATTTCGATTATGCCAAGCAAGAATCCACCCAGCACTGCGCCTGCAATGTTGCCTATACCACCTATGACTGCGGCAATGAAGCATTTTAGGCCTGGCATCATTCCCATAAGCGGATTCAGCTGAGGATATTTGAATGACCACATAATGCCACCTAAAGCCGCAAGCAGAGAGCCAATGCCAAAAGTAACAGATACGACTTTATTGACATCGACTGCCATTAAGCGGGCTGCCTCGATGTCTGTGGAAACAGCGCGCATTGCCATGCCGATCTTGGTCTTATTGACAATCCAAAGGAGAACAATCAGAAGCGCAAAAGTGAAAAGGGGAATTATCAGGCTGATAGTTATCATCGAAACCGAGCCGAAATAGACGACCTTCGAGAGCACATCGGGAACGGGCATTCCCTTTGGTCTTCCTCCAAAAATTAAAACAGCAAGACTCTCCAGAAGAAAAGATGCTCCTATTGCGCTTATCATTATAGAGATTCGCGGTGAATCCCTAAGCGGCTTATAAGCTACTCGCTCGAGGACAATACCGAAAAACGCTGTGAAGACAATCGAAAAAAGCAAGGCTGCCCACCATGGCAAAGACATAAGCGTGATCCCATAGAAAGCAACATAGGCACCAACCATGAAAATATCGCCATGTGCAAAGTTTATGAGCCTCAATATTCCATACACCATTGTGTAGCCAATGGCTAGAAGTGCATAGAGGCTTCCGAGCGAGAGCGCATTGACGATATGCTGAAATAATAATGAAAGTGTCATGCTTCCTCGTAAATATAAGAAAAGGAGCGGATGCACTCGACCTTATTCTTCGATGAACCTCCGCTCCTTCAATTGACTTATGATATATCGGGATGGTGGACGCTTCTATGCGCCCATCATCCCACCTCCAGTTAAAATCCTAGGCTATCGGCTATCAGTATGGCTCGACCGTAGCCATATAGGTAAATTTGCCATCTTTGATGGTCTTGATCACCGCGCTCTTCACGGCATCGCCATCCTCGTTTAGAGTAATCATTCCGGTTGCGCCCGGGAATTCCTTTGTAGCTGCTATTGCTGCGCGAACCTTTTCCTTGTCGAGGCTGCCAGCGCGCTGGAGTGCATCGCGTGCTACCAAATAGCCATCGAAGCCAAGTGCGGTGACTGCCGCAGGCTCTTTATTGTATTTCTTGCGATACTCATCGAGGAATACTTTGGATGTTTCCGTGATAGGCGTCTCGGTTGCAAAGAATGTAGAGAACACGACGCCTTCGACAGCTTGTTTACCGACATCGATAAATTCTGGAGTCTCCCATGTATCTCCGCCCAAGAATGGGGTCTTTATACCGAGCTCCTTGCCTTGCTTAATGATAAGAGCGCTTTCGGTGTAGTTGCCTGGTGCAAAGATAACATCGGGCTTGTGCTTCTTGATCTCGGTAAGTTGGGCGGAAAAGTCGGTGTCGCCCGTGTTGTAGTTCAATTCAGCAAGGATTGCATTCTCATCGCCTGTCAACTGTTTGAATGCATCTTCAAAGAATTTTGCAAGACCAACAGAGTAATCGTTCGAAACTTCGCGAATTATTACGGCTTTCTTGGCACCCAAAGTATTGTACGCATAATTAGCCATGACCGTGCCCTGGAATGGATCGATAAAGCAGACGCGGAAGTAGTATTCATTGCCCTTTGTAACCAATGGGTTGGTGCAAGATAGACCTATTGCCGAGACTTTGGCATTCTTGACGATGGGACCAGCAGCCATGGAGAGCGAAGAACCCCAAGATCCAAGCACAATATTGACTTTGTCCTTGTCGACTAGCCTCTGTGCAGCATTGGCCGCCTCGACTTTGTCGGACTTATTATCAGCAATTACAAGCTCGATCTTATATTCTTTGTCGCCAATCTTTACAGTTGGATAGAGCTCATTTGCGAGCTTGATACCTTCGACTTCGAGTGCGCCGCCACCAGCATTTGCGCCAGTCAGTGGCTCGAACACGCCAAACTTTACAGTTTTAGGAGCACCTGGCCCACAAGCTACGATGAGCAGAGCGACTCCAATGGTTAATAGCCCAATCCTCACAATTCTCTTCATGATTACCTCCTTCTTGTATGTCCATTTCAAATACTGATGGGACATTATCAATGGTAGAACGCCGGAGGCGTTCTGTCAAATATATTTTACACTATTTAGGAGATTTAATGAATAATATTGAAGCAATAAATGGTATTTAGAACCACGCACATATCGCTTCAAAATCTCGATGCATCCAATCTGTTCTTGTCTTCGCATTGCGCAGAAATGAGCGAAATGATTTAATAGGCCGAGGAGAAAAACGCATGGAAAGCTATGATGTCGTGATTGTGGGTACAGGCCCAGCTGGACTTGGTGCCGCATTCGAGCTTCTAGAATCGAGACCATCGTTCAATATTCTCCTAATCGACAAACAACGGGTATCCTCGGGCGGGCTTAGAAACGATTGCAAGATGAATTTTACTTGGCCTATAGGTTTTCCTCTGGAGTGTTGGGATGAGGCTACTGGCAAACATTACCTTGAGCGCGTCGAAGCCTTTCTCGAGCCACATTTCATGGAAAAGCGCAACATAGAAATCTACAGGAAACGGGCAGAGAAAATAGGGGTTCAATTGCTCGATGTGCGCCAGTCGCACCTGGGCACCGATGGTGGTTTTAAGCTAATCAAGGATCTTACAGCAAGGCTCAAAGAGCTCGGTGCAGCTTTCAGCTTTGGAGAGGAGATGCTTAGAGTCGAGCCTCGATCCAGGGTTCTAATAACAGATAAACGCGAGCTGCAATATGACTCTTTAATAGTAGCACCTGGCCGTGGTGGTTTTGCATTTCTCCAAAGGCTTATGGAAGAACTTGGAATCAAATATCGCGACAATGTGGTCGATATAGGCGTCCGGATCGAAACAACAGAAGAACACTACCCAATAGTGAGCGATTATTATGATCCTAAATTCCTTTTCCCCAAGAAAACGCGTACTTTCTGTACAAACTCTCGAGCAGCCTATGTGGTGCAGGAACGCTATGGCGATGAAAAACAAGGTTATTGGTACTCTATAAATGGCCATGCGTGGTCTCATGAGCGACCACCAAATGGCCTTGTAAACTTTGCAATTCTAAAAACTATAACATTGACGCAGCCACTAGCTTCCGGACAAGATTATGCGCAGATGTTAGGACACTTGGCTGCATTGCTTGGAGGCGGAAGACCGATAATGCAACGCATAGGCGATTTTAGGCTTGGAAAGCGATCATTTGCCAACTCTTTTACTGGCGATCTCTATAACTTCAACCCTTCTCTTCCATCCTGCACGCCAGGAGATATAAGCCTCTGCATTCCGGCAAAGACAATGCGCGCGATTTGGAACGCGATGAAATTGCTAGATACAATTGTGCCTGGCGTTATGCATCCATCGACAATCATGTACTATCCAGAGATCAAACTGTATGCGAACCGCCCAGTTTTTATCGATGAGAACTTCCAAGTGTTGCCGGGAATCTATTTTATAGGCGATGGTGCGGGGACAAGCCGAGGGATTACCTCGGCTTGGGCTTCGGGGATGAGAGCCGCCCATGGAATTATTAGGTTATCGAATAATTGACCTTTGAAGCGACATAAAAAACCGAAGGCGCAACTTTTTGCTAGAGCCATTTGCTGGAATTAGCCCTACAAGTTTTCTCTGTACCCAACAAGCCTTCCCTAGAATAGAAAAGGCAATGTTTTATCCGGATTTTTGCCAAAACAAGTAACCTCGTCTATATCCTTAATGAATGGCCCCTGGAGAAGCGCGAATAATGTGCGCTCGATGCCAAGCCCTCCACCGCAAACCTGCGGAAAGAATCTCTGGTCTTGCGAATCTCTCATGTGAGCAATGCTCAGAAATGGGCCATAGCCATCTAACGCGGCCATATTTTCGAGATTTCCGTATCGATCGAAGCGTGGTGACTCCCTCAGAACGGCATTATCTAGAAGGCGCTCAACAATCGCTTCGTAGACCCATTCCCGCAAGCCGCCAGAGAGGATTTCATATGCATGCCCAAGGCTCCCATCTCTATAAAGGGGCGCTGCACATAAGTCATAATTGAAGACTTGCCTTGGAGAGATCTCCTTCTTCGAAGGCCTTCTTCCATCTCGAGATAGATAGGGATACACAAGATCGTAGTTCTCTCGCAAAAGCCCTAGTACCCAGAAAAATTGTGTCTTGGCTTTCTGCCCAAGCTGCTCTTCAAGGCTGCATCCATTCTGTACCTCGATTTCATCGCTATAGAATCTTGGAAATGGCTTCGATGGAACAGTGAGCTTGACTCCTAGTGCTTCCAAACTCTCCGCAGCCAGCACTAAAATTTTTTTTGTACTATAAATGATCAAATCCTCGAAAAAATCGAGCGCCCGATCTAGTTCTTTAGATAAAATCTCAGCCGTCTCTTTTGGCCTATCGAAATAGTCGTCCTCGCTAAGCTTGTGTGCTCGTTTGAATTCGATATCCATTTGAGAAAAATCAATAAGGTATTTATGCCTTGAATTCAGCGAGGGCAATTCGAGACGAATATTCGGCGAGTCTACGTATATTCCTTCTATATATGGATTTAGACAAGCAAGCATCTTGGAATAGATCATAGAATGTGTAGTCCTATAAGGCGTATCTTGATAGAGAATTATGGGGACATGCTCGACATCTTGGCATAGAGGATCTGTTACGGGCGAGAGCGATACCCTATCTATGTTGAGAATCCCTCTGGAAACTAGAAACTCCTGAAGTCCCAACACAAGAGCTGTTCTCACTTTTAATGCATGGGCAAGTTGCTCTCCCTTCCACTTTTGTACATAAGCATCGGATAAAAACTCACTAAATGAGAGTTCTCTATTGCCAAGAGAAGCTTGAAAACGTTCCAATACGCCACCAATTGAGGTGCTGGTGGCATCTACTGAAGCAAATGATTTCATGATTTTTCTCCCTGTGGAGAGATTCTTCGAGAGTGCCAGAACCGCAGGAACGACGTTCATTGCGGCATACTGGTTTAATACTCGAAATCCCATTACCACCGGGGAAACAGAAACTCTCCGCCATCCCCTGCACCTCCAGTTTCGGAAAAACTAGCGCAATATGCAGCGTAAAAAAAAGCCAGCCCCGAAAACGGGACCGGCTTCAGTTTTCGCGCTTCAATGCGCCTATATATTCGGCTCCGGCCCCGCTCCAAGTATGCGATTATTATTATTGAGGGAGTTGCCATTATTGCAGAATATTGCTCGCGCCATGAATATTTTTTACTCCGATTGCATAAATATGTCAAGTGGCTTCGTAAAGAA
>ERZ795061.1908-NODE-1908-length-19776-cov-8.699914_pt1 | contig 19776 bp, 13 predicted proteins | sample MGYA00375145_ERZ795061 | MGnify/ENA primary metagenome ERZ795061 (study PRJEB30190, sample SAMN05720144) | anaerobic digester metagenome | isolation source: active sludge of municipal wastewater-treating anaerobic digesters | place: USA | collected 2014-12-22 ... | reverse complement strand
AGAAACGCCTATATCTTCGCCCCTATCAGCATGGGCTTCCTGGCGGGATCGGTCCTGTACGTGCTCCGGAGCTTCGGACTGATTGCCGGGAGCTTCCTCACAACATGGTCGATCGTCATCGGGTCAGCCACCTTCCTCATCACCATGTCCATTGCCATGGTCGACCGCATCAACGTTATGAGGAAAGGCCTCAAGATGGTCTCGAAAAAACTCGAAAACGAGATAAAGGAACGGAGCATAGAGCTCCTGCTGAGCGAAATAGTGTCCAAGATCACCGAGGAAAAGGGAAAAAAGGCCTCGTCCGGCGACGGGATTTCCGCGTACGCTCCGTCCATCAAGACCATCCTCGAGAACCAGCGCGACCTTGCCATAACGAAGCTGAGCCAGGACATCAGCATCATCTCGAACATTGATGAGCTCAGGGAAAAAACCATCCAGAAGGCCAAGGAACTGACCCAGGCCCGGCGGGTGTATTTCTTCACGATCGACGAGCATGGCGTCATGGAGCTCCGGACTTTCATCGATGATATCGAGGGAAAGCGCAACGGCTATTCGGCCGACATCGTCGAGGAGGTGCTTTCCAGCGGTTCGCCGGTCATTACCTCCCCCGACGGCGTTCAGGAATCGCCGTCGGTCATGTGCATCCCGATCAAGTCCGACGACCGCACCATCGGCATATGCTACTTCGAGAAAGCGCCATCGGACTTCGGATTCACCGAAAAGGATTCCCTCCTGCTCATGGCTTTCGCCGCCAACATCGTCGGCGTCTTTGACAATGCCCTCCAGTACCGGAAAAAGATGCACGGAGAGGACACCGCCAGGACCTATTCCATTACGTCCGTCACCGAGGAAAAGATTAAAAAGGCCATCGAGTACATCGATGCAAATTATACGAGCGACATCTCCCGTGAGGGCCTGGCGGCGTCCCTGGACATAAGCCCCAACCACCTGGGCAAGTTCTTCAAGGTGCAAACCGGGAAGAAGATCAATGAATACATCAACGAGCTGCGCATCCGCGACGCGGCAAAAAAGCTCAGGGAACGGAAGCAGGAAACCATCATCAATATCGCCTTCAGTGTCGGATTTGAAAGCCTCAGCACCTTCAACCGGACATTCCTCAAGATAATGGGCATCACCCCCTCCGAATACAAGGACCGGCAATAATCCTTCTTCTGCCGCACGCCGGGGCCGCATGGAGGATTCTTGATGAAAAAATATAAAAAAATTCAACTTCCCCGGTGACGTTTTGTCAAATTAATGGTGTTACATATATCAGTTGAACGGCTGATTGGATAATAGTCTCAGATTCATGTATCTTTAAACAGTATTAATATACGACGGGAGAGGTTCACCATGAAAAAACTCATTTTTACCGTCCTGGCGCTTTTTGCCGCACAGGCCATCTATGCCGATGAAATCATCCTGAAGGACGGCACGGTCCTCAAAGGAACCGTCATACAGGTCACCGATAGCGCCGTCGAATATGACCCGGAAGGCCCGGCTCCCTTTGACACCGTGTCAAGGGACCGCATCTCGAAGATCATATATCCCGGCGGCAGGGAACAGCATTTCCTGCTGGACACCATAACCCTTACCGGAGGCGAGACCATCAAGTGCTCCATTGTCAGGGTCACAAAAGACAGCATCGTCTACCGTAAGGACGGGGCCGGCGAAGAAATAACCCTGGGCCGCGACAGCGTCGCCCGGCTTGATTTCAGCGACGGAAGGAGCGTGGACATCGAGAAAAAAACGTCACCCGTGGTCCCGGACCAGCCGGCGCAAAAACCGGCCGGCGGCTACCACTCGTCGATCTTCAGGATGTCGATCTTCGGCGGCGGGGGCCTGCTGGACGGCGGGACCATACAGAAAGAACGGCGCGTTTTCAGGGCCTACCGGACCGATCTCATGGTGTCCAACCTGGACCCGAATGACTGCGCCCAGTATGCCGGCTTCGGCACCGGGGGCGTCGAGATGGAATTCATGCCGCCCGCCATCAGGTTTTCCCAGGAGCGGGCCTTCGACTTCACCGGCATCAAGTTCGGCATCAGGGGCCGCTACGGTTACGAGCATATCATGAGCGTCATCACGCCCGATTACAGCTCTGACTACTACGACGGCCCCGGAGACATCTACTCGGGCAGGCTGATGAAGTACCACTACTGGACCGCCGGACCGGTGATCAATTTCATCTTCAGCCCCCGGAGCAATATCGTCAACTTCATGCTGAGCCTGTACGGGATGGGCGGCCAGGTCTTCGGCGGCAATCTCAATCCCATGACCTCCCTGCGCCAGTCGAAAAACCTGGCGGCGTACCTGGCCGGTGTCTGGAGCTCGACGGGATTTCAGCCCCTGATGAGCTGGGCCAACCTTTACTCGCTGAGCCCGTTCAACAAGACGACCGTCAGGGGTTACACCATCCGGTGCGGCTTCGGACCGGAATTCAGCCTGAACAAGTACTTTCCCCTGGTCATCGGTCTCCACCTGACCTATGCATACACGAGCCTGACCTATGGCAAGGCGCCGCTCATCTACATGGACGGCAACAGAAAGGCTGCCCATCATGAAGTGGGCGGCGAGATATCCGTGGGCATCCATATTTAACGGGGCTTATGGAACGCCCCGCACCGCGGAGCGGGGCGTTCGTCTCTACCGGGACTGTTATTAATGAGCATAGATATAGAGGACTATTACCGGCGATACGGGCCTATGGTGCTGAGAAGGTGCCGTCGTCTCCTCGGCGACGAGGACCGGGCCCTGGACGCGATGCAGGAGGTATTTGTGAACCTGATCAGAAACAGCGGAAAGCTGACCGGCGCGTATCCGTCCAGCCTCCTCTACCGAATGGCGACCAACATGTGTCTGAACATGATCAGAGAGGAAAAACGGAAGCCGGTGACGCATGATACCGACGCCCTTGCCATGATCGCCCGGTATGACGATACGGAGGAGCGGACGGAGGCCGGCGAGCTCCTTGACCGCATCTTCGAGCGCGGCGCGGCATCGTCGCGGGAGATCGCCGTCATGCACTACGTCGACGGGATGACCCTGGAGGAAGTGGCCCGGGAGGCCGGTCTTTCCGTGTCGGGCGTCCGCAAGAGACTCAAGAAGCTTCAGGATACGGCCCGGACCCTGGCTTCAGGGGAGGTGCTGTCATGAACGCGGGGAGAATACCCGATATCACCCTCGAGCGCTATATCCTCAACGAACTCCCGGCAGCGCGCATGATGGAGATCGCTAAACTGATCAGGGACGACCCGGCCCTCCGGAAGCGCGTGGAAGAAATCAACGAGTCAAACGACAGCATCCTGAGCCGCCATGCGCCCGATACAATGGTGCCGCGGATACTCCGCCGTGCCTCCCTCGGGGACCCCTCCGCCCGCCTGGCCGAGGCGAAACGACCGCCGTGGAAACTCTTCCTCATCCCGTCCCTGGCCGCGGCCGCCGTTGCGTGCCTCGTCGTACTCGTCCCGCTTTTCAGGACCGGATATGAATCCATCCTGGATCCTTACATAACCGATGTTACGCGCGCAAAGGGGGCGCCGGTGAAACTATTCGTCTATCGGAAAACAGGCGGCAGCGCAGAGCTGCTGGGAAACAGGCGCAGGGTCCGGGAAAAGGACCTCCTCCAGATCGCCTACTTTTCGGCGGAGGACACCCACGGCGTCATCCTGTCCCTGGACGGCCGCGGCACCGTCACCCTCCACTACCCTACGCCGCCGTCGTCCAATACGGCCATCGAAAAGAACAGGCAGATACTCCTGCCCAGCTCATACGAACTGGACGACGCGCCCGGCTTCGAACGCTTTATACTCGTGACCTCCCGGAAGCCCCTGGACATAAGGACGGTCCTTCGCGCCGCGCACATGCTGGCAAAAAAGCCGGACAGCGCTGAAAAGGACAAATTAACAATTGACACTAACTGCCGCCAGACATCACTGGTACTTCTCAAGGACTGACAGCCATGCAGAACATCCAGTTTATATCCGCACTGCTAATTACGGCCCTGGCCTTAACGGCCGGGACCGGCAACGCGGCGCGCCAGGACGTGCTGAAGCGCTACGCCATTATCATCGGGTCGAACAACGGCGGCCCCGACCGGGTGAAGCTCCGCTACGCCGTTACCGACGCGAAAGCGGTCATGGATGTCCTCCGGAAGCTCGGCGGCGTAGAGCAGGACAGCGCCGTGCTTCTCGTGGAGCCGCGGAAGGAGCGCCTTATCGATTCGATCTCGGAAATCCGCGGCAGGGTCATCACTGCGAAAAAGACCTATACCCGGGTCGAGCTGATCTTCTACTATTCCGGCCACTCCGACGAGGAAGGCATCATCCCCGGGGGCGAGAAAATCTATTACCGGGACATCAAGCAGGCTGTCATCAACATCCCCGCCGATGTCCGCATCGCGATCCTCGATTCATGCTCCTCCGGAGCCTTTACCAGCGTCAAGGGCGGCAGGATGCGCTCGCCATTCCTGGTGGACCGGTCCCATTCCATGAAGGGCTTTGCCTTCATGACGTCCAGTTCCTCGGACGAGGCGTCCCAGGAATCCGACCGTATCAGGGGGTCATTTTTCACGCACTCGCTCCTCACCGGCCTCCGCGGGGCCGCCGACCAGATCGGCGACGGGAGAATCACCCTGAACGAGGCGTACCAGTACGCCTACGCGGAGACCCTGGCCCGCACCGAGAAGACCCTGCGCGGGCCCCAGCATCCGAACTACTACATCACCATGTCCGGCTCGGGCGACGTGGTCCTCACGGAGATACGAAGGAGCTCCAGCTCCCTGGTCCTTTCGAAGCCGATACACGGCAGGGTTTTCCTCCGCGACGGCAGGAAGGCCCTGGTGGCCGAGCTGAACAAGGGCGCGGGACGCGCCGTGACGCTGGGCCTTGAAAGCGGCGCCTACACGGTCGTGAACGAAAGGGACGGCAGGCTCTACGAGGCCAGCGTGAACCTCGCGCCGGGCGGCAGCCAGACCCTCACCTACAGCGGCTTCGCCGTGGTGGACCGTGAATCAACACGGTCCCGCGGCGACGGCAGCGGCGATGACGCGGACGGCGGCGCCGCGGAAAACCAGGGAAGCGCAGGCGCCGAGGTCACGGTTCAGCCCGGAGGCTTCATCGATTCCTGGGTCAGGATCTCGCTCTACGGCGGAATCGGCGTCTGGCAGGGAGGCGTTGCGGCCAAGGAAAAACGCCGCGTCGAAGCCTTCAAACCGTACCTGGCCGTCGCCTACCTCAAGCCAATGGACTATACCATGGCCCCCCTGTTCCTCAACATCGGGCCGGAAATCGACATCATGGCACCGGCGATCAGGCTCCCGGGAAAGCGACGGTTCGACCTGAAGGGGATCAAGTTCGGCGTGAAGGCCCGGTACGGATACGAGGTGTCCCAGACCATACTCGTCGGCACCGCCGACCAGGGGGACGCCCAGAACAACCTGCTCCAGGGCAGGCTCGCGACCTACCAATACTGGAGCGCCGGCCCGGCGATGAACATTATCCTCAGCCCCCGCAGCAATATTTTCAACGTGATCCTCAATTGCTTTATCATGGGCGGGCAGGTATTCGGCGGCAGGCTTACCGGCGGATCGGTGCTGCGGGGCTCGTCCCGCCTCTGGCTCCTCACCGCCGGGTACTTCGGCATTCCCTCGGCAACACTGCCCCCGCCCTTCCTGGCGCTGCAGGCCGGCGAGATAAATTCCATCCGGATAAAGGGCTATACGATACGGGGGGGCTTCGGGCCGGAGATCTGCCTGAACAAATGGGTGCCGCTGATATTCGGAATCCACCTGACCTACGCCTACACGAACTTCACCCTGTCCAGGCCGCTCCCGGCCTATTTTGACGCGGACCGGAAGGCGGCCCACCACGAGCTCGGCGCGGAAGTGTCAGTGGGCTTTCATTTCTAAGGATGACGTGCGGACACTGAAAAACCCGCGCCCGCACATCAGCCCTGTCATAATTTTATTTGCTCATCCTGACCGCCCGATTCCGGCTTCTCGTTGAACCGGTACATAATCCCGATAGCGGCATAGCCTTCCGGTCCCATGACGTTGAAAAGTTTTTTATGAATCCCCTCTTCATTTTCTTTTTTAAAATCAGTATACATATTAAATCTGAAACCCACTTCCAACGGTATTGTGACAGACGAGCTGATATTAATATTAAAGCCCAGAGTCATGCCGACATGGATATTGGCGGTACTGAAACTCAAGGTTTTCCAGTAAGAATCATCCCCAAGTGAATAGCTGCTGTTATAATCCGGATTAATATACCTGTTACTCCCCCACAGATAACCGAATCCCACCTGGGGGCCTATCCATAAACGTATAGCATCATCGGAGTATATACCGGCACCAAATATATGGGTCATGGTCACGCGGTGAAGCTTTTGTATATCAGCATTATCCGACTTCTGGTAGTCATACCCCACCCTGAAGCGATAATTGAAAATGGATTTTTTCCCGAGGTTGGTGTCAGCCACGAACCCGCACCCTATTGTCATGTTGCTCCCGGTAGTATTCTTATTGGAAAATAAAAATTCCGATTGTTCATACACAAGACCGCCCCCCCCCGTGACCAACTGGATACCAACCCCGGATGCCGAAGCCGTCGCCGTATTTATTATAACCATACTTATCGTGGCCAGTATGGATAGGAATATCCATGTAAAGCTATTAATAGTTATCATGAAATGCTTTATCATTTTTGCCCGCCTGTACTGTTTTCAACAACTTCTGCTCCAGGTTCTCCCATCCTGTACATGATCCCCAGGGACAGGTACAGGCCGTCTGCGTACCCATCCACCCATTTGCTTAAGGAAACTTTTTCAAAACCCATAAAATATTCCCTGCGATACATGCCGTAATAAACATCATACCGCCATGAGCATTCTATCAGCATAGTTAAATTTTTTTTAAAATTTACATTCATTCCCAGGGCAAGGCCGAAGGTGCCTCCGATCATTAAATACTGAAGCTTATCAATATATTCCAGATTAGTAGAAATCCAGTTATTGTACACAGCTAACATATTTTTCCTGTTCCCTTTATATGTCCCGTTCAGGATGGCGAACCCAACCTGGGGTCCCATCCACAACCTGAAGGATTCCCGTCGAACTAAGCCCAACCCGAAGGTATTGACAACCTGCGTCCTTGTTGTCATATTCGGTATGACGCTTTCACGCTTCACGGTATCAAATGTCCTCATAGCCCCTATCGTTATACGGTAATTGAAAATGCCCGGACCAGAGCAATTCGAATCAATAACCAGTCCTCCCCCGGCAATATAATTGCCATATTTCCTGTTAAACAGCAATGGCTTGATATTTTTATCAAGAGATGTCGAACCATACCCGAACTGGCCGTAAATACCAATGCCGGCAGCACGCACATCAACAGAGATAAAAACAGCGAGAGCGCACAGCAGCACAACAAATCTGTTACTCATTGAAGCATCTCCCCCATTAATCAATTGATTATACTATTTATTAGTGTTGAACTTATCCTGTACATGACAATATTTTTTGAATTTATTTACACTTCTCATGGACACACCATGCATCGCCGCCGGAAAGGCGTCATGCCGATTGATGTTAACACATGCACACTATTTCTTGGCGAAATCTCTGGAACCTGCAGAATGGTTTAACGTTCTCTGATCATGGGACTGTGGCGAAGATGCCGGCAAAAAGGCTGCGGCAGTCTCAGACCTGGTGCGGGCAACGAAAAACGGCGACGTGAAGGGCACCACGGACGCGGCGGGCACCCGAGCGTGGCCGGGCATTCAGTTCCCGCTGGAGACAATCGCGTAATCGTCCGATATATCCATCACGATAATGGTCAGGTCGTCCTCAAAGCGCCTCCCCTGTTGGCTCCATTCGGACAGGCGCCTGAGGACGTAATCGGAAAAATCCCGCGGGGTGAGGCCCTGCTTCTCCCTGACGAGCTGAAGGAACCGGTCGTACCCGAAGAGCTCCCCTTCCCTGTTCCTCGATTCGATGATGCCGTCGGTGAAGAATATGATTCGGTCCCCGGCCCGGAGGGGGTACTCCTCCTCGGAAAGCTTGATGTCTTGCTGCAGGCCTATGGCCCATCCGCGGGGCATGAATTCTTTTATCGTCTGCTCCGCCTTGCGGAAAATTATGATGGGAAAATGCCCGGCGTTCGAACCGCGGAGCGTGCCGGTCTTCAGGTCCAGATACGCGTAGATCGCGGTGATCATCTGCTTCCCGTATCTACCGCGGAGGATCTGGTTTATTTCCTTCAGGACGTCCATCGGCTCGTGGGCGATCGACTTCTGAAGGGAGAAGGCCACCTTCATCATGGCCGCTATGATCGCCGAAGGCACGCCGTGCCCGGAAACGTCGGCTATGAGCACGCCGATGCGGTCGTTGTCTATGACATGAAAATCGTAGAAATCGCCCCCCACCTGGTCCATCGGGTGGTAGTGGGCGTGGATGCGCAGGTCCTTCATCTCCGGCATCACGTCGGGAAGTATCGACTGGAGGATGCGGTTGGCGATTTCCAGCTCCTTCTGGAGGGCGATGAGGGAGTTGTTCTTGTCAATGGCCTCCTTGAGGGATATGAGGGTGTTGACCCGGGCGATCATCTCCCGCTTGTCGAAGGGCTTGGCCAGGTAATCGTTGGCCCCTGCCTCAAACCCGGCAATGATGTCGGTGAGCTGGTTCTTGGCCGTGAGCATGAGGATCGGCAGTTTGTGGAGGCTGTAGGTTTCCCTGAGCCTCCGGCACACCTCGAGGCCGGACATGCGCGGCATCATGATATCGAGGATCATCAGGTCAGGCAGGTGGTCGTTGACGATGCGGATGGCGTCCTCGCCGTTGGTCGCGATCATGACGGAATAGCGCTCAAGGGAGAGCTGGTTGGTGAGTACCTGCAGGTTGATCGGCTCGTCGTCGACGACCAGGATCCTGGTCCCGCCGGCGGCCGGCAGCGCCGGCAGGGGCACCGCCATCGACATCACCTCTTCGGCGCCGGCCGCGGCGGCGGCACCCTCATCGGCAAGGGTGGACTGGTTCACGGACACCGGCAGGGTGAAGATGAACCGGGAGCCCTTCCCCGGATCTGATTCGGCCCTGATCCCGCCGCCGTGGAGCTCTATGAGCTTCTTCGTGATGGACAGGCCCAGGCCGGTTCCGCCGTATTCCCTTGAAATGGACGCGTCCACCTGCTCGAAGGACCTGAATATCTCCTTCAGCTTGTTGGACGGGATCCCGATGCCGGTGTCCTCCACGGTTATTTCAACCATGTCAGGCGACTGGTCCGGCCCCAGGGGCCGCGCGGTGATCCTCACGTAGCCGCGGTCGGTAAACTTGACGGCGTTCCCCACCAGGTTGATGAAGATCTGCTGCAGCCTGTTCTCGTCGGCGTTCACCAGGGGCAGGCTCACCGGCACCTCGTTCAGGAGCTGTATCCGTTTGCCGTGGAGCAGCATGTTGGCCATGATATAGACCAGGTCAACCAGCTGGTGCAGGTCCACCGGCCGCTGGTTCAGCTCGATGGTGCTGTTCTTCATCCTTGAAAAATCGAGGATGTCGTTGATGAGGCTGGCGAGGCGCTTGCCGCTTGAAATGATCATGGATAGGTTGTATTTCATCTCGATCGACACCGGTCCCGCCGCCCCGTCGACCAGGGACTCCGCCATGCCGATGATCCCGACCAGGGGCGTCTTGAGCTCATGGGAAGTGTTAGCGAGGAACTCGTCCTTCAGCCGGTCCGCCTTGTTCAGGTTGTCGATGGCCAGCTGCTGGGACCTGATCGACTCCTGCTGGGCCAGGTCCTTCTCCAGCTTCATGAAGTTGATCTTGTCGCCGAGGCCCAGGGCAAGGAGTGTGAACTGTATCACTGACCCGAACTGGATGGCGTAGGTGGTAAAGGGGTTGGTCGGCAGAACAGCCAGGACCTTGAGGGCATAGACCATGCCGCCGGTCAGTATGACCATCCATGATACGATGAAATACCGGGCCGGCCGCGACTTCCTGAAGGCCCCCAGCGTGCCGATGCTGAAAACCGAGATGAGGGTGACCAGGGCCAGGCCGACCTGCACCTGCACCGCAACGGAATACTTGACGAAGAGCTGGAAGGTCATGGAAACGGCTATGAACAAGGCCAGGACCACGAAAAACCTGTTGAACGCGGGATAGAGCTTTTTCGCGTCAAGAAACGAGCGCGTGAAAAGGACCAGGGTCAGGAGCGTAACGGCAATTGAGAAGGGTATGACATGGCTGTAATTTTCAAGCAGTGAAGGCCAGAAATACTCCTGGAGGGTGCCGTTCTGCGTCAGCTGGAAAAAACCGAAGCTGAGGACGAACAGGATATAATACAGGTACGACAGGTCCCTGATGGACGCGAAAATGAACATATTGAAGATGCATATAAAGAGGATGATGCCCAGGTAGATGCCCAGCAGGTACTGCTCGTTGTGGTCACGCGCGAAATAGGCCCTGGCAGACCAGAGCTTCAGGGGGATCTCCATCCGGTCCTGGTTGACCAGGCGGAGATAGTATGTCTTTGTCTCATCGGGCGCCAGCCTGATATTGAAGAGAAAGAACCGCTGGGCGATCTCCCGAGTCGAAAAGGGAAGAGCGAATCCGGTTTCCTTCAATAATACTGGCCTGTTTCCCTTCTTAACTTCGTACACACTGATCTGGTCCATAAGGGGATAGCTGAACTCAAGGATCCAGTCAGGCCGGCTCAGGGCCCCTGCCGCGATGGTGAAGCGGACCCAGTACACTGAATCGGTAAAGGCAAAGTTGGGAATGTCTTCCCTGCTGGGCACGAACATTTTGTCAAAATTGCCGCCGGCGACGTCATCGATGGTGAGATTCCCCGCCCTGTCTTCCAGGTAATCAAGGTGAAGGCCCAGGGGATAGCTTTCAGCCGCATCCGATACCGTAACGGCTCCCGCGGCATGCAGGGCTGCGCCGGCAGAGACCATGGCACAGAGCAGGACCAAGGCGGCACCGTATCTGCCTAATATCGCGCTGAAATTGCGGCGAAGAAAAATCATAACATGTATTGTTTCCGGGAAAGGTGCCTTGCAGAGAAATAGATCAAAATCAAGGTTCATTCAGGTGATACAGGGCGCGGGTATATGTGTCAATATAAAAATGGAACGGCAGGGACAAAGGTGAACTGAAAATCAGACGATCCAGCCCGGTCTCGAGGCTTTCCACTTCCCTGCCATTTCACGGAGCGGTTCTTCCAGGCCCGGCGCCATGTAGAACCGCGGAATGAGAAGATCATCATCGGGGGCGATAATTCCATCTTTTACAGCCCTCCGGGCGACTTCCGTGCGGGGATATATCCGGATGCCGATAGTTATTTTCAGCGATTCAAGGCCGAGGGAGTCTGCAAACCGCAGGCTCTCTTCAGCCGACGCCATGGTCTCTCCCGGTCCTCCCAGCATCAGGAAACCCATCCGCCGTATGCCGACGGCCCCCAGGAGTATTGAGGCCCGCCGCACATCCTCAACGGCGAAACGCTTGTTCATCGACCGGAGCATGTCCCCGGAGCCGCTTTCGGAGCCGATGCTCGCCTCCACGCAGCCGGCCCGGGCCATTGCCTCCGCCAGATTTTCGTCCATTTTCCATGGATAGAGAATGCACCGCCATGACAGCGCCAGGCCCGCGGCGGTTATGGCCCTGCACAGGTCCAGGGCATAGCTCCCCGGAAGGTTGAAGGTGTTGTCCACGAAATAGAACCTGCGCATCCCCGCTTCTACTCGCCTGCCGAGCCACCGCGCCACCTCCTCCGGGGTGCGTTTCCTGAAGCGCGTGCCCTCGATGGCCGGCGTGGAACAGTAACTGCATTCCATGGCGCACCCCCGCCTGGTCTGCACCGGGAGCCAGAATTCGCCGCTCCCGTATCCTGACAGGCCCGGCAGATCGATATCGGGGAGCGGGAAATCATCCAGGGATTTGATGGAGCGCCGCGCTCCAGCGGGAGGCAGGCCGGCGCGGTGAAGGACATAGGGGCCCTCCAGGCAGGAACCCGACTTGATGCGCGAGACCAGGTCGGGGAAAGCGGCTTCACCCTCGCCCGGAAGGCCGAAGTCCGCGCCGAGATAATTAAGAGCGCTTTCGGGAAAAATGCTGTAGCCGGCGCCGCCCAGCACCACGGGAGCCGATGATCGCTCCCTGCAGAGGGAGACGATATCCCTCACGCCGTCAAGGTAGAAGGTCGTGCCTTCCATGCGCTGATCGTCGATGTTGCGCACGGAGATGCCGATCACCTCCGGTCCGAAGTCCCCTATGGCCTGTTCCAGGCCGGCGCGGACATCGTCGCTTTTCAGGAGGTCCAGGACGCGCACGTCATGCCCGGCATGAATCGCCGCCGCGGCCACGCAGGCCAGCCCCAGCGGCCAGGCCGGCATGTTGACCTCTTCCCTGTTGGCCGAGACCAGAAGGACCCGCGCCGATGGTGCACCAGATGACATGGCCTCACCCGACGGTGTCGCTACTTTTTATCGGTGAACGCCGAGTTAAGTTCATTTGAAAGGGCCGTGAGGTTCGCGGCGCTGTGACGGAGCTCCTCCGTGCTCTGGGTGTTAAGCTGCACGTTCTTGTTCGTCTCGTCGATGGACTTGACGACGTCCTCAATGGCTAACTTCTGCTCCATCATCGAATGCTCTATCTGCTCGGCACGCGTCTTCACAACGCCGGTCTTCTCGTTCATTTCGTCCTTGATGGCCTTCTGCGTGTTCACCTCGATGTTGGCCTCGGCGGTCTTTTTCTGGATTACGGCGATGTTGTCCAGGAGTACCCTGATGAAACCGATGATCTCGGTTATTATCTGGTTCCCCTTTTCCACGTCCTCCTTGTTTCTTTCAAGGAGGGTGGAAATCTGCTTCAGGTCCCGGGCCGAGGTATCGGACATCTTCCCGATCTCCTCCGCAACGACCGCGAACCCCCGGCCGTGATCGCCGGCCCGGGCCGCCTCAATGGCCGCGTTGAGGGCCAGGAGGTTCACCTTTTCGAAGAAGTCCTCCATGATGCTTACGACCGAAATGATATTGTTGGAATTGGAAAAGATCTTGTTGTTGATGGCGTCAAGCTCTTCGGAGGCCCTTCCGCCCTGCTCGGCCTGGGTCATGAAGGACGTGAAGAGCCCCGCTATCTCCTTGCCGTACCGCTCCATCACGTCGATCGACCCCGACATGACCTCGATGCTGGCAATAAGGTTCTTGACCGATTCGTTCTGCTCCTTTGTGGCGTTGGTGACATTGTTGATGCTGGCAGATATCTCCTCCATGGTGGCCGTCAGCTCCTCCACTGACGCTGCCTGGCTCTGGGAGGTGATGGCGTAGCGGTCGATGACCGTAGACATGACCTGGATCGAATCGGTGAGCTCGCTTGATGTCTTGCGGATCGTCTTGTTGAGGTCGCTGATTTCAAGGTATTGCCTCCTGTTCTTTTCGGTCTCATCCTTGCCGCGCAGGATGGCCCGGTTGAGGAAGCGCGAGGCGGAAATAGCTACGGCATAAACCATGGAGAGGGACACGACACTGTCCAGCATGGCGGTTTTGGCGATATCGGCAACCTGTTCGCTGGTGATACCGGGAGCCTGCAGAAAATAGTATGCGACATGGGTGATGATGAAGGCGATGAAAACCGGCAGGGAAAACTTCGTGGTCGAAAAGAGCGTTGCAAAAATGAGACTCATGTACATGAACAGCCCCAGGGAGACGCCGGCGATATGGGGCGGCCTGATGCTGAAACCTATTATTATCACGATGCAGGAGGAGACCACCAGCAGATTGATGGCATAGTGTGCCTTGCCGTATTTTATCAATATGATGCTCGTGACGGCAATACCGATCGAAGGCAGGATCATGGTGGTATATCGTAAAAATTTATCCGGCGCCACAACCGCCACGGTGCCAAACAGTATGATCAGGAGAATAAAGAATATGATGCAGAAGTTCAGAACGAACTGCGCCTTCTTGAAATCCAGGTAATCCTGAGTGTAATATGGGGAAAGAAAAAAATCACGGATACGGCTCCTCTTGTTTTCCTTCATGTAATCCTCACTATAAGCAGTAACAATTAATCACTCTATTCTTTATTTCTTTATGTATGCAACAGGAAAAATTCATTCTTACAATAAGATAAAAAACTTTCAATATACTTTCAATTACACCTAAAGAAAAAAGAAATATCCTGCAGGTTTATAGGGGAATACCACTACAACGGCATCAGCAAAAGACTGACAAACGGATAACATTACTGAATCAGTTATCAATGTTTAGCCGTGCTGAACATCATACCGGTATGCTTTTTTTAACTCCTGCATAGATCAACAGCACCGCCACCATGAGAATGAAGTGATACACGCTGTTGTAATCGAATTCCCATAACAGGGTGAAGCTGACAGTGCGCATTGCCTGGATTATCGAGGCAATGATGATCGCTGCTATACCCGCAGCCATGAGAAACAGCGCCCTGTCCCTGCGTGACACGGCCAGGCCGAGACAGAGGAGAAGGGAACAGACCATGGCCAGGCCCGAATACGCGATGAAAACGATAAAATACCGGTCGATAAACCGGGAAAGGACCAGCATTACGGCAAAAAAGAGGGCGCCCATCGAAAGCATGACCGCTATCGCCCGTTTCAATATGCGGGTCCCTTTCCATTCGTACAGCATGGCGGCCGCAAACAGGGAAACCATCATTCCCAGAACGAAAGAAAGGGGCATCCAGAACAGCGCAAGCGTCTCCTTTGACATGACCACGGCATGGGCTATGGCGCCGTAGAACGAGGCAAAGGCGAGAAGGCCCAGGGTCCAGGACCATAACCCGGCCTTTACCGGCTCTCTTGTCTTCAGGGCGCGGACCCGGAAAAAGAGAACAAGGACCAGGCATCCGAGGAGGATGTCCGTTATTGCCGTGGTCATCTCCGGGGGTGATGTCAGTTCCATGGTCATCTCCTCGCACTGGCGGATTGTTGTTATTTCGGGCTCACGTTCACCGTTCCCCGCGCCGCAGGGTAGGTGTCGACCATGTAGTAAGCGCGGACCTTCCCCCTCACCTCTCCCCGTTCATAGGCAACGGACACCCGCGTGACGGCGCCGTCACCGCCGGCTTCCACGGCCGTGCGCTTGGTGTAATACAGGGGCAGAGGCTTCCCGGTGGCATCGTCTACGAGGAGCAGGCTGTACACATGGTCGCCTTTCCTGAGGGAACCGCCGGCAATCGCCGCCGAAGCGGAAGTCTCCCCGGCGGTGAAGGTGACGCTGCCCGCGCCCCGGGGCATCGCCGCGGCCCCGTTCCCCCACAGTCCCAGGTTCAGGCCGCCGTACACGGCCATGCGCCCGGTGTCGAATTCCGACATGCCCATGAGCTTCAGTCCCTTGCCGTAAAATTCGATCTCGTCGCAGAGGGCCACCGCGTTGAAGGCGGCCCGGCCCTTTACCGCTCCGCCGGCGGGGTCGGCATCGGCCGCAATCCGGTACAGGCCGAAGGGCATGTCCCACGACCCAATAAAATTTATCTTGAACCCGTCATAGTTGCTGAAGGTGACGAGCCCGCCGTCATAGTCGAGTATCAGGGGATAGCGCGCCTCCAGTTCCGGGTTTACCACGGCCCTGCCCGTCGCGCCGTCCAGCCGGCCGCCTATGACCCAGAATACCGCGCGGTTCCCCGAGCCTTCAACGGCGCCGGCCAGGTAATGAAGCGAGTCGAACCCTATCTGGTTCCACGAGGGGAGCATGGAGGGGTTGGGCGCCGCGAGGCGGCTGAACTCGAAGCAGGACGACGGCTCCCCCGGCGCGCGGGGCGCCCGGTAGGGCATGGGACCGCCGGGCCGCGCGGGCACCGTGAAACTGTACGCGATGCTGAACTCACCGCCCCGGCTACCTCCGAAGAACTTCAGGCCGAAACGCGACATCTTCACGGTATAGGTGCCCCGGAGGACCATCCGCATGGTTCCTCCCCCCGGGCCGATCCATGTCTCCCGGGGTGAAATGGTCACGAAACGCCGGTTCGCGGCCACGTTGACCGTCATTTTCGGATTCCCGGAAACTGAAATCTTCAGAGTGTCCCGGTCGATGGCAGACAGCACGGTGTCGCCCTTTTCCCTCACGAAGAGTGAAAATGTCACCGGCTCATTGGCTTTGATCGTCTTCGGCGTTTCTTTCAGAAGGCCGCCGAAGGGAGTGGTATAGATCATGAAAACTCCTTCATCGGGGAGGTCCTCTCCGGGTCCGAGGGTGCAGCGCTTATCGACTTTGCCGGCAGGCGTCAACGGATAATCATAGGGGATGAAAAACACCCCTCCGTTCTCGCCGGCTATGTACACGCCGTCCGCTCCCAGGGCAGGCGAAGCGTTCAGGTCGTTGCGGTCATCAAGGATGCAGCGGTAGGCCCAGCGCAGGGTCCCGTCCGGGTTGACGCAGAAGAGGCGGCCTTCGCCTGACCCGACATAGATACGGTCCTTCGCGTCAACCGCCGGCGAGGACCGTATCGGCTCCAGGGTGTCAAAGGCCCATTTCCGCTTTCCCGTCTCGGGATCAACGGCGTATATGCTGCCGTCGGCGGAAGGCACGATGATGGTCCCGTCGGAGAGCTGAGCCGCGCTCGCGTAGATATGGTCCCGGGCGCCGAACTTCCACAGCTCCTTGCCAGAGTCCTGGGCATAGGCGCGCAGGAACCCGTCAAAGCCGCCGATGACCAGGGCGCCATTCCCACGGTCGGACGTCAGCAGGGGCGATGCCGCGTTGGTGCCCAGTCCCCCGGCCGTCCATTTCAGCTTCCCCGTGGAGGTATCGTAGCAGAAGACGTTTTTTACGGCCATGAAGCACGTGCCGAAGTAGACCAGCCCGGTGGAGGTATTCACCGCCGGAAGCGACCATATCATTTCATTTGCAGGATACTGAGTGATCCTCTTCCCGGTATCCCGGTTGAGGGAATAGACCAGGTAATTGTCGTTCGGCGCCAGCAGGGTCCCGTCCTTCAGGATGCCGATGTTACCCTCGAACCAGTTCACGTTATAGGTCTTGAGGCCGAAGACCTCCAGCACTTCCTTAACGCTGTGGGCCTTTGATTTCCAGAGCACGTTCCCGGTCCGCCGGTCGGCGCAGTAGACATGGGCGTCGCCGGAGCCGAAATAGACGCGTCCCCGGTCGTCAAGGAGCGCGGCGGAATCAATGATTTCCCCGGTCTGGATCGACCATGCCAGGCTGCCGTCTTTCCTGATCGCGTAAAAGCGCTGGTCTGCCGAACCGATGTAGACCGTCCCTTCGCCGTCAACCACCGGTGAGCTGAAGATGCCTTTTTTCGTCCTGAACTCCCACGGCATGCCGCCGCCGGTTTTCGGCTCCACGGGGCTGCGGCCGTTCTGGAGCTCGTTGGCGCGGAACTTGGGCCAGGGGCTTTCAGGGTCCAGGGGGACTCCGTAAGAAAAGGTCCCGCCGGCGGCCGGCACTGCTTTCCGGGGCTTCATATCATAACAGCCGAAGGGGACCGCGATGATGATATAGGATACTATGCTTATGACAATCAATGCATAGAGGATATGCATTTTCCTGAACGTGTACTTTCCGAGGAGATCGCCCGCCTTCATGAGTACCCCCTGTCCGTGTTGTTATACAGCAGTTGTATATTCAACATATCAGATATATTTCGCAAGCAAAAATATGTAATTACTGTAATACGGGTCCTCTGCATCTGCCGCAGGGAACGAAACTCAATGATCCGGGCCGCGGTATGCCTTCTGTATCCTCCGGTCAACAACGGTCCTGCCGATCGACGGGAACAAGCGGTTAATACGGTCCAAAAACCTGGCGATCCGTCCCGGTATGATGAGGTAGCGGCCCCTGACTATGCCGCTGACCGTTTCATCGGCAATCCGTTCGAGGGATAGCACGGGGGCGGTCTGTGCGACAACGCGGTTCTCGGCGGTGCGGTAGGTATTGAGCTCCTTGACCATGGAGGAATCGAATTCGCCCGGACAGACCAGGTGATAAGCAATGTTCCCCGGCCTGGCTCGCAGCGGAGCGTTTCCGTCAGACCCACGAGGGAAAACTTCGAAGAACAGTACGCGGTATAGCCGAAGGAACCGATCCTTCCGCCAAGGGAGGCTCTGTTTACCACCATGACCCAGCCCGCTTGACCCGCCGGTTATAAGGATGATCATTCTGTATTAATGACATATACAGATTTATAAATTTTGATATAAAATTATACAAAAGTTAAAATATATATTTTTTTTATTTAAGTATTGACAAAAATATAGGACTGAACATTGTTCAACGAATAAAAGCGTCCAACCGTTCGGTTTTTTGGAACTGCTCATGAAAAAGAAACACGACTGCAAAGTCCTCATCGTTGAAGACGAAGCCCTTATCGCCTTCGACATCAGCATGACCCTCCAGCAATTCGGATATTCCGTGGTCAACATTGTTGCGACCGCCGACGAGTCAATCAAGGCCGTTGAGGAATACAAGCCCGATGTGGTCATCATGGACATACTCCTCAAGGGAAAAACCGACGGCATCGAGGCCGCGGAAAAGATAAAGGACGAATATAAAATCCCGATCATATTTCTCACGACCTGCACGGATGACAAGACGGTGAAGCGGGCCACTACCCAGATCCCCTACGGCTATCTCCTGAAGCCGTTCCGCAGCATGGAACTCAGCATTCTCATCGAACTGGCGCGCCAGCGGCACAGCTTCGAACAGATCCTGATACAGAACAACCTGAAGCTCACCGACGAGCTCAACAAAAGCAGGAAACTGGAACGGAAGCTACAGGAGATATCCCTGGTGGACGAGCTCACGGGCCTGTATAACAGGCGCGGCTTCAGCCAGCTTTCCCGCCAGCAGACCGAGATAGCGAAAAGGTCCGGGCGCAGCATGCTCCTCTGCTTCTTCGACCTTGACCACATGAAGCATATCAACGATTCCTACGGCCACCATGAAGGGGACAAGGCCCTGGTGTCCGCCGCGAGCATATTGAGAAAGATATTCCGCACCTCTGACATCATCGCCCGGTGGGGAGGCGACGAATTCGCTGTCCTGATGATCAACGCCGAATGCGACGATATACAGTCCATAGACCAGCGGATTGAAACAAGCATCAATAATTACAACGACACGGCCGATCACCGCTACATCATATCAATGAGCTGGGGTATCGTGAAGTTCGATCCCTCCTACCCGGCAGAGATCGATGACCTGATATCCCGCGCCGATGAAATGATGTACCGCCACAAATCGTACAAACGGCTGTAAGTCCTGGCAGAAAAAACCCCGTTATCAGAGCCGGACCCGCTCTTTCGGCATGATGGCCGTGCCGATGAAGACGGCGAGGAGCGTTTTGACAACAGCGCCGGGGATAAAGGGTATGGCCCCCATGCAGAGGAGGGTGTACAGCCCCGGAGCATCTCCCTTCACAGCACCGATCCAGAAATACAGGTAGACGGTCCCGAGCCCAAGGATTATAACCACATTTGCGATCCCCATTATTATCGCGAGGGGAATTATTCTTCTCATGGCTTCATGCCGCTCGAGGATCAAGCCGACGAGATAGGCTGCCACGACAAATCCAGCGATGTAACCGAAGGTGGGCCCGGCGATGACGGCAGGCCCGCCGCTCGCGCCGGCAAACCAGGGCACGCCGGCAAGGCCTATGGCGATGTAGAAAACCTGGCTCAGGGCAGCCCACCGGCCCAGGACCATGGCTGCGACGAGCACCGCCAGGGTCTGCCCGGTAATGGGAACCGGCGTCCAGAGATCGGAAGAGCACACGTCTGAA